>Ga0208662_100088_pt1 | contig 42277 bp, 45 predicted proteins | sample OSPB_host_MetaG_FD_187136 | JGI IMG/M metagenome (GOLD analysis project Ga0208662, IMG submission 187136) | Hot spring microbial mat communities from Yellowstone National Park, Wyoming, USA - OSPB_host_MetaG (SPAdes) (version 2) | ecosystem: Environmental > Aquatic > Thermal springs > Hot... | reverse complement strand
ACTCCCTCCCCGTCCTGGAAGGGTTCCAGCCGCTCATGGTTCCCACCGTGGATTCTGGACCGTATTCACTTGGTGGGCCAGAGGACCACTCCCGCTCAACTGGACCCGAAAGGGAGGGTGTGAATCGTCGTGTGAAGGGAAGAGGAATGCTAGTTTATGGGTTTATCATGGTAATTGTTCAAAGCTTTGGTGCCAACAGGAACGTGACTTTACCGTCCCCACCTAGGGGGAAATCCAGCTGAAGAGGTTTCTCCGAGGAGAACTTCAGCTCCATATCAGTAGCGACCTTCGAAAGCTCCAACGCATCTCTAAGGTAATTCGCGTCATAAGATGACGTGCTCTCCTTAGCCATTTCGAGATTCTTAAGGGACTTGGATCCTTTCAGAAGCTGGATCTCCATTTCAGTCTCACCCTCTGCTCTCAGGAAGATGCCGTCTTCTTTTGCCGTTATGATAACGGTCTCTGAGACAGTTGTTATCCTGTCGAATGCCCTCCTGAACTCTTGAGCTGATACTAAAGCGGAAACGTCGAACTGGAGATTGATCTCGGGTATCTCCTGAGACGCCACTTCTAAGTTCCTGACTACGTTCTCCCTCACTATGTTGCCCTCTACTCTCACAAGGTAATCACCAGAGTCCAAGGACTCGATGAGCACAACGTCCTTAGGGCGTGCTGAGTCAAGGATCTTTGATAGGTACTGCGTGTTGAAGCCGAAAGTCGTCTCCTCATCCACCACATACTCGTTGAAAGCGGCTGCCCCAAGTTTAAGCCTCATGAGTAGGACGTGGGCTGGATCTATAGCTACTAGCTCTACCCCTTCTTTGGAGAACCTAAGCGAGGCCTCATTAACTATGGCGGAGAGGGAATCCATGATAGGGAGTATCAGCTTACTGTCAACGACTACTCTCACAGTTAGACATTTGAGGGCGAGCTATTATATGGCTATCTAACTTGAGGGTCATAATATCCTCAGATAGGAGCAACTCGGGTAAAACGCTTGTGTCCTCAGGTATTATGAGAGCTCTCCGTAAGAGTATGAGAGTGCGGCCGTTTAAGGTAGGACCTGACTTCATAGATCCAGGTTATCACAGGGTAGCCTCAGGAGAGCACTCGGTGAACCTGGACCTTTGGATGATGGGGAGCTCGGGAGTCCGTAAATATTTGAGCAAGTATATGAAGGGTTACGACATTGGGATAATCGAGGGGGTAATGGGACTATACGATGGTTTAGAGGAGAGGTATAGTACATATGAGTTAGCTGTTGAAACCGGGACGCCGATAGTCCTAGTCATAGACTGCTCTCACATGTCGTCCACTGTTGGGGCAATAGTTCACGGGCTCAGGGAATTCAGAAAGGCTCCGGTGAAAGGGGTAATACTGAACAGAGTGGCTTCAGAGAGGCACTATAGGGAGTGCGCAATCTCTCTACCAGAGGGAGTCTCGGCTTTAGGATACATACCCTTGAAAAAGGACTTGGAGGTAAGTAGTAGACATTTAGGCCTAATAACGGTGGAAGACAACTCGAGGGCGGAGATAACCATAGAGGCCATGGCGGAGGAGGTAATCAAGCACGTAGACCTAGAGGAACTGCAGCGAATAGCCTCAGAAGCCGGATCATTAGGAGAGGCGGAGGATCTGAGCGGGCCTGAAAGGGTAAAGGGTAAAGCTGCAATAGCCTATGACTCGGCCTTCTCGTTTTACTATAAGCAGAATATAGATTTAATCTCCAAGAAATTCAATTTAACTTTCTTCTCCCCCTTAAGGGACGAAGTCGTTGAGGACGCCGACCTAATTTATCTCGGAGGAGGATATCCTGAACTGCACCTGAAGCAATTAGAGAGCGCGGTCAGGACAAAGGGGTGGATAAGGAAGTCCCTAGACAGAGGACGCGCGATCTTCGGCGAATGTGGAGGGCTCATGTACTTATCTAAATCAATAATGGACGATGAGAGGGAATACGATATGGTGGGGATCTTTGATCTACGCATAAAGGCTAAGAGTAAACTCACGATCGGCTATACTGAGTTAGAGTTCTTGGAAGAGAATCTCTTAGGCAATGCGGGCGGCTCCATTAGGGGTCAGGAGTTCCACGTTTCAGAGGCCTTAGAAGTCAATGAGAGGCTTATCATGAGGAATAGGAGGGGCAAAGGAATAAGGAATGGTATGGACGGAGTAAAAGTAGGGAACGCTTTGGCTACCTACTCTCACTTCATTTTACCCACCGAGTTCCCTAGGATCGAAAAGTGAGAGCACATCCCCTCCTCTCTTCACTAAAGCCGTGTATACGTCCTTAGCCCTGAAGATACCTGTCTCCTCGCCCTCAATCACTACAAAGGGACTTATACTTCCCTCCTTCAATGGGGTGAAGCCTAACATGTCATAGGCATTAACTGTAGCCGCCTTTAGGATCTCCTTACCATAGCTCTTAGTGGAGTCTCTGAGCCTGGCTAAGAGCAAAGCAACCTCCATGTCCCTCCATAGATCTGGGTCCATCCATCCTCCATTGTCAGTGCCTATAAGGAGCTTAACGTTGGAGTTGAGCGCATCGTTAATATTTGGGATCCCGGAGGAGAACCACAGGTTACTCCGTGGGCATAGAACTAGACTCACTCCACGTTCACTTAACGCGTCCATCTCAGTGTTAGACAGATGGGTGCCGTGGACTACTAAGGTGGGCGAGAAGTTTTGCAAGGCATACTCCAAGTCGCCTCTAAGGTAATGCCTGAAGGTCTCAGAGATATGAACAGCCCTGATCTTGCCGGCGAAGGTTTTGGCTAGAACTTTTAGAAAATCTCGATCATATGAGAAAGGAGTAGATATCCCCACGCCATCAGCGAGCCGATTGAGGCTCTCCAGTTCTGCGGGATCGCCAACCTCGGGCCTACCTAGAATTAGATAATGCGGAAGCTTAACCCTGCCTCTAGCCTCCAGCGCTAACTCCACCCCCTTCACCCCTTGCTCCCTGAAATCCACGACTCCAATTACCCCCTTCTTAGCAGAGCGCCTGAGGAAAGTTACTATACCTTCAGGAATCTCAGCTGTCCTTGAGTTGAGCAATTCATACTTCAGGCTCTTGGGATCGCCTACTACCTCCCTTATACTCATGGTATTCCCGTGCTCAGGTACTATGAAGTCAGCTGCGTGAGAGTGTGAGTTCACCAATCCTGGCAGTGCCACTCCAGTTCCAAAAGTTTTCCCCAGACTGTCAAAGCCGTTACCTATATGGGAGATCTCGCCGTCTCTGATCTCAACGTTCACGTTCTCCTTAACTTCCAAGTCCTCTCCTAGTAAGGCCATCCTGAAGTTCAGGACGAGATCGCCCATGCCTTCGTCCTCTCGCGCCTCACTGTGGAAAGGGCTTTGGCAGCATTCCTCACCGCATCCCTCGGTTTCCTCCCAACCCCTATGCCCACCTTAAGGAAGGGGAAACTGGAAACTATGTCTAATACCTCTTTCAGAGAATCCTTAGGTATGAAGGATAACACGTTGTCCCCACCGAGGTAGTGGGTCATTGCGCCTAGGGAATAGAGTCGCTTAGATAGGTTGAGCAAAATCTCGCTTATCTCGAGATACGTATCGTAGATGGAGGTCTCCTTAGCCTTCGCGCTGAAGTTATTGACATCGAAGTGGGCAGCGTGAACTTGGCCGTCTTCACCGAACCTCATGAATCGGAGTTCACCGCTTTCCACCTCCTTAAGGCAGGAACTGATCTCCCGCTGGGCTTGGGTCGGCGTGGGAGCCCAACCGACACAACCTCTCACTGCTACGGGGGAAATCTCCGAGATCCTGTCGAATATTCCCTGGATCTCGGGCCTCCTCAATCCGCTCACCACTACGATGGAGTAATCGTACCTCAGGGGAAAGGCGAATCCTCCTACCCTTCCTGCGTAAAGGGATAGAACCCTAGCGATATTGAACTGGGTAGACTGGATCTTCCACTCCCTGTCCTCCCCCAACATTTCAGTCCATTCTCTATAGCTCACTAACTCTATTGCCATAAGCATCATTCTATGAACACCGTACCCTTAGCTTCCGTAAGGGACTCTAGCTCCTTATACCTCTTTATCAGCTTAGCTAAGGATTCTACTGCCCTTACTGAGTACTCCTCTACCCTCTCCGCTGCCTGATCCCTGCTCGCTCCTGGTCCTATGATCCCTATGGTCACGGGTTTCCCGAACTCCACTGAAAGATCCATGATCTTCCTAGCAGCCTGCGTCGCTACTAACTCATCGTGTTTGGTCTCCCCTTTTATTACAGCTCCTAGAACTGCAACCCCCTCCACGTCATTTCTCCTTAAGAGGTTCTTCACTGCCAGGGGGGAATCGAAAGTCCCAGGCACCTTCACCACTATCCGCACTTCCATATTCAGGAATTTAGCGTGGGACAGCGCTCTTTGGAGCATAAGATATGTGATATCGTAATTGAATTCAGCTACCACTATTCCTATGGACGCCGACACTTCAGTCACCTATGGGTCCTACGTGCTTATACCCCTGTCTCAAACCTTTACCAGCATACTTGGTGAGGGCCTCTCTTCCGTCCCTCACCAGGTAAACCAGGTTAGCTGCGTGTTTCCTCGTCCTGTCCAGGGCTATTTCCGCTAATTTCTCCTCACTCTCTGCTTCATCCTCGTGGACTGTCACGTCTATCACGTGCTTTGAAGTCAAGACTTGAACAGTTATAAGACCTATGCTCGAAGCTAGGTAGCTATACTTGTCCAACATGGTTCTTCCCACCCAACCTAAGGTTATTACGCCCTCGCATCCCTCATTGATCAGCCTCCTCGCGGCCACAGGTAGGTCCTTTATTCCAGGCACCGTATAGCGAAGGATCTGGGCTTCTGGATCTAGGGACTCGATCTCCCCTATCGCCACCTCTCCCATGTCTACTCTACTGAAGGTGGTATCGGCAACTCCGTATTTCCTCATCGTTATAACCCCAAGATATCTTTTCCCTCAAGCAGGAGTAAGTCCTTGGACCTGGCGTAGCTGATAGCCTCCGACTTGCTCAAGCTCTTCCCTTCGCCCAACATCTCGGCTATTACCATACTCCTCTCCAGCCCCGAGACTTCAGCTAGCTTAGTGACTAATTCGGTGTGACCCCTCCTCCTCTCTATTCCCCTCGATAGCAGAATGGGGACGTGCCCAGGAGCCATGAACTCGCTGTAAAACTTCTCCCTTGCCCCTTCGGGATCCTCGGTGAGCAGTTTCACTACTTTGTGCAGCTCGGCTATGGTTGTGGCCCTATCCTCGTCACTTATCCCAGTCCTAGTGGAGACATGGTTGACCCACAGGGAGAAAGCAGGCTTATCGCCATAACGCGGGATCTTCACTAACCTACTGTATCTCGGATTTGAGGACAGCTCTTCAGACATAAACGTGAGCCCCAGCACCTCCCCTTCTTCCTTTCCTGTAACGTAACAGATCAGGCCACCTGCTTCCCTCCTGAGGATCTTGATGGACTTCCAAGACACGCGGCCGGCGTAAAACACCATATCCACTTCCTCCTCCCTCCCATCGAAATCGTAAACTAGGATTGGAACACCGGCCTTCAAGATCTCCACGACATCCCTAACTAGTGCATTCCTCTGCATAGGAGATCATGGTAGTGAAATAATTATTAAGAGTAGCTACTCATTTTTGAGTATATCTTCTCCATACCCCCTTGGCTAAGAGGTAGAGGAGAAGTGTGGCATTAGAGGTCAATAGAAGATACTCATCCTTTACATTGGTTGAAAATCCCTTGGAGTTCGAAGAACTACTCGAAGTGGGGTTACTCACTGGATTCATCGTCTCCAGGACTAGGACGAAGATCGTGGAGTTCTCAATGGACACCCTGAAAACCGACCTATTGACGACCAGATACTGAGGGATGTAAAACTCCGTGTTATTACCTGAGGAGATCTCTTGGATCATGGGCTGAGAAATAGAGTAATTCATAATATTTCCTTTTACTTCTAAATAAATTCCCAGGTAGCTCAAGTTTAGCCAGAAGGGTATGGGGGAAGAGTGGAAAGTCTCAATGGAGATGACCTTCTCATTCTCTCCGTAAATTGACACAGTGGCCTCTTTCCAAGTGTAGGAGTAGTTAGGTTCCATAACCCCCACGGGTATGCCCAGCGCATAGATCTGGCCATCCTTCACCCACACGGCTTGAGCAGGGCCTTGAGCTGAGGCTAGAATAACCAATAAGATCAGTAAGTCCTCCCACATCTACAATCAGCATTTAAAGCCCTCCACTTTAATATACCTATCAACGGTGGCATCTGTGTCTACAGGTTACCCGTCTCCATATAACGCTAAATACATTGCCTTAACTCAGGCAATGATAATAGGGTTCTCCCTAGTGAACTCCTTCTACCCCAAATACTTCATCGAGTTCTACGTCCTCTACTTCGTGGTATTCTTAGCAATTTCAGGTGTAATGATGTATAGGAGCAACCCAATGCTCAGGGACAGGAAGTATATCTCAGAGGCCATAAAGTCAAGGACCATATACGAGGAGAAGAACGTCGATCAGCTGATTCAGAGCGACCAGGATTACATGAAGCAGATGATGGCTCAGGCCTCTAAGTCAATGAAGATGTTAGGTCTTTACGTCCTCTTCCTCATAGTGGTCTACCTAGTTTACTCGCAGGGCATAAATAGGATCCAAAGCGAGCCTGCGATTAGGGACAACGCATTGCTCAGGTTCGCGGTGTTCATAGCGGTCTACGAGATCATGTATCTCAGCTCCTTCCTGCTGTATAGGAGGGGAGGACTGGCCAGTTTAGCAGGTTCCATGGTCATGGCTCCCAGGAGCTATAGAATAACTGAGAAGGGAATAGTCTCCACAGACCAGTCGAGGACGGTCCTCCACCTGACCCACTTAAAGGAGTCAGAGGTTCAGGTAAATAGAGACAAGAAATACATAGAGATAGTCCCTAGGGGAAACGGGAGGAGTATGCCCTTCAGACTGAGGCTCTACTCAAATGATGTAGATAAGGTATCGGAACTTGTGAATAGAATAAAGAGGCTCGCATCAAGAGAGGAGGAGAGGAAGTAGTCGTCAGAGCCTAGGGGCAACCCAGAACGAGAGCTCCCCCTGCCTTTCCAGCTTAGTTGATATCTTAACTGGCAAACCTCCACCTGAGGCCACGGAGACTTCGTCAAAGAGTGAAATCGCATCTACAACTTTCGCCAATATCTCTGAGCTGAACGTGGACGAACCTTCAGCCTCCACCTCAATTGAGGACAATGGCTTCTCCTTAGTCATTGAGCAGTAATAGGACTTCCCAGCTTCCTCGGCTATTACTCTGAACTCCCCATTCTGTACCTCGATCCTCACATCCTCAGACACCAGCTTCGCATCCCTCACGACCAGCTTAAGGTACGTGGAGGGTAAAGTTAACGTAAAGGTAGGCTTAACCCTCAGTTCTGATACCTGCTGTATTTGGACGGCTTCAGCCTTGATCGATATGGTGTTCCTGAGTCCTCTATCCTCCTCAATTACAGTGAACTTCAGCCCCTCCTTCCCCTCCGCGATCTCCAGCCCTGCTCTTCCCTTCACCTTACTCAATGCCTTCTTTAGGTCGTCTAACTGGAAGGAGAAAGCCACAGGCTTCTCCAGTGCGAAATCGTCGAATGACTCCCTTTTTACCTTTAACGTTACCATTACTATTTTATCCTCTGTGAGGTAGCTCGAATAGGCTCCATCCTCACTGAAGTTCAAAGTGAGCCTATCGGTGAAACTCGATAAAGCCCTGATCACTTCACTGAATTCCTTGGAGCTAGGATAAACCACTCTCAACTCTTCTCCCCCTTAACAGCCACTCTCTTTTCCTTCCTCACCCGTCTCTTTCTCTTCTCTCCTCGAGACTGGGACTGCTCCCCCCTTTCCAGCAACTCCTTCGCTTGCTCGATGGACAATTTATCCTGGAGCAAGTTGTACCAAACCTCCGTCTTACGGACGAAGGCTTCTAGGTCCTGTATTGATACGGTTCCACCGTTCTCGTTCTCCTCTTCCTCCTCAGAAGCCTCGATCGCCTCCTCCTCTACACCCTCGCTCTCTTCACTCATGATTTCACGCTTCTCCTGTGGAGATCAGTATTAATTCTTTCTCCCCTATATCTCTTACCAAGACCTGGGACCTCTTGAGCTTAGGCAGAGTTTCAGCAACAGCCTTTGCCATCTCCTCGTTTCCCATCGCCATAATCCTTGATAAGTAGGACAGGTCTCTGGGTTCAGTGACAACAAAGGCGAAAGTTCTGGATGCGTTCTGGACCAAAGACCTTAAGCTCTCCACGCTCTGTGATATGAGTATTACCCCTAAACCGAACTTCCTCCCTTCGGCGAACAGCCTGGACACCAATCTCTCGCCGCTCTCCTTAGAGAGAATGAAGGGGGCCTCGTCGATCACAATGAGCTTCCAAAACCCAGCCTGGCCACGCCTGTAGACGTAACCCAAAATCGAGGAAAGTAAGGATTCCATGTATATGAATTTTAACTCATCCGATGCAACCCTTGAGAAATCCAAGATTTTGTTACCCTGAAGCAGTTCCTCCATGTTCACCGAACTGGATGAGTAAAGGTTGTTGGCTAAGAACTGAAGATAGGGCCTCAGCGACTCCAGTCTGGCTAACTCTTGGGGGTTGCTCACCGATCTAATCCTACGCTCCAGAAGAGCTAGAAGTTCGCTGAAAGTCGGTGGGTCGAAAGTCCAGGTGGAAATGTCCTCTTGATAAATTCCCTTCTCAGTGTAGAGCTCCTCTAAAAGGTTAACTAACTCCATAGCCTGCAGACTACCTAGCCCAAAGGCCGACTTGAGCATTAGGGAAACTTCCAGGCTCCTGTCCCGGGGGGATCGGCCGAATAGAGAGAGAGGATTGGGAGGGAGCTTGGACACGTCAAGTCCCACCTCCGCGCCTAAACTTACTCCATACTCCCCGTGAATATCGAAAACTAAGTAGGAGACCTTAGACTCCCTTAATATACGCTTGGCTAGAGCTGATTTCCCAGTTCCGCTGGCGCCGACTATGATCGAGTTGTAATTCAAACCCGCCTTAAGCTCAATACAGTATTTATCATCCCTAGGCCTCCACTTATACTTAGAGTTCCCTAACTCCACTACTCCGCTCCCTCTTCCCTTAACTAGTACTGCCAGGGTCACACCCAAGCAGACTTCGCCTCCCTTACTCCTCCTATCAACTTGACTCAGCGAGTAGGGAAGTGAGAACCAGGAGGCCAGAATTAACCCCAATGCCTCCGCTGGAGAAAGGGTGGAGAAAAGGACGAAAGGGAAGGAGGCTAACGAACCTAAAGCCATTATCTGCAGGTTCAGGAAGTGATAAGCCAGAAGAGCGATCCCCACCCCAATCGAGGCTGCGGGTAGCACTCTCCTATTTAAGACGAACCCTCTCTTGGCTACCTCTATTAACTCGTCAGAGACCTCCCTATCGAAGATCAAGGATAGACCGAATGAGAGTCCCACGCCCAGCCCATAGGAGAATAAGGGAAGACTTAGGCTCAGGAAGTCACTGTAATGGGTGGAGAGGATCGCGTAAATTGCAGGTAAATAGGAAGTGGCCACTAGATGCGAACCAGTAGTCCTGGAACAGATCATGCCGATCACTAGAAGGGAAACAGGAGAGATCAGTATTGCCGAGAAACCTAGGTAGCTGGACAACAGGTCAACAGAGGCTATAACTCCCAGTAGTGAGCCAAGCAGAATCGCGTGCCTTACCTCATACATCTCACCTTATATCCCTCTAGATTCATATTAGGTTTTGCATGCAGGATATACTGAAGGAGATTGCGGACAAGATCAGGAACGCCGGCTATACAGAGCTGACCCCAATACAGAGGATAGCAGGACCTAAAATACTCATGGGCGAAGACACATTAATAGTGGCACCCACTGGACACGGCAAAACTGAGGCTGCAGTACTTCCCATATTCTCTTTGATCTACCTTAGGAGACCTCAGAGGATCTCAGGGCTATACGTAACTCCACTGAGGGCTCTGAACAGAGACCTCTACTCCAGGCTCTCTAAATTAGGTGAGGTCTTTCAGGTAAAGGTTGCAGTGAGACACGGGGATTCATCGGCAGGAGAGAGGAAGAGGCTAATCAGTGATCCACCAGACTTCCTAATTACGACTCCAGAGACCCTGGGTTACCTCTTAGTGAGGAAAGAGGTGAGGCAACATCTCACTAACCTGAGGTGGGTCATAGTGGATGAGCTACAGGAAATGCTCGACGAGAAGAGAGGATACGAGCTTTCAGTTGTCCTAGAGAGGCTCAGGAGGATATCAAAAAACAGGATTCAGGTTGTGGGTATCTCAGCGACTGTTGGGGACTTGAACTTGGCTAAGCTCTTCCTGAACCCCAGGGGTCAGATGCAGGTAGCTAAAGTAGATACAGTGAAGGAAATGGAATTGAAAGTCCTCTTTCCGAGACTGAAAGAGAAGACCTCAAGGACTTTAAATCCCTTAACCATTCCCCAGCTTTCTTGGCCAGGCTCAAGGCTTTGAGTGATCTAATAGAGCGGAATAAGCCGGTCATAATTTTCACTAACACCAGGGAGACAGCGGAGTTCTTAGCGAGTCAGCTGAAGCTTATGAACGTTGAGGTCGATGTGCATCACGGTTCCCTTTCCAAAGAGGTCAGGATGAAAGTGGAGAAAGCCCTGAAGGAGGGACAGATAGGGGCCATAATATCCACGTCCAGTCTGGAGTTGGGTATAGATATAGGCTCAATTAACCTTGTGGCCCAGTATATGTCCCCCAGACAGGTTTCGAGATTGCTACAGAGGGTGGGGAGGAGCGGACATTCCTTTAAGAGGAAGTCGAAGGGAATAGTGATCCCTGCAGAGGACGTCTTTGACACACTTGAGTCCCTGGTTATCTGTGACGCAGCCAGTGAGGGTTACCTGGAGAAACCACTTGTTGAGGAGAAGCCTCTCGACGTGGTGGCACACCAAATAGCTGGCATGGTTCTAGAGGGTTACTCAAAGCCCTCAGAGATCTACCAAGTGATCTCCTCTTCTTATTTCTTCTCCAACTTAAGTGAGGAAGAGTTCCGTGAGGTATTAGAACTCCTTAGAACGGAGAGGGTAGTGAAGTTTAGCGGGGATCAGGTGAGCCCTTCGCATAGGATATGGAAGTACTTCTACAGGGTTACCATGATTCCAGACACTTCCTCTAGCCTAATAGCGATCGATGTCTCGAGCAGACAGAAAATTGGCTCATTGGATAGGGACTTCGTGGTGACGCTTCAGGAAGACGACGTAATAGTATTAAGCGGAGTGTTGTGGAAAGTGGTGAGCATAGAGAAGGACCATGTTTTCTTGGAGAGGACTGAGATCAAACGCGGAATTCTACCAGCGTGGGTGGGAGAGACGATCCCGGTAGAGAAGGAGATCGCGTCTAGAGTCCACTCCTTAATGATCAGGGCTCTAAATGGGGAGGAGTCACCTCTCCCTGATGAGGTAATAGAAGAGATAAAGAAGACTGCAAGGGAGATGAAGAAGAGGAATTATCCACTTCCATCACTTCAAGATCTTTTAGCCGAGGTGGAGAACAACGAAGTAATAGTAATTCATTCCCCTCTTGGGTCCAGGGGCAACAATACTCTAGGGTCTATCTTGGCCTTCTCCTTGCAGAAGCTTAAGGGGATAAGAGTGACCTACAGAGAGGATCCGTATCATATTGCTTTAGCCTCCCCTCTTCCCATAACGGTTATTGACCTTAAGGAGATCTGGAGGACCCTACAGGGAATGGACGAGGAGGAGTTAAGATCTACCCTTAGGGAGGCCATAAGGAACTCACCTGAATTCAGATGGAAATTATTGGTCGAGGCCAAGAGGTTTGGAGCCTTAGACCCAGAAGCAGAGGAGATCGTGAGCCTCAACCTAGTGAGGACTTACTCTGACACAATAATAGGAGAGGAGGCTCTAAGGGAGTTGGAAGTCAAGAACTACGATGTGGATGTTCTCGGCTTAATTAAGCGAATGCAGATTAGAGCGGTAGAAGTGCCTACACTCTCACCCCTAGCTAGGAGATTCGTGGAGAAGCTCATGAGCAGGGACAGGAAGAATGAAGCTCCAATACTCGTGGAGGTAGTAAAAAGGAGATTGAACTCCAAGGAAATGCTTTTCATATGTCTCTCATGTGGTTGGTCTAAAACGCTCAAAGTCCAAGACTCCCCAGAGAGGTGCAGGAACTGCGGCTCAGTCTTCCTAGCTGTGACAAGCCCTGAGGAGCAGCGATCGGTCGAAGTGGTGAAAATGGCAATAAACGGGGTGAAACTGAAAGGAGAGGACTCTAGGTTATTGGAGTCCTTGAAGGTCACTTCATCGATCTTCAGCTCATACAAGAAATACGCTGCAATAGCCCTAGCGGCGCAAGGTGTAGGACCTTATAACTTGGGCAAGATACTGTCCAAACTCCGTGAGGGCGAAGTTAGGTTCTATGAGTCCATACTGGAGGAAGAGAAACGTTTCATAAGGACGAGGAAGTTCTGGAAATGAAAGAGGAGGACTCTCCGAAAAGAGAAGTGTGAGTGAAGAGTGAAAGTCTATGTTTAAGATAAGCCAGTAAGCTTTAACTTCAAGTCTTCATAGCTGGACTAGAGACCTATGATGAGAAGAGGGTCAAATGATCGTGTTGATTTGCGCTGGAAAACCTGAGGCCTCTGATCCACCATAGTTCATTGTCATTCCATAGTTAGTTCTTAATCATCCATAGTATTATTCTTTTATTGGAAAATTATAATAATTGAATGAGATCCCGGTCTAATCTTTTAACTCCACAGCTTAAGGGACACATAAGATGCTTATTACGGTAAGCGGACCTCCTGGGAGCGGAAAGACATCAGTGGCCAGGATCTTGGCTTCAAGGTTGTCCATAGATATGATATCCGGAGGGAGTATATTCAGGGAGATCGCCAGGGAGATGAAGGTGGATTTGCTCAGCCTAAACGAGATGGCTGAGGAGAACGTGAATATAGATTCCTTAGTGGATAGGAAGCTCATCGAGATTGCCAAGAACCGTAAGAACATCGTAGTGGAGTCACATTTAGCGGGATGGATACTCAAGGAGTTCTCGGATTACTCGATCTTCCTGTGGGCCCCTCTCAGAGAAAGGGCATCCAGGATAGCTAGGAGGGACAACTTAAGCTATGAAAGGGCTATGGAAGAAGTAATGAAGAGAGAGCAAAGCCATTTCGTGAGGTTCTGGAAGTATTATGGCATTGACATAACGGATTACTCTGTATTCGATCTCGTCTTAAACACTGATAAGATGAGTGCTGAGGATGTCGCTAACGTGGTCCTAACAGTGTTGAGGTATAGAGAATCCAAGGGTTAAGTGTGTCACGTCCTGCTTCTGGGGTTTGTGCTTCATAGGATTTCATAGTTTGATATCGATCCTCACCCCTTGGGCTCCACCGAAGTCGCGGAAAAACCCGTTCACCCTCCTCCGCCCCCGGTAACCCCGACCCACCTAATCCTCCTTTACCACCGGTTCGCCGAGCTCCAACCCTTTGACCCTCCCTGAGAACCAAGTTTGATGCCAGGAGAAAGTTATGTACTCAAATGGTCTGACAGTTACCCTAACTCTTTCACCCTCGACCTTCCTCAGGGTCGACTTAACCCTGATGTAAACCCTCTTCAACTCGGGCTTCCTCAACGACGCTTTACCCTCCTCAGCCCTCCTCTCCCAACTCCTCAGTACGGAGAAGGCATCGTTGATGGCCTTATCAACGTAGTGGGAGGCCAACCTGTTGACTTTCTCCAACTCATCCCTTAACGCCTTGTACACCTCCTTCCTCTTGGGGAGGGAAACCTTAACCCTGGTAATAATTTTCTTACCCTTCTTGACCTCCCTTCTCTCCACTTTCACTTTCTCCCACAACCAGTCCAACGCCTTCTGCAGGAGGTCTCTGTAGTCCTCTAGGAGTGTCCTCGTCTCCTCTTTTCTGTCGTTCTTAATGGGGTATATTAAGTAAATGTAATCCTCCTTCGGTTCAAAGCTCTCAAGCCTTGAGTTCCTCAATACACTTCCTCACCTCCTCACACTTATGACTCCCCTTCCATACAGTTCACCGCTGAATGAAACTGGGATCGAGGCCGAGTCCTCAATTAGCTCTCGTCCTGGAGTTTCGTCCTCCCCGTTCGACACGCGATCTCGCAGTTGTGTGCCCTACAGACTTCCTCAAGCATTTCGAACCTCGCAAGCCTGTTCGGATAAGCTATTAGAACCTTGGACACCTCGTTGTTTAGTATCATCCTCAGCAACTTGAGGAACCCCTCCCTCTTCAGTCCAGAACCTATGTCAGTTATTACCTGGTCGTAATCCTTAACCTATTCTTGTAGGTATTTGACCTTTCACCAGATCGTCCCTCTGCGTGTTCGACGAAACCCTAGCGTAGAGTACTCTCCTCTTCCTCACAGTATCCATCAGCTTATCAACGTCCTCTTTGAACCTCCACTTCGCCGTCTCGAGGACTACTGGTTTTACGTAACCCCTTTTGACATACCCTCTGAGCGTTGTGTAGGACATTCCTAAGCGTTGGCATACTCCCTTGTGCCTCAACGTTGTATAAAAGTTTATAATGAAATAATATAAACTTTACGGTTTATCGGAAACAGTTGACAATGGCTTTCAATAATCCTTTTAGATCCCAAAACTTCCTACTGACTTACGTGTCTCAGACATGTGTTTTGAGGACAGGATATCCCATGGAGGATCTACTTTATCTTAGTGGGGGGTTTTAAGAAGGCAGAGTTTCCCCTCCGCGAGGTGGAGAATGGATAGTCCCCCTTAAGTTTTGACCTACTATGTCTACTCTATATAATTACAGTCAAAGCCGAGGTAAGTGTAACTGAGACGCCTCGGTTAAGGCGATGGTTCGTGAGGTGCGCCTATGCCCATAATGGACCCGTGTGGTTATACTCACGTCCATATCTTCAGGACTGGGACGGTTGGGTCTGTAGAGCCCCGCCCCCTTACCCTTGGCCAGGGGGCGAGGTGGGCCAGGAAGCAGGAAATCGTGAGGGGGAAGCCCCGCAAGGGCGGGGTAAAGTTCACTTCTAGAGAGCGACGGATCGTTAACTAGAAGAACCTTTCCCCGAATTAGGAAATCGAGAAAGAGAGCTAAGAGCCGATCACAAAGCTCTTAACCACCTATGGCACGCATGCTTCAATGGAGTTAGAGCTAGTGGGTAGTTATCCGAGGCCTTATGGCCTGAATGAATATATAAAGAAATTCAGGAGTGGCAAAATAGGAAGTGAGGAGCTCGATAAGGCAGTTGGGATCTACACGCAGAGACTGTTCGGACGCTTAAGGGAAATGGGATTCAGTTATATCACGGACGGTATGTTTAGGTATGACGATATTGTGGATACAGTATACTATATGGTCAGGGGAGTAGAGAAGGGAGAGCTAATCAGGTTTTATGATAACAACTTCTATTACAGGAAACCCGTGATCAAGGCTAGGATCCAGCCAGACGTCGAGGCTTACGTGGAGAACCTGAAGAAGTCTAAACAGTTTTTACCTAAAGACTCAAGCTTGAAGCTCAAGGCCTATGCGCTTGGTCCTCTCTCCTTGTATGAGCTCTGCGATAACAGATACTACGAGGACCCAGTCGAAATGATCTTCGACTACATGAAGGTGCTTCGTGACCTCAGCGCCAGATTGAGCGGAATTGTGGACGCTCTAGAATTACATGAGCCCTCTTTCTTTATGAGGACAATACCTAGAACGATCCGATCCCGAGTAGGAGAGATCTACTCTCAGCTCTCGGATCTGAAGCTGAGGAAGAGTTTATTGTCATACTTTTCCTCAGACACAACCATGTTACCTGAATTCTTCAAAGCTGAGGTGGACTTCCATGGAATTGATGTAGTGAGTTTCAAACAGAAGTTAGCCCAAGTATATGGATACGTCAGGTCCAAGAACTTAATCCTGGGCTTGATCGACTCGAGGAATACCAAATTGGAGAGGACTAGCCTGATCAAGAGGGTCGTCTTCAGGATGAAGGAAAAGGGAGCGTCCTCTATAGTCCTCTCTAACAACGCGCCCATGGATTTCATTCCAGAGGTAGTAGCGTTAAGGAAGCTAAGTATTTTAGCCAAATTCAGAGGAGGTTGAACGAAATGAGCGAACTTCCCCTTTTGCCTACTACGGTGATAGGTAGCTATCCTAGACCAAAGTGGCTGAGGGAGCTCATAAGGCTGAAGAGAGCTGGTCGGGCCTCCGACGAGGACTTGAACGAGGGAATGAAGGACGCTGCAATAGTGGTCATGAGAGATCAAATGCAAGCGGGCGTGGACGTTCCCACTGATGGTGAGGTCAGGAGAGATGAGATGGTGGAGTTCTTCGCCGAGAGGCTGCGGGGCTTTAGGTTCTACGGCCAAGTAAGAGTTTGGGGGACAGCATACTATAGGAAGCCTGCCGTTATAGGTAGAGTGGAGTATGTCAAGCCAATGCTCCTGGAAGAGTTTACCCACGCTAAGTCAATCTCCTACACTGAGAACCTAAAGGTGACCATTACAGGGCCATACACCATAGCGGAGTGGTCCTACAACGAGTATTATAAGGACAAGAGGGAGCTTACCATGGAACTCGCTAAAGCCATAAACGCCGAGATCAGAGCCTTAGTGTCAGCGGGGGCTAGGATAATTCAGGTGGATGAGCCAGCCATTCACACCCACAGGGATGAGGTGGAGTGGGCGGTGGAGGCTGTCAATGAGTCCATAAAGGGGATTGGAGTGAAGGTCGTCCTTCACGTTTGCTATGGTGACTACTCCTTGATTGCACCTTACCTAAACCAGATCAAGGTTGACCAGGTGAACTTGGCACTTAAGAATTACGATTATAGACCGCTTAAGTTATTCAGGAAGTATAAGTGGGACAGGGAGATAGGAGTAGGAGTGATAGACGTCCACAACAAGCGAGTGGAGACCGCAGAAGAAGTAGCTACCGATATAAAGAAGGTCTTGGATTACTTCCCGGTCGAGATGGTCTGGATAAACCCTGATTGTGGACTGAAGCTCCTCCCGAGGGAAATAGCCTATCAGAAGTTGACGTCTATGGTTTCCGGTGCGAAGATCGTGAGATCTAAACTCAGCGAGATGCAAAGCCTGAAAGCCCTTCCAACTCTGAAACCTTTAATTACTAGGTAAGATCAGTTAGCAACTGTTCCCCGAGGCTAACGCTTTTTAAAGGTATTCGCCAAGCTCAGAGATCACAATGTCCACGATTAGGATGATCCTCGAAGCCCTTGAAGGAGAAATGAGCAATCCAGGTGAGGTAGTAATAAAGACTAAACTACCTAGATACGAAGTGCTAGCAGCCTTTCACATACTAGAAGAGCTGGACTTGGTGGAAGTAGTATACTCTAAGGGGTCACATAAGGTTTACCAGTTGACGAATAAGGGCTTGGAGGTACTTGAGGCCCTTAAGAGGGGGGAGGAAGTGGAGATAACTCATAAGACAAAGAAGGAGGAAATACAGACTTCTTCAACGTAGGTTAATGAGGTTTCAAGTTTTGAGGTTCTCGCTTCCCCAAAACCCCCAGGAAGATAAATGAAAACAGGGAACTCCTATAGCACTTTCTGCTGCTTCTTCCAGGCCCTGAAGGATAGGGCTTTCCGCCCCTTAAACCCAACTTACTGTAAACGGAAAACTTTAAGAGATAGGCCGGCCTCTCGGAAGTTGATGGGTGGCCTGGAAATCAGTTGAGATATTAGACACTACATTAAGGGACGGAAGCCAGGGTGTTGGAGTCTCCTTCACTTTAAGGGATAAGCTAAGAATAGTGGAACTCTTAGATGAACTCGGTGTGGATTATATAGAAGGTGGATGGCCGGGATCTAATCCAAAGGATGAAGAGTTCTTCAGGGAGGTTAAGAATCTCAAATTGACCAAAGCTAAGATAGCTGCCTTTGGAAGTACAAGGAAGAGAGAGACTAAGGTGGATGTAGATCCCAATTTGACAGCCATCGTAAACGCGGATGTAGATGTGGCGGTGATTTTTGGAAAAGCCTGGACACTTCACGTGACCGAAGTCTTGAGGGCGACGAAAGAGGAGAACTTAGACATGGTCTACGACAGCGTGGAGTACTTAAGATCCCATGGGATGAAAGTGATATTCGACGCAGAGCACTTCTACCAAGGCTATTTCGAAGACAGGGACTATGCATTAAAGGTGGTTACTACAGCACAGGAAGCCGGAGCTGAAGTGGTCGCGCTGGCTGACACTAACGGTGGTATGTTACCTCATCAGGTGTATGAGGCTACAAAGGATGTAGTGTCTAAAGTCAAGGTCAAGATAGGGGTACATATGCATAATGATTCTGGCTGCGCGGTTGCTAATTCGATCATGGGAGTCGTAGCCGGCGCAAGGCATATACAAGGCACTATAAATGGGATAGGGGAGAGGACAGGAAACGCTGACTTGATACAAATAATCCCTGGGATAGCCTTAAAGGTGGGCCTTAATTTAGCGAAAGGGACGGAGAGTCTGGCTAAGCTAAGGTATGTGTCTAGAACTGTAGCTAACATCCTGGAAATGCAGCCCAATCCCTATCAACCCTACGTAGGCGAAAATGCCTTCTCGCATAAGGCCGGCGTTCACGCTGACGCGGTAATGAAGAACCCTAGAGCCTATGAGCACATAGATCCTTCCCTAGTGGGGAACAGGCGGAATATAGTTATATCAGAGCTGAGCGGATCAGCGAACCTCCTCAACTACGCCAGGGACGTGATCAAGTTGGACCTGGATAAAAGGGACGAGAGGTTGAAGAAGGTATTGGCTGAGGTTAAGGAGAGGGAGAAGGAAGGTTACAGCTTTGACGTGGCCCCTATGTCGGCTATACTAATATTAATGCGTGGTCTCGGGATGTATAGGGAGCTGATCAAGCTGGACTACTGGAAGGTGATATCTGAGCCCTCCATGTCCATAGCTGTAGTAAAGGCTAACTCGAACCTGGAGGTAGCTGAGGGGGTGGGTCCAGTTGAGGCAGTGGATAAAGCGCTTAGGAAGGCCCTTAGGAGGGATTTCCCCTCCTTGGATAAAGTGACCCTAACCGATTATAGGGTGATCTTGCCTGGGGAGATCAAGAACACAGAGAGTGTAGTGAGAGTCACGATCGAGTTCAGTGATGGGAAGGAGAAGTGGAGGACTATGGGGGTGTCAGCTAACGTAATAGAGGCTTCGGTGAAGGCGTTAGTGGACGGATTTGACTATTATCTCCAGCGTAACTAGGCGAAATAACCGTGATTCCAGAAGTTCACAGTGAGTTCACTACTATGATTTTTTAGTGATGTCTTTTGGGTGACCAACAACCCTTGAAACTCCCGTCTCTTTCAATAACTCCATTATCCCCCTAACCATGCTATTCAGTGCATGCTTTGGAAAACTCCCTGTCTTCTCATACAAAATCTTGAAGCCTCCTACTCCTCCTCTGCCTGTGTCTAGTCAATACCTTCTGGTCAGCAGAAATCGTGCTTGCTATAATACTCATTTTCTGGTGAACTACCCTGCCCTTGCGGATGGGACTTCCCCCTCGCAGTGGGGATTTGCTGCTTCTCAGAGGAACCTTGATCCACCCGCAGCGGAGGTCGCATGCAACAGTTCTTTCACGCCCTGTGCGGAAGAGGGGTTACATAGAGTTCTCTCCACACAGGCTTGAACCACAGTACCAAGGATAGAGGTCCCAGCTCTTCCAGCCCTGGTCTAATGTTACAGAAACTGGGGGTTAAGGGGGCGGAAAGCCTCGCCAGCGGGGATGGACAACCCCCTCTTTTAAACACCCCTTCGTCGAGACGATTTTTGGTGATGCTGACGACGCTCCTCCCCAGCTCGACTAGGGAAATGGGACTGCGGGAGGGGCAACCGTCATCTTCCTTTCCCCTTGAGGGACTAGACGTTATGGATGAAAAGTCCCCCCTTCAAGTGGGGGGAGTTCCGGCGCCCCCGACTGCCCACTAAATGAGAGATGTAACCCCGAATCAATGAGGGGGACGATGAGCCCTCTGGGAGGGAGCCCTTCCAGGGCGGGGAGACGTCAGTTTAGGGCAAAAACCTTTCTGAGGAGACTATCCATCCCCTCCCTCACGGAAGGGGACTTATGCCCCCTAAGCCCCCGCAAAGTTAAACTCCATTTTTATAAGCCCGGGATCCACAGCGTTAAGCGATGGCACTCTATAGGTGTGGAAGGTGCTGGAAGACCTTTGATGACTCAAAGCTTAAGGTACTCCCTGGGATAAGGTGTCCTTACTGTGGTTACAGAATAATATATATGACGAGGAAGAGTGGGATAAAGGTAGTTAAGGCAACTTAGCCCTCACTGCGGCTGCAGTCTCCATTATAAGCCTCGCAGCTAAGACTGATGTGATGCCAGAGGGATCAAATGGAGGAGAAACTTCCACTACATCGAACCCGACAGTCCTTTTATCCACTAACAAGTTGACTATATCCAATACAGTGGACGGATCTAAACCTTCAGGTTCAGGAGTCTGAACTCCAGGGGCGTAAGCTGGGTCGAATACGTCAATATCGAAGGAGACGTAGACTTTCTCACACTCACTTAACTTCGATAAGAGCCTGCGTGCTGTCTCCCTCGCTCCTATTAGCTTCACCTCGTGAGAGGTCAAGAAGGAGATGTTGTTCTTCCTAGCATACTCTACTTCCTCCTTACTCACAGCTCTAGTCCCCACCTCAACTACCCTGTTGCCTTGCTCATGTATCCTCCTCATTACGCAAGCGTGATCAAGAGGATCATCCATGTATTCCTCGCGAAGATCTAGGTGCGCATCGAAACTAACGAAACATGTCCCTCTGCTCAAAGCCCTCGATACTCCCACCGTAACAGTGTGTTCGCCTCCTATAGTTATGGGGAACTTCCTCTCATCCAGGAAGTACTTCACTACCTCGCTGATCCTTCTTAGGTTGTCCTCTGCATTGGAAGGGTGTACCACTACGTCTCCTGCATCGAAGAAACCGATTTCGCCCATATCGATCCCATTTCGTATGGAGTAAAACTCTATATACTGAGCTGCCTCCCTTATTGAACTAGGGGCGAACCTAGAGCCTGGCCTGTAGCTGCTTGTAATGTCCATGGGAGCCCCTATTACAACGAAAGGAGAGCTCTCCTTAGTGAAAGAAGCGAATTTCCTGCTGTTCTCGTTCAGGTAAAGGAGAGAGCCTTCCATAAACCTAACTTAGGTTCGGATAAAAATCGCTTTGGAGTGGATTTTAGATGTACAGCCGATTACTGTAGAGACGATAACTCCTGGTGTCCATTAATAGTCCTGGCTTCTTCCAGATCCTAAGGGTAGAGCTTTGCGCCCCTTTAGCTCACGTTATGTTAACTCAGGTCCCCAGTTAGTTTAAGAGGTGCAATTAATATGGGCACTGCTACTTAAATTCTATAATTCTTTCACCAATTGAGATTCTAGAACCTTAGGAAAGCAAGATTTGACCTAGAACCCTTATAACTTTCGATAACAGATCGAAGGGCGTGAAAGGGTGAGCGTAAAGATACCGATAGATTACATGCCTAAGAGCCCTAGCTTCTCTAACTCTCAAGTGGTTAGAAGGTCCATAATGAAGTTCGGATACACCACTGGCAGCTGCGTGGCGGCATGTGCTAAGGCTGCAGCTTTGGCACTCACCAAGGGGGAAAGAGTGAGCGAAGTCTCAGTTCCGACACCAATTGGAATAAGGTTAGCGATACCTATAAACTACGTGAAACTAGAGGGGGAATGGGCCATATGCTCCGTCACCAAGTATGGAGGAGACGATCCGGATGATACGAATGGTATGGAAATAATAGTGAAAGCTAGATTATCTCAGGAGAAGGGTTTCATCAACTTGAGGGCTGGTAAAGGCATAGGGATAGCCACACAGGATGGCTTGCCTATCCCTAGGGGAGAGCCCGCAATCAATCCAGTGCCCAGAAGACAACTGATAGACTCGCTCAAGGAAGTGCTTGGGACCAATTTCGGCGTAGAGATTATAATCGAGGCCCCTAGAGGGGAAGAAATAGCTAAGAGGACATTCAACCCGAAGTTGGGTATAGTTGGAGGGATCTCTATACTCGGGACTAGCGGCATAGTGAAACCTATGAGTGTAGTATCATGGTATGCCTCTATGGTTGAGCAACTAGACATAGTGAGGGCTAAGGGCTACACTATGGTCGTAATGGTTCCAGGGAACATTGGAGAGAGCGCTGCCAAGGTGAAACTGAGAGTCCCACAAGAAGCTATAGTGCAAACAGCTGTTTTCGTAGGTGGGATGCTTAAGGCTGCTAAAGTAAAGGGGTTCAAGGAGGTCATACTAATGGGGCATATAGGTAAAATGATAAAGCACGCGATAGGAATATGGAACACCCACTATAAGTATGGAGACGGTAGAATGGAGACCTTAGTGGCCTATGGTGTGAAACACGGGGTTCCGGTTGAGATCTTACGTAAGATACTAGAAGCTAAGACCACTGATGATGCGGTTGACTTAATTAAGGCTAGTGTGGCCGATTACAGGAAGATCTTCAACGATATAGCCAATACTATCTCCCGCAAAGCCGAGGACATGTTGGAGGGTAAACTCAAGGTATACTCCGTGCTCATTAACATGAGCGGTGAGATAATTGGTGAATCAGAGGGGAGTCAGAAGTATATGGCCTAAAGTGGTTGGAGTGGGGCCTGGTGATCCGGAGCTACTAACGATCAAGGCTCTTAACATTATTAAGAGTGCAGATGTAGTGGTGGGCAGTAAGAGGGCCTTAGAAGTGGTCAGAGACTTTATCATAAATAAACCTATTGTAGAGGTCGATGTCTCTAAAACCGAGAACTTCTACTCTAAGATCTCAGAGCTCAGGGAAGGGGAAACAGAAGGTATGGTAGTTCTCTCCACAGGAGATCCTATGGTGGCAGGCATGGCTAAACTTTTCCCTGACTCAGAAGTAGTCCCAGGCGTGAGTGCCTTTCAACTCTGCGCTGCAAGGATCCGTAGGGAAATAGTAAACTCCGCAGTGATATCGTGTAGATATACGCGTAGCTATCACCTCGTGGCTTCCTTACTTAAGTTAGGAGTGGGGGTCTTCGTTTACCCCGAACCGGAGGCTTCTGTAGGGCAAATAATGTCCACCATGATCTCTAACGGTGTTCCGGAATTTACCAGGTGTGGCATTTGTATTAACCTTGGGCTGGAGGACGAAGAGATTTTAAAGGGCACGTTAGGAGAGCTTAGGACGAATGAGAACCGAGGATTAATAGTGATTTTCGTCGAACCCCCCGTAGTATAAGTCAAGAGAACTCAGAGTGGACCTTGAGTTCCTGTTGTATAAAAGACTCGATATCCCTAGAGAAGTAGATCTTCGTTTCGAGGGCGACAGTGATCAAGTCAAACTGGTAGGGAACGCGTTAGTGCAGCCTGAGATCTCACTATGGCCACACTTTGAAATCAGAGGCGACAAATGGATTTTCTTTCAAGAGGGTCACTTTATCCAGTATAGGGAGGGAGAACGTAAGAGGTTAGGGAGGGTGAGAGAAGCATATAGTACTAACGAAGAAGTCAAAGACATTCTTCGCCAAATCAGTTTAGATGATCTACAGGACTTAGACGGTGTCTTCAGATCAAAAGGCGTTCTAGTGCTCAAGTGTGGGAAGAAGGTGATAACCCTGAAACAGGGAAAGCCCAGAGTCTATCAAGGTTTGTCTCGCATGGTGGCTCACACTAACGGTCTATCCCTAACTTACCAGGACCACACGTGTTTCTTGAGTAGCGAGAAGGAGTTTAGAGCGAAAGAGCGTGGCGAGATCCTATACGCTGATGACGAGAAAATCGTCTTCAGGAATGATAAAGGTCTTCTCTACCTAATCCTAGGCTCAAAGAGAGAGCTTCTAGGTACGTGCGAAGGTCGCTCCTTTTTCATAGGTGAATGCAGCTCTGGATACCTGATCTCTTGCAACGGGAACGCCAGGCTCTTCGCTAATGGAGGTTGGAGAAGTCTAGGTCACTCTACAATGGAACATGCGAGTCATTCAAATGGCAACTACATAGTCTTAACTTCAAATACCACTACGATCCTAGACTCAAGGAGATTCACTAAAATAGGGGAACTCAAGAGGCTGGCCGCGGCTTTCACGCTGGATAATAAGGTCTTTGCTCTATCGGAAAGATCTTCGCTGGCCGTCCTTGAGGAGTCCAATAGGGAACTTAACCCAGTCCGTGTTCTGTCCAAAAACACTCTCGACTCCCCATTCACTGTGGAAATAAGTAGGAGGGCATTTCCTGGGGAAGTGAGCGTGATGGGGGACGTAATTGAGATTTCAAGGGAGTCCACAGAGGGTTCAACACTACTTCGCTTAGAACCTAGGTCCTTCAAGGAGGACTACGTGAGAATAGAGTCCAACGACGATATAGTCAATAGGGAGCTGACCCTAAGGTTGGATACAGAAGTCCCTAGTTTGAGGATAACAAACGCTACAGTAACGGTGGCGAAAGGAGGAAGGGTTAAGGGAACAGGACACAACGCTCTTGCAAAGGTGAAGTTAGAGCTAGAGATCCCAACCCGCCTGGAAAGCTCGATCTTCCTTACCCTGGGCAGTTCAAGGTTGCAGTTAAACGTTAAAGGAGCAAGGATGAGTGAGGAGATCGAGTTTCCTGTGAGTGTTTACTCAAGTCCTGAAGAAATAGAGGTGACAGCTCAGCTCTACAGACATGGAAATCCCATACTCAGAGCCGGGTACGTGGCACCTGTAATTTACCTCATGCCTAAGGGTGAAAGAAGGGTCTCGGAGAAAGTGGGGGAAGGCTGGAGAGAGGTGATCGAGGAGAGGGAATATGGAAATTTCCAGTGGGTTAGGGTGTGGCAGTACCCCCTTAAACTGAACTCGGTTTTCTCGGCTAAGGTAGGGGATAGGGTTAGAGTGTGTGGCGAAGTGGTTGAAGTGAAAGAAGGAGCTAATTATGTTAATGGGTGCCTGATTTGGGGGATTAGGGATCCGCTGTTGGACGTATCATTTACAATCATAGGAAATGAATTAAAAATAAATATAAAGAGGAATAAGGAGTTCCCCATGGAAGTATTTTACGGTACCCAAGTAACTAGAACTGTCCGCGACGAGATCCAGCTAAGGGTTGACCCAGTATATAGTGTAATAGAATTATTCTACTACACCGAAGGCCTCAAGTGGCGTAAAGTTTACACTCTAGATTCTCTACAGGTCTCCCTAACTGCTGCCAGGCTTGCTGCATTGTCCCTATCTAAGGCTCTGGAAAATTTCGGTCTGCAGGGTGATCGATATTAACCGGACTTTAGATTATGGAGGAGAAGGTAGAAGAGGAATATAACATAGGACCTGCCTTAGTTCGCATAGTGAGCCGAGGAAGTAGAGGATACTATGTAGTAGAAGAACCGCCACTAACCCCCGCTGAGATAAGGGTTGAGGCAGAGGCCATGGATAGAGTCTACTACTCCGACCAAGACTTCAACGACTTGGAGACCGCTCTAGCGGACTACATCTCGAAAACCACCCTTTCCGCACAGAGCGTTGAGAAGATCCTCTACGATGTGAGGAAGAGGACTTCGTATGGCAAGATAACGGTCCCCATGCAGGATCCAGAGGTTGAGGAAATAGAGTTCAGGGGTGTAGGTCATCCCATTACGGTGATCCACAGGAGGTTTACGAAGTACAAGAGACTCATAACCAACATAACCTTGACTGAAGAAAGGGAAGTAATATCTCTCATAGAGTCCCTAGCAAGCAGATCTGGAAAGTCCATATCTCTGGCTAAACCCTACTTGGAGTTCTCATTACCTGAGGGGCACAGGGTGGCAGCCACTTTATCCAGTGAGATCTCGCTTCCTGGCTCCACTTTCGACGTTAGAAAATTCCCCATAAAGCCCTTGACTCCAACCCATCTCTTCATAGAGTCCACCATTAATGTGGTTATAGCATCCTATCTTTGGTTCCTCATGGATTACAAACCTTTTATAATGGTGCTGGGACCCACTGGAAGCGGTAAGACCACATTCGTCAATTCTCTACTATACTTAACCGATCCTCAGGCCAAAGTGATCACCATAGAGGATACTCCGGAGCTCAATATCCCTAACCCCAACTGGGTTAGACTGATATCAAGGTCATCGATAGATGGAATTTACGACGTGAAGCTAATGGACCTAGCTAGACTTGCACTTAGATATAGACCTGATTACCTGGTAATAGGGGAGGTTAGAGGGAGGGAGATAGAGGCATTAATCCACTCTTCCGCCTCAGGTCACAGCTCCATTTCCACCTTCCATGCTGCAAGACCACAGGATGTTCTGACTAGAGTTAGGGGTCTGCTGGAGAGAGATCTGGCTATACTATTCATGAAGAATATATCAATAATGATCACTATGGGGGACTTTAGGGATTCCTACGGTTTCGTCAAAAGGAGGATAACGAGGATATACGAGAATTCGGGAGATGGAAAGAAATTCGAGGTCGTGATCAAATGGAATGAAGAGAGGAAGACCTTTGAACCGCAGAGCCTTGAAGAGCTGATAGCGACTTCGCGTCTCATTAGGAGGATCTCTAAGCACTTTGAAATATCAGAGGAATCTACATTAAAAGACCTAGAGAGGAGGAGGTCAATACTAGAGGGACTCTACGTAAATAAAATAACTGATCAAGAAAAAATATTTGAATATATAGCTAAATTCTATGAGATGAGAGGCCATGAGATTGAGACGTTTGCTAGACACACTATCCCCCTGTAGGTTATTTGAGGACAAGATCAGGGGTTACGCTGAGTATTACGGAGAGGACTACAGGGAATTCTGCACAAACTATTCGAAGTTCGCCACGCCATTAATAGTGGGACTACCAGTCATCTCTATCATTTTCTTCATATATTTTAAATTAATTATGTTTTTACTCCCTCTTTGTGCACTCCCTGCGTTATTCCTAGTCCCGATAGCCTATTCTTGGGCTAAATCTGTGGAGCACTTATCTAGGTTGGAGTCAGAGATGCCGTTCTTCTCTTTACTAGTGCTGATCAACGTCACGGTAGGGAAGGGGTTGATACAGAGTTTTAGGGAACTCATAGGTTTCGGTCTGTTCAAAGCTTTCGAGGTAGAGTGGAAGATGATAAGGCGGTCAATCACGTTATTCAACCTCACTCCTAATTTAGCTCTGGAGAGGCGTGCAACGCTTTATACAAACAGAGAGGTTGGAAGATTCCTTTGGAGTTATCTGAACTCAGAGAGGGCCGGAGTGGCAGTGAAGGAGACTGTAAGGGACGTAACTGAGGAGGTCATGGATAAACTGAGTTCGAAACTAGAACAGTATAAGCAAAATAGCTTGGATCTAGTTGAGGTCGTATTCGCTCTATTCCTGCTTCTCCCCATAATGCTATTGGGCTTCTACTCGACCTTTAACAGCGGTTTGACCCTTTTGCTCTTTCCTCTACTAGCGGTGTTCCCGCTTCACTTCGCGATCACTGCAATGCAGCCTCTAAGGGAGTTCGACTTCAAACTCAAACCTCTAGATCTAATCCCCTTCTCTTCGTTCCTCATCTTATTCCTCCACCGCCTAGACTTGCTTAGTGAGATCTATATCTCGTCCATGATCGTTTTGGGTTACTTCACTTCCTATTTCCTTCAGGTTAGGAATTACCAGGAGATCAACAAGAGTATGCCCTCATTTATCAAGGAGGTGAGAGATCTATATAGACTGGGGTATGGGATCAAGGTCTCCATCCTTAGAGTGGAGGCTAGAAGTTTCAGACCTTTAGCTAAGATATTAATGAGGATCCAAAGAGACATTAGGTTCAAGGGAGAGATGCCACTCCTTCACACTCCTTCACATCTGCTCAACCTGATCTTCGGTATTCTAAAAGTCCTAGACGAAAAAGGCGGTAAAAACGAGGACGCAATCAATAAGCTTCACCAATTTATTGCAAACTACAATCAGGTTAAGTCCAAAGTCCTGAATCAATTTAGGCTCTTTGAGGGCTTGGCCTTGGCTTCACCACTGATTTTGGCTTTCGCTCTATTCTCAGTAACTTCAATCTCGATCTCGCACCATGCAATTAACTTGGTCAAGCCCTTGATCTTCTGCTATTCAGCTGCCTTAGCCTGCCTATTCGTGAAGATCTCTAGGTTTACTTTACTCTACACTCCGCCCATAATTGCAGCCGTAACCCTAAGTTACGTCATATTGGAATACTTTCTACCAGCCCACTGATCGATTAAAACCCTGGATCAGAACAGGGGTGATAGTTTGGGATCCATACGTGGAGAGAATAAAGCTGTATCCTCCATAATAGGGACTATATTAGTTCTGAGTATTACCCTAGCCTTGGGAGGGCTACTATATGCCTATTCAAGGGGACTCTTCTCGAGTATGACCCAGAATCCCTCCGTTAACGTCCAAGTGGAACTCCTAAGTAACCCAAATGCTCTTCAGACCTTCATTCAATACGAGGTTCAAAACAATGGCAATGTAGAGATCACAGTCCAGAACATAACAGTGCTCAACTCTACTCACCTCGCTTCTATTGCAGTGAATAAAGTCCTAGAGCCTGGGCAGACGCTCTCTGGAGTGCAGCAGATACCGTCCTATCTTCAGGCTGGCTATTACTACACAGTCGCCGTCTATATGTCAGCGCAAAATGGAAAGCAGTTCAGTTCCATACAGAACGTTTTGGTCACAGCATCCTAAGGGTGGAGATTTCCTTGAAAGGGATGTCTGATATTTTTGCTTCCCTAATAGTGACTATAGTAATTCTCTCGCTTGCAATTCCACTTTACTCTTATTTCTATTTTTACACTAGAGAACAGCAACATTTGCTTGCTAATTCCTATTCACATCAACTGTCACAGTTAACTACTGATGTATCCGTAATTAAGCTAGGACCTGTGACTTCACAGATATACGTGTATAACTACGGAAATAGCTATGCTCTCCTGCAAGAGGTGATCTTGGGCAACAAGACGTTCGATGCCAACGTATGGCTTCCACCCGATGGGATCAGGAGCATTTACAACGTCACAGATCAAGACCTATACGTGGGCAATGGGTCGATCGTGGTTAAAGTGAATGGGAATCTATTTTTCTATTAAACCAATAGTCTCTTTTAGAAAATTGATCAGACTGTATAACACTTTTACGTAACTTTCAAATACCGTTGATTACTTCCGAATACACCTCCAACTATGTTTACATAGTATCAGTAATTTCCTACGGTGATCTCCCTACTGATGACTGGCTATGCCACGAGGGTAGGAGGGACGAAGCGATAGGAGAGTCGCGGTGTTCCCCTCAACTGACCCCCAAGGAGTTGGGGGTGACTCTGTGTTGAACCATCAGGGGAGGCGCCCGTGACAGAATTGGGGGTGAGTGAAAGTAATGGAAAGTCATGCAATGTATAAATACTTGAAGTTAGAGGTAAACACTCTGTGAACTACCACCGTAAGGTGGGGGTGGATATTTCCCCCAAGTTTAAAAACTAGCTCTCAAATACTGCTTTGTGGGCCACTTCAGAATTATACAAAAATTTATAAATAATTATACCGAGTATTACTCATGGGAAAGAGTAAGTACAAGAGGGATTGGCACAAGTACGACGAGAACGTCATAACTAGATACGAGCTAATGTTCCCCTTCTACGTCTTCCAACACTGGTGGGAATTACTCCAGGAAGAGAATAGGAATGCCAAGAAACTCAAATACCTAACCTCGATGCCAGTCGCTGACGGGGTAAGCGTCACCGAGGCGCCTCGATTATGGCGAGTGGGGTGCACCCCTGCCCCAATAAAGGCCCGTATGGGTAGCATAGCCATGTACGTATCTTCAGGGCTGGGACGGTCCGTTGGACTTGTGGAGCCCCGCCCCCTACCCACCTCCGAGAGGGGGCAAGGTGGAGCAATGAAGCAGAAGATCGCGGGGGGGAGCCCCGTTCGCAAGAGCTGAGTAAGTTCACATAGACAGGAGGGAATGGAAAGGGTATAAAGCATGAAATGGCCGTTAAAGAGGATGAAGTATCGCATTGGAAATTACTTAGATTTAGCTTACCTCATTCCGATGTTAAGACGCTACCTAGTTCTGGGCACGTTTGACGGGTTGCTCACTTCAATTAGCGTGATAGTGGCGTCTTTTCTCTCTAATGCTTCCCCTCATCAGACAATCTCAGTAACTTTAAGCGCCCTAATAGGGATCTCGGCGGCCTCTGCGGCTAATGCCTTCGTCGTGGAGCTTCAAGAGTATAAGAAGGAGATATCGAGACTGGAAAGGCAGTTGATGAAATCCCTAAAAGGGACCTTCTACGTGAGGAGCATGGAGATATCAATAGCCCTATTAACCTTAGTCCACGCCATGTCTCCTTTCTCTGGATTAATATTGATGGTTTCCTATCTAGTAATAAGGGGAATAACGGGGCTCATCCTATCTGTGGCAATTTCACTCATCCTATTATTCCTTATGGGACTAATCTACGGAACGGAGTTCGTTAGTGGGGCTAAAGCTGGCTTTTACATGGCAGTGTCAGGCTCTGTAGCTATTTTCCTAGTAGCCTTCGTATTGAGGTAAACTGATCGTTACTAGCAGGGAGTATAATACAGGATTAAACGAGTTCACGCCGCGCGAGGATCAAAGGGGAGAACAGCAACATCCAACTCTAAGGACTCTCCCTACAATTAGACTTCCAGCTGTAGTTAAACCCCAAACCAGGGGACTGAGTCAGTAAGGTATCTGGACTCTGAATTTGGTTTCGCTTCCACCAACCACTACTTCCACTTTCAAGTTGCCACAATCCCTTCTGAGTATGATAACGTTCTCTGCTGCCCTAACCTTTAGCGATGAACAGTTCTTAACTTCTCTTAATCTGCCTAGGTAGTAAGGATTCTTTATTTTCCTTATTCCGGCCTCGTAAGCTGCGTTGAAGAGTTCATTAGGGTCCAATGCCTGATACTTACCCTTCAGGGTCACCTTTATCTCTATGACGTCCTCGGAATACTCTACAGAGATCTTCTTCCTGGGTCTATTATATAAGTAGTAAACTAGGGGTGGAGAAGCCATGGAATAGAGTAACAGGGGGAAGAGAAATGCTCGAAATTGGGCGTAACTTGCATAGAGAATGAGGGCGCCAAGAGAGGAGGTCAAAGAGCATATCACTATATATTTGGCGGAAGTCTTCAACTCTAGACTCATATGAGCTATTAGTATTCCCCCAACTATGGGTCCCACTAGTGGGAAAAGCGATGATACCAATGCAAGGGGGAAGTAGTTCCTCAAAATTGCAACCGATATATTTCCTCTTCTAAACTTAAAAACATACATGTGACTAAAGATCGATTCCCCATGGGAGTGGAGAGAAGCCTGAAAGGTGGAGCGCTTTGGATAAGCATGAATAGGCCTGAAAAGCTCAATGCAATTAATAGTAATCTTTTAGAAGAGTTGACTAACGCAGTGAACGAGGCCAACGAGCTTCAAGAGGTCAAGGTAGTAGTCCTTCAGGGTAACGGAGGGAACTTCTCAGCCGGCGCAGACTTACAGGAGATAGCTTCCCTATCCCCTGAAAGGGCTTTAGATTTCTCTAGAAAGGGTATCTCCCTAATGCAGAGGATCAGGTCCTCTGAAAAGCCATTCATCGCAATAATTCAAGGCTATGCGTTGGGAGGAGGATTGGAGCTTGCGTTAGCGTGCGATCTCAGGATTGCGTCAGAGAATGCGATAATGGGGTTCCCTGAGGTGAATTACGGCATGTTCCCTGGATTTGGGGGAATAAGTATGATGATCGAGTTTTTAAACAGGGCGAAAGCGGGGGAGCTACTGCTAACTGGAAATACCATATCTGCTAGAGAGGCAGAAAGTCTAGGATTAGTCAACAAGGTATTTCCTGACAACGAGATCGCGGAGGAGGCACAAAGGGAGGTGGAGTCCATTTCGAGTAAATCCTCGTCCGCTTTGAAGATCATTAAGAAACTCCTAGGGAGTAAGTATGAGCCCTGGAGTAATGCAGAGTCCGAAAGTAGTCTTTGGGCTTCAGTTTCTTGCTCCGATGAGGTTAAAGGGAGGATACTCTCCTTCCTCAACAGGAAGAGAAACTAGAGACCTTGATCTTGATGATGATAGGTTAGATGGAATATGGAATTACTAGATCCTAGACACTATGACCGCTATTAATATCAAGGCCAAGTAAGGTGATGATATTTTAAAAGACCTCCACGCTTCAATACCCGTGGGATTCCTGAGCAACCTAAAGGAGAAGTAGATGAGCATAGCTGAGAAGGACATGGAAAGATATAGGTAAATGTAACCAAGGTAAAAGAAAAGTGCGAGAGCGAAGGGGAGCATGAGAAGGTTGGATATGGCTATTGCAAGCGCTGATTTCCTTTCATCCAATAGAACGGGCAACATGGGATACCCGGCCCTCTCATAATCCTCCTTAAGCCTTAAGGCTAAGGACCAAAAGTGTCCGGGAGTCCACATGAATACCAAAAGTCCTAATATGAGGGATGGAAAGTCGAACCTACCTGAAACTGAAGCGTAGCCTGCCCAAACAGCTGCGCTCCCTGCTAATCCTCCTATCACGATATTAGATACATGCCTAGGCTTAAGCCATACAGTGTAGACCAAGATGTATACTATAGAGCCCAATAGAATGAAGGCCGAAGTCAGATAATTAACAGCCAGCCCAACCATAACTCCTGCCGCTATCAAGGCTAACCCCAGGGTTTTAGCCTCCCTAACCCCTATTTCCCCTGTCACCGTTGGCCTCATTGAAGTCCTACTCATTAAGCTATCCCTCCTCACTTCTATTGCCCCATTCAGGATACTGCAACCTGAGGCAGCTAAGGAACCACCTATTAGCATTAACACTATGTTCCACAGATTCATGCTAGCAGGTTTTACGTCGTAGGCCAAGAAGACGCCAGCTATGGCTGCTAGGTCGAGTAGCGCGGTTATGCGAGGCTTACTGAGGCTCATGAACCCTTTGATCTTGTCAGTAGCCAGGATCGACATCTAAGGATTACTAGAACCCTAGTTATTAAACCTATACGCCTTTAGTATAAGAGGATTTTTCCCAATTTTAATAATTATATTCAGCATATTATGAGTTGATCCCTTACTACTTTATAAAGTAAGAGTTCCCCTTAATACTCTGGTTCTTCCTGCACATACTCCTGGTTAGTTGCGCTCTCATATATAGACAGTCTCGAATCTATCTTCAAAGGCATGCCTAGAGAGTTTTCCCTCTATCGGTAATTTATATCCGCACCTCCTGCATCGCATATCCTCAGTTAGCTTCCAGCTCACTATCCTGAAGCCGTATCTCCTTATCACTTCACTTCCGCAGGCTGGACAGTATGTGTTCTCGTATGGATGTCCTGGTACATTACCTATGTAGACGTATTTCAGACCCTCCTCTTTAGCCACCTTATAATGGGCTTCAAGGGTCTCAACGGGAGTCCAAGGCAGCTGGTTAAGCTTGTAGTCCGGGTGGAACCTCAGGAAGTGAATTGGCGTATCAGGGCCTAAATTATCGTAAACGAATTTGGACAACTTTCTCGCGTAATTGAGATCGTCGCCTATTTCAGGTATCACCAGATCTGTGACCTCAACGTGAACTCCCTTTTGCTTCAGCCCTACAGCAGTCTCAAATATGGGCTCAGGCCCGGAAGCTCCCACATATCTCCTCAGGAAGCGGGGTTCCCCGTTTCCCTTAAAGTCCACCGTGGCAGCCGAGAGGAAGCCACCTAAATAATCCACTAGCTCAGGGGTTCCGTAGCCGTTCGTCACGTATATGGTGAAGAGCCCCATTTTCTTGGCAATTAGGCCAACGTCATGGGCGAACTCAGAGAAGATTATTGGCTCGTTGTAGGTGAAAGCTATCCCCTCCGATTCATAGGCTCTAGCCATCTCAACTATCTCCTCTGGACTCAATTCCGAGCCTTCAACTCTCCTCCTCTGGCTTATCTCATAGTTCTGACAATACATACACATCCAAGAACAGCCTGTAGTGGAGAAGGAGAAGACCTTAGAACCTGGGTTGAAATGTGTTACGGGCTTCTTCTCGATAGGATCCACGTGGGCAGCTGCAACAACGCCATATACGTAGAGGTACAACTTACCTCCCTTAACTCCCCTGACTCCGCAGAAACCTATTTGCCCCTCTCTCAAAGTGCACCTCCTAGCGCAGGCAGTACACTGGATCCTGCCGTCACTTAAGGATCTGTAAAGGAAACACTCTCTCATTTAAGGATATAATCCGATCCCGAAGTTATAAATTAAATTATGAAGAGGTTCTTGGTCTTCGCTCCTTCTTTTGAAGAGGATTGGAGGGAAGTGAAGGACAGACTTAGGAGAGAGGGCTTAAGGGTTGTGGATGTGAGAGTAGGAAAGAGCATAGAGATCGACCTCTTAACGGAAGATCTAAACGAAGATCTACCTAGAGTGAGATCAGTAGTTGGCGAGATCTCAATGGTGAAGGAAGCGGAGAGAGTAGAAGAGGACTTATGGACCCTATTGAACCAGCAGAGGTTCTGGGAGTGCCACGAGGTCCTTGAAAGGAAATGGAGAGGCCTCGAGGGGCAGAGAAAGGATCTAGTAAGGGCATTAATCCTACTCTGTGCTTCCCTCATAAAGTATAGAAAAGGAGAAGTAGGGATTTCGGATCAGTTACTCAAGTGGTGTTTATCTCTTATACCCAATCTTCCTGAGGAAGTCCCTCCTTTCGACTACGTCAGACTCATTTTCGACTCCTAGTGGGGTGTATCCGTCTATCACTCCCACGACTCCCCTACCCTGATCTGTCTCCACTACCACAATCTGAAGGGGATTCGCTGTAGCTGCGAACAGCCTAACCACTTCTTGCACTTCTTTCACCCTGTTCAGGACGTTTATGGGATATCCTTCCCTTAAGTAAATCACGAAAACGTGACCAGCCCTTATCTTCTTCAGCTGCTCCACAGCTAACTCTACAAGGGGGGGATCGTTGCCGTCCTTCCTTATTAGTCTCCTTCCGCTGGCCTCGGAGAAAGCTAAACCGAACCTAATACTGGGACTCGACGTGATCAAGGCCTCATACAGATCTTCTACCGTCTTTATGAAGTGAGATTGACCCAATATAACGTTGGTTCCCTCAGGAATGTCAATTCTTATTACATCGAATTTCAAAGACATATAAAAAACTAGAGAGTTCCCTTAAAAACCTCACGGGTTCGACTTATTCTCCAACCTCCTAAGGGCTGCTAAAGACAGAGTGGGGTAGAGCTCTTGACCTGCTGGGACCACTACTATTAAACCTCCCTTTTGGGATATGTCGGATAGGGCCTCAATGAACCTCAACTGAATGGCTATTGGCCTAGTCTCGTAGAATGACGAAGCCTCAGCCAATATATTTGCGGATTGCCTCTCTCCTTCGCTTAGGATTATCTTTGACCTCCTTATCCTCTCCGCCTCGGCTTGTTTGGCCATGGCTGTCAGGAGCTCAGAGGACAGTCTCACATCCCTGACTGTCACTGCTGTGACCTTTATGCCCCAAGGTTCCGTTATTGTATCCAAAATCTCCTGAAGTTTCTTGTTTATCTCCTCTCGCTTACTCAGGACATCATCTAATTCCATTTGCCCCACTATATCCCTTAAGGACGTCTGCGCTATGTTGAGTACCGCTACATTATAATTGAATACGGAAGATACTGCTTTCATGGGGTCAACCACTTTGTAGTACACTACCGCATCTATGGTAACGGTCACATTATCTCTGGTGACTATGGTCTGAGCCGGGACTTCAACGGTGTTGATCCTCAGATCGACCACCAAAGGCTTATCCACGAAGGGAATGAGGAATATTATTCCCGGTCCTTTAACTGACAGGATCCTCCCCAACCTGAGGACTACAGCCCTCTCCCACTCCTTTACGACTCTAAATGAGAGTCCTACGAATATCAGGATTATTATTAGGGCGAATACTATACCTACTATGTCAGCTACCGAAACCATTTCACTCACGAATACATTTCTCGATTTTCGATATTAAACTTATTCGAAGTTGATGCTTCGATCAGTAAGTTGAGGCCTTAGGTCTAATTGTTATAATCCCTTTCTGCTCGTCTATTTCCAAGTGAAATCTAGTCCCGAACTTCTCGATCACTGACTTGGGAAGGTAGAGATTGAGAGGAAGAGTGTAATATTCGTATTCATAGACTTTACCCTTGACCGTCTTTTTACCTACCAACCTCTTAGCTTCGACGTCTCGGCCTCTCATATGCGTTCTTTACGAAGTGACGTTTTAAGCCTTTCCCAAATTTCGTTTAATCTATGGGAAGTCCATGAAAATTTTAAGACTAGGTTCTAACACTTTTTAAAATTTAAAATCCATAAACAGAGAAAAATAAAAACGGTTGGAAAATTTTATAGTGAGCAAAAGAGTTGCTCATATTTTGCGTGAAGCGAGCTAAGGAGTAATCATAGAAGTGAACTTACCCCGCGCCCTCGAGGACGGGGCTTCCCGCTTCAAGGCCCCGCCTTGCCCGTAGATGACTACGGGTGGGGGGCCCACGGGCTCAACCGTCCAGCCCCGATCTCAAGGTGTTTAGGGGAGCGCTGTAGTCCCCGTCTGTTGCCCAACAGCATGGCAGGCGAAGACTCCACCGGAGAGCGTTAGGCCCCCCACGTGGCCGCACTCAGCACAGGCCTTGGGGGTGAAGGCAGGGTCGACCAGGAACTCCCTTCCCGTACTTCTCCAGGTACTTCAGGATCGTCTTGAGTTCGTAGAAAGCCACGTCGCGGGGCCCGTCCTGAGCTTCCTGTATGCCTTACCCATCGGTTCCCTGACTCGATGTCCTCCAGGATCAGGGGGTCGTAGTTCGTGGAGAAGAACTTCCCTTACAAGTCCCCCTCACTTTCCCCAGGTGCTCGTGGGCCCTGGCTAACCCCGGCCTCGGAAACGGGAACTCCCTCCTGGAGGGGGAACTGGGCGTCCTGAACTCGAGGAGGGCCTCCCTTAGGCCCGAGGTTGGGGACGAACGGGCGTCCGACTTTGCGAGGAGCCCCTCCACATCCACGTCCGTGGAAACGACCTCGCCCTTCCTCTCCACCTCTGAATTGGCAGTTCTCAACTAGGAAGGTGATCTACACCCTGGAGGCATGGGCTTCGCGACCACCCTCTTCACCCTGTCCAAGTCCCTGTGAAGTATCACATGGAATATCCCTAGGGAGGCCCACAATTACTTGCCTGGTGTACCCTCAGAGCGGTTGGAAGGTCATGAAGGTGAGGGTGATAAGGGTCGAGAGTGAGAACAGGAAGAGGTTGCCGACGTTGAGACTGTCGATAGTGTCGGCACTGAGCTACGAAATTTTCTTCTAGCCAATGAGAATGGTCTATGAAGGGTGAATAACGCCATACTCTCAAGGGGAACGCCCTAACCCTATGATTCAGCTTAATATCGACACTATCAGACTGTCCAACCTTAGGGAAACGTGAGGAACCCTGGAGGGACCTCTCCCCGGCCCCGTGGTAACGGTCTGCAACCTGTCAGACTACCTGGGAGTGCACGGCCTGGTAATCCTCGCCCTGCTTCCTCAGGGGCGAGCTGCCTCAACTCGGTTCGGGACAACCACCTACCGTCCCCCTCACGGAAATAGGTGTCCGCCCAACGTAGGGCGTTATACAGTTCGCACGCCAACCTCAACTACCTCAACGCCCTCAACGTTCGTCCGCGTAAGCACGGAAGCAGAACCCCGCGTCTGGCATTGATATGCCTTGGAGGAAGCGTTATTTAAACCTTGGATGACTGTCCATCCTCACCCTCACGGAAGGGGTCCTTCCCCCTCCCCCAGACCCCCAGAGAATATAAATCGTAACTAAACTTTTTAGGCCGAGGACAAAGGGGACCTATGGTCTCTGCGAAGAAGCCCGCAGTAAGCAGGGATGTGGGTAAGGTAGTCGCACTCGTAGTGGTAACCGGCATTGTATTACTCTCTGTCCCTGTGGCTTTAGGTTACCTCTCTTCAGCCCTCTCGGTGAAGTTAGAGATCTATACGCCTTACATTGACGCTGTAGTCGTAGTGATTCTGGGTTACCTGATCGTTTCGTCGCTTTCCAGTGTGGTTTACGACTTAGGTTACGAGAGGATGGGTAGGGCCAACGCCAACTTCTTGAAACTGGTAGTGAAGATTGCGGGGATAGCGGTGATCTTAGTGACATTGACCTCGGTATTCAACATAAGCCCGGCAGCTGCCTTGACCGCGGGGTCCTTCGCGGGGTTGGTTGTGGGTTTCGCCACTCAGCAAGTCCTATCTCAGGCAGTGGCTGGAGTGTTTCTGCTCTTGGTGAGGCCCTTCAGGCCCGGTGACTTCCTCACCATAACTGGTCAATCAGGTAACGTGGTTGAGATCGGCATACTCTACACCATTCTTCAGACAGAGGATGGAAAGAACTTCATCCTTATACCCAACGGCAGTATAATCTCAGCGGTTTTGATAAGGAGGAATTCTCCAGCGTCAGGGCCGAGATAGGGTAGTTGAGGATTGATGACCACACTTAATATTAACCCTTCAAGGGCTCAAGGCCTGTTTTTGATCAGCGTTTACAGTTTTTCACGGGTGGGCGAGCTAAAGCATCTTTGAGGATATACACTCTACTACTTCTCTTGCCATTTCCCTGGAGGCCTTCTCCACTATGTTTGAACCTAGGAGCCTAAGAATTAAGCCCAAATCCAGTGAGGCCTTCCACTTTACACGTGAGCCTGGACTCTCAGGTGAGATATTGAAGTCGAGCGTTATCTTAATTCCACTCCCCATGACCCGCCCATTACCCTCAAGTACCACAGCCTCTAAATCCCTTCTGAGGAACCTGAACCTCATTCTGGCAGTTAACCTAGCTAATTCCCCCACACTCACTTCCTTGGCATAGCGACTCACATCCAACTTAAATGAGGCCGTGAACTCGGACTCGCTAAAGACCTGTAGCTCAGTCAAGTTCGGTAAACAAGAGGAAACCTCCTTCACGTCAGTTAGCCTCCTTAATGCCGTCTCCGGATCAAATCGCACGTCGAAAACACCAGAGATATCCAATCCTTACACCCCCAGTAGGGAGTTGAGGTAGAAAGCAGTGGCCGCCCCGAAGAACCTCTCCGAGTCCACACCCTCCAAGGAGGACAGTATCCACTCCTCTCCCCTGTTCCTAGCAGCTGCCTTGATCTCCTCCAGTGAAGGTGGAAGAAGAGGGATCCTCGATGTCTTACTACCCGCCCTGATCCCCAGCTTACTCGAAACCAGGTCAGCTACCTTTTCCCCTATTAGCCTGGAGGTAGTGAACTTCCCTCCTGCCACAGTGATCAACCCATGAACACCTTCGCTTTCATGATCGAAGAGCTCGAAGGTCCTGCTCAGTCCTCTTCCCCCCTCATCTCCGCTTTTGATTAATGGCCTCACTGAGGCATAAGCCCTGTGGAACCCCACTTCCCTCAGTTTGGGAACCATTTGACTCCCCTCGGTCAAAAGTAGATCTAAATCCTCCTGGGATACGGCGACCTGATCTGGGTCCTCAGTTATCACCGCTGTGGTTCCTGCAATATAAGCGTCCTCTGCGTAAGGCACCAGGATATCACCGTCGCTGGGTGGTCTCATCCTATTGATCACCTTCGACGTTAGCTTAATTCTGGCCACTGCCATGACCCCTGCTGTGGGAATGACCTCTACCTCAGCTCCGGCCATTCTCGCCACTTCCCCCGCCCAAGGTCCAGCGGCGTTCACCACGAGGTCACCTTGGATCTCTTCTGTTGACCCCGTCCGCTCCCTGAAGAGCTTAACTCCCTTAATGCCTCCCCCCTCCCTTAAGAAGCCCACCACCTTAGTCTTAGCCATGATCCTAGCACCTGCCTTAAGAGCCGAGAGGGCAATGGAAGTTAGGAGTTCTAAACCTCTCACCACCTTGTCCTGGACCAAGATGGCTCTCAACACCTTCGGGTTAACGTTTGGTTCCATGATCCTGAGCTCCTCGTTACTTACGTCCCTCCACACAATTCCCAGTGCTCCCAAAGCCTTCGTTAACTTCTCGTAGTACTCTACCTCTTCCTCAGTCAAAGCTAGGAAGAGACCCCCTGTATCCCTGACCGCGTGGGGTGCGATCTTGGATACAACTTCATTCTCCAATGCGCATTCCCTGGCTGCTTCTGGATCATTTACTGCGTACCTAGCCCCACTGTGGAGGAGACCATGGAAACGACCTGAAGTGCCTGAACCTATGAACCCCCTCTCCACTAGGCAGACATTTACACCCCTCAGCGAAAGGTCCAGCGTCGTGAAGAGACCTGTGGCACCTGCTCCCACGACGATTACGTCGAACTTCACGTCATAGAGATCCCCTGAAACTATAAATCCTTATAGGGCGGATCAAAGGGAAGGCAGGGCTCACGTCCTAAAGGATCTAACCTGGTCCATGTAGCTCAAGTCCATAGGTCATAAGGAGGTGGACGGATTGGGAGATAGGGCTTTCTGGTGACCTATGATCGTTCCCAGTTGAGAGACCTGCTCACCGCCTTCCTCCACCCCTCATACGATTTCATCCTTTCTTCCTTCGTCATGGTGGGCTTAAATATACGCGAGACCCTCCACATGGCCTTGAGATCTGAGGTAGACCCGTAAAAACCAGTAGCCAATCCCGCTAAGAAAGCCGCTCCCCTCGATGTGGTTTCAGTAACCTCCGGGACCTCCACTACAGCATCTAAAATATCGGCCTGGAACTTCATGAGGAATTCACTGGCCACTAACCCGCCGTCGACCTTGACCTCCTTAACCTCCGAGCCCGATCCCCTCTTCATGGCCTCAACTACGTCTTTGACCTGGAACGCGATGGACTCTAATGCAGCCCTAGCCACATGAGCTTTGGTAGTGGAGGTAGTGAGTCCTATGATGAGTCCCCTGGCCGTTGGATCCCAGTAGGGTGTTCCCAGGCCTGTCAATGCAGGAACGAAGTAGGTTCCCTCTGTATTTGGGACGGACTTGGCCAATTCCTCCAATTCACTCTCGCTGGAGAATAGGCCGAGCCTTTCTATGAACCACCTGAGCGCTGAACCTGAAGCGAAGACACTTCCTTCTAACGCATAACTCACTGACCCTCTTCTCAATCCCCATGCGACAGTGGTGAGTAGGTCCTCCGTCTTGATCAGATCCTCGCCCGTATTCATGAGTAGGAAAGTCCCGGTCCCATATGTGCACTTAACGTCCCCCTTGGTGAACCCTGTCTGCCCGAATAGGGCTGCCTGTTGGTCCCCAGCGTCGCCGCTAATAGGCACCTCGACCCCGAAAATGGAAGCCTGACCATAGACCTCACTGGAAGGCTTAACCTCTGGGAGGACATCCTGAGGCAATTTGATTAAGTCCAACACTTCCTCATCCCATTCCAACTTCGCTATGTTGAACATCATCGTCCTCGAGGCATTACTGTAGTCCGTCAAGTGAAGTCTCCCTTCGGTTAACCTCCAAATGAGGAAGGAGTCCACTGTGCCGAACTTAACCTCCCCCTTCTTAGCTTTCTCCAATACGCCAGGAATGTTATCCATTATCCACTTCACCTTAGAGGCGCTGAAGTAGGGGTCAGGGACCAGACCCGTCCTGGCCCTTATTAAATCCCCGTAGCTCGCCTTGAGCCAGTCAGTGAACTTCCAAGTCCTCCTGTCCTGCCACACTATTGCGTTATACACAGGTTTTCCTGACCTGACGTCCCAAAGGATCGTGGTCTCCCTTTGGTTGGTGATCCCTATAGCCGCGATTGAGGAGGGATCCGTCTTAGCTATTTGAAGAACGTCTCTAACGGCCTCGAGGACTGCAGTCCAGATCTCCTCAGGGTCCTGTTCCACCCATCCTGGGGAGGGGAGTATCTGCCTCACTTCCCTCCTGGAGATCGCCGTGGGTTTACCTTGTTTATCGAAAAGTACTGCCTTAACGTTAGTTGTACCTTCATCTATAGCCAGGACAAAACTCACACCCTTTATGAGGTTACTCAATAAATATGTCTATTGCGATCACCTAAAGGTCCACTATTACCTTCAGTTTCCTAGAGGAGGGAGGCTATTAACAATTGAATCAACCTAGCCTGTATTTGTAGATAGACCATGCTGAGTCGACCTTGAACTACCCTACCCTTACGGGCAGGGCTTCCTGATTCAAGGCCCCCATCTTGCCCAAGGGGTAGAGGGCTCCACAGGCGCAACGGGCCGTTCCAGCCCTGATTTCCTGAGAATGTTTAGAGAAGCATTGTAGTCGCGATCAGCTACCCAACCCATTGGCAGGC
>Ga0208662_100086_pt1 | contig 43311 bp, 55 predicted proteins | sample OSPB_host_MetaG_FD_187136 | JGI IMG/M metagenome (GOLD analysis project Ga0208662, IMG submission 187136) | Hot spring microbial mat communities from Yellowstone National Park, Wyoming, USA - OSPB_host_MetaG (SPAdes) (version 2) | ecosystem: Environmental > Aquatic > Thermal springs > Hot... | reverse complement strand
CGCGGGTCTAACCCCGTGAGGGGGACAGCGCTTGGTGGGCGGTTCGGCTGGGGCGGCACTCCCGCGAAAAGATAACACGGGAGCCCAAAGGTCGGCTCAGGCGGTACAGAACGCCGCCGTAGAGTGCAAGGGCAAAAGCCGGCCTGATGGGACCCTTCGAAGCACGGGGTCCCAACGCGAAAGCGCGGCCTAGCGAACGCTCGTGCCCCCACAGATGGGGGCCGGGCATGACAGAAAAGTTACCCCGGGGATAACAGAGTCGTCGCGGGCGAGAGCTCCCATCGACCCCGCGGTTTGCTACCTCGATGTCGGCTCTTCCCACCCTGGGGGTGCAGTCGCCCCCAAGGGTAGGGCTGCCCGCCCATTAATGGGGAACGTGAGCTGGGTTTAGACCGTCGCGAGACAGGTCGGACTCTAAGGGTGGGGGGTGCAGGCCGCTTGAGGGAAAGGTGCCCCAAGTACGAGAGGAACAGGGCACCGGGGCCTCTAGTTTACCGGTTGTCCGGTCGGGCAGTGCCGGGCAGCCACGCCCTAGGGGGTAACCGCTGAAAGCATCTAAGCGGGAACCCCTCCCCAAAAAGAAGCGGCCGCGCCGGTCTGGGAAACCGGGCCGGCGGAAGGGCTCCCCTAGAAGAGGGGGTTGATGGGGTGGGGGTGTAAGCTTCGAGGGCGAAAGTCCGAGGAGTTCAGCCCGCCACTCCCAATCGCCCAAGCCCCTGCTTGGGCACCAAGGCCGTCCAGACGAAAGTTGGCCTGTGATCGGTCTTCACAGTTATGGAGTGTCGAAAGGTCTTCAGGTCCTCCAAGGGAAAGACCGTGATCGTGAGGGCAGTGATAAAGGGAGAAAGGGTTAAGGAGATCAGCGTGACTGGAGACTTCTTCTTAGAGGAGGAGGGAGCATTGGAGGAGCTCAAGTCGAGGATCCTTGTCCTACCCCTGAAAGACGTCGATCTGAACCTGAAGGGTTTCCTGGGTTTAGATCCTCAGGAGATCAGAGAGGCCCTTCTCTCCTGCATTGGGGACTCGCCACAAGAATGAACGCCACATTAATGTTTTCGCTTAAATTGTAAAGTTTTAGTCATTGATATATTTAATATTGCCATTAACTAAAGAAGTCAAAATTCACATCTTACCGTTAACGTCGCGTTGTAAAAGAAAGCCCCATCGTGAACTCTAGGACCAAGGGGGTGGGTTCCATGTAGCTCCACATGTCATGGCTTAGAGTCCAACTCCCTGATCTAGGCGTGGGGACTGTTGATGAGGACGAGGATTGATATTAAATGTCGAACCCATGAAAGTCCGACCCTATCGACAAGTGCCTTACTAGCTCAAAGAGGTCCCCATCCCCTTAGCTCTCCCTCCGAAACACGTCTCTCCTGCCCCACGACGAGCTGGAAGAGACTCCGGATCGGATATCCGATCTATCCGACTGGAAATATTTTTATTCCGAACTCCTCATTGGATCCCATGCGCAAGGTCATAGGACTGATCGTGATCCTGATCGTGGCCTCCGTCTCCATTTACTTTTTACTACCCAGGCAGAGTCACCAATCCCTGGTCCTCTACTCAGCTGACGCTTACACGGGGGAAGTGGAAACTCTGGCCAAGGCCTTCCACGATTCCACAGGACTCCCTCTCCCAGCTGTCAAGGGAGGGGGTTCCTTCGCTTTAGCCAGGGAGATCTCCCAGGGTAACCCAGCCAACGTCTTCTTCTCCGTGGCCCTCAATGCCTACACCCCCTCCTACATGGGCTCCTTCGCGCCGGGCTGGGCGATCGCCATAGCCTCAGACCAAATGGTTATAGCCTACTCCAACTCCACCCTCTCCAACCCCAATGGAAACGCGGTCGTCCATGAGTTCAAGCAAGCTATTTCCACTAACGACTCACGCTCTTTTTACCGAGCTTTCCTGGACTTGACTTCAGGGGTAGTTAAGGTGGGAATATCTAACCCCAATGAGGATCCCGCAGGATTCAGGGGTTGGCTCGTGCTGGGGATGGCGGGCTCCATTTACGCAAACTCCTCCAACTTCTTCGTCCAGAGGCTTTTGAGGGACAGCGGCAACGTCACTGGGCCCAACGCTGCTGCCCTTGTCTCCCCCTTAGAGGAGGGACAAATACAGTTCCTTTTGATATATAAGTCCGCCGCGATCTCCAAGGGATTAAATTTCATTCAGTTGCCACCGTGGCTCAACCTGGGTAACGTGTCCTACTCCTCCTTTTACCAAAGGTTCTCCTACAACTTATCCACCGGACCAGTCAGAGGTTCCCCCATACTGCTCTTCGTCTCAGTTCCCTCTCACGCTCAGGATTACGCTGAGGCATTGGGGTTCGTGGAGTTCACCGTGAAGCATGCCTCCCTCCTTTCGGTTTTCGGCCTGACCCCCTTGAACCCGGCGCTCCTCTTCAACGACACTGCTCTCCCCAGTCAGCTCTCCACCCTGCTGAGCGGAGGGGAAGTGAAGGAAGCAGGGGGGATCTAGTGGACTCCCTCAAGGTCTACGCCCTAATCTCGATCGCCCTCCTCTCCCTGCCCACTGCAGTCCTACTTTACTACGGTCTAGCCGTTTACTTCTCCCCGACGGCCCTGTCCCCGACTCTGCTGAGGTCCATAGCCCTCACGCTTTTCTCCTCCACCATTGCGTCTCTGCTGGAGTTCGCCCTCTTCACTCCCCTGGCTTACCTATTGGCTAGGGAGGAGAGTCCATTCCTGGAGTCCCTGTCAGACGTCCCCGCTTCTGTTCCACATCCTGTAGTGGGCATAGCTCTACTCATCCTGGACAGTCCCATCACTCCAACAGGGAAGTTCCTGCAGTCACTAGGCCTCAACTTCTTCGACAGCTTCCTAGGACTGGTGACGGCCCTCACGGTGGTCTCTGCTCCCATATACGTGAGGGCCTCCCAGTCCCTCTTCTCCTCCATGAAAGCAGATCCTGAGGTGTTTGCCATGGGCATGGGAGGGTCAAGGTTGAGAGTCCTATTCTCAGTGGTCCTACCCAAGTCCTGGAGGGGGATCACTAAGGCCCTCCTGCTCTCCACCAGCAGGGCTATGAGTGAATTCGGATCGGTTGCCATATTGAGCTACCTAGTCCTTCAACCCCCATTCAGCGGCACTGAACCAGCCTCAGTCCTGATCTACCAGTACTACAGTTATTACGGCCCCCAGACAGCTGTGACAGCATCTGCCCTAATGGTACTCGTCTCCCTGCCGATCATGGTCGCTGTGAGGATCGTGGGGAGAGAGAAGAGGTGAGGGCTGAATCCTTTTCACCCCCTTTTCCTGGACTCAGAGTCGCCCCTCTGTGCGGAGTATTTCGGAAATCTTAAACTGACGAACGGGAGAAATGAGCTATGTTGAGGTCTAAGTTCCACAGCTGACCTGAGGCAGTGACCTAGACCCCTAAGCTAGCTCACGGCAACGATTAAATGAAGGATGGGGAGGATAAGGAGAGCACACTTGCCCCTTTGCATAGGACTTCAAGGTGCTAGACCTCATAAACCCACGAGTGGGTCCTTCTTCTAACAACGTCGTTGAGGGAGAATGGAGCGTAGTAACACCGCGCTAAAAGCATTAATAGGATTTACTCATTATAGAAAGCCATCATGCGTAAATTGGTGCTTCTCCTAATGATCCTCTCTTCCATCGCTCTTCCAGCCTCATCCTTCGTCCTAAAGGTCCAAGTCCACCAGCCCCTCCCCCTCCCAGCCTCCTCGCTCTCCGCTGCCTTCTACAATGGAGCGATCTACGTCTTAGTGCCGGAGCAGGGTTACACGAGGGTTCTGATATATAACGGGAGTTGGAACGAAGGTCCTGATCTCCCCGTGGGGGTAATGGGGAGCTCAATGGTGTCCCTGAATGGGAAGTTATACGTGATCGGGGGGGAGGACTTCCAAGGTAGGATATCCCCCAGCGTGGAGGTCTTCGATGGCAGATCTTGGACCAAGCTGAACACCTCAATGCCTGAGCCCATTTACGATGGGGGGGCCTTCGCATACAACGGTACGATATACGTAGTGGGGGGTTTCAACACCACTTCCCCCTTCGTCCAGGTCACTCCATTAGCTTACTCCAATTCCATTCAAGTGTACAACCCTCGGACCAACTCCTGGTCTATGATCGAGGCTAAACTCCCCATTGGGTTAGCAGAATTCGCCTCCGTTTTCAACGGCTCAACCTACTTCATAGTCGGAGGAGTTTACGCAGGACAACCCGTCGATTTGGCGTTGTCATTCAATCCAGTTACAGGTGAGGTAGAGAACCTGCCCTCCTTCATAGGCAACGTGGAGGGCGCCTCCCTGGCTTACGTGAGGGGTCTACTCTTCCTGGTGGGGGGTACCATATTCTACGGTGGGGTCTACACCACGGGTCAGGCCTTCGCCCTAGAGAACGGGAGTTGGAGGCAGCTCCCCTACTATGAGGTTTACCCAGTCTCCTTCGGCGCCTCTGTGCAGGTTGGGAATAGCCTATACGTAATAGGGGGTGTTTCACCGACTAACTCGCCCACTCCCTATGTTCAGGAAGTGAAGGTTATCTTCCCCCCTTCAGGGGTAGCTATAACAAGGGTCTACGCGGGTAACGGTTGGGTTTACCTCACCTGGAACTCCACTGGAGCAGATCGATTCGTGGTGAATTACACCGGGGGTGGAGTGAACGGGACCTTGAGCACAAGCCTAAATTACGTCAATTTAACGGGATTGGTCAATGGAGTGAGATACGCCTTCACGGTGACTCCAGTGAATGATGCAGGGGAAGGTAAGCCTTCCACAGTCTACGCTGTACCCGCCACTGTGCCAAGTGCGCCAGAGATCCAGGCAACCCTAGGAAACAGGAACGTGACCCTTCGGTGGAACATTCCAGAGGACGGTGGATCCCCCATAGTTGGGTACTACGTCCAAGAGGTGGTCAATGGCTCTTCCTCGGTGAAGTTCCTGGGTAACGTTACCTCGGTGACCTTCACCGATTTGATCCCAGGGCTCAGATACCTGTTCCAAGTTTTCGCAGCTAATGCCATGGGGAACGGCAGTGCTACCTCCTTGAGCTTGATTCCCATCACCACTCCCTCATTGATCCTCTTAAGTCAGGTCGTTGACAATACAGTGCAGTTGAGTTGGACCTCATCCCAGCCAGCCAACTTCACTTTACTAGTACTCCTGAACTCCGCTGTCATCCTAAATAAGGAACTGGGGAGATCGACCCAGTTCCAGTTCAGCATGCAGAAATATGGAAACTACACCTTCAGCGTGATGCCCTGGAATAGTGCGGGTAGAGGTAATTGGACCAATGTGACAGTGGAATACTACCCAAGACCTGAACCTCCTGCTGTAACTGCAACCTATAAGGACGGGGAGTTGAACTTGAGCTGGTCTCCTGTCCCTTACGCTTCCTATTACCTGGTCGAGGTGAACGGTTCTCCCTTCATTACCAAGCAGGACTACTTAACATTGAACCTAACCTACGGCTACTATTTGATCAAGGTTTACGAAGTTAACCCCTTAGGCCGCTCTTCGCCAGCCCAGATTTGGTATACAATACCAGCTCCGCTTAATGCCTCCACTAGCACCACCTCCTATACAGAAGTTAGGAATACCTCAATAGAAACTACCAGCTCTCTGTACCAGACCAATTCCACATCTATGAGTATAGCTACCTCCTCTGCCTCTAACTCCTCTACCACCTCTCTCACCACCTTCAGTTCACCTGAACCCTCCACAGGACCCAAAGTAGTGGAGGCTGGTGGAGGAAATACGCCAGGCTTCAACAACTTCTTAATATATGCAACCCTAGGGATCATAATGATTGCAGCCCTCTTGATCTTGATCAAGAGGTGAGGATGGGACCGGTGGGATTTGAACCCACGACCACCAGCGGTCTGGCGGTTTTAATGGGGAACACATCCCCAGGCTGGCATCCTAGTCCAAGCTAGACGACGGTCCCATTTCTCACGTCCTCTTTTAATTTAAAAATGTTTCCGTGGGTAATACCGGGGGATCCAAATACTTTCGGTTAGGTCAGTCCACGTCTTCCCAAAGCGAAATACATGTATTGAATACATGTATAACGCGATGAAGTCCATATAAAAATGGAATACTAGTTTCTTACTGGTGACCCCTGATAGGCGTAGTGTATAGGTGCGGGGGATGTAACATGGAGCTCAATAGGTTCGATAGAGTGGGACAGGATTGCTGGGGTATTAAGACCTCCAGCGAGGTTAAGAATCAGTATGGAGGGAGGTGCCCGAGGTGCGGCAAAACCCTGACAACGCCGGATATAACAAAGATCACCATTCGATATAGACAGAAGAGGACGACTTACGATCTCCTAAGAATGAGTGTCATGAGTTCCCCGAACGAGAGTGTAGCCCTTGCGTAGGCCTTGGCCTCACTCACCATTCCTAACACTGAGGATACTAAGGTGGAGACGTTAGTGGGGAAGGGGGAGAACGTGCAGGAGTCGTAGTCTATTACGTAAGTCCTCCTGGTACTGACCAGAACGTTTTTCCAAGGTCTACTTATCTCCTTGTGCTGTATCTTGAGGTCGTCCAGTAGCTTAGCCCTCCTCAGGAGGTCCAACACCACTTCCACTCCCTCCCCCCTCTGAAGGGGTCTCCCTTCAACGTACTCCATCTCTATGAAGTTCCTCCCGTGGGAGTAAACCCTAGGGGAAGCTGGGTAGGCTCGCTCCTGGAAGAAAGCCTCCATGTTCATATCGTCCTTAGGAGAGTCAGTCCTCCTTATCTTCAGAGCCCTCAACTCCTCGGTTAGGACAACTACTCCGGTCTTACCCTTGCCTAAGGCCCTGAACTTGCCCAAGCTCACAGGGCCCACAGAGTAAACCTTACTTAATCCACTGCTCCTCAGCTCTGCTTCGATCTCTGCGGAATACTTGGGGTAGATGAAGTGCCTCACTTCAACCAACTGGGCGTCTTCCTTAAGAACTTGGAGACCCAAGGTTCATCCCCTTTCTCGATCTTAGAGATCCTGAACTTGGGTTTAAGGGTGATGGAACTCCTGATTAACTCCTCAGCTTCCACCTCTCTTCTCTGCTTGATGGTGCACATCCTCCCTTCCTCGTCTATCCACACCTGGTCGTTCCTTGAAACGAACTCCTCAACGCTGTCCCTCTGGTAATACATCGGACCCCTGTGCAGGTAATACTTGGGGAGTTTCAAGGTTTCGAGCTGGAAAGCCAAGGTCACGCTCTCCTCGTTACCCCAAGCTCCCCAATCAATGACCCCATATCCTGCCTGCTTCAATAGGGAAACAGCCCTCTTGCAAGAACGTCTTATCTGCCCCCACAGCAGATCCTGTGGAACTCGGCGCTCCAAATCCACTCTGAATAGGATCAAGTCGCCCTTGATCTCTCCCCCGGAGTGATCGGATGGGAAGAAGAACTCGAGTGAGGGAGACTTGAGGTAGTATGTGGAGGCTAAAACGAACGTGGCCAGGCTCCTCACCGAGACAGCAGAGGCAGCATTCCGCAGAGGATCTGTGGGATCAGGGATCACTAAGGGCTCTGAGAACTCCCTAAGGGGTTTAACTAACTTGTCCACGACCACTGGATGTCGCCACGAAGACGCAGCCCTTAGCGTCTCCTCGAAGGAGCTGTGAGCTATTACCAGTAGCTCAGCGACGTAACCTGAGAATCCCTGAACCTTTATCTCCGCTCCGTAAACGCCTATACCCTTCATGAACTGCTTCAGCAGCCTCACCTCGTCCCTAGTTCTCTCGTCGGTGTGTGCCAGGACGAACTCCGTGTGGAAGGGGGTTCTGTCCACCGCTGTAATGGGCCTTTGACCACGTGGGATCCTGAAGGCCGGAACCACGTCCACTTCCACTCCCTCGATCCTCACTGTGAGGTAGGGATGCTCAGCGTAGGAAATTGCGTAATCCATCCCACTGAATCTCTGGACTATGAGCGTTAAGGCCTCTCCCTTCATCCACTCCTTCCCCATGGTTTGGGGAAAGAAGACGAAGACGTCAACGTCGGCATCCCCCCTGAGCCAGGTGTCCTTCCTGAAGGAGCCATGGACTTCAGCGTCGAGGCCTCTCAACCTCTCGAGGACCTTTGACACCACTCTATTCACCTTCTCCCTGTCATCAGTTGTGGGCTTAATCCTGCTCAAGACCTCACTGAGGTTCAAGGGCTCTCACTTCTGAGATCTCAGTGTAGATGGGACCTGAGGGTCTAAGGTCGCTCCTAAAGAGTGTCACTTTTGAGACCTCGAACTCCCCCACCTCAACGTTGAGGTTGTCCATGAGGACCTTAAACAGGTTCTGCGCATTGAAGGGTCCCTTGACTCTGGCTAGGGTAAGGTGAGGCGAGAACTCCTTCTCATCCTCAGGCCTCACATGCCTCCTCCTGAGTTCGGCCATTAGTCTAGTCCTAAGGGCCTGGAGCTCAACTTTCCCATCCTCCACTCCCACCCAGATCACGCGGGGCCTGTTCATGCTGGGGAAAGCCCCCATTCCCCTTAGCCTAACCTTGAACCTCTTAAACTTGAGTTGCCCCATTGCCTCTATTACGGATTCTAATTCGGTCTGGGGTAACTCCCCTATGAAGACTAGGGTCAGGTGCAAGTTCTCAGGTTCCACTAGTTTTAGATCGGAACCGCTGGACCTCAGGAGTCCCATGAGCTCATCTATTCTCTGAAAGCGCGGCAGTTTTACCGCTATGAAAGTCCTCAAGGTTGATCACCTTTTAAACCCAGGTGAATTCTATGAGAACCCGGGGTCGCTATTAAAATATTTTGTATAACTGGAATGCCCGGTTCAGGTAAGAGTCTACTGGCTTCCCTCTTCGTGGAGAGGGGCGTTAAGGCTGTATCCATGGGCGATGTAGTTAGGGACATGTACTCAAGGGAGGGGAGGGAAGGGGAAAGCCTAATGGATTACGCTAAGAGGATAAGGGCCGAGAGGGGGGAGGACGTAGTGGCCAGGGCCACTTTGGAGAGGATAAAGGGGGAGAGGCTTGCGGTTGTGGACGGAGTGAGGAGCCTCAAGGAAGTGGAAGTCTTCTCCAATGTAGGAGACGTGGTAATAATAGCGGTCCACTCTTCACCCAAACTCAGGTACTCCAGGATGACCGAAAGGGGGAGGAGGGATGACGCCAAATCCCTTGAGGAATTGAGGAGGAGGGACATGGAGGAGATAAGGCTGGGAATTGGGGGTGTCATAGCATTGGCGGACTTCGTGGTAGTGAACGATGGTACGGTAGAGGATTTTAGGAGGAGCTCCGAGAGAATAGTGAAGGTGTTGCTCGATGTCGAGGGTAGTGGCAGAAGTAGAGGTTAGGCCCTCAGAAGTCGAGGACAGGGTCATAATAGCTTTAAATAACCTGTTCTCCTACGAGAAAATGAGTAGGGAGATTAGGGAGCTGGGCTACGTTTTAGTGGCGTCGTCGGAGTCCCTAGGTAGTTTGGTCAAGTTGCACAGGCTACTCATGGAACAGAGGATACTCGATTCTGCCAGGAAACACCTTTTCAAGGGAGCAGGGGTCAACGTAGTGACTTTCATGGTCAATAAGCAAGCAGCCTATAGGGGAATAGTAGCATTCAGTGACAGTTACTCAGAGTCCCCACTAGGTCCCATAAAGTTCACGGTCCACACTAAGAATCCCAGGGACTTCATAGACTGGCTAGCACCCAAAACAGCTAGAGGTAAGCCCCTTTGGGAGAAGCCCGTGCCGGTGGAGTGAGACGATTAGAGTAGATATTTAGACATATCACCTGGTAATAGGCTCTCCCTGAACACTCTTCTAGCCTCCCTTAGTAGAGGGAAGGGATCGACGTATCTGGAGCTTATGTGAATTAAGGCTAACCTTGATACGGCTGCAGCCGAGGCTACCTCGGCTGCTTGCCTACTCGTGGAGTGGCCGTATTCAGAGGCCTTAGGCTCTTCTAAGAAAGTGGAGTCATGGATCAGAAGGTCCACTCCCTTAACTCTCTCGATCACCTGATCGCAGGGTCTGGTGTCCCCCGTGTATGCTAGCACTTTACCCCTCCTCCTCTTAACGAAGTCAGCTGGATCTAGTTGAAGTCCAGCGTAATTGACCTTCTCCCCTGCTTTGATCCTCCTAATAACCCTCCAGTCAGTCACACCTGTCCTCCTAAGAGCCTCAACGTCTACATTAAGAGAGTCAGGTTCCTTGACCAGGTAGCCCTGAGACTCTATGGTATGGCAAGTGGGAAAAGGGACGACCTCCAAGGGCTTGGAGATCTGCGCAGTGTACTCAAGTTCAAAGGATGGATAGAAGTTAGTGGACTTGAAGTTGGCCTCTAGGAAGTCCCTCAAGGCCTTAGGACCCATTAGGAACAGCTTCTTGGTCCTTCCTAATAGACTCATGGTCTGTATTATTCCTGGTATACCAAGCACGTGATCCGCGTGCATGTGAGTCACTGCAATGACGTCCAAGGAAGTGATGCTAAGTTTCCCTGAGGACATACGTAACTGAGTTCCTTCACCTGCGTCTAAGAGGATGGAAAAGCCTTCCCGTCTAACCAAGAGGCCTGGTAATCCCCTGTGAGGGGAGGGAGCACCACCTCCGGTCCCTATGAAGTAAACCTCCATCATCTCTAAGGCCTCTCCGCAATGTATACGGTCCTCGTGAGGCTTTTATGAACGTATATATAATGCATTCGAAGGAGTCTCATACCTGTCCCCTTTAGCTGATCCCTCCAGTCCATCCTGGAGTCCGTTAGGAAGACGAGCCTTCCCTTGGATTTCAGGCATTCAGCCGCGTGAGAGAAAAGGGAAAGATAAACAGACATCAATTCCCCGAAGGGTCTACTGGATCTCCCGTATGGAGGATCTGTGGCTATGCCCCCGGTCCTTCGAAAAGGTGAGGCCTGGATCGCAGATTTTACTAGGTCACAGGAGTAACCGAAGTAGCCTAGATTGTGTTTTGCCCTGTCCAGGAGTTTGTCGTCTATATCTGAACCTACACAGCCGTGACCCAACCAGTAGGCCTCGATTAAGGTGGATCCCAAGCCGCAGAAAGGATCGTAAAAAGTGCCCCTGGGTTTAGCGATGTTCACTAAGGCTCGAGAGAGACTAGGTTCCAAGGAACCTGATTGGGAGTGGGGTTTCTTAGAATGAGCTAGTATGCTCTTGCCGTCCCTCTCCTCCTTCCTCAGCCCTGCCACTATCACCCCATCGGTGAAGACCAGGTCCAAGGGCTGGCACCTCCTCGAAGTCCTCACTGAATCCCTGAGTCTCTCGTAAAATTCCAAGGCCTTCCTCTTATGGTCACCCATTATAACATCGAGTTTAATGGTGAAGCACTGACCCCTGAGGAGTTCAATTATTTCATCCCCTTCCTGGAAAACTCCCAGAAGCTGCCCTGCTGCCTTAATTGAGGCAGACTTCCTGGCCACTCCTCTGTAGTCCTCCTTGAAGAGTGCTACGCCCGAGAGTACGTGAGGCGTATCGTCTATCAAAGCCATTAACTCCTCGAGGCTCAAAGAAGGCCAATCCATTTTAAGGAGAGCATAGTTCATAGCTTGGACACTATTTGATCCGAGACGTCCACAATCCTCTCTGCCTCGCTGGGCACTGTATTGGTGCACAAGAACTCCTCGAGCCCGGCCTCTCTCAGTTTAGAGATCACATCCCCAGTAGTCAGGGAGTGGATAACCACTCCTATTACCCTCTTGGCTCCCAGTGATAACAGGGACTTAGAGGCCATAGCCATGGTGGAACCTGTGCTCACTATATCGTCCACTAATACGACCTCCTTTCCTTGGACGGACTCGCGCGGAAGTTCCTTCACTCTGACCTCACCCGTTATTCTGTCCCTCTCTTTCTCCATATAGGTATACTTAGCGTCTAAGTAGGAGGCTAGCCTCCTAGCCCTGTCCAGTGCTCCCCTATCAGGGGCTACTACCAGAGGATCCCTGACCACTCGCATCACCTCCCTAGCCACTACTGGCATAGGATCTACTACCCTTACTTCACCCCTAAAGTAGTGAAGCTCCTCGGGCTTATGGGGCTCAACCACGACTAGACTATCTGCACCGCTGTAGCGCAATAAATTCAGAACTGTCTTTATGCTCACCGCCTCTCCGTCCCTGAACCTCCTGTCCTGTCTGGAGTAGGCTAAGTAAGGTACTACAGTTACGACCCTACTCGCCTTGAGGTCCTTGAGGGCCTCTACCATGAGGAAAAGCTCCATTAGGTGCTTGTCTTGGGGTGGATATGTGGACTGGACCACTATTACGTCCTCTCCCTCCACCTTCGCTGGGATCCTTATGTAGGACTCGCCGTCATGAAATACCTTGTGTTCCACCTTCAAAAGTCTATAACCAGTCCTCTCCGATAACCTCTGGTCTATACCATTGGTCGCAGTCCCTCCTAGTATCAGCATGGAGTTCGTAATCCCCTTAAACATTTAAGTTTTTCAAGGTAAAGTAAAGAGATGTACTACGTTTTCTTCACGGGTACTGCGGGCTCCGGTAAGACCACATTAGTCAGGGCCTTCTCCGATTTCCTAGCCTCAGCAGGAATGGAAGTGGCCATAATAAATTTGGACCCAGCAGTGGATTCGGTTCCCTACAAGCCCGACTTCGACGTCAGGGAAGTGGTCGACGCTAAAGAGCTAGCCTCGAAGTATGGGTTGGGCCCTAACTCAGCTCTTATAGCAGCCACAGATCTACTCTTGACTAGAGCCAGGGAATTGAAAGAAGCCATAGACGAGATCAAAGCGGACTTCGTCTTGGTCGACACGCCTGGCCAGATCGAGTTAATAGCGTATAGGGATTCGGGACGTCACTTAATCAAACTACTCTCCCAACCGCACAAAGTAGCTAACGTATTCCTCATGGACTCTTTCCTCTGCACCGACCCTAGGAGCTACGTCTCCCTAATCCTACTGTCCAGCTCGGTGAAGTTCAGACTAAACGTGCCTCAAGTAAACGTGATATCTAAGTCAGATCTATTAAACAGGGATCAAGAGGAGGCAATAAAGTCGTGGAGTGAAGGCGAGGAGATAATAGACGCGTTAACTGGAATAGACGAGTTCTCTTACGAACTGATCAATACACTGTCTCACTACAGTTGGGGAGAGCCCGTATACGTGTCAGCCAAGGCGGAAAGAGGCCTTGACTCTCTTTACTCAGCTCTGGAGAGGATGTATGCGGAGGACCAGTGGGAAGGCGAGGAAACGGAGTGAGTATCTCCCGTCTACCTGGGATCTGAGTGCTTTCCCTTTGCCTCCTCCACACCTAAAGGGTTCAGGGGAGGTTCAGAGGAAAGCATCCCCACGTGATCCGTGAGGGCTCACGCCACACATCCTGAGCCAGGATCCGTGAGTGGAGGCAGTAGTAATGAGTGGGCTGGATCCATTTTCACGTTAACAGGAATGTTCTTACTGACTCGGTCTAACCTTTTATATGTTCTGGGTCAAAAACTCTAACTCGTGAGAGTTAGAGTATCAAACCCATCTTCCTTCGCTGTGGTAATACAGAGCCTAAGCGAGTTCCTTGAAGAGGCGGGATTCGTGATCACAAAGGAGGGATTGAGGGTGGCAGGAATAGACCCAGGGAGGGTGTCGTACGTTGAGTTATTCCTTCCCTCGGCTTACTTCGAGGAGTTCAACGTAGATGGGGAAAAGGAAGTCCTTGGGTTCAGGTTACAGGAACTCACGGACTTCTTGTCTCGCTTCACAGAGGAGGACTCACTGATCATAGAGTCTAAGGAGTCCAGCGTCACACTGCGTTACTCAGGAGTTTTTGAGAGGGCTTTCAAATTTCAGACCATAGAGGCCGAGGTCACTGAGAACAGGATAGCCCTTAACTATCCATTTAAGGCAAAGTTACTCACCACTGTCTTCAGTGAGGTCGTTTCCGGTATGGCATCCTTAGGAGATATAGTGATTTTCTCGTCAAAGGAAAACGAGCTCGACGTAGAGGTCAAGGGTGACATGGGGAGAGCTAGGGTTGAGCTTAGAGTAGATAAGGGGAGCCTACTTGAGGCTGAAGGGGAAGAGACCACATCCTCCCACAGCATTGAATACATCGACAAAACGAGTAAGATGAGGAAGGCCTCGGACACGATGGACCTCTACATAGGTAAAGACTTACCCTGTAGACTTCACTTCGAGCTACCTCAAGGGGGTTACTACGACGTCTATGTTGCCCCAAGGCTGGAGGAGTCTAGCTAAATCGATCCTCTCCTCATACTACTCTTACGCTGAGTTAGAGTTGCCTGAGGACATGGAACTCAGGGAGTTCTCAATTCAGCCTGTAGACAGTGACGTATACGTAAGGCACCTATCACTCACCACGCCGGAGGAACTGCGCAAATTCGTCCTATCTAACCCACCACTTCACCTTTACTACTCCTCGGCCAAATACGAGAGACCTTCGGAAACCGAAATGGAAAACAAGGGATGGCTCGGCTCCGACTTACTCTTCGATATAGACGCGGATCACCTTTGCGATGGGCTCAGGTCCTTCGAGTTCTGTGCCCCTTTCTCTAGGGACTGCGTCAAGATAAGCTATGTGGAAGTAGATAAGGACTGCATGAGGAAAACCGCGAGAGATGCCCAACTTCTATCAGAGATCTTAGAGGAGGATTTAGGCCTCTCCCCTGAAGTCCACTTCTCTGGGAACAGGGGATTCCACGTACTAGTAAAGTGTGACTACGAGTGCGCAACCTTAACGCAGAGGGAGAGGAAGGAGATCGCCGAATATGTTGCAGGCGAGGGCGTTAAGGTGATAGGATCGACCAAGGATCCAGGATGGGCGGGAAGACTGGCCAGGGGAGAATCAGGCGTGAAGATCGACACGCAGGTCACAGTGGATGTAAGGAGGTTAGTGAGAATGGTGGGTTCACTCAACGGTAAAGCAGGCCTACCTGTGGTTAAGGTGAAAGACCCCGTGAACTTCTCTCCAGATTTCTCCATGGTGAAAATGAGGGGTAGAGCTTTATTCGTCCCTTGGATCACAGCGGAGGTCGCGCCATTAGGGTTTAAATTGAAACTGGTCAAGGGTGACAAGATGAGCTTAGAATTGCCCGTAGCCTTACATCTGCACCTGAAGATGCTAGGTGAGATCGTTGCGTACTCTGAGTGAGATCGTGGAAATGGAGTTAACTGAACGGGATCCCGTTCCCATGAATTGGGAAGAGGTGGAGAAGGTGATCACATCTATAAAGAGGATCTCAGACCTTTCAGGGGACGGAATCCACGATAAGGAAATGGAGCTCTTAAGGGGCTTAGCTGAGTCCCTCTTCGAGTTAAGGTTAGCCAAAGGGCTAGAGGATAAACGCATAGAGGGTTTCGATGAGAGGCTCTCCCAAATCCTAAACGGGATTAAGAGGGCCTATGTCGCCTTGATCTCTGGGGACGTCCCGATCAAGGGGGGTAAAGTACTGTGCAGGTGCAAAAGCAACTTAAACCTTAAGGGGGGTAAGGGGGTCAAAACTGGAGACCTTGTTGTAATGGAGTTCTGGCAGGCCTTAACGCTCATGATCGCTGGATATTTAAGTGTGGTTTGCAGAGATGGGAGAGAGATACAATGAAGGTACCGAAGGCGATCAACACCTATTGCCCGAAGTGTAAAACCCACACGGAACATAGCGTCTCGCTTTACAAATCAGGTAAAAGGAGGACCCTAGCCGAAGGACAGAGGAGGTATGATAGGAAAAATCAGGGTTATGGCAGTAAGAGGAAGCCTGAGCAAAAGAGGTTCGCCAAGGTGACTAAGAAACAGGTTCTCGTTCTAGAATGTAAGAAGTGTGGCTACACATTGATGAGGAGGGGAATAAGACTTAAGAAACTGGAGATAGTAGAGGTGTCCTAATGAAGAGGAGTAGGATCCTCATACCAGAGCCCAAGAGTAAGTTCTATAGAGTGAAGTGCCCTAACTGCAGCAACGAGCAAGTGGTTTTCAGCCACTCCACCTTTCCCTCCAGGTGCCTGTCCTGCGCCACACCGCTAGTGGAAACTGGGGGTGGGCAGGCAAAGATTTTAGGTGAGATTGTAAGAGTACTCTCTTGACGTTGCATGATATTCAAGAGAGCATCCTTACCCTCTGAGGGAGAACTAGTAATAGCAACGGTGGATAAGGTATTTGATTACGGGAGCTACGTTAAGCTGGACGAGTATAGGAACTTACAGGCCTATTTACCCTGGAGCGAAGTAGCAAGCAAGTGGGTAAGGAATATACGATCCCTAGTGAGGGAAGGGCAGAAGATAGTAGTCAAGGTCATAAGGGTGGACAGAAAGAAAGGGACAGTGGACGTCTCGCTCAAGAAGGTGAATGACGACGAGAGAAGGAAGAAGTTAGTTCACTGGAAGAGGGAACAGAAAGCGGATAAGATCCTAGAGCTCGTAGCCTCTAAGCTCAACAAGAAAGAGGAGGAAGCATACGTTGAAGTGGGGTGGAAATTGGAGGACAGATACGGCGATGTAATGACTGGACTGGAGGAGGGGCTCAAGAGTAGCGGTAAAGCCCTGGTGGAGGCGGGCGTTCCAGAGGCCTGGATCAAACCTCTGTTAGAGGAGATATCGAAACACTCTGAAGAGAGAAAGGTCAAAGTGAGCAAGACAGTTACCCTCAGGTCCTTCTCAAAGCAAGGGATCAATGACATAGTGAAGGTACTATCGGAGGCCCTACAATATGGGAATGAGGATTACAAAGTCAAGGTATACACAATAGGAGCACCCAGATATAGAATAGAAGTAATAGGGCCAGAACCTAAAGAGGGTGGCCAGCTTCTAGAGGAAATATTAGAGAGGCTCTCTAAAGCGGCTGAGTCAAACAATATGGACTTCAAGGTAGTGGAACAATGAAATGGAAGATGAGGAAGTGCCAGCTCGACGGTATTTACACCTTCTCCCTCAAATGTCCCACCTGTGGAGGTGAGACAGTGGTCCCACATCCGCCCAGGTTTTCCCCCATAGATAGGTACGTGAAATATAGAATACAGAACAGAGTGGGTAAGAAGGTTGAGTGCTTAGAGTAGAGCTAATAGGTTAGAGGGTAGGGATTCATTGAAGTTCTCACGATGTGTTCAACCTCAGTCCTTGGGCCTCACGGAGTCGGGTTGGCCCGTTCTTCTCCGCCTCCAGGGTAAACCCAACCCACTCCTCGGAGTGAAAAAGAGGTTGGGGGGAGCTGCACAACCAGAGCCCGCGACCTCTTCAGTCGACCACAGGTGTTGGACTAAAAGAACTCAGTGTGTTCAAATAATTTCACGGTTTAACTGAAATCGCCGACTACGGCTCTGTAGGTGAGTTACCCTGCCACCTAAAGGGCGCGGCTTCCTGATTCATAGCCCCACCTTGATCAAGATAGAGGGCCCCACAGGCCCTACGGTAACTCCAGTAATGAGTGATATGTCCACGTTGCCCATATGGACCCATGAGGGGGCAGAGGCGCACCTCACGAACACTTAATTAAATTGCTGTCACCAATGGGGTAAGCGCCACCGAGATACCTCTGTTAAAGCGAGGACTAGCGTATCGGTTAAAAACTCCAACATACAGGGACTGTCCGCCTCCGCCGGCGGGGCTTTACGCCCCTTAACCCCCATCATTGTAACGACTACTGACCAGCGATCTCTCTTCTCTCGAGTTGGAGAATTACGTTTAGAGTGGGATCAGAAGTCTTCCATTTCCTCTAAAAAACTGCGTAGGACCAATACTTTCCTGTTACTTAAGTTCAGCCTCACAACTTTAGCTCTTCCTAAGTGTAGGACTTCTACATATCCCTTATCCTGGAGGTAATCCAGTTCCCTCTTAAGTGAGTTATAGTTAACTCCAGTTAGCCTCGATAGCTTTGTTACGTTAACATCGCCATACTTCAAGAGGAAAAGGAGCACCTTAAGCCTTACTGGTTTAGTTATCCACGTGGCTGATTCCCCGTCATTATATTTGAGTCCACCATCCTCTCTAATTCGTCCGTGACAGGGACTTTTAGGGAGATCAACGTGGTCCTTCCCCTCATCCCTTTCCCACTCTGGGAGGTGTCCAGAATTCCAAGGAACCTCATTCTTCTTATGCTCTCATAGATCTGTGTGTGTCTCCTGGGCTCTTCCCCCAGATCTAGGGAGAGTTGCCTATACTCCTCCTCCAATTGCCCCATAGTAACCTTATCAACCTTGAATCTGCGCAGAAGACGGATTAAGGACTTGAGTAGTAGTAATTGAACTAGATCTAAATTCCCCAAGTTCTCGAAAACGCTAGTCATCTCAGGGTTGACCTTAGTGTTAGCCACCTTAGCGTGTTCAACGGTAATGACGTTTGAATAATCCTTATCCGCCAGATCACCAGCAACCTCCAGCGTCTCTATTGCAACCCTAGCGTTTCCTGACCCACCCTTATCTGCTCCATGTATATCAGATATGAACTTGAGCACACCCTCCTCCACAACCCCTTGTTTGAAGGATTCGTTGGCCCTGTCGGATAGTATATCAAAGAGCTCCAAGGAGGTATAGGGCTCGAACTCTATTATTTGTCTCACTATGTGATCCCTCACGCTCTTATCAACTAAGTCCAGTGAGGTCTTATCCCTTACGATGAAAACGTAATGAATTCTCTTAACTTGGGAGTTTATTTCGTCATAAAGCCTCACCAAGAAGTAAACATCTTCATATGGGGAAGTGTTCAAGAAGTAGTCGAACTCGTCCAGCGTGATTATGGCGTTGATCCCTCTCTTATCGAAGTATTCATGGACTGCTTGAAAGATCTCTTGCGAGGATAACCCTCTATTCGGCAAAGGGAGTCTCAGAGAGTTAGCTAACTCCAATGTGAGGAGGTAAAGTGTTCTGTGACGATGACAATTCACGTGGATATACTCGAGTTTGAGACCCATGCCCCTAGCTATCTCCTTGATCTCCCTCCCGAAAGACTTGGCGGTGGCAGTCTTCCCAACCCCAGTCTTTCCAGCTAGGACTACCCTGATAGATGACGAGCCTGGCGCTTGAATGAGGGGTCTGAACGCTAACCCTAACTCCCTTAACTTCAACTCTCGATGAGGAAGTTTAGGCGGTATGTAATCTGGCGATAGCTTACTCCTGTCCTTGAAGACACTAGATCCCTGCAATGCGCTGCTTATGAGGTCCCTATTGCTGAAGTTCACTTACGGTCACGTATGTACTGCCTAAAGTCATACTATATATTAAGATCGGAAGGGGTGACCGAAACTTTTTCCTGACCTTTCTTCATGAATGATACCACAGCGTTATCATCGATAAGGTTGATGTATATTACCAAGTGAGGGGAAAGGTAACTGATCGCGCTCAACTTCGCTAAGGACATACCGATTCCTATCTCTATTTGCCTACAGTTCAGTCTGGAGCCCCTCCTCTCGCAGTCAACGTAAACTGAGGGGCTCCGATAATTATACGAGAAATAATGAACTACCTTACGTATGATCTCCCCCTCGCCCCCTTTTATCACCAGGTGAGCTGGGAAGACCTTAACGCAATGAGCTGGAGGATGGGCTTTCACTAAACCGTACACTTCATTCGGAGTGAGGGAGGAATATAGGGCCAATAAGTTCCTCTTTACCTCTGAAACCCTTGCTTCAGGATCTTTAGGGAGGATTAGGTTCAATACTTCAATCATGCAAAGTCGTGCCCTATTATTCTTAGCGGTGATAATTGTCTTCAACGATTCCAACTCCATGTTTGCTCATTTACCTTACACAAACCAAAAAGTTTAGAGTGAAGACCTAAAGGCTCTAGAGAGGTTCGACTCTCTATTGAAAGTTTTTAAACGTGACGGTGAGGCACTTCCCTAACTCGGCCTCTAGCAATCAACTGGACTTAGGGAGGAACACCGAATCCCTGCAAGGAGAGTAACCCAGACATTTCCCTTCCGAATCGTTAAACCAGACGATGCTAGGCTTACTGGTTGCCTCGATGCAAGATGAGGCGTCGAACCAACGGTGGGAATGGCTACGATCCCTGAAAAGAACCATACACGGAGGAGAGGAGATTAGTTAAACAAATATAAAATCTGGATTGTTGATAATGATCCGGAATGCCTGATGATGAGCGATGGGCGGCTGGATCTATGAAGAGAGCACTGCAGCTCTGAGAAGACTTCGTTGACTTGATAATTTCTGACGTGTTCGGAAAGAGGTGAAGAGGGTTTCCCGCAGGTGGTGCCTCACTTTACCTGACGCACGATCCAGAAAGGGCACTCAACGTCACGGAATTCGGCTTACCGGGTATATTCAGCGCCTTCCTAGCTATGGAGGGAGTCGAGCCGCGATCATGAATAGGAGAAGGGAGAGTAGCGTATCCTATCACGTGAACTACCCTGCCCTTACGGACGGGTTCCCGCTTTACTGCCCCACCTCGCCCAAGGGTGGAGGGCTCCACAGGCTCTAAGTCCACACCCCGCATGTAGGGAAATGGATACATAGGTGCGTGGCTGATGGAGCAGGGTGTACTTCATGGACCCTCGCTTCAACCGGAGTGCCTCTGGCTTTACCCCGTCCGTGACTGATGTTGAGGTAGGTATTTGAGAGCAGTGTTTACCCATAACGTAACTTATCCTCACTCTTAATTCCGCCGCGGCACCCCTCCTGAGGGATCACGCACCCCCACCCCCCAACTCCTTGGGGCCGGGGGGAATGCACTACCCCCCATCCACCTTTCGTCACCCCTAGGACCTCCTGGGCAGAGCCCTTCATCGGTTTGGAGGTCATCAACGGGAAATCCCTGGTGATGCTATACAAACGTAACTCACACCAAGGACATTTAGAAGTGATTAACAGAACTAATCGTTGCGCAAAACGTCACGGTCTTTAAAATCTGGGGGCAATCCCCCACCTAGCAGAGGGGGTCTTACACCCCCTAAGCCCCCAGGAAGATAAAAATATGGACCTAAGGGAACCCTTATAATGGGCCCGCGGGGATTTGAACCCCGGACCTCTCGGTTATCAGCCTCGGAAGAGGGTTTCCCCCTCTTCAACACCCCCCTTCAGGACACGGGAGTTATCACGGACGACGGTGGGAGAAGGCGTGGTAACTGTCTAGAAATCAGTCCATTGTTAATAGAATTATTCAAAATAGACCTTTCGAAAGAGGGCGTGAAGGAGAGCACGCTCAAAGGCTGGCTCTACTATTTGCAGAAGGCGGCAGGCAAAAGGCTTTGTAACGCTGAAGATGTTAGGCGGTTATGGGCTAACGGTTCTCAAAGAATGTGGAAGGAATCTTTGTCCAGGTTCTTCTCGTGGTATGAGAGGAAGTATGATTCAGAGGAGTTAATGACAAAGCTTAGGAAGGGCTTACCCGAAAAAGTGAAGAGAGGTGTCGATACTTACGTGCCTACAGATTCTGAAGTACTTAAGTTACGCGATTCGTTACCTTCACAGTATACAGACGTGTATAATGTGTTGGTCTGCACGGGTTTGAGGATGACTGAAGTGCTTTACTTATTAAATAATAAGGATGAAGTTAGGGCAGTGGACTTAGGCGAATTTGTCAGGGTCCATTTAGATTTAATGAGGAAGAGCAAAAATGCTCTGGTGTGTTATTTACCTAAAGTAGTCTTTCAGAGTATAAAGCAGCTGCATGCTCATGAAGACACTGTGCAAAAAGCTTTTTGCGATTCCGGGCTCTGTGAGAAATATCTGAGGAAATGGTTTAATCAGAAAGTGAGACAAACCGTGAAGGATAGGGATTTAGCTGAGTTTCTTGAAGGAAGGATATCAGGTCTATCAGTCGGTGCAGTGCATTACACCGACCTCATTGCTTTAGCAGACAAAGAGTACCCCCGCGTGTTCGAAAGCGTGAAACCATTCCTCTCGGCATAGCGAACCCCGTTTCACTGTCTATTTACGTCGCGTGATTCACGTAATAGGGATGGATTTGACGTATTTCCCGCTTCATTTCCACTACCTAAAACCTCATCAAGTTCTTCCATTAACTTTTCTTCATAAACCTTCCTCCGTTCAACATATTCTTTGTAAACCCAATCGGGGAGTTTAACAGTATAATCGTCCACAGTCCTCCATTTTATTTTGTTTGTTATTCTTCCCTTTACGACAGTTATTTTGTTTACCGCTATTTTGGCTATTGCTTTGGGTGTGTTGTCCGGTTGTCTTCCGTTTCTTGTGATCTTTATTAGTTTCCATCCTTTTTCTCTTACATAGAAAGCTATATCGTTAGGACTTGGCGTTGTAAATATCAGCCCGTTCACTATATTCCTTATTATATTATAAACGCGGTAGAATTTTATCATCTCTTCCTTGTACCATAAATATTTTTGTAACCAGATCCCAGCGTCATCGAAAATGATGACTGGAATTGTCCTATCGTTTTCTCTAAATATTTTCATCATCCTTAAGGCATCCTTAAGCTCAAAGAATAAAGAATCGAGAGCATATCGCCACGCTTCATCCGGTTCATGTCCTAATTGCTGATAAACCTCTTTCGCTACTTTTAATGCGTATGTAGTTTTACCTGCGCCCTGTTTGCCAAATACTATGGCACTTTCAAAACCGTTCGTCTTGTGGGCGCTGACTATTCTTGTCCCCAACCATAACCATTCATTCGTCTTCATGTTCTTCACCGTGGCCTAATAACTGTTTGAACATCGACTTGTTTACGTTTTCCCTTACTTGACCAGACGACACTCTCAACACCCTCAGTATGTCTCTTCTTCCACGCCCGCCCTTCGAAACGAGATAGTATTTCAGCATATCCGCGAACTGCGCTAACTCGTCAACTGGGTCTTCGCCGAAAAGGATAGGCAACCTGGCAAACTCAAACGCGGTCAATATGAGCGATATCTGGTTTCCACTAAGGTAAAACATTGTGTCCTTAGGACTGACTAACTCGTCAATCGCTCTATTCGTTACTGTGTAAGGATTCTCTATCTCTTGTAACTTCGAAACGATCGCTGAATCGTCGTCCTTATTCATTAACGCCTCTAGCTTCTTCTTCAGTTCCTGGTTCTTAGCCATTTCCGCTAACCTTTAAGCGTGGTAGTGTTTGTAACATGCGACGGTGTTAACAGATGAGTCAGGTTAGCATTTGCTATGCCGAAACCTACCGCAACCCCTATCCCGATTCCCATGACAGCGCCTATTATCAGCATCACGTAGTCTGGGCCGCTTCCAATGCGTGCAAGAGCTTCAAAGAATTTAGTTCTGATGATGCTTCCGAGGATCGAAGTCGCGTCCAATGCACGTAATGTCATCTCCTTCACCTTCTCGTCCACCGTGAGGTTCAATGTATACGGGAAGTTTGGTAACACGAAGTGCAACGCGACAAGACGCTGCCCGAACCATGTCGCACGTTGTAGAAGCACTGGGTCCGCGGTGACTATCCAACTGCGTTTCTTGTCCTCCAACATAAGGTAACCGTTCCTCTCTTTCAGCTTCACTCTCTTCAACTGCATCACGCTTATGCCCTCCCTATTTTGACTGAGGAGGGCTACGAAGTGCGTCGCTGTAATTACGTTAGTCTTGAAGTGGCGGTGGATGACGTGAACCGCTACGTCAACCTTGTCCTTCTTCACCCAACGTTTCCAGCCCGAGATCTCAGCTTTCAGCTTCCGGTATTCCTCTAACTTCAATTCCAGTTCGCGTTTCCTATACACCTTGTAAAGACGATGCCGCGTCTTCTCGTCTAACGTTTCCACTTGCTTCCACAGCTGCTTCAGTTCTTCAAGGTCACGTGCGTTCCTTATCGCTTCCTCTACGCTCACCTTTCCTCACCACGAAGCCGAGGAGCGGCAATAGAGCGTACCCCTCCATCCAGTCCACTGCCCTCAATACCCAGTCCCCGTGGTAAATCGTGAAGCCTGCGTAAATAATCACGGACAGAACCCACCCTACCACGCCTATAACGCACGCCGCACGCGGGTGCGGAGAACGCGCGACGCGATGTGGACGCCTTAACAGCAAGTAAATAATCAATACGGCGAAATCGAAAAGCAAACCGATTTCGAAGTAAAAGACCACTCAAATCCTCTCCTCCCTCACCCAGTTGAAGAAGAACGCGAAGTTCACTAAACCGAAAGCGAGAGGCAGGAACGCTAAGTAGAACGTGGATGATGAGAACGCTATGTCCGTATACCCCTGCACAAACACCAGGAAGCCCACGGTGCCGAGGACGAAACCCAAAAGGTACCCCACGTAGTTCTTTACCACGAGAGTGAACAACGGTACCAACAATGAGGTCGTGAAAAGCACGTCCCCCAACACCGTCATGACGGTGTTGGGGGGTAGAGTTTTAAAAAAGGTTTCCGTGCGGCGTTCTCACGCCCAGCGAACCGCGTGATTGCGTGTTGTATCTGGTCGTCGTCACCTCTCCCTATACATCTTATACGCGACCACGGCGGGGACGATTAGCAGGACGAGCACGTAGAAGAACGGCACCAGGGAGACGAGAGTCGCGTTTGTTGACCCCACATACTGCGGGTTAGCTACAGTCTGCGTGACCGTGCCAGAAACGGTCGTGAAGGATGGCGTGGTTACCTGTGTCACATAAGACTGCACTGGCCCTAACAGGACTATCCCGATTAAGAGAAAAATAACAAGTGCGATCAAGGTCTTCAGTTCCATCCCGCTCAACTCTTGTATATTTTATACGCGACCACGGCGGGGACGATTAGCAGGACGAGCACGTAGAAGAACGGCACGAGTGTAAGGATCGTTGCAGTGGAGCCAGTCACTGAGGGCGTAGTTCCGCTCGTCAAATTCGTCACTTGTTGTTGGATCACAGGAAGCAGCACTATGCCGATGAGTATGAATATGAACAACCCGATCAGAAGGCCTACGTTCATCCCTGCTTCGGCTTTGAGGCGAGTCATTGACTTTGCTGTGTTCGCTGATTTATATGCCGTTGAGTTTCTGAATTCTCTTTGATCTTAGCGTAAATGAGACTCCCTTGTCTGTATACCTCGATCACGTCCTCCTCCGACAGCAGTTTCAAGTAACGGAACACAGTCGCATATGATAAGTTCAGCGTGTTCATTATGAGCGCTATGGAAAGTGCATGATTTTCTACAATGAGCTGCAGGATACGACGCTTCGTCACGTTCTTCCTCAGCGTATGGGCGTTTGTCATCCCTCATTCCCCCGTATCAGCTTCACCAGTTCCCACACGAGCACGAAGTTCACTATCAACACCAAGGTTGTAAGGAAAGGCCCCAACATGGGGGCGTTCGTTAGCAGCGTTATTGAAGACGTGAATATGGAAAGCAGATATCCTACCACGTCGCCTATTGTTGCGAATATCCAGCCCACATCCATGAACACAAGTATGACAGGCCACAGGAACGCCCAGTTCAGTGTGAAGAAGGTGACCGCTGGGATCTGGAACGCAGGTATTTGCAGTGCAGGTGTTACCACTGGTCCGAATGTCGGCCCGCCCGGGAAGCCAAACTGCGGGATAAGCGTGAAGCTGGGGATAAGCGTGAACTGCGGCCACACGGTAAGCGTGGGCCACCCGAATACCCACGTTACGTTGACGATCTGTATCGCGGCGTTTTCTGTGGGAATGGGGGGAAACGACGGAGGCGCTATACTGCTATAAGCGCCGACGAGGAGCGACAAGAATATATCGAACATGATTGTGTAGATGATAAGTTTAGTTCCCACTGCGGGCCACCACGAGGAACGCGATTAACCCCAACACCGTCCCAATCGCCCAGTAGACCGGCAGGAAGTCCATGAATGCCATAACGAATGTGGTGAACAGTATCGCGATCACTGCTGCAGTTCTTCCCGCGAACTTGTAAGCTAAACCCGCGGCTAGCACGATAACAATTAACGCGACGAGTGGGCTTAAACCTGATGCAAGCACGAGGCTGATCGCGTCCGTCATTCTCCCACCATCCGATCCACCACAGCTTTTGCGGTTAGTAGAGCAATAGCGAGAACTAACACGTACCACGCCCACCACGGGAAGACTCCAACATACGCAGCTACTGCGACGCCTAGCGTGAGGAGAGCACCTAATCCCGGCACTCCAGCGAACTTGAACCCCAATACTGCTATAACCGCGACTACGACTACGCCCGTCAGCGTAGCCCACGGCTGGGGCCACGTATACAGGACGCTGTTAGGGGGAAGCGTGTTACGTAAAGGCGACGTGTAGTTATACGTTGCTGACGGCGGCGTGGAGATGGACGTATAAGTAGAAGATGGAGTCAGGAAAGGCACGTTCACCGGGAACGTGACGTGTGTAACCCCCGCCCAATACACGTTTATATACTGCGTCGTCGTCCACAAGATCACGGGGACGACGACGGACGCTTGTCCATTCGCTGACGTGTAACCCGAAGCGACCTGTGTAAACGCACTGCCGTTTGAGATGGACACAGTCCACGCCTGTGAAGGTACGCCCTGTCCGTATTGCGCGTTTGCCTCCCCATACACTGTGACTGTAGTACCCGCTGGGACGTTCACGAGCGTTATGTTATTCACAGTGCCCACGATCTGCGGGTTCTGCGACGACGTACCTGTTACCACCCACGCGTAGCCGTTTATCACGTTCACTATAGCCGGCGTGTTCAGCAACGCAAAGGAGGCAGGATGTAGACCGTTGTAAGACAGCTGTAGTGTGGTAGGTGCGGACACTTCAATGAATAGGCTGTAATTAGATGGGACAGTTGGGATCACAGCTTCCGCAAGCGCAGAAGGGAAAGACACAGTGAAGTTGGGGGTAGTGGAGAGGAAGGTGAATTGCAAACTCACGTTTCGCGCTCCCACGGTGTAGGAGTAAGTGATCCTGGGGCTAGTTGTTAGCGGGTAGTCCGCCACCGTGATCGTGGAACGGAAGAGCGGGTAATATTGATTACTGTAGAGGACGCCCCCAGTCGCAGTCAACATCACATTTGAAGGCGCCTGGACTGCGGGTAGTGTGAACTGCACGTTGAGTTGCGTGAAAAGCGGGTTCGTCCCACTCACTGTCGCGTTCGTCGCACTGTAAAGCGTGTTACCAACCATTACAGCGTTGGCTTGAACATACGGCGTGCCAACCCCTGCCACGTAGGCACGCATTGCCGTGCTCACAACGAAACTCAGAGAGAATTCCTCCGCTGTGTACTGCGCGTTCAGCACGGAACCTGACAGGAAAACAGTGTATGGCTGTATAGGGCCGTTCAGGGAAAAGGGATAACCTATGATTACCGCGGCAGCCCACACCACGCCCTGCCCGTAAGGTGTGGACACCGTGAAACGCAGATACAGGGGAGAGGGGGAGGGGGGCGCACCCACGACTGTCAAGTTCCACGCACCCGATATCAAGAACTGTCCGATCACAGGGCCAGAGGTGTTGTACACCTGCACCGCAGTCATTGAAGTCGCATACCCTGCCGCTCCCGGGACGTAGTAAGAGAACCACACTTCATTCATAGCGAAGCTGTATAGGGCCATGTAGTTACCACTTTCCAGGCTGTAGACGTCAATCACGAGGTTCTCCCTTGCTGAAACACCATCCACTGTCCACTTTGCATAACCGTAGCCAGGTCCGTGATCGCCCACGGCCACTTGATACACGTTAGCGGCCACAGAAACTGAGGTTGGCAACCCCACGTTCCTCACCATCCACGTGCCGTTGTACCAGTAAACAGTTAGGGTGTTGCCAGAGAGGTACAGGCCCATTGCGAACGCTGTTGCTGCAGTGTAACCCGTGCCCACGGCATACGTGACTAGGAGGTTGCCGTTCTCGTATACAGCCAGCGTGCCGGACTGCAGTATCACCCAGACGCCGTTCGGCGGTGAGATTGAAGCGGGAGGGGTCGAGAAACCTGCCCCAATGGCGTTGGGCGTGTAAGCGGAACCGTACCCAACTCCCACAGTTCCTCCAGGTCCCACTACGGAGGACGCAGAGAAAGTGACGTTGAAGCCCACTGGCCCTGAGGATGGGGGCTGTCCCACTGTGCCATTCGTCTCGGCGTAAGAGGTTGAGGGCAACAAAACTAACCCAGAACTGTAGGACGGGTAGCCGGAAACGGTACTCACCATGCTGTAGGGCAAAGTGTTGGACCCCAGTTCGTTATACACCACGTTTACCACATTGTAAGTCGCGTTAGCGAATTGATAGTAGTACCCTGTACCTGAGTTGTAGGAGGGGTTAGGCACGGTGTAGAAAGCGTGCACCCCGCCCGAAGTCGAAAGATAGAAGATAGGCGCTGCTGACGCGACTGACTGAAGCGCCAGTAACACTAGAACTCCGAGGATCCACTTCATATGCGATGCGTGAATGGAGAATTAAAAAAGAAGAAAATGGGACCGGGGTTTCAGTTAACGAAAGTGAAATCGTCAACTGAATCCCGGGGAGATTCCAGTAAATCCGGTAAACTTTTACCGGAAATACCGGAATCCCGGGGGGTTCCAGTTGACGATACGATACCGGAAATACCGGGGGGTTTCAGGAAGGGAGACGCTTAGTTGGTCGCTTCACCCGCCTCAACACTAGGAACGCGGCGACTGAGGCCGCCCCCGCTGCTACGAGGACCGGCTCCCACGTGACGTACCAAGGGGGGTGGTGAGCCGAGGAAACCACGCACTGGCAGGTGAGGTGTTCGAGGATACTTTGTAATTCGCTTTGTAATTCGGTCGTATTCACCGAAGTGTTGGCGGACACAGTTAACCCTCACGGGGAGGGAGAAAAAAGGTTACGTACACACTTGTGTTCAACGGGTTTGCGGTCACACGTATGCGTAGTTGAGGTTAGACAGCTGCGTGCCAGCGTTTCCCTGTACTGTATTGTAACTCAGGGCATTCGCTCCCTCCAAGTAGTATACCAGTCCTTGATTTGTACCGAACCCCGCCTCCGCGTCCACAAGTTCTCCTGTCGCTGAAGATACGAGAGTCAGACCGCTTGCGTATACGTTAGAGGGCGTGGAGCTTCCTCCAAAAGAGAACTGAGTGGAGAGGCTGTATTCATAGGTCAAGTTATAGGTCACCGATCCCTGTATTAACATAGAAGACCACACGTTGAAGTAAGGATTAGCGGAGAGGAAAGCGCCTAGAGAAGATTCATGGACTTCGAGAGCGACGTCTGGAGAGATACCCCCCACCGACGAAGCTGTAGATGGAGCTGGATTTAGTGGACCAGTGAAGGTCTTGGAGTATACGACTGTACCGCTGGGGAGAACTCCATACACTGTGTTGCCCTGGACGAAGTAGATGAACTCCTCAGTGGTAGCAGGCGAACCGTCCCCAAAGTAGAATATCCACGCTGGAACAGAGTTGTAAGTCCCGTAATTAAGGGCGATGTTGATGGTAACCCCTGAACCCTGGGAGTAGGATAAAGTTGGCCCTATTGGATAATTAGTGGGGTTCCAGAGGACTTGTGAACCATTGATAACAACTATATCTACAAACGGCTGAATGAGAGACCCCGCCATTGCGACCCCTACCTGCATGATGAGGTAATAATCATCACCGGCGTAGGACTGGGAGCCTATAAATATTGGCACGTTAAGGAGGATACTAGGTATATATTGAGAATTGTCAACATTAGTGAAATTGTCATAGACGACGGACACGGAGTAACTGTTGAACCCCGGGTTAGTCTCAGCGTAGACCGCCCAATCGTAGCTGAGAGAGGAAGCGCCGACCGGGGAAACAAAAGGTGTAAGTAATAACAACAGTAGTGGTAGTACCACTCCTTTTCTCCATAATGCTATTCCAGAACGAAGCGACTTCATTTCCCTCGCGGGAAAAAGGGGTTTTAAAAAAAGTCAGAAAGAGATGAAATGTGATTTCCTCAAGTGGTCCAGTATATTGCCTGACTTCCTAGCACAAAACGGACATTTCCCGTCACCGAATTCGTAGTAGCGGACGTGTTCAATAAGCGCCTTCCTTGATGAGAACGTGGTGTAGCAGACTGGGCAGACCCATTTTAGAACGCTCTTAACTGCGATCCAACGTTGCAAGTTCTCATCGAGCATGGTGGGATGCGAGAGTATCGTGCGTATTACGTTGCGCAGTAGATCACGTTTCTCCTCAGGCAAACTCTTCCACACTTCGAACTGCTCGTTGCTCACACGCAACGATATCACGCGCGACATATCATCATCACGTCCCAGAACACGGGGAACCACGAGATGATACCCGCCGTCAATACAGTAGAAGGCAGTTTCCTACCGAGCACAGTTATAACGAAGAAGCCGGCGACCTGTGCTCCAACTAGAGCAACTGGCCCCGTCACTACAGGGTTCATCTCTCTCGCTTCATGCAGCATGTATACAAATGTATACGTCATCATGGCATCAAGTATACGCGATACGACGAATGAGATGAATAGTGTTTTCATAGCTGAATCCTCTCGACTCTGCCTTTTAGCTCCTTAACGTCGTCTAACAACAGTGAGATAGCGAGTCTCACAGCCTCGCTTCTACTGTAGCCATGTTTCATAGCGAACACGTCGAGCAGATAGAGCATCTCATCGTCGACCTTGCACGTGAGGACTTTCACTGCGACCCGAACTCCTCCGTTTCGAAGTAAACGTTCTCGTCGGTTACTACGAGTCGTTTAGCTTCGAAATGTAAAGCAATGTATCTTTTATCAAGCACCACCCACAGCACCCGCTCTCGATTTATCAGATATGTTTTTCCATGTATCTCAAGCACAAAAAACTGATTCGAAAACTCAGAAAAAATCTTCTCCTTCAAATTTTGGAACACGGTTTTGGATTCCATCAATCTATCTATGTATCTGTAGATGTATATAAAGCTTTCTATCTAGACGCCATCCAGTGTAAATATATAACCTCAAGCGTTAAACGTTAGACATGGCCGAAACTAAAAAGAAGAAAACAACACTCGCCTTCGATGAAGACGTGTATCACCTACTCAGGCTTACTTCCGTCTACCTGAATAGAGACATGACGGACATTATTCAGGAAAGCGTAGTTACCTGGTTCGTGCAGAACAAGGAGAAGTTACCCTCAGAGCTGAAAATAAAAGTAAACGAAATAGAGAAGCGTTTTTTTCGCCCCCAAGAGCGGGACGCTTGAGGCAATACAGACTTTCCTCGCTGTGAGCGGAGCGGGCGTCCTCATCCCCTACGTCGAATTCCTGCGCGTGCTGGGAGTGCTAGACAGCGAGGAAGCGAAACAAGCTTATGAAATGTACCGTGTTTTAGTAGAACGCTTGAGGGCTCTGAGACAGAGGAATAGATAGCTTTATAAATTGAGAAGATAACAATACAAACAGATAGCATGAAACCCGTAAAGAGAGAAACCCGATCAGGGGCCACAACCCTGAGATTCAACGATATTTTTTTGCTACGGCTTCGTGCCACATCACTCATTCTGAACAAGACGCAGACGGAAATACTCGAGGAAGCCTTCCTTCTGTACCTGCAGCAGAAGGGAATAGCTGAGCGCATCGATAAAGTAATTGGGGAAGTTCTCCAAGGTGGCAAATAATGTTCTCGCGTAAGGCGGAGGTGAAGAAAAACGGGGCTATTCGATCATAAATCTAAATCGTCGGTTAAAAAAACGTGACGGTCGCTCAGAAAAGGGCGACCGTAAAAAGGTAAAGTATGTGTGGATATCTTCAAAAAAGGCGGTATTCCTAGTAACGGGCGAACCGCGTGAGTCGAAGTACTCGTATAGCGTGCCGATAATACCATTGCACGGGCTTTACTATTCGTCAAAAGATAAGCGTAAATATACCGCTAAGGAGTTAGTCGACTATTTTGTCGTGCTGAATATCGACAAAGAGGACGCCGACGCGTTAAGAGGCAAAAAGATCGTCGTGTTAGGCTATAGTGAAAACGAAGCGTTATTCATACCAAACGACGAAGGGGGTGATGACAACGACGATAATAAGGCGTAACGACCTCTTTAGACCCAAATCGAAAAAATCTCAGAGCGACAGAGAAGAAGCGAAATCGTCAACTCAAAACAAAGGGGTTCCCCCCAAATCCCACAAATCCCCCAAAAATGCGGGGGAAATGGGGGAAATGGGGGGATCTCACTTAAAATCAGTTGACGATTCCAATAAATCGCAGAGAGACGAGAAATTTATAACGCAGGAAACGGTAGAAGGAAAAGATGGGCGTCATAAAGTCGTGATAAGCGTCTACCGCGTCGGCGAAGAAGAGAAAGTAAGGGGCGATAAGGTCGTAAGAAGGGCGAAGCTAAAGTTCGTAATACAGTACAGTCGTATCGTTAACGAATGTGTCGACGACTGTCGTGACGCGATAAGTAAAATCGCTAGGGCGGCACATTACAACGTACCGAGAAAGGCGATAAGCGAAAAGATCGCCGAATTGAAAGACGAATATAGCAACGAAGAAGAGATAGCGATAGTCGACTATGTCAGGCAAAAGTACGCCGATCGCCTCAACGAGATCGAGAAGGATCCGTTCGGATGGGTGTTACAAAGGACGAAAGAGATAGTAGGATACGAGAGGCTGAAGTTACTGACGTTCTTAGCGGTCGTTTCGTCGCAGATGGAGAGAGTGATGGGGATGTCGCGTATTCATTTGATGCTAGTCGGACAATCGGGGGCGGGCAAAAGTTCGACGATAAAGAGCGTGACGCGTTTCATCAACGGCACCGATATGTACGTCGCGGGTACGAGACTGACTCAGAACGCCCTGGGCTATTTGCCGATTGACACATTCGACGGGAAAGTACTATTTGTCGAACAGATCGACAGACAGAACATAAACTACATACGCGAAATGATGACCGAAGAGAAAGTATGCACGTTAGTGACGGAAAAAGTCACAGATGAAAACGGTAATGAGCGTTATGAGTCTCATCTACGCTGTATCCCCGGCCAGTCAGCGGTAATAACGACGTCTGTCGCCGATGACATAGATGTCGACAGAGATCAGACGTTCAACCGTTTCCTGAAAGTCTACGTCAATCCGAACGCTCTCGATGTCAGAAAGGTGATAGAGGCGATATGGACGAGAACGAAAAGCGAAGTAAGTGAGGTTGACCGTCTCGTCTTTATTGCGTATCTACTATCGAGGAATAAGTTCGCTGACAACCGCGACTTACTCGGTAGGGCAGAGAAATTATTAGAACCAATCACGGGCGTCACCAGAGAACCGCCAACAAGAGCGACTGAGGTGCTGAGGAATTTAGCGATAGCGGTCGCCATCGCACGCGGTAAGACGAAGGCGGACGACGACGACTTTAATTTCGTGATGCAGAACTTTCAATTAGACGTCCTTTACAACGGTCTCGGGCTGACGGAAAGGGATGTCGACTTCATAGGAGCGTTACCAGATGAGGGCGGTCGTAAATCGCAAGAAGTCGCCGACGAGTTGAGGTTGTCGAAGCCGTACGCGATAAACGTGCTGAGAAACCTGGAGCGGAAAGGCGTTGTTGAGGGCGAAAAAACGGACGGCAAAACGTTCACCTGGTCTCTAACGACGTTAGGAAGGCGAATAAAGGCGTTGGCCAACAACCTCAACCAAGATGTCATCGAAGTCCGTGAAAATGGCAAAGTCGTCGGTGCTGTCAACGCCAAATTTTTTCGCGACGATGACGGAGGAGGAGCTAATGAGGATACCGTGCCCGGGAAAGCCGAAGGAATGGTGCGAGGAAACAAAGAGGAAGATGATCGAGTTATTGAAGCGTATACATGGCTGAAGAAACAGGGTATGTCAACATTAAGTGAACTCGACGGACAGCGGTATGACCCCAACAACCCCGAACAGCAATATTGTTTACGAAAAGCGAAATGCTATATCGACCGCACTGTGGACCCGCCCGTGATTCGGTATATCGCCGACGATTATGAGCAAGCGTCATGATAAGTTAACACGGCTTAAGAACCCCCCGTGCTAACTTATCGTATGGGTAATAAAGTTTTCACACTTGGTGATATCAGAATCAGGGAAGTTAAGGGGAAGTATTACGTTTACTTCATAGATAACGTAAAGGAGCGTTACGTGGGTCCCTTAACTGACGTGGTCGGGACTTACTTGAGGGGTGTGGGCCCGCGGGGATTTGAACCCCGGACCTCTCGGTTATCAGCCGAGCGCTCCACCAAGCTGAGCTACGGGCCCTTCTCAACATGTCATGCTGACGAATATTATAAGGTTTTTCTGCATACATAAGGCTCCTAGCCGAGTTAAAGTATTCCCTTAATAGGAACTTCGGTTATTCCAGAGGAGAGTCTTCACTTACGCTACAGTTTAAATACTTTAAACTATTGCTGAACATCAGTCAGATAACTATTCCATATAGGGAAAACGATTAACCTAGGTTTGTTCGTTAATTAGAATCTAAGATAATCTCTATACATCATTCAACATCGAATAATCCATATTAGTGGAGTTATTCTTTACTCTTATTGCCCCACCATGGGGACAACTCTGAAGGGCGTAAGCCTTAAGTGACGGGTTGTGCAAAGGGTGGGGCACACTGAAACTTCCGCTTTATAAGTAGGGGGAAGAGAACTTACATAGTAGGATGCCACAAGCTAAGAGCTTTGCCAAGGAATGGGACGGGGGACAGAAGAGGTCGCTGGGGGAGTTCCTTTCGTCCTTTAGAAGCAAGGAACCTATGAAGTATAGGCTCGGCGTCTCGTCATATAGGCTCCGTTCTGTAATATCTAGGATCGACTCGTATATAGGAAGGTTAGAGGAGAGAGATAAGCTACTGTTCAATAGGGTAGTTGAAGCTCAGGTAGCTAGAGATCAGAGTAGGGCTGCGATGTATGCCAACGAGGTGGCTGAGATCAGGAAGATAATAAGGCAATTAATGTCCACTCGAATAGCCCTAGAGCAAGTAGTGCTTAGAATGGAAACCATAGAGGAATTAGGCGACGTATATGCTGAGTTAGCCCCAGTAGTAGGAGTTGTGAACGAGTTGAAGACGATGATGAAGGGAGTGATGCCTGAGATATCAATGGAACTAGCTGAAGTGGGAGAGGGACTGAACGAGGTCATAACGGAAAGTGGAGGGATGACGGGTAATGCTTTCACACATATCTCTACATCGCCTGAGGCTAGAAGGATATTGGATGAGGCGGCTTCTGTAGCAGAGGCACAAATGAGGGATAAGTTCCCCACGTTACCTGTAGGCAACAGCGTTAAGTCGCAGGATCACGCCTGAAGGGATTCTAGTCTCTAGCAGCTGTGGGTTTATCATTAAATATCGTTTCCATGGTATACTCTTTTTTAGAATAAGAAAAAGATGAAGTAGGTAAAACAAAAGTAAAGACTGGTGAAATCCTCCTAATGCTGCAATGAAAGGTTTTGGTCAATTCCTTGAGTTTATATTGCATAGAAATAGAAAATAGTTTCAAAGAGCCAGAGAACTTCACCGGTGGACAGTGTGTCGATAGTGTCGGCACTGAGCTACGAAATTGTCTTCTAACGAGAATGGTTCACAAGGGGTGAATAACGCCACACTCAAGGGGAACGTCCTAACCCTATGATTTGTAGCTTAATATCGACACTCTCGGTTTGGCTATGAAATAATCGCGGAAATTTGCAAAGCACACAACTGCGAGATAGTAGTACTAAACGAGGAGGACGAAACGCCAGAACGAGAGCTAATAGAGGACTTAATCTCAATCCTAGTATCGTTCAGCGGGAGGTTATACGGGATGAGGAGTCATAAGTACGAGGAGGTGAGGAAGTGTGTGGAAGAGCTTAAGACTTAAAACATTCCGACCAGAAGAAGAATACGTCTACCTGACTTACCCCATCGAGAACGACTAGAGGGAGGAAATAGGAACACTCCAGAGGACTACAGAGACCTCCTGCAGAAAGCATTGGGACCGGTTGTGGGAAAAGACTAAGGTTGAGAGGAAACAAGTGAAGAGGGGTGAGAAAATCATTACGAGGGTTTCACTCCCTAAGAGGAAGGAAGTGTACAAGGCGTTGAGGGATGAGTTGGAGAAGGTCAACGAGTTAGCTTCCCACTACGTTGATAAGGCTATCAACGATGCCTTCTCCATACTGAGGAGTTGGGAGAGGAGGGCTGAGAAGGGAAGAGCCTCGTTGAGAAAACCCAGGCTGAAGAGAGTTTACGTTAGGGTTAAGTCGACCCTGAGGAAGGTCGTTGGTGAAAGAGTTAGGGTAACTGTCAGACCTTTCGAGTACTTGACTTTCTCGTGGTCTCACTCTTGGTTCTCAGGGAGGGTCAAAGGGTTGGAACTCGGAGAGCCAATAGTCAAGGAGGATAAAGTGTATCTGCCCTTTCGTTACAAGTTACCTTGGTCAACTCCACTAGACTTCCTTGCAATTGACTCAAACCTCTACAGCTTGGACGCCTACAGAAGGGAGTGTACTACGTTGACCTGGGGCACCTCAATAACTCTCGCCAATTTTTCAAATCCGCCGGAATGGAATTCACTCAGGGTTTAGAGAGACCTAAACCACGAGTGCGTATCCGTCCGTCAGTGTTTCGATTTCCTTTGAATGCCTGATAATATTAGAGTGACCTAATCAAGTGGACTAAGTCTGACCTTGACCTAGTATTTCAGACGAGCACTATAGTGATCGACCCACAACGTAGTTTGGAAAGTATATCACTAAATAGATACCTGCCTTATTGCAGAAAATCCATATAAGTCCCAGAGTATCAGGGCACCAAATATCAAACTTACCAAAATTAATGCGTATCCCCACTCACTAGGTCCTCTCTCCAATAGGTAAACTCCTATGAGCATGATGACTGAGAGAGTCCCAAAGAGAACCATTAGTGCCTCTCCCTGGGGTTGGCCTCCATTCCTATAGGTGAGTGGAGAAATGTAATATGGGAAGGCTAACACTGAGAGTAGAGTGAAGCCCAGAACCACTATCAATATGATTAACGAGTAAACCCCTATGACCTGGAGGTAAGTTTTTTGGGTCCTCCTTTCCATCCCTATTACCAGGGCACATTCTTAATTCCCAACTTAAAAGCTGCTATGTTAGTTAAGACGTGGAGAGCGATTACTAGTAGCGATACGAAGACGAATTGAAGTATCGTAATCCTCACCCCAAATGCGATAAGAGCCGCTGTGGATCCGAGAATGAAGTCCAACTGATCAAGGAGCGGAACGCGAGCTCCCCTCTCCAATCCCATTCTCCTCTTCGCGAAAGCTCCGACCATATCCCCACAAAGGGCACCTAAGGACTCTAGAAAACCAGCGAGGACCCACCATGAAGTTAGGAAGCGAGCTTCACCTAAAGCCAGTAGGGTGCCGAAGGTTAAACCCAGGAGTAAACCCTCGTATGTCTTGCCGTCCCCTAATACTCTGTTACCATCACCCAATTTCCTACCTCCATCGATTGGCGTGCCCTTCCTTACGAAGGTGGGACCACCATTAGCTGCTAATGCAGGTAAGTAGATCAGCAGACCTCCCAGCAGAGACAGGATTAACACAGGATCACCGACCTGGAGGTGATCTTAAAACAGTAACTGAGGTTGTCTCCGATTAACCTATTCTTCTCTATCTTGAACTTGTAGTCGGAGTAGAAATCCATTAACCGCTGCCCTGGCACTCTCCAGTCCGGAGAGGTCTGCCACAAAGTGATGACGAAGTGTCTTTCAACTTTGGAGAACTCCCTCAAGGTCATGAGGGAAAAAGCGAAGTTCCTGTATTTCCTATCCTGTCTGAAAAGGTTGTTTATAGTGTCCACTACGATCAATTTAAACCTCCTCATCACACCCAAAGCAACTGCGTCTGCTAGATCTTCACTGGTTTTAGGCTCAATGAACTCAACTCCTTTACTCTCATATCCTTTTACTATCTCCTCCACCCTCGCTCTGTAGATCTCCCCCTCCGTGGATATGAAAAGACTGGGTCTGACTCTGAATGCCATTTCTATACCTAATGCGGTTTTGCCCGTTCCCGATCCGCCGTAAATAGAGCTAAAGCAGTTACTCCCCCTCAGTAAAAGGCTGCTTAAGTCCAACGTTTTTATTCTCCCTCGAAGTAAAATATAACTGTGCATGATAAGTGCGTGAAGCTGAGCGTGGCAGATCCTAAGTTATTCTCCAGTCTGACCTTGGAACTCAGGAGAAAGAGGATCCCGGTAGTAACAGATGGAGAAGCCTCAATCGTGATATCCGATAGTGGTAAGGGAGACATTATTGTGAGGAACCATTCGGAGGTCAGAAGGGCAGTAGCTCGAGCTTTATGTAAGTTAGAGGGTAAGAACGAATTCAATGAGCTTTTAGTGGGAATAGACTCCAATTTCCCGTTCTTAACCGTAGCAGTTATAGGAGACGGTGAACTCTTGGAAGCCATCAATGTTACTCTGCCGGACTTAGCCTCTAAGCTCCACGATATAGTTAACACCTATCCCCATAAGGTCTCCATAATAGGAGTAGGTGCTGGCAACCCCTATGGGGAGGTGGTCTTGAATCACCTAAGGAAGAGGTTTCGAGTAAGAGGAGTGGACGAGAGGGAGACAAATAAGGGACTAGAAGGACTTCACATAAGGGACAAAGACGTTAGGGCTGCATACCTCATAGCAATGAGAGCAGCCAGGTCTTAAGGGAAACAGTAAGCTGACTTCCTCCCTGGAGGTCTCCCTTCCGTTCCCGCCATGGATTCTGGTTCACACCTCTCGTTCGGTGGGCAGAGGGTCAGAGGCCTCACCAGGGTCTAGATCTGGGGATTCGCCATGTGGAGGGAGGTGTTGGTCGACCCCTCCCCAGTCCCACTGCCCTGGATCGGGCTGGGGAGGAGCCATCGTTGACTTCACTAAGGGCGTGTTTAAAAAGGGGGGTGTTTAAGAGGGGGAATATCCATCCGGTCCTAAAAGAGGCCTTCTACTCCCTAACTCCTTCCTTGTAAAGGGCCTGAGTAAGCCCTTCCTTGCGATCCGAACTAAGGAAAGACGTTTAATTCCTCGAGACCTATTTTGGGGAAACAATGGAAATTAACTCTATTTATAAGTATAAATATTTTTAAATCTATTTGATTACCCGTTTGACTCCGCGCTACCCAGGTCTCACTGATCACAGACAGGATCGACGTATCGTCTTAGCTTCAAGGAGTCTCCTTTATATCATTTCAAAATTCTTTCACAATGGAAATTGTTCGAATTCATGCCAGAGATAATCATTGCTAATAGCATGAATGTTTTATTTATACCCTGTATAACTGTTAGATTTTTAGATAGATAACCAAAATGCTTATTAAAGAAATCATAAGCTCACCCTATGAAATCGGTTATGAAAGAGATGTGGGTGATTAGATATTCGAAACTTATATACGTGATTCTCTTAACGATTTTCATTTTAACGTCAGTAAAATTGACTATTAGTTATCCCAGTAATGGCTCACAATATAGCTCCTTTCCGCAAAATGCTGTACCATCGTGGCTTGATACTGGGAGCAACGCGTGGATGCTGACAGCTGCGACTTTAGTGGGATTACAGAGTGTTCCAGGTATAGCTCTCCTCTACGCCGGACTATCCAAAAAGAAGTATGCCGTAAATACGGCCCTCATGGTGTTTTACGCTTTCGCTGCTGTGCTGGTGGTGTGGATTGTGGCCGGTTTTAATTTCGGTTTCGAATCACCTACGCTAGTTTTAGATGGACTCAAAATACTCGGCACACCTACCCCAGCCTGGGGCGAGTTAGTATTAAGTGGGCAGGGGCAACTGTTGGGATCCCCTACATTGAACATACCCGGGGGCACTCTAATTTTCTTTCAGTTCGTCTTCGCTGCCATTACTCCCATACTTCTCGCTGGAGCAATAATAGAGAGAATGAACTTTAAGGCCTGGATGGCTTTTGTCCCACTCTGGTCTCTCCTCGTTTATAGTCCCGTAGCTTACTGGCTGTTCGCTGGAGGATTCCTTAACCAGCTTGGAGCAGTCGATTTTTCGGGTGGATATGTCATCCACGTGGATGCGGGCATAGGTGCCCTAGCTGCTGCTTTAGCAGTAGGTCCCAGATTAGCGTCCGAGAGGAGAATGGAAGCCCACAGCCTACCGCTAGTATTAGCAGGAGCTGGACTTGTGTGGCTGGGCTGGGACGGTTTTAATGGTGGGGACCCATATGGGTCCTCAATAGACGCCGCTATAGCGGTTCTCAACACCAATTTAGCTACCGCGGTCAGCTTAATATCGTGGATGATCATGGACATGAAGTTCTTTAAGAAACCTACTCTGGTGGGGGCTATTAGTGGGGCCATAACTGGACTAGTGGCTATTACGCCAGCCGCAGGATATGTGAACGGATGGCAGGCGATACTCATAGGAATAGCCTCAGGTACTCTACCCTGGTTAGCTTTATACAGACTGGAACCAAAACTCCGCGTTGACGACGCGCTAGGGGTCTTCTCCACTCACGGCATAGCGGGGATAGTTGGAGGACTACTGACAGGAGTCCTCGCTAATCCAGCGGTGACCCAATATGTTACCCCGGGTCTGACCGGCGCAATGTATGGAAATTTATATCAACTGGGAGTGCAAGCCTTGGCAGCATTAGTGGTATGCGTTTACGATTTCCTCGTGACCTTCGGACTTTTGAAGCTAATAGGTCTCTTCGTCCCTCTTCGAGAAGCCCCAGAGAGACTTAGAGTGGGTGACTACGAAATTCACGGCGAGGTAGCTTACTCAGAGCTTCTCCCAGCCTCTGTTACTAATGAAGGGAAAATAGAGTTGGTGAAACAGGTGAAGGATAAGAAGCAGGGAGAGAACGAAAGGGGTGAAACAGGTGAAGGATAAGAAGACTGACTGAGACTGTAAAACTTTTTATGTTAACTTTCAAAATTATGTCTACATGGCATCACTGTAATTTTCTTCGATTGACCCCAATGATTTAAGGATGATGGTGGATGATCCCTTAGGAGGGTTGCCTGTAGTGGAATTGAGTGGGTGAAAGTAGCGAGAAGTTACGCCACCAGTGAACACTAACTCAATCTAGCTTTTATTACCAGAGGTAACTAAATCCGAAAGAGTATGAAATTAGTGGCTATAGAGGGCATAGACGGATCTGGTAAGACTACTTTAGCTAGGAGTCTAAAGAGCAGTTTAGAGAGTAAAGTCAGGGTCGAGATCACCTCAGAACCCTTTAATGAGGGAGTGATAAGGATGATAGAGAGTTCCGGGTGGGAGGACCCTGTGTATTTGACTCTACTCTTTGCTGCTGATAGGGCTCTTCACCTTAAGTGGATCCACTCATTGAACGTAGATTTAGTGATCACCGACAGATACCTTTTCTCTTCAATGGCTTACCAAACTGCCATGGGAGTAGACCTGGAGTGGATTAAGGCAGTTAACTCTAAGTTTCCCATGCCCGACTTGACTATACTTTTAGATATTCCCCTTTCCGTAGCTAGGTCCAGGATAAGGCAGGACGACAGGTTCAGGTTTCGGAAAAAGGAAGCCATCCTGCAAAGGGCCAGGGAGATCTACATGGAGTTGAGTAGGTCTTACAATTTCAAAGTAATAGACGCTACTAAACCTTCAGAGGAGGTGCTCAGGGAGGCTATTGACGCTGTCTCTCCTCTTCTCTGAGTAATCGAGACACCCTCTCTATGGCTTCAAAGTACCTAAGGACCTGGACCAATACTTCCGCTTCCTCGGGTTCTCTCTCCAATTTCTTCACCAGTCTGAAGGCATTGGTTATGAGAAGGTCTTGAGCCTCTATTAGTTCCGCCCTTCTCCTGACTCTCCTCTCCTCTTCCTCGTCCTTCACTACGTAAACTCTGCCGTGTTGCGGACACACGACCTCCCCGCTCTTCAGTTTGAAGAGGGGCATTCCGCAAACTGGGCAGCTGTCCCCCAGCATAGTAGCTCCCTGCCTAAGCAGGTCTGCCGCCTTCTTGATCCCCTCATCCTTGGTGGATGCCATGAGGAAATATAAATGGGTCTCAGGCTATAAAAGAATTGTACGGGTGATCGTCAATGAGCGAAGAGACTTATGATAACGACGCTAAGATTAGGCAGGCGATCTCGCTATTGACCAAGATCGTGAACGATACTAATGCCCCTAGGAACATAAGGAGAGCAGCTACGGATGCGGTGAAGCAGTTACAAGATCAGAACTTAAGCCCTGCTGTGAGAGCAGCTAACGCCGTGGGGATCTTGGAGGAGATAAGCCAAGATCCCAATATGCCAACGCATACGAGGATACTGGTTTGGAACATAGTTTCCATACTCGAGACCATCAGGGACTAATTTTTTATGTTGAGGTAAAAGATCATAAATCGTGCGGAGGTGCCCGAGCATGGTCAAAGGGGTCGGGCTTAGAACCCGATGGCGTAGGCCTGCGTGGGTTCAAGTCCCACCCTCCGCACGCCTTATAAACCAAGTTTGTAAATGTCCCCCATTATTTGGAATGGAGTTTCAATATTCCCTATCAAAGGCTTTAGATTGAGATAGTATCAGCCCAAAACTACTCACTTTACGAGGTTTAGCTTCTTTGCCCCACTATCCTTAACGCAAGCCTTTGGGTGTAACACTCTGAAACTGGGGGGATCTCAAGCAGAATCGTTACGTAGATCTGCCCGTGTTCTTGGTAAGGGTTATGGAGATCGTCCTGTTAGACTCACGGGTCTGGATCGACTTGGGTTCCACATTGGAGGGTAACTCAATGACCTTCACTATGACATTTTTAGACCTGTCGTAAAGGTAAAGTCTCCTATTAGCGACCTTAGCTGCTATGGAGGAAGTGGAGATCTCTCTTCCTCTCAGGTCAACGAAGACCCTTATGCTATCTCTGGTCTCTAAAACGTCCACATCAGGGTCTTCATCCTGTATTATACTCAACTACTCCACTAGTTGTTCTTTATGGCGCTTATGGTTTATAAATTTGGCCTTTCAGGTCTTTAACAGAAGGTTCTATTACGGTAGAGTTGCCGCGATCTGCAGATTGAGAGAAGTAAGACAATTAATGGTCGTATGAAGCCTGAGCCAACTTAAAGGCCTCATATAATAAGCCTTTTTTAACCGTGTGACCTAAATAGGGTCTGCATGAAGAGAGAGTCGGAACTCCCTGACCTAGACTTCAGCTGCCCTAACTTTACGCAGGAGACGCTGGAAACAATACGCCGAGTTACTCCTCGTGTAAGGGCAGACGAAACAGGGAGTGAAGGGAGGGGTTCGCTATTTAGGAGCCCCCTCGAGGTTGAGGGGACCTCCTAAAAGTGGGCCGGTAGCTCAGCCTGGAAGAGTGCCTGGTTCGCACCCAGGAGGTCCCGGGTTCAAATCCCGGCCGGTCCACACTTCAGTATCCCCTCAACCTTCTGTCTCTACACCGTCTTCACTCGTTTCCAATGGTTAGATAAGGTAGAAGAACCTAGAGCTCGTCGATCTAATACAGGTTTCAGGACTCCCTAAGATTTGAAATCGCGTAACAGTAAGTGTTTACCCATGGCGTAACTTCTCCTCCCTTCCAAATACTCCGCGGGCACCTGAGGGATCACACAGGGTCACCCCCAGGTCATTGGGACGAGTGAAACACCTTT
>Ga0208662_100084_pt1 | contig 43551 bp, 53 predicted proteins | sample OSPB_host_MetaG_FD_187136 | JGI IMG/M metagenome (GOLD analysis project Ga0208662, IMG submission 187136) | Hot spring microbial mat communities from Yellowstone National Park, Wyoming, USA - OSPB_host_MetaG (SPAdes) (version 2) | ecosystem: Environmental > Aquatic > Thermal springs > Hot... | reverse complement strand
ACGGGAGCGAAGACGCAATCACCTTACTTAAGCAGGAGAACAAACCGGTAGGCATAATCCACCTGCACGGTACCATCAACATCAGCAAACAATTACTGATAGAGCGTCTGCTCGAGGAGGACAACATCAGCTTCGTCGTGATAACGAGCTTCGACAGCTCGTTACTGCAGGTGCAGACGCTGAAGCTCCTGCCAAGGGTCGACATAACCCAGTTGCCCGCGTCCGACGTAGACGTCCTGAGGAAAATAATATACACGGTCGACACGTTCTACGGGCTTAAATTGGACAGGCAGAGAACCCTGAACGAATTGTATAAAGAAATGGACTTCAGGAAAGCTATGGACGTGTTAGAGAAAATGATTGCCGTGTCGATCTGAAATGAGTAGGCTTAGTTGAATATAAATGATTTAGATAAAAAAGTTTAGCTTTTGTTGGTCAAACCTTCTAATTCACGTAACTCCTCATTTACTGTTGAGATCGCATCGTCTATTTCATTTAGCAATATATCTAGCATATCCAATTTTTCTTCGTCATTAAGCTCGTCGTAATAGCTCAGATAATAGTCGATATCAGTATCATAATCGTAGTTTCCACCTCCGAAAGCAGTATCACCCAGTTCCGTGAGCCAGTAATATAAGTCCTTCCTGCTTAGTGGTTTCTTCTCCTGTAATGCACGCAGAACTGCGTCGCCGAACTGATCTAACACCCTAGCATAAGCTTTCAGACGCTCAGCTTTGCTGGTATTGTTGAGTCTAGGATTATCAGTTATATAAGATAACGTCAAATCTATTTCATTGCCTAGAGAAAAGCCAACTTTCGTAACAATCCATGATCTCCATAACGTCTCGTACTCCTTTTTAACCTCGTCCCAGAACGTGTCTGAATTTTCAATCGCCTTTTCGAGCTCTTCAGCTTCTCTCCCCTTAAGATATGCGTCTATGAACACGCCCAATTGGTCTGGGCTGTGGTCTGCCAAACAGTCAAGTGGCATGTCGCCACTAATATGCTCGCAATAATTTGTAACTCTCTCTATCACGAGTTCGGCTACTTCACGCGGATCCATCCTGCTACCCTCAAACATATGTGTCGCATAGCGTTTAAAAGCGTTTCTGTCGCCAAACTGAACCACCAGCCTCACCGTTAGATGGAAGTCCAGCTGAAAGCTTTTAATACAGCTGTTTAAGAGAGGTATGCGATGAGTGAAAACGACCGCAGGAGGAAACCATCCTTCGAAGAATATGCGGATGCAATAACTAAAATACTGAATTTAATAAACGCGATAAACCAGCTTTCCCAATACTACAATCTAAACCAAATCTCTATGCAGTACCTCAATAAGCCGTTCAACCGCGTCTCAGCCCAAAAAGTCGCGAACTATTTCGGGGCTCAGTACCACGAAATACCGAGCCTAGTCCAGCAAACCCAGTACAACCCCGTGGCACTGGTGACGAAGGCTTACCAGATCGCTGAACAGATTCAGCCGAACGTTCTGAACACCCTGGCGTCCAAATACGGCATCGAACCCGAGATAGTCGAATCGTTACAGGTGTATTTGCAGTTAGCACAGGTTCTGCCGAAGGCTGTCAGCACTAAGACCGTCCAGGTCGCCAATAACGTGCAATATACCGCATCACCTAACGTTGTCAACAGTATCCGATAAGCCGTGAATTCTAGGTCATTTGATAAAATAAATGGCAAACCTCGCCCCTTCTAGGGGCGGGGTAAAAACTTTAAGTGTAAACATCTATTTCTCTTTCAGATGCCCTCCCTTGGTCAACTCTCAGGCTATGAGGAGCGGGAGCCGATTTCTCCCGCAATACCAGGGGAGGGCATCTACGAAGTTAAATATGAAAATAGGAGGACGAATGTAATCAGACTCCTCCCAAACGGTTTTCAAGAAAGAAAGCTAAGGAAGTTAACCGACGCCTCTGCCAGACTATTTAATGAGGTCAACTACGAGAGAAGACAGCAGTTCTTCCAACATCAACGAGTGGACTTCAAATCGACATGGGACAAGTACTACGAGAAGTATAAGGGTATACTAGGTGTTAACGCACAGGCGGTACTTCAGAAGAACAACGAGGCGTGGTCATCGTTCTTTTCGCTCCTCAATCTAAAGAAAAAAGGAAAACTACCACCGCATATGAACCACATTTCGCCACCTCGTTACTGGAAGAACGAGAAGAAGAGGAAGTTACTCCTTGTCATCAGACAAGACAGATATGAAGTAGATGAGAAGAACCACAAGCTCATCCTCAAGGACTTCAACCTCGAAATAAAATTCGCTGGTAGGCTGAGGTGGTACGGTAAGCAGGGTAGGTTGGAGATATACTACGATGACACAGAGAACGCTTGGTATGCTTCAATTCCAGTCGAAGTAGGTGTTGAAGAAACAAAGACTGGAAAGAAGAGTAAGTACATTGTGAGAGGAGAGAGGAAGTCAATCCAGGTCGAAGCTCCGAAGGGAAACAAGGTCGCGTCCATCGATTTAGGCATAAACGTCCTAGCTAGTGTCGTAGTAGACGACGGTACTTGGTTGCTCTACAAAGGCATCAGAGCTAAGGAAGACTACTTCTACCTCCAAAGGAAGATAGCCGAGGTTCAATCTCTCGCCGATAAGGCAAGAAATCTAGGAGAGTATGAAGCTCAAGAAGAATTAAACAGAGAGAAGAGGAGGCTATTCAAGAAACTAACCAGGCGTCTGCTTCATCTGTACAGAACCTTGGCGTCCCACATGATTAAAACGCTTCACGATCAGGGAGTTTCGACCATTTACCTGGGTTACCCGTACAGCATCGCTCAGGATAAGGGCAACAAGTTCACTGTGAATTTGTGGTCATATCACAAATTAATGAACGCCATCGAGTTGAAGGCTCAAGAGTACGGTATGAAAGTGTACGAAGTCGTTGAATACAACACGTCGAAGTACTGTGCTTATCATGAAGTTGAGGTCAGTAGGAACCCGAGAGGGGTAGTCACTTGTCCTAAGGGGCATAAGTTGCACAGCGATTTGAACGGTGCATTGAATATCCTGAAGAAAGCTATAGGTACCACGATCATGACAGTGAAGAAACCGTTGTCTTTTCTAGTACTGCATAATGGAGTAGCACCCGTAAAAGGGGTGTAACGCCTGAGACCTCGGGGAACCCTCGCCCTTCAGGGCGGGGAGGAGGTCAGGCAAAACTATTAAAACAGAAAAACGTATGTTTTATTGATGAGAGCCAGTAGAAAAACTATATTCCTGATCTTAATTTATTCGGTTTTCTTTATACTGCCGTTTTTCGTGTTGCCGTCGAAAGCCAGCCTTATCCAGGAGGAAGTGCCTATATCGGTTAACGTAAACGCGAACATCTCGCAGGGGCTGATTTACATCGCCCCGCTCCCGGAGCAAACCCAAGTGTTCGGGCAGAACTACTACGTGTCGAACACCTTGGGCTATTACGAATACTCGTACTTGTTCTCGACGGTTCCACCGTTACTGGTGTGGTACGAGTATGCTCCCACGACGCAGACCTACTATTTCGTTTACGGTGGTAATACACAACCTACTGCCGTAACCACCGGAGTCTTCAGCTTCTACACTCAGTTTTACTACCTCAATACGTCCATCTTCAACGTTTCGGGCGTTTCGTTGCTCGGCGGTTCACTTGTCCTGAACGGGCAGAACAGCGTTGTGACTTTCACGACGTCAGCGTTGCGTTACACTTCCGCGGTCATACTCTACAACTTCCAGTCTCCGGCTGTCATAGTTCCGCAGACTTCATCTGGGCTGACGTACTCCGGCCCGGTTCCTCCGGGTAGCATAGTCACGCTGAGCCTTTTCTCGTACACCGTCCCGCAGACGATTCCTTCTTATACGGCGTTTCCTTTCGGGTCTACGACCTGGGTCATATCTTCCGACGACTACGTTAAGAGCTCGCAGTTCACGATTTCGGGTTCACAATTCACATACAACGCCCAGGTGGCAGGAATGCCGAACGAAGTAGTTAACCAGGTCGCTCTGCCACAGTCACCTATCTACGGATTGGTGTTCGGGTCGTCCGTGTCTCTGCAGTACCCTACTGCCGAAAACCTAGCATCGCAGACCGCAGTCCCGCAGTCCGTCACGTTTAACGGTACCTTCGCGGTGGCTCAAGGTGCTATATACGGCACTAATTCCGTGCTTTTGGAAAACCCGGTATACTTCTTCAACCCGACGTTGCTCAACGGCTCCAACATAATGGTGTACAACAACAGCAAATGGTACTCGTTACCGGTGCAGGCCAGTGCCCTGAAGCTCGACCCGAGCCATATGGTCATGTACATTTTACCTTACAACCCGTCTTCCAACTACATTTACTTCGAGGATATCCCGGCAGGTAGCAAAATTACGGTCGAGTACGCGAACGGCTCCACATATACCGTTACCGCGAACGGGACTACGGTGAACACGGTAGGTAGCGTAAGCTTAGTCAACCTGAAAGTTTACGGGCAGGGAGTGGTCGGGATAACGATCCAGCCGTCGCTAACGAACACGCAGATTAGTTACAACTTGCTCGTAGGGTTCACGGACTTCAACCATAAGGCTGGGCTAATAGTAAATACCACGGGCGTGTACATCTACGACTCTCAATCAGTCGTTACAAGGCTGACGAATAAATCGGTATTCCCGGCCGATATCGGTGTCGGTTATGTGGACATAGGCAACAAATTCTATCTCGTAGGTTTCTACTATTATCCCGGGTCTTTCCTCACGTTCATCACGCCTATGCCGAACCCGGTCGCGTCTACCGGTATAGTTCCCTACATTAACTACAACGGTACAATACCGTTAGCAGTATCCAGCATCGGCATAACGCTGTCTTCCGGTCTTTACTATGAAGCTACGGGCATCATATCGATTGCAGAAGGTCTGCCCACGCCGTTACAGTCCTCCGTGCTCAGCCTGACGACTGCTCCCGGAGAGGCGATAGTAAACAACAACAACGCGATCTACCAGACCAAGCTGGCGAATTCGTCGTCGTCTCTGACGCTGATAGGCTTCGCCGGGTACAACCTCGTCGTACAGTACGGGAGCATAGAATCACAACTCATTATATCGAGCAATTATTACCCGACGAACCTGCCGACCAATTTACAAGTAGTCGTTACGGTGTCGGAATCTACCAGGACGGTAACTATATCGACTTCACCGCTACCGGTGAAGCCGGTTCAGATCGCGTCGCTGAACGTCACCAACGTAACCCCTGTAAAGTACAACGGCAGTACCGGGGCTTCGTTCATGAGTAATATACATTTGCAGAACAACGAACTGATAGGAATAATAACGTACTATGGCTTCCTGGCGATCGCCGTGGCGTCTTATCGTTATTCTTCCCAGCTCTGGTCTTCGACGCTGTTCCTCAGCTTCGCCACGCTCTCAATAGGTCTGCTCTTCAGTGATTATATAGTATTGCCATTCAGCATCGGTGCCATAATCCTGGGCTTCATATTCAAAAGGCTGAACATCTGACGACCTTCCTTTTTAACTGAGCCTCTACCAGGAGAAGAGGAAAACATAAATTCGTTTCAAACAGACGTTTTAGTGGGCGAGCAGGAATGTCGTCACAAATACCGATCGTGTACATACTAAATTTGAATCCGAGTACCGTCGGCGTTACAGTAACTGACGAGACCGATCAGCAGACAGCATCGTTTGTAATGTCGCCTTACCATTACGTCAACATTTCATATTTGTTATCGTCCAACAATGATACTATCAAAATATCGGCACCCGATGCTAATATAAATCAGGCCGTCATAAGCGGATTTCCTTCTAACATCCAAACAGTAACATTAATTATCCAAAACGGCAGTGTAAGTATGCAATTTGACACACCACAGGACATACTTCAGTCATATCTATACAACAACATACTACAGAATATGAATAGTGATCTTACAAGAATATACCAAGATTTAACTACATTGATTTCTCAGTACGCTTCTGGGCAAACGTTATCACAATCTCTTCTATCTGATGCGTCATCGGTTCTTCAGGATCTTGACAGCATGTTACAAAAAGCTACACAATTTGTTACACAAACCGTAATAGTATCCGATGTAGTATCCGTCCTTCAGCAAGTATACAACTATTTAAATCAAATATACAGTTCGCTGACCAACAAGACGCTGACAGTCGATGTATTACAGAACTCACAATTAACTGTCAGTTACAGCTCGCCTGAAGCTTCTGCTGTAGCTTCTGGATATTCGCAGTTCCTTAATAACGCAATTAATATTTTGCAAAACGCCAGTCCTCAGAACAGTAGTTCATCATCTCAGTCATCGACTGTTACTACTTCTACAACGACCAGCCAGCTGAGCTCCTCTCTCCCGTCAACCAGTTCTTCATCATCGACGTCAACCAGCCCTACTCCGTCTCCACCAGTAACCAGCTCGCAGAGTGGCAGTAGTACTGCTCCGTCTTCTCCTCTATCTACACAAGCCAGCTCGCAGAGTAGCAGTTCCTCTCCTACTACCTCCCCGGCTTCGAGTTCCGCCACGTCTCCAACATCACCAACAACGTCTTCTCCCACGCTCTCCCAGGGCCAGGTACTGGCTCAAATACAGGCAGGCGATATATCAGCACTCCTGTCAGGGGCGTCGGAAATACCTCAGAATATGATCCCAGTAGTCAACGCTGTAGTCCAACTGTACCAGCTGTACGGGCTACCCGACGGAACTCCGTTGTCTACCGCAGTCGAGCGTCTGCTCAGCGATATCAGGGACGCGTACTACAAAATAACCAACCACCAGCAGGAAGAAGTGAACACACAGCGGTTAACACAGCTGTTACAAATATACAATACTCTCGCCAGTAATAACTTGGCACCTCCGAGCCAGAGTGCAACGAAATTAAACACACTGGTACAGACTTCCGGAGTTATGCCGGCCCTGCCGGCTGTTTTAGGTCAGTACTACCCAGGCAGGGTCTATAGTAATTACGTCTAAAAGGTCTATGTACTGAAAGTAATTTTTTCTTTTTCAAATAGTTCCCTCAGCCTTCTGACTTCTTCATCGCTCCTCTGCCCGCCGGCAAACAGTAGAGGCACGGCTATCGGCTGTTCCGTCAGACCGAACACGTTAGCGAACTGCGTTATGATTTCCTTCAATATGGATACCTTCAGCATATTGATTTCGTGTTCTATGCCGAACGCTGATGGCCGGAGCCACAACTGGAGGATGTCGTCGATGTTCGCGTTGATGATGTCGTTGACCTTCATCAGTAATTCCCTGGTGTTCTTCGCGTCCCCGAGGTCTAAGCCTAGCCTGATGTAATTTTGGAGGACGTTCTCGGCTATCCGTTTCAACTCATTGAAGATTATGTTGTTCTCGGCCACATCGAGCTCGCTGACCTGCTGTTCCAGAAACGTGGTGAGGTCTGCAAACCCAAATAAAATTGAGTTAGCATCGGAATACGAAAGGATGGAGGCTAACTTTTCGGAAAGCTTCATAATGATATAATTTGAAAACAAGAACTAAAAAAGAGAGGTTGGCTTATACGTTAACCGTTTTTCGCTTACGCGTTGACCATCTTGGTCGCTTTCATCGAAGATAGTAACTCATATGCTTGTTGCACTACCGGCATGTACTGTTGCTGGACTTCGGGCGGGATCTCGACATTCTGGAAGCCCATGCCCCTCCTCTTGAGACTCGCCTGCTCCACGGCAGTCCTGATCGCTTCAACTACCTTGTGGAGGATCTCTTTTACCTGCGGGTACCCTTCCTTGGTAGCGTTAGCCTCAATCCCGGCGAGCTTCAGCGTTACCTCAGGGTATTTATTCACTTTTCCCTCCATTATTGCTTTTAGGAGGTTTCTGGCACCATCTATTACATCTCCCTTCCTGGGGAAGTACTTATCCGCCATTTTGGGTCTCAAACATCTGTTTCAGCGGTGGTTAAAAAGCTTTTCGGATGCATTTCATCGGATTTCACTATCTCTCTACGTTCGTTACCCTCAATGCCCAGATGGCGTATATCAGGGCAACGACCGCCAGCACGACCGTCAGCATCACTATAGACGCCGGGAAGCCTATGGCGAGGAGGAACGGTGCTACCGCGGTGATGTAAACGACGGCTCCCAGTGCCATGGCGTTGGGCACCGTCCTGAACACGAAGCCGATGTAGAACGACACGAAGAACAGTATAAGGACTGCGATAGCTCCCATGATGGGCGAATTCATAATAGCGTTCGTCAGGGAAACGACGTTGAACCGCTGGTAAGTGATGGGTATGGTGATGGTAGAGTTCGTGGTCTTTACCGTGACGTTCCCGGTGGCCACCGGCAGTGTTACGGTAGTCGGGGACACCACGCTTTCGGACAGGAGCACAGTGCCGTTGGACGCGGTAAACGTGACGTTCACGTTGACGTTCGTCGGCGAGGATAGCACCAACACGGGCTGGTTCGCGGAATAGTTGTAAACCAGGTAAGCCGTAACACTGCTGTTCACGGACGGGATCGAATAGTGAACCAGCCAGGGTGCCGTCAGGTAGACGCTACCGTTGATCACGACTGTGACTTGGTTGGGGTTGATGCTGGTCGTGGCGGTCGGTGGCGGTAGTGACGAACCGGTGGAAGAGGACGTGGTAGAGGAGATGCTGGTCGTGATGATAGATGATGACCCGGTGGAAGATGACGACACGACGGTGGAAGACGGCACCAGGTTAGGTTGGTAATTAGCGTAGAACGTCACTTTTCCGGACTGGGGAAGTACCACCACGCCACCGGCTAGGGTCTGATAGTTCTGTTGAGGTGCTCCATAGGGAGAGATCAGGAACGTCTGGGACGGAGAAACTACCGTAAAAGTCCGTGCCTGTGAGTTGTACGTCACCGATACAGGAGATGATGATATTGCGAGGACTGGGACGTTGTTCGTTACGTTGTAAAACGCGAAGGAAGCACCTATGATGCCGTTAGTGCCCGGGATTATGAGGTAGTTCTCGCCGTAAACCAGCTGTGTGTTCTGGACTATGATCGAGGCGTTCGTGATGGAGTAGGGGAGGGAGAACGGCGAATAGAAGTTGAATGACGTGACGCCTGAGGAAGAGACCAAGGGAATCGAGTTTACGGCGAAGTATGAGACGTAGAATAAGTTACCGGAATCACCTCTTATTCCCACGTAACCTATCTGGCTCCAGGGGAACGGAGTGTTGAGGTTCACCGTGTAAGCCGTACCGTTAACGTATACGCTCTGCACAGTGACGTTACCCGCAGAGTTCTCAGTCAGGATGACAGTGAACGGGTAGGATGCGGAAAGTGCGGAAAACGCCGAACTCTTCAGGAGCGTGTACCCCGACGTCGCAGAATGATAGTAAATGTTACCGCTAAACGACACCAGGAGACCTTGGAAACTATTAACATTATTGTCGCTGGCTTGGTCTCCGACGTTAGGGGAATAAATCACGATGCCCGGGGAACCCTGTACACCGCTGGGATAACCTGCCATGCGGATAGTGATGTTGATTGTATTTGATATCGGCGAATATCTCCATGCGATGTACTGACCAGAAGTACCCGCTCCGGTGCTGTTAACCACCAACTGGCCGTTCTGCCAGTACGGGTAGACTTTCCAGCTCGTGCTTTCAACCATAGGTATGTTCACATAGATCTGGTTGCCCACTGCCAGCGTAGTTAGGAATAAAGACGTATTTGCGGAAGTCCAGGCACCTATCGAGGGGATGACGTTAACTGTACCGCTACTCGTGCTCGTCGAAACCACCGGGTAGGGTGTGGTCGTCGAAGTGAACGAAGGTGAGAACACTGGGAGGGGAGACTGAGAGCTTGTGACCGGTGCCGGCGATACGTAAACGTCATAGCTGATGGGGTAGGGGAAGACCGCCACGTAAACCGTTCCAGTGTACGGCGTGTTCGTGGAAGGGTTGGTGACGAGAGAGTAAGCGTCCAACAGCTGTGTGACGGCAAAGTAAGAGACGTTGAACAAGTTGCCGGGATCCGCTCTTATCCCTATATAAGCGATCTGGCTCCACGAGAACGGCACGTTAACGTTTAGGCTGTAAGCCGTACCGTCAACGTATACGCTCTGTACTGTGACGTTGCCGGCAGAGTTCTCAACCAATATTACGCTCATTGTGAACGGAGGGTTAGGCGTCGTGAACGTCGCGAGATTGGTGGAGCTACTGCCAGAGAAATAATACACGGCACCGGTGTAAAACGCTACCATAAAGTAAGGGGAGTTCTGCAGGCTCGTGCCGTAAAACACTATACCCGCGTACGTGCTTTTAGAAGGATAGCTTGCCATGCGGATGGTGACGTTGATGACGTTGCTTATCGGCGAATATCTCCATGCGATGTACTGACCAGAAGTACCCGCTCCGGTGCTGTTTATTACTAGTTCGCCGTTCTGCCAGTAAGGTAACACCTTCCAGGGCGCTGACTCCGCGTTGTTCACGAACTGTTCTGCACCGCCGTAGGGTGCTGGAGAGACGCCGAAATATGAGACGTAGAATAAGTTGTTGGCATCACTCCTTATTCCTACATAACCTATCTGGCTCCAGGGGAACGGAGTGTTTACATTGACAGAGTAAGCCGTACCGTTAACGTATACGGTAGACACGGTGACGTTACCGGCACTGTTCTCCGTCAGGATGACGGTGAAGGTGAACGGGTAGGCTGTAGAAGGTTGGGGTAAAGAGGAGTAGAGCTGTACCCAATTACTAGATGTTGGGGAGTGGAAGTATATTGAACCTCCGTAGAAGTCAACAAATAACGCGTAAAAACTGGTATTACCGTCGTTTTTCTGATTTCCTATGTTAGGTGAGTAAATGGTAATACTAGCGTTACTCTTTGATGATGGGAACGACGTAACGTGGATGGTGACGTTGATAGTGTTGCTTACTGGCGAATACCTCCAGGCAATATATTGGCCTCCAGCACTTACTAGGCTTTTTGAAATACTTGTTATTGACGGCATTACGTTATTGGGCGGTGTCGGTATTACGATCACTACGTCTAGATATATATTCGCAGTATTACCTGAGGTACCTGCACCTATGAACACTGTTGGCACGGTTCTGGCCGTTCTCAATTGAAAGGACGAAAAACTAGATGGTAATGTTATTTGGAAGGGCGAACCATGATTACTGTATCCATAATATTGTGTATTCCCTTGGACTGCGAAATACGTTGTAACATAATAAGTACCTGTGCCATCAAAGCTAGTTGTCGCATACGTTGACGACGAGTTTTTAATGTATGTCGTTGATACACGGAATTCGTTCTGTGCTCCAGTACCTCCCCATGCATATGGCGTTGCACCACCAAGTGTACTTCCTAAACTAGAACTAGTTGTTACTATCAATTTTGATACGTTTCCGTACAATTCCTGCAGAATATCGTCACCTGAACCACTGTACCACCACGAAACAATTACTGCATAATCGTTGGTATTCGGTAACGATGCCCAAGCGTAAGTCCCGATATATGAATTACCATTTGCCATCTCTAACCCACTTGTTGTAACAGTCGGTGTATAGCCACCGTAATATGAGCCTACATTCCACCCGCTAGGTATCTGGTTCCCGAAGTAACCGTACTGAATGAATACGTTTGCACCGTTGTCGTAACCCGAATAGACGGCTGAATAGATCCCAGTGTAGGGGTACTGGATGGAGTTCGTGAAGATGATGTTTATTGTCACTGAAGACGACGCAGGTATGCCGTTAGGTAGCTTCACCCACACCGCCACCCACGAGGAAGTGTAATTCTGTATCCAAGCGTAAAGCGTCTGTCCGTTTTGCTGAAATAATAAATTGAGGAAATGGTCTGACCTCGCCTGTTGCCATAGCTGAGATGCGGTGGTGGAACCTAAAGCTGTGGCTATTTGCGACTCCGTTATGTTTAAGAACTGGTCGAAAGGTGCTGGAGTAGGGATGGGTTGTGAGTTGGTCACCGTGACGGATACGGACTGAACACCAGTATTACTTGCCCCAGTGTTATTCACTACTAGTTCGCCGTTCTGCCAGTAAGGTAACACCTTCCAGGCTGTAGACTCTACACTATTCACAGTGGCTATCGTTTGCGGTAGTTGCTGTTCGTAGGCGTACAGCTGACCCGTCAGGTTGGGGTACTGGAAGAAACGTATGTTCGAGCCCAGCTGGTTTATCGCCGGCAACGTCGCCGTATTCAGGACGAACGGGTTCGAAGACACGCTAATGGTTGTAACGTATGCCGAAGCCGAAGGCGGTGTCTGCGAATCAGCGGTGATTGTCGGTACTAATTCAACCAATAGAAATGATAGGATTATGAGACCGACCAGTACTTTCCTGTTCATATCGATCTTAAGATATGCGATCTGGCAAAAAACTCTTCACAGCTGTTTGAGTTAACTGCTCTGGTTTTAATTTCGTACCGCTAAAACCAAGAGAACGGGAAGAAAATAACGGAAAGGTTCGAGAGGTATATAGTAAGCCGAGGTTCGAATTGAGGGAAAAAGAATTACGCTAATTCGAACCGTCCCTTAAATTATCAGGTACTGTTGCTTCGATTGATAAGACGCGAACTGCGGGGTTGAATACGATGGCGGTAAATTGATCCCTCCTCCGCCTTGGTTTCCTTCGACCGTGGCGTTGGGTGGCGTAGCCGGTGGCGGTTGCAACAGTTGCTGTAGCTGTTCTAACGTCGTCCCTTGTAACGGGATATCGCCGACCGCCAGCGTCGTTTCAGGTATTTCCTCCGTGCCGACCGAAAGAGAGTTCCCGGTTATCGTGCTGTTCTCAAGCTGGGTCGACGCGATCAGTGAATTGATGTTGGATATGACAGGAACGGGGATGGCCAGCAGGCCGTTGAGGTCGTTCACGGCTATCAGGGTCGCTATATCGCTGATCTTCAGCTTGAGTTGTTGAGACAGTGTCTGTAACGCGTTGATCACCCTAATCAACTGCTCAACGTCGAGGTTGATCCCCATCTTCTCAAGGGCTTCCCTGATCTGAGTCGCGATGTCCAGCACGTCCTTCGTCTTCACTCCCTGGTTCAGCTTCACGACCAGCTCCTTGAGGAGCGGAGTGATGTTAGTTATCGTTTCTATCTGAGGCTGGGTAAGGATGACCGCGTTCTGCAACTGTTGCGGGGTGAGCGAGTTCAGCTGGTTTAGGAACTCGAGTGCCGTGGCGACGTTGTACCTGTCCGCCACGAAGCTCGCGATGGACAGGAGGTAAGAGAGCCTCTGCAGGTCGAACCCTACTTTCTTCTCCAGCTCGCCTATACTCTTATCTAGGCTGTTCAGTACTGTTTCCTCTTCACTGCTGGACGTCGTCTCGACTTTCACGTTGTCGGCCATCTTCTTCAGACTGTCGAATATCGCTTGTAGCTGTGTTTGATATTTCTCTATTGCGTCCTTTAGCGCATTCTGCAGGTCTCCCGGCGATACTTCTCCCTTTTCTTGGAACAGCCTCTCGACGATGTTCCAGAATAATACTTTCACACCAGACGGCAGTTTGTCGAAGTCCGGGAACATCGATTGTATTGCGTTATTGAACGTTGAGAACAGCTGGAAGTGTGTTTCGGCTCCTTGTTGTACAGATTGCTGTGCCGAGGACTGCAGGACTGTAGCGGTGCCGTTCGAACTGACATTTGAAGCGGTTCCCTCCGTAGAACTCGCTGGAGTAGTACCGCCCGAGGGTGTGCTCGTGGAGCTCGCTGAGACGGGTGCTTGCGACCCTTGAGGGCCTTTATTTTTGATAGTTTCTATAGCATTATCTATATCTTGAACTACATTCTCCAGCCCTTTGGGAGTTATCGGCAAATTGTTCTTGATCGCTATGGCAATCTGGTCGAACGCCTGTGCCAGAATGTAATCCCTGGCTTCTGGAGAGAAGTTTTTCAGCTTCTCCATTACCTCATTGTATACCTTGGGATCCGTCTTCAGGTAGTTTAAGACGACCTTAGCCTTACTTGACGTGCTTAAGTGGTCTATGACGTCCGATAAGGTGATTTCCGGTACTTCACCTTTCAGTACGGCATCGGGGTTTTTCAGTATTCGTTCTTTCACGATCTTATCGGCAATCTTATTAACGACGCTCGAGAGATTTACGCCGTCAAACAACTCGTTGAGTTGCGGTTTATTACTCAGTTGATTTTCTATACCTTTCACTTCCCTGTCCAGAGCCTCGTAGAACGACTTTATCTTGCCGGCTATCTCTTGTAGCTGATCGATATCGTTGGGCAGTTTCCTCTGAGACGCTAGTTTCTCCAGTAAGTCCTTGACCTCGGGGTGCTCGTCGATTAGCGGTCTGAAAATTCGTGAAATCCTGTTGTCGAAGCTGAGTATCTCATTAACTTCCTGTGGCGTCAGATAACTGACCTCTTTTTGAGCTATGCTTTTAGCTAACTCAGAAGGAATATTTCCTTCTATTGTGTTGGTCGTTTCTATTTCGCCTGGGTTTATCCTGGTCTTAGACGTGAACTCCAGCTCGTTCCCCAACGCGTCTTTAAGCTTCAGGTACTCGTTCCTCACGACGTTGCCCGCGAACTTATTCGATAAATAATACTCGATGCTCTGTAGGTTCTTGTTCTTCTCCAGTAGTTGTTTTATCAGATCTTCATTCTGAGTAACGAAGCTACCTGCACTGTCCTCCGCGAACTTCGTCAGCTTAGCTTGTGCCATTAAGGGATCTATCGCCTTCATCTCCTCAATGCTACCGTCCTTCTTATAGAGCACGTCGTAGAATTGGCCACCGAAATAAGCTATTTCCTCGTTTGGGGATATCTTCACTACGTTACCGTCCGCCTTTTTGAGGTCATCGAACAGCTGTTTAGCGACGATCGACGCCAGGTTGAGCTTGATGTTTTCTAGGGCCGACGCAAAATCGTTCGAAGAAAGTAAGTTCTTTATAGTCTCCTCGCTGACCGTTGTGAGCTTGAGTTTACCGTTTTCAAGCGTCGCGACCGCTTCGTTAATAGGTTTCGGCTTGATGTTAACTTTTATATCATTAGCGAGGTCTTTGCTTAACTTTACTCTAATATCACCCGCTCCATTAATCAATTTCAGTTTAACGTCTTTGGAAATTAAGTAAGTTGTCGTCGTGACCTTCGAATCGGATATTTTGGTATCAACGAATTTGAGTGCTTTCCCTTCGACCATCACTATCGTGTTACCGAAATCCTTATTTTTCAGTGCCTTAATGTTCAGCTTCTCGATACTTACCTCTTTCACCAAATCATTCCTTTTCGAGAAGTCTGGAGACTTAGTTACATCGCTCTTGATAGTGTTGAGAACCTTATCGCTTATTGCCGATACGCCAACCCTGTCCTTTATCGAATCCTCAATTTTCGACAGAGCCGATCTAACGCTGTCCGCAGTCTTGACTAAGTCGACGTTTTCTATATTACTCGGCTCTATCAGCCTTCTCGCAAGAGCGCCAGCTACAAGCGTCCCTATCATCGATAGTGACGTCGGGCTCGTGAACATCTGCTTGAAGGAATTGACGGTCTCGTTGAACGACGCCGGGCCGGCCAGCAAATCGAAAGCCGTACTGCCGACGAAGGATATCGTCGCCATCGCATCGAAGACCTGCCCGACGATAGGAATGGCGGAGATCGCTATAAATACGGCACCGTCGACTATTCCTGCTAGTATTTCAGTCCAGACGTTCTGACCTAAGTGTGAATAAATGAAGTTGTTAATGTCGTTCATCATCTTGTTCAAAGCGGTATTGAAAACGTTTGCGAAACCTTCAAATATGTTAAGTGCCCCATTGCTTTGGGCTTTCTGTATCTGTTCCTCAATGGCGTTGTACTGCTCCTGAAGCTTAGACACGATCTGGGACAGGTTCTGTTGAACTTGAGGGGAAACGTATTGTGCTAAAGCCTGAGCGTCTACGGCGTACTGAATCGCGTTCTGTAGATTGGTAATTACCGGTTGCATCTGTGCGGTGAAGTTGAAGGTTTCGGACAGTGCTTGCGCCCAGGAAGACGCCTGCAGTTGAGCCTGCTGAAGCGAGGACTGCATCATGGGCAGGTAGTACATGTTGATGCCTATGGTGGCTATGAGGCTGTTCAGGAACTGTTTCTGCTGGGGCTGAAGCGACGGGTTGTTGTTAACGTCCTCTATCGCCTTGAAGTAATTGTTACTGCCTACATCGCTTATCACATTATTTATATCGATACCTTGTGTAACCCGCAATAATTCATTATAATAGACTAAAGCGGAGGGGTAGTCGCCGTTATTTATCGCGTTATTTAATTGCTGTACTATGGATTGTGCTTGTTGTAACACGCTTACTGCCTTGTCAATATTCGATATCTCGCTCTGGATTTGCTGGTATACCTGTGAATCCGACGAAACGTACTGGAGGGCCTGTTGGAGGGAAGCCTTCGCCTGCTCCATCAGAGAAATCTGAGCACTGATAGAGGAGGAAGCCTTCGCCTGCTGGAGAAGGTCGTCGGCTTGTGCTATAAGGCTGTAGAACTGGCTCAAGTTCGCGAACTGCTGTGCTATGTTCTGGAGGTCGGGGTACTGAGAGAGATACTGCGACGCTTTCTGGTAAGCCTGAGCCAAGGCCTGTGGCGAATTCCCGCCTGCCGACTCACCAGGGGCAATCCTGTTTCCGTATCGTTCGGTTTTTACGGTCGTCCAGGTAGACGCAGAAGCTATGATGCTGAAGGCATGGGATAGGGCCTGGTAATCGGTCTCCATTTGCTGTAGCGATTGAACTATCTGTTGCCTTACCTGGTTGACGCCGTCATCAGTAATATTGAGAGAGTTTATCTCCTGTATCCTCTTCTGTATGGTAGAGGCTACGTTCTGATAATATTTCGCGTAATCCGATGGGGTGTTTAAGTTGTTTTGGTTGTTTAATACGTTTTCAATAGCCGAATACACATTTGCAGTAGTTCCGAATAACTGAATGGACTGCTCTAACGCAATATCCTCCTTTTGAAGCTGGTTCATATCGAACGGTGGCGTGGCGTTTATCTTCTCGAAAAGCGAGTTGGCCTGCATGGCGAAAGACATCGCGTTCTTTAACGCCCTGAGGGCTTCCGTATAGCTGTTCTGCAAAGCCAAGAAGTACGCTGATGGGGTACGCTTTTGCACGGGAAGATCTTGAAGATTTGGTTGTTGAGTCACGAGTTGATTTACAGTGTTCAGGGCATTCAGTGCCTGCTGGGTCTTCTCGAGTCCTTCCAGGTAGGTCTGCACTTGGGTCTGGAAGTTCTGTGCTATCTCAAACAGCTGTTTCGCGGTGCCTTGCATATCATAACTCTGGCTCTCACTCAGCAACTGCAGAGCCTGCGAGATACCGCTCAGGATCTTGTCCTTGTTCGCCAGGATTTCGTTGATGGTGTTACTATTCGATGCGTTACTATTCGGTGTGTTGTTTTGCGGTGGGTTAAGCAGTTGCTGGGCTTCCGCTAACAGCCCGAGGGCTTGTGATATATTCTTCGCGTCTTGAATATCGCCCTGGACTGCCTGTAAATTTGTTTGAAGATACTCAGAGGCCTTCTTCAAGACCTGGTAGTTCTGCTCAAGGACTTGATATACTTGGTTGAAATACTGAGAGAGGGATAGGAACGTCTGTGTAGACGGAGGCTGAGGTAACGGCTGTAGGCCCTCTAAAATAGAAAAACCTTGAATATAAGGTGTTAAATCTATGTCAAAACCGTTCTGCTGTGCTATTTGTTGTGCTTGCTGAAGATATTGAACAGCCTCAGAATAGTTTCCATTTTCTGCTTCTTGTTGCCCTTTTTTTATATCCTCAAGTACCTGCAGGAGGGCGGTGTACTTAACGTACATCTCCTGGGCGACTTCGGCTAACGAGCTCGGTAAGTCCTCCAACGGCGTGCCGTCGGCGTTGACGTTCTTCAACTGATTCTGTGCCTGCTGTACGAGGTTTATTGCGTTCTGTACCGCAGACGCCGAATTAGTGTTCTCTTCTACAGTATCTTGTGCTTTAACCAGCAGACTGACTACGCTCAGGAGCTGGGAAGCGACCTGCTGAGTGCGCTGATAGCCGTTTGCGAGAGACGAAAAACCGCTGTAGTAGCGTGACGCCTCCGTAGCGTACTGTGACGCGGTGGCGTAATAGGATTCTAATGTTTGCAAGTACTGCTGTAACTTCTGTAACGTTATTTCTCCCTGCGGGGCTTTCGGGAACGGAGGTATCTTGGCTAAGTAAGAGACGGCAGTTGTTACGTCTTCAAGCCTTTTGGTACTGATGTCGTATTTCTGTGCTAACTGCTGGGCTTGCTGAAGGTATTGATAAGCTTGTGCGAAGTTGGCGTTTTCCAGTTCCCTGTTAGCGTCGTTTACGTACTGTTCTATCTGTTGCAGGGCCTGTACTTTCAGCATCTGTTGCTGTATTGGCGTTACGTTGATCACATTAGGGTACTGCTGTGCTATTTGCAGGGCCTGCTGGAGGTCGTTCAAAGCGGTGTTGTAGTCATCATTCTTCAACGCCTCATTTGCGGAATCGAAAAGCTGAATAACCTTGATGTAAGCGAAATAGGGCTGTAAGTTAAGGCTTGGGTCTAGCTCCTGTGCATTTTGTAAATAGGTTAACGCCTGGTCGACGTTGCCGTTCTCGGCTTCATTAACCGCCTGCTGTACATATATCAACGCCTGGATTTGCTGAACGGCCTGAGTTAAACCGTACTGCTGTGCTAGTTGCAGAGCCTGCTGGTAATTGCCCTCGGACAGTAACTGGTTAATTTGAGTGACAGGATCGACACTCATTGAATATACATCCAAAACAGACGTTTAAAAGACTTATTAACCACTTCCTACCGCTCCCTCACTTCTCCCTCAGGAACCAGTAAATGAATCCCAGGCCGACGAGCATCGCGAACACTAATATGTCGAAGAACGGGTACGCGAGAATGCTGTACAGCAACAGCAGAATATTATACTGTTGGGAATAGTACTTCGGTTCGTTCATTGTAAATGTGGAATTGGCTATTTGCACCACTTCTTTCGTGTTGTTCGTATATATTATTGAGGAATTGGATATGACGAGGGACTGCCTCGCTATTAAGTTGAAGAACGGGTAGGATACTACTACCAGCATCACGGCCAACGCGAAGAACACCACCGCGGTGTTTATAGACGGCTTCAGTTGCATTTTAATCGCCCTCCTCCCTTATCGACGTTGCTATAATGAAAATAAGGGCTACCACTATTCCCGTCCCCAACGCGTACATCCAATAGCTTATGTACGGGAGGAACCCCGTGTAAGCGTTGTGAATATCCGCCGTGACTGCGTGTGAAATGTTGTTCGTTGGGTGAACGACCTGGTTCACCTGAGACTGTGCCGAGTTGAAGATGTTGAAGAAATACACAAGGAGGCCGAAAACTACAATGAATACTATTACGAACATAGCGATGACTATGAAAGACAAAGATGCACGTATCGCCGTCGCTAAGTCAGAAAAAAACCCATTCTAAATCACCCGGCCAGCTCGCTCAGTAGCTGGGCCTCCTCATAACCGTTGGCCCACTCTTCTAACGCCCGCAGGATCCCGCGTTTCTTGGCTTCCTTGAGTATTTGCTTCCTGACGTGCTCCGGCACGGGCGTGCCGTCCGGCACTCCGTTCTCTTTTACTGCCTGCTTTATCAATAGGACTAAATCGTGAATCACCTTCTTCAGGGGCGGGAAGGCATTTGACCATGCCTCGTCTCCCGCGAGCTTAAGCGTCACTTCCGGATAGTCTATTTCGCCCTTTTCGAACAACAGGAGGGTATGCAGAGCGTCCCTAGCGTATTTCTCCGGATGTAGGTCGTTGAGCTCGGATTTGACCCAATTCGACCAGTTCATTTCATCCACTTAAAACATACGTTTGTGCAACGGTTAAAAAATCTTGATGGCGTAAAAAGCCACTAGGGTTGGTGAATTCAGGAGATCTTGAAACCCTGCTTCACCATTTCTAGTATCTTCTTAGCCTTCTCCTCTTCCTCCTTCCTTAATTTGCCAATGCTGGCACCGTAGTTCATCATTTCCTCCTTCTTTAACTCTGACAGATAGCTGTAATAGTTGACAAGTGCAAACAGCGTCGAGAATAGATTGATTAATTTTATTCTGTATATCGGGTTCCTCCCTGTTTCCTTCGCCACGTTTTCTATGAACTTGTCCTTAAGCGTCTCTGGGAACGCTGACAGCTCCTGTCTCGCCTTGTACAGGCAGGCTTCGTCTTCCTCAGAGCATATCCCCAACAGCTTTACTATAGTTTCGAACACCTGCATGTCGAGAACCGACGGATTTATGGTAGTCTTAACGATCAACGCACCGTACTGCTTGTCGAAATCACTTTTTATAAAACCTAGAAGTGATTTGTATTTCTTCAATTGTTCTTCGCTGGCCTTGCTGAGGTCTAAATCGTTTAGTTTCAGTACATTATAGCTACCTTTCGGCGATAGGTCGTTAAGTGAACCGACTAGTAACGTGTTGTTTTTATCTACGATCAAGGGAGGGTAAAGACCTATGGACTTCAGACGCTTGTAAGCGTCGACAAGGTCTTGGAAGTATTTGAGCTTCTCAGGGCTGGCTTCCTTGAGGTCAGCAGTACCGTTCACCTGCTCGAAACTCTTGTCATTGAACATATTCACAAACGAGAAAATCAGGTAAGCGTCCTTGTATAACTGCACCACGTTAGCCAATTCTTCTTGAAACCTCTCGAACTCGTCAGGACTCAGCGGTCTGAGGACTCTTAAGTCCAGCACTTGATCGGGAGCGACGGAGTCCAACAGCGGTATAAGATGGTTCTGCCTAAGCACAGCGAACACGTTAGATAGAACACTTCTACTAGTTTCCTCTATTATTTCTCCAGCGTTATGGGTGACTTTCTTGCTGGAACCCTTGTACTCGGACGGGAATTTAGTAACTAACGCCAGGACGGTGGTAGGGAGGACGCTGGCGTGTTTAGCATCTAACAGCTCCAGGATATTATTCCAGTTCTTTTGCAACTCGTTCCAGAGTTTTTCGGCGAACTCCTCACGCTCTTTTCTGCTTAGTGACTCCCCTCGCTTTACGCCGTATTTGTTTAAGTACGGTTTCAACCAGTCCGGGATGTACAGTGAAAGCTCAATGTTGAGTATTTTCTCTAAATCGTTCTCGATAGCTTTCGGTTTACTGTTTTCTATCTGATTTTGTTGTTCCTGAGGCTGAGGAGCCGGGGCCTGCTGAGGCTGTTGTTGAGCCTGAGGGTTACCGAAAACGATCAAAACGTTTTTACCGAGGTTGATTACGCGTTCGTTACCCGTGAGGTACTGCGAGTAGTCTCCTTGTGGCAGAAGCACAGCAGGGTAAGGGCCGTACGTGCCTGGAACTGCTTGGGCAAAAAGCTTGTCTGGCAACTTCTCGAGGAATTTCTCCAATTCGGGGCTGTTGACTTCTTCGTTGGGTATGAACTCGGATAGTAATTCATTGCCGTTGTTACTCATTTCTTATCACCCTTATACATCTGTTTGCCTGTAACTATAAAAAGCTTGCCCAACTACGGGAGGTCGCGAGAATAGAAAAAATTTGGCTTAAATTATATGGAGACCGAACAGCACTGCTAGTAGCATCATTACTACTATGCCGATCACGAAGTACAGCATTATCCTTCCCATCGCCTGTGCACGCCTGGCCTCGTTCTGTAGCTTCAGTAGCTTCACTAGGTTCGCGTTCATCTCCTTGACCGTCGTCGGTATCGTGCCCAAGATCTCCAGCTCCTGTGCCAGCCTACGGCTGAGCAACAGCTTGGGGTCGACGGCGATGGCGAGCTTCGTTGTAGGGGACAGCGTTATGGAACCGGTGATCATCTTCTTGACCTTCGCCAGCTGTGCCAGCAGTTCCGGCTCCGCAGTGTCGTATTCGGACACCGGTATGGACGTCTCTAAAGTCTCCAACCTTATCGCGAACGGCATCGTGTTGTTCTTCCTTATCGTGATCAGCAGAGGTCTGTGGATGTTGCCGTACTGGATCATCCCGACCATGGACTCGGAGGTCACCGGAACTATCAGTTCCTCGCCTGTGACGGGGTCGTGGACTGTGTAGAGCGACGGCGATAATTTTTCGCCGATATATAATTGGGCCGACCGGGTAGAGATGTCGATGTTGACTACGACGACGTCGCTTTTCTTAGAGCGACGGATTTGCCTTATCAGACCGTTCCTTATCGGGTCTTTCATGTACGACCTTTGGAAGGATATGTATACCGCGATGAATGCGACGACCATTATGGCAAGAGTGATGAAGATGTAGACGTACGGCGGGGATAGTAGTATCTGGAGTGGCGATAAAACCGGGACTTGCTGGGTTTGTGTGTGAGGAGGGACTACGGTGTTTGTTATCAGGCTAGTGCTAGTGTTTGAGCCTGGCGGTGGCTTCAGTGCCATTGTTGTTAATATCTTAACAGGAAAGTACTTAAAAGAAGGGAAAGCGGAAACGCGAAAAAAACGTGTTGGCTTTGTTTTGTCTTTGAGTTTAGTGTTTTGTGTTCAAGTCTGGAACTTCTGCCTTATTATTGCAATCATACCGCCCGCGATGAGCACTATTCCTGCCACGCCTAGCAGTACGTACAGCGTCGGATAGAAACCGTAGAACTGTTCCGTTCCTCTCACTAGCGGTTGCGTCAGGTTGTATGATAACGTTCCTGGTTGTTCATTAGGAATCGCGTTCCCAGTAGCCCCCGCGAATATCGTCAAAATAAGGGTACCGAGGCCGACGACCAGACCGACGATCAGCAAGGCTATCGCTATCGCTGGTATGTCGAAGTCTGGAATCCCGAAAGTAATGTTCGCGTTGACGAACCTCGGCAGGATCCTTGCCTTCTTGACGCCTGCCCCGTTTAGCGAAAGTGTTGAGACCACCACCATTTTGCCTCGTCTCAAACATCTGTTTCATGGATTAATAAACTTTACGCTCCGTCGGTTCTGGTTAGGTGTATCTCCTGTAGATTATTAAGACCGCGATCAGAGCTATCGCCAGGATAACGAACGCCCACAACATGTAGTTCACGGTGTTCGCTACCGGGGTAAACGAGCTCCCGTCTATCGCGTAAAAGATCCCGGTCATATTGTTAGCCAGAGCTATGATGAGTAGCAGGAACGGGATCAGCAGAAACACTGCGACGAAGAACACTACGAATGGGTTCATCCAGCGTCACTTAAACGTATGTTCGTGCCGAGTTTTTTAAGAATTATTGCGGTTTCAGCGAACTAACGACTCCTTCATCAAAAAGGAGTTTCCATATCGCGATCCTCAGTAGTTCGCTCACCTGCAGACCGTGCTCTTCCGCGATCCGTTTCAGCTTGACCAACGTCTCTTCGTCGACTTTCAGGCTTACCGGCCTCTTCTTGTCTACCGGGATGGACGAGGCTACTTCCAAAATATCTTCTTTCGATATGCCTCCGTTGAGGGCGTAGTTTATGGCTTCCCTAATCACCGAAGATCTATTCCTGTTTTTAGACCAAATGAGTTCGATTGCGTTTCGTTCCAGCCTGAATGAGAGGACGATTTTCCCCATGACTATGTCCTTGCTTATCAGAGTGTTTTAAATAGCGGGAGTTGGACTGAGGAAGGAAAAAGTTTCATATTTTCGAAATGACATACAGATAGTCTTCCCTGAGTTGCTTATACTTCATGTAAGCTTCATCGGGTATTAGTCGTGGGGTATAAACTACGTGTGCAAAATCTCTTACCAGTTTTTTCTTTAGCATAAGCCCGATTCTAATACTATTGTAATCTCTAAGCTGATGTTTCGTTTTTAACAATTTATTGGTAATTTGGTCACGAATGTTCTTGTACACGCGTGCCTCGGACGTTGTCGTCGTTGACTCTATTGGTTTTATTGTAATAGAATATGAGGACGGTATGGCGTTCATCAGCACTCCAGATACCCTCAATACATCCGTTGTAGTCAACACCACGTCATTGAAAATTATCGACCACGTCTGTGCATATAAGTGTATTTTCTGAAGCCTCAATCTGTCTATTTTCCCTACCTGCTTTCCGAAACCTATGCCTGCATCATCGATAATTATCATGGGAATTTTGTCTATCCCGTATGTTTTCATCGCGTCAACCAGGTCGTCGAGCTGTAATGGGTCGATGACGATGTGTGCAATAGCGACGTCCCAATCGCCGTACAATGCGTAAGCGAGCCATAAGGCCAGCGATGACTTTCCTCCTCTGGCTGGCCCGCTGATGAATATCGTCTGCCCTGTGTCGATGCGGACTGGTCTTATTTTTATGAACCTATGTTCTTTCCTGTCTATCGCTATATCGTATATTGTGTTCATCAGGAGAACCGTCAAGTCCGCGACTCCCTCCATATAATATTTCCTGGACAGCTCGACGTACTGCTTATCCATGTACGGGAAATCAATGAACAATACGTCACCCTGAAACACCCGCGTGTAGTATTTGTCGAACATCGGCAGTAGTGTATAATAGTCGACCTTCAGCAGAGGCTCATTTTCCGGGTCGTTCACGTTTATCTTTATGTAATCGTTAATTCGCATTGACCTCCACCTTTTTTAGGACTTCTTCCTTCAAAATCTGATAATCTTCGGGTTTCCACAATTTAATTATGTTGTAATGGTCTACTCGGTCTCTCTCGTATACGATCGGCCTCGGTAACTTGATCCCTATAATGCTCGCTTTCCGCCCCTGAGGGTATACGTATTTTAAAGTGAGGTTGTTGTCATCGAATTGTAATTCCTGTACCTTCTTGGGGAGAAAGACCAGCCTGGACACGCTGTAATTGTGGTATTCCTTCACTAATTTGACGACTATCTTTTCCGGGAGGATTAAGATGTTGTATATTCCCTTCTTTTTCACGTTTATCGTCACGGTAGTCTTTGATTTCTTCTTTGCTTCCGGGTCGTTACAATCTGCCTGATATAACTCGTAAACATCCTCTCCTATCTCTCTGACCTTGTAACACTCCCAGGGGAATGAATAAATGTATACATCATGATAACGTGATTTGACCCTCCTGATCTTTTTCCTGTACCCTCCCGGCACAAGTGTAAATTTAGCAGTTTGCCTTAAATTGGCGGATGGACAGCAAACCTCTATTCTCCTTTCTTTAACTTCAACTCTGAGCTCTGAGAATTACTGGCGAAGTGAAAGAACGTATTTTACTTCACTCCGTGCAAGCAAAATTTAAATAACAGTTATGATTCAACCGTATTTGTGAGCCAGGTTAAACTCAGGAGGAAAAAAAGAAGTAAGTATGAGATAATACACGACGTCTTAGATCAATGCCAGACCGGATCAAAGAAAACCTGGGTAATGTACAGGGCCAATCTGTCCTACGATCTGACGACGGAATATCTCGAATACCTCGTGAAGTTGGGTCTCGTGGAGCCCAAAGACGGTCTATACTATACAACTGATAAGGGGAAGCAACTGCTCGAGCTCCTCAAGACCTGGAGGCAGAAGAAATCGGAACTAGACGACATTGCTAAGTTGATCAGAGAGTACCTTCCCGAAGAAAGGGAAAGGAAGAAGAGGGAGAAGAAAGCAGTGGAGAGCCAACCGGCTCAGCCCGCAGAGGCCTCTGCACCTGTAGAAGCCCAACCAGTTAGCCCACCAGCTAATCCGCCGACCAGCTGAGATGATGGGCTGAGGGGCGATGAGCCAGGTAGAAATTCAACTAAGCAAATCCCCGAATTTTTTGTTGCCTTCCGGTAAAGAGCTCACGCTTCACGACGTGCTTCACTTCTGTTACGGCTTATCTGAGACCGAGGTTCAGATCTTAATGGTACTAATTAGGTCTAGCCCGAAATTAGCTAGGGATCTGGAGCAGGAGCTCCAGCTCAGCAAGGCCGTGGTTAGCAGGAGCCTAAACAAGTTACTGAGCATGGGCTTGGTGAAGAGAACCAAGGACACAGAGAAAACACATGGAAGGCCTAAGTACGTTTACTACATTCCAAATTTCAACGAGCTCAAGGACAAGCTGGTTAAGGAAATCGAGGACTGCACGAATAGCATAAGAAACCTAATATCGATACGTTTCAACCCAGCAACACACTGATTTTTAATATTTGCGTCCTTTAATATCAAGATTAGATCAGCTATGATAATCGAGGACAGAATTTATCGCTTAATTAAGTTGTTACTTTATACGGCTAAGCAAGAGAACACAACGGTTACCCCGACTAAGCTTCAGAAGATTTTCTTTTTGCTTGAGAAGGAGAAAGGGAAAGATTTAGGACTTGAGTTTAAGCCCTGGTTCTTCGGCCCTTACTCATCGAAACTCCAGGACTTTATCGATAAACTGATCGAAATAGGAGAGGTTGATACCGAGGATGAAGAGGAAGTAAGGGATCCGTTGAGCGGAGAAATAGTAGGGTACAAGTGGCATTACGTTTTGAAGACCGAGTTCACGCCTAGCGAAGACGAAGAGGAAAAAGAGATCGAGGCGTTTTTCAGAGAATGGGTTAGGAAGAGTAGGACTGAGATCCTGAACTACGTATACAAAAAGTATCCAGAGTACGGTAAATATTCTATGATTAGAGACAAAGTCCTGTCGTGGCTTAAAGAAAGATCGGCTTCATAGGACATGACAAAACGTAGCTATTGTTTTGGCGAAAAGTCTATAACGAAATATGAGCCCTCGTACTGTACGTGAACGTATTTTCGAGGCAGGGTAATTGTGTCGTAATTAGTAGGGGTTCTGACTGAAATATAGACCACATCTGCATCTGAGAGTGCGTTGATCTCTATATCGTTGGCTCCTTGTGAGATAACGATCCTTGCTGTATTTATATACATTGGGCGATTGAAGTAAACGAAGTCGGCGTATTCTAAATTGCCTTTTATCGTTATCTTGTTGCCCTCGACCTCGAAGACGATATTATTTTTCTCCAAGAGGTCGATAACCTTCTGCATCTCCTTTTGCATTTCCTTGCTCTGGCCCTGGCTTTGGTCACTCCAAAATTCCTGCGACATCGTTAGTGTTCTCGAACAGCCGTTTAAAAACATTGATTGTGTGGTGCCACAAGAGAGGGTGATGCCACGTTAAAATTCGATAATGAGATGAGAGTCCTTGTATTCTATGTGAATGTGATTGTGCAAGCCGATCGCTACGTTCCCAGAGGAGATCCAGATATGGAAAGTTGAGTCTATACTGATATAGATCTTTTTACCTCCTTGAGAGATGACGATCTCTTCTGACGGTTGAGAGAAGGCGAGTCCTCTCGGGGCCCGGGAATCAAAGTCGACACGTACTATATCACATTTTATCAGTATCTTGTTACCTTCGACTACGAAATCTACTCCCTTTTCATTCAATAACTTGATCACTCTTTCCATGTCTTCTTGAATTTCTTTGCTCAGCGTTTGGTTCTGCTCGTCCCAGAACTCCTGGGCCATACTTATCCCACGCTAATTCTGTTACACAGCTGTTTAAAAATGTGAGCTAACCTCCTAACCCCTGAAGGGTGTCAGTTCTCAATCGGTATTAACTAGGATGAAATGCCTGTCAATTTCCTCTATCCAGCCGTACTCCTTCATCTTCATCAGAATTCGGTAGGCATCATACGGCGTGGTCTTCATGAAGCTAGACGCCATATCGACGAGATCCTCCCACTCAATTGTAAGGTAACCGTGCGTGCCCTTAGTAATCTGTTTTAGGAATTGATGGAACCTCTTAGCTTTTTCATATTCCTCACTGGTCATGGCATTGAATAGAAACCTTACAGATGATTCCTTTTTCGTCACTGCTTTCATAAGCTGAACCTCTAACTGTGACTAATATAGATTTCGGTTGGAGCTCAGTTAAGCGTTGAACCGGTTCAAATTGTGTTTGGGGCAAAGACGATTTGATTCGTAATACGGAGGTAACAAACTATAGCACAAGCGATGAGACCTATAATGAGACCTATTATGATCGCACTCCCTTCCTCAGGAGTCATACCCTCTCTAGCCTCCTTATCGTTGTCAGCCATCATTATCTGCTTTGGGTTTGTTCCCACTACTGCATCTAGCAGAATTGCGAGGGCTGTTATCGCGCATTTATACCTCTTCATGTATTCCACTACTTTCTCTAATCTCTCCCTGCCCCTCATTCACGACCTCCTCTCCGATCTATGTTTTTTCTTTAGAAAATAACGCAAATATTCTACTACAGAACAAACTAAAGCACAAGAAGAAAATGCGATAAGAGGATATGCTAATAGCAGAAAACCATATATTGTTTTTAACACTATTCCCAGAATAAGAAAATGTACAATAGTTATCATGAGATACCCTAAATTTTCATTAGAATCAGAATAATAGGACTCCTCATTAATGTCGTCTTGCCTATCCTCCTTGCCTCTCATTCCTGATTTCCGCTGTTTTCTTAATTTCCTCAGTTCAAGTTCAACTAACACCACGTTTTTTATGACCATGTAAACAAAAATTGAAGCAGTCCACGAAATAACAATGCCGATAATTGGATTAAAACCAAATATTATTCCTGTTAGTATCATCGAAATGATGATAATCATGAATACTGGGGCAACTGCTATAGTGAGGTTATAAGAATCGAGAGGTACTATGTAATCGGACTTGTCCTTTCCCATTTCACATTGGACTTAAAATTAGGATAATAAAAATGCCGACCTCGCTCCTGCCATGAAGAGCAGAGCTTTTTAATCCCGTTCTTTGTCGAGATATTTCTGGGATCTGGAAATGGCCAGGAAGAAGGAGCAGAAGCAGGGATCCCCGCAGGCTCAGCAGGCTCAGCAGAAGAAGTAAGAGCCCCTCGGTATTTGGACGAACATTAAGGCAATCATTTTTCAATTTTTCTGTCTTACCGGTCAGGCAGAAGCTTTAAATACATCTGTTGACCATAAAATTTAATGAGGGAGAATGTCCGTTACGGGCGTCTTCCCAAAGGAAAAAGAGGAGAAAGTCGACACTCTTTTTTTGATGATCAGAAGGAGGCTACTGAGGAAATGGCAAAGAAATTTAATGAGAAACATGATCGTTGCGGATGATTTCCGAAAGCTATGGAAGGAAAAAGTGATTACTCTTTTTTATAGGATAATTTATAAAATGGTTATAAGCAGGCTACTGAGGAAATGGCTAAGAAATATGTTAATAAGTCGGGAGCTCACGCCCAGGATTAACAGAACGAGCAGTCGGAGCAAAGGAAGTGGGAACCCATCGGAATTGAGGGATTAAGAAAATGTTTCTCTTTTTTCTGAACTGACCGAAAGGAGGTGTATGGGGGATGAACGAGTACGAGCTTGAACTTCAGGAGCTCTTCAGGGAGCTGGAGGAGGACATCAGTAGATTGTCTTCCATGATAAGGTCAGTGAGGTCAGATATAGCTCTAAAGAATGATTGGAGAGCGAAGAACGTACTGGAGACGTTGGCAATCCTCAATCAGAGGATCGGAGCCGATTTATTTCGGGTTTATACGATAATAGAAAAAAGAGCCAGGAGGTGAGTATGATGAAGACCATTACAGTAAAGATCTCAGACGAGTTGTTTGCAAAGCTCGACCTTTTTGCAATGAACTATTGGATGTCGAAGAGTGACGTGATAAGGGAAGCACTTGAATGCTATCTTAATGGAAACTGTGTAAGCAAAACGATGCCAGTAAACCCACTCCGTCTCAAGTCCTCAGAAGTCCTAAGAAAATGACCTCCTCCCCACCCTGTTCTGCCCGTCCCAATCGTTCCCTCAAACAGCCGTTCAGCTTTTTTATCCAAGGGATTTAAAATCTTCTTATGGGACTGATCGGGACGCTCGCTACGGTGTTTTACAAGATCAACGAGGGTATAATATACTCGACCTTTCTTGTCGACCTGCTCGTAACCCTGATCAACTTCAACGAATACTCGACGGATCCCGCACTCGCGAACTACATTTCATTGTTACTGTCGTTCAACCTGGTGCTGTACCTGGAGCACGTTCTGGGGAGCGTGCTTCAGGGTGCCGGCGTATTAGTTGGAGGGGCGATAGCCGGGCTGGCCACCATCTCCGCATTGTTTACAAGGAACTACCTGCTGAACCTGTCGCAACAGAACATGAGCACCGTGCAGATAATCTTCATCTACTTGTTGCTCCAGTTCATCTTCAACAGCTTCGAAAGCATTTTAGTGTACTTCACCGCTATATTGATTCCTATGACGTCCAGCATATCGCTACCGTTCCTCGCTCCTCCGCTACAGCTGTTCGTCCGCGACCTCTCGTTAATTATCGATTTCCTGGCGTCGTTCGGGGAGGTAATGAGCATAATCTATGTGCTGATGGCGACCGGGATGTGGACTGAAATGTGAAGATAAATAGTATTTTAGTTACAATATTTAATGGGGAACCAGGAATGGCTAGGCACGAGTTAACCGATGAGCAGAAGAAAATCTTAGAAAGAATGCATAACAGAGTAGATTACATTTTTCAGGCCTATAAAGAGTATTTTGACGCGTTGGCGGAGTACGACAAAACCGGAGTCCTGAAAATCCGCGGGAAAGTGCTTTACAAGTCGTCCGGTTCTCAAACAGCTGTATGAGGGCGAGACGAACAAGGCGGAGCTTCCTGCTCTGGGCTCATTTTCCCTTCTCTCACCGCCAGCTTTATTTGCCGTAATTCAAGGGATATAATGTGATCACCCAAAAAGAAATGGTCTCGGCAATTTATAATTGTGTTAAGAAACGTGAAAAACATTTTATTGATGAAAAGGCTTTCTTAATTTCCCTTGCTGTAGGAATCCCTATAGACGACTTCTATGAGGTAGATGGGCGTCTCACTTATCGCGGTTTGGTAAACGGTTACGTCGCTGACTGCGAAAAATACTTGTCTATAATAGATAAATACGATGAGAAAACGATTTTAGAGGCTTCCATTTATATGTTTAACCTAATAAGGAGAGGAGTACATGGGGAGTTAAACGAGAAAGCCTCAGAGTTACTCTCGGAACTCGGTATATTCCATCTGTAGTTTAAAAAAGAATATGGTATAATTATACCGTTCAGAAGTCAGACCTTAATACCCAGTTCGGATAACAGCTTTTTCTCCCTATCGGTAAACTTCACCTCTTTATTAGCGTAATAATACCACAATTTGACGCTCGCGTCCCTAATAGTTTTTTCGTCGTAAGATGAGAAGATCTTGGCATATTTATTGCACTCACCTTTTGCGTCGTTCTCTAATCTATCGAAATACCCAACGTAATCAGTTTTAGGTGCAAAAAACTCTAAATCGTCTCCCTCAGCCGAAGCTATCAGAAAAGCCATCGAATCCACTAATTTGCGGTCGTTGAAATGCTCCTTTAAACAGTTTATATAGGAAGAAACCCTCCATCTATAGAGAGACATCATTTTTATCGCCCAATATTACTCTTAGCCGGCTGGTATATAAGATTTCTGCACGACAGGTCAGGGAGAAGTGCGGTAACTCCCGGGCGAGTCCTGCCAGCTCTCAAACAGCTGTTTGAGGGGCAAACGGTTCAAATCCGCAGTAAAGCCGGCCAACCCACAGCCGATAATAACTACTACTGAAGAGCTGGTGAAGAGCTGGGTGGCTTGGCTTGAGTATATCGGGCGTCTAAACAAGTAACGCGAGCAGAAAGTAAAGCCCCTTCACATCAGGCACTACCTCCCCAATTAGTTTCTCTAGGTGTAAAAGCAAAAACCGAATTAGTCTCACAACAGTGTAAGCTAGTCTCCGTAAAAACGCGTAAAACTTAATGCACTAAAGTAACGCCAGCCGGCACGCCTAGCGGTCGCGAAAAGCCGAGTAGTAGTAATTGAAGTGTTATCTCTTTTTAGAGAATTTTGTATTTAGACCGGCAGACTGCGGGCTTTATACAAATAATTACTTTCGCCATAACACACGCTTTTACAATTTAAGGCCGGGAATCACGTTGCTTAGAATTTTTATTACTAAAGTGAGAAAAATGGTTGATAGAATTAGGCGTTCATTCACCCTTCTTCAGCTAGAGAACGTCCCTATTAAGCCTCACCTTCAGGATCACGCCGTTCTTCAGCCTGAAGGCGAACAGAACACCTCTCAGCGTGAACTCCGTCAGTATTTCCTGCACCCTCGATAACGGGATCCTCCTCCCGAGGGAGTGCCACACCTGCTCCGCTATGGTTTCACTCGGCGAGTTCTCCACGTACCCCTGCCTCTTAAAGAAGAACCTGAGGATCTCCAGCTCGTCCTGCTCCAGCTTCCTGCCCAATAGCCTCTCGACCTTCTCCTTTACCCTCTCGAAGTTGCTCCCCTGCAGACTCAATATCTTCTTAGCAGTCTCGGTCAATGAATAGATGTTTATGTTGTTGACCTTCTGAGTCACAACCCATCCCCTCTGGATGTACCTCTTCAGCCTCGGCAGGATCTGCTTGGAAGGGACGCCGATTGCCTCTGCTAGTTCCCTCGCCAGCATCGGTTTTCCAAGGCTCAAAAGCTCGAATATCTTAGCGACCTTTTCAGACCTGAAAGGTACACCGAAAAGCTTATTTACCCGACCAATGCCTATTGGACTTGAGTTTCGCATTTCCCTTCAACACCCCCTTCCGTATATTTTAGCACGCCCGGTTTTTAATATTTTCGCACGAACCGCCCATCCTCTCTTTAATGAGTGGTATTGGTCGCGACCGAAAGGCCCTTAAGGTAATACGTGGTGTTGTTCCCAACGGTCTTAATGTACTTCATATATACTACAACATCTTCATAGAGGTTTCGGTACTCCCTAGATTCGAGCCACTCTTGATATCCAATATAATTCGCTATTTGGTTCTCTGCACCGTTTGCCCAATAATAGTCTAAGTCCTTCAGTAGTTTTGCCAACTCCTCGAATTGGGTCTCGGAAAGCTTTACGGGTTCTTTGAATTCGAAGTAGACCCATACTGTGCCTTCTTCATCTGCCTCAGGTTTGGTTACGGCAAATTTCACGTTTCTATTCTTGAAAAACTTTTCAAGCTCTTGGATCGTCTCTTCCATAACTTCAGGGACTAGTACTTGGGCTTGAACCATATTTATCACTCACGAACATACGTTTGCTTGCTGATATATAAGGCTTACTCGGTACTTAAGAGGAAGCCTTAAACAGCTGTTTAAGGCTCGAACGTTACCGTCCCTCGCCGGAACCGCGACCGACCTCCTCATTTAAAAACCCGACAACCGAAATCAGAATTCGTGTACCAGGCTGGAAAAATGAAACAGGGGAACAACGTTAAGGAATTCGGTGATTTCGGGAAAAAGTGGGTAGGAAAAACGTGCAGGATAGTTTTCCACGACGGTTCCACGATCGACGGAAAAATTAACGACAACCAGAAGTACTTCATAGAGTTTATAGACGAGTCGAATAGAACTACGTACATCCATAAGGCTTACATTAAGGAAATAATCCCGGAGGAGTGAAAACGCCGGCCGATATATGCTTTCAGATGCAAACGCTTTTAAACGTCTGTGTAAGACCACAAACAGAGGGTGGAACGTTGGCCCAGGAGTTCTGGGACGAGCAAAAACAACAACAGTTGATGGAAAAGGTTATCAACTTCTTGAAGAGGTACAACATCGACTTCACGGTAGACGACGACAAGGTATTGATAATGGGTAACGTGAGATACGTCTATATCGGATCCTTCCCGACAATATCGATCTGGCAGGGAAACAACGTGATAGCCTTCGACGAGGTCGTGAACCAGAATAAACTCGTAATCAGAACACCTACCCGTTCCGAATTAATCATACTGCCCAAGTCGGTATACGCCTATTACGAGCACCCGTTCCTCGTCCTCCACTTCTGATCGCTAGACCCCAATGACGACCGCTATCAATATTATCCCGACAATTGTCGCCAGGCCGTTCGCCAGGGGATCGTTATATTTGAAGTGGGCCAGGGCGTACCTCACCCACCTGCCGTCCCTCTTAACGTAAATCCCTTTCTCAGTGAATACGTCCAGGAGCATATGTGAAGGCCCTACCAGGACTCCGCAGATTACGGCTAGTACAATCAGCTCTTTCGGTTGGAAATAGCCATAATAGGCACTATGCGAGGCGAAGTAAACGAGCAACGTCACAATTACGGTAGCGACGGATCCCCACAGGATCGACCTGAACCACGTGTGAGTCAGGGGTGTCCTTTTCGGCAAGTACTCGCCCTCTACGCGAACCATTTCGTGCCCCAAGTAGTCGATTATCGAGTTCGCCAGAACCGAAACGGCCCCTGCGAAAACCAGTGTATCTAAGGAATCCCCAGTGATCAGGCTCCCAAGTAAAGTTAGTATTCCGGTTGAGAAGGCGTAATGGGTTCTTAAGAGCATCGGTCTCTTTCATGAGAGAAACAAGCAAAAAAGGATTTCCTCGTTTCACTCCTCATTTCAGCTTCAAAAGAGGTTCGAGTAATACGCTGTTCGTTACGGTAGTACTTATAAACAGTCCCCGGCCAGAATTGGCTCGGTATGACAGAATCAATCGTTCAAACCCAATCTTTCGGCCAGACGTTTTTTGACCAACCTCAGAACGCCCAGTGCAAACAAGTAGTTACTCACGGGATATACCTAGTCTGTGCCGACACCGGAGAAGTTATCGACTACGACTACGACAAGTATTTGGTCACCAATTTGGAAGGAATAGACGACTCATTAAGCAAATTAAACATAGTAGATAAGGTTTTTACCCATTATCGTAAGGTCAATCCCTTTTTGCCTTATGGTGGAGTAAGTACAATACCCGCGGGATATGACATGAGTCTGAGATATCATTCTTTTGCACACAGGGTCTCTCTATTGATTTCCGATTCAACACAAAAAGCAGTCTTCACTCGAATAGCACAGAAGATCCTCCACAAGAAAATCAAAAATAAGCTCTACATATTGGGTGCTTTCGCAATAGAGTATACTAATGTTGACCCGAACCAAATAGAACAGCTTTTGGTGAGTTATACTCAGAGAAACGTACTCAGAGTGAGGCAAAAACTGGCCAAGGCAACGTTAAGCTTGAGTTATATCCTCGAAGAGCTCGACTTATCTAAAGAAGAAAAGCAAAGCCTATCTAGGGTAAAGTTATTGACGTTTAAACAGTACGTATACAATCTGCTGAGTAAATACGGGTACGTAGGGCTTATGGACAAGTTGTCGAGGGTTTACAACCCGAGCTTAATCAAGGTGGCCGTCATACTATTACTTCTGAGGGACAACCGCAGGAGTGAGGCAATCCAATTATACGAGTCCCCGCCGAAGTACTTGTACGGGCTTAAACACATAGTTGTTGACTACGAGATCAACGGGCAGAGGTTTGTAAAAGAGCTGAGGCATGATAGGCTAAGAGCGTTATTATTTAATCCGTCTTCACGCATTTTCAGCATCAAAATCATCCCGTAGGAAGGCGTGTGCGGTGTCGCATCCTCTCTCCGGGGCCGGCCGGCCCATTTAAAATATCTTTTTCTCTCTCTTTCTCTCTTATCTAATAGGTTAGTTCCCAGCCGTTCTTACTTACATACCTCACCGTAACCCCTTGACGGCTTATCTAACCCCTTGACGGCTTATCACGATTTCGCCTCAACCGTATGTTTGGCAGACTGAACCGCGATTTTTCCAGAACTTTTCAGGCGAGGTAGCAGAACTCGGCTCCATTTTCTTCCCCGGGTGTTTCGGGTTTAAGCCGGTTTTCCGCTTCTCTTAGACAGCTGTTTAGCGGAAGGAAACCCCGCTTTATAAGCATCGGCAGGTGTAGATTATAGCCGGTATGAGAATGTACAAGGAGGTGACAATCCTCGCAATACTCAACGCGATAGATCACAAAATTAATAGGATATCGTTGATAATGAAATACCTTAACTTGAGCGGAACATCGGCGAGAAACTACCTGGGCTATTTAATCAAAATCAGGGTAGTAGAAAAAAGTAGTGACGGAGAATACAAGCTTACGGAAAAAGGCAGAAGGGTTTTGGAGCTTCTAAGAGAGAAGAGGAAAATAGAAGTAGAATTAGCTCTTGTATTTATGGAGCTGAAGGATCACATCCAGTAGCATTAAATTTCTCCTCGGCCTCATCGAGGGTGTAGAACTCACTTAGCTTCATCTGGCACTTCTCTCCGAAGAATTGCTGGCACTCTTTCAGGTACCGTTTCGCAGTAGACTTCCTCTTCACTACTTTAAGATAGATAGTATCTCCGTCATAATCTTTAGCGAAGACGACCCACAGCTTCTCCATTCAGCTCACCCGTTCGTTTTCATTCTTTCCAAATCCTTTCTATGAGCCTTACGGCGTTCTCATATTTATTGTTCGGCAGGACGTAGCCGAGCAGAAGCATGATAACTATGCCTGTGGCGATTTTCGATAAAGCCGTATATGAACTTATTAGAGAAACTAGGAAGGTCAGAAGTACCACGGCATATATTACAGTGCCGTATCCTAACCCCATGAGTATATCTTCGAGTGCCTCCCCGTGTTTTCCGAGGAGCTGTTTTATATCGTCTCTCCTGTAGAACGCGACCAGCAATTTGTATACCGCCCCGTACTTGCCGAAGAAGTATTGAACGGCCACGAGGTCGGCGAGCAGAAACAGGAAGGAAATCACGACTTCGGCACTGGCAGGGAAGGGGCTCCAGGCCATGCCGAGCGACGAGTCCATTAGTAACAATATAGAGTACTCCGTGGACAGACTTAAGACGATTAACGGCAAAGCCATAACGATCACTAACAAAAAGATGCGTGATAGGCCAATAGTCGCCGATTTAAGTAAAGATATTTGGAACCTTATTGCATCACGGCACGTCAATTTACGACCGCGTTTTTTCGCAACGATGTACGTTGCATACTCAAACAGTACAAATGCGGTTGCTAGCAAAGTTGGAACTAGTATGTTGGATATCACATATGCAGACGTATTCACATTAATAACTTTTCCGGGTTTACTTTTTAAAATGCGGGTCTTCACACCCACGCTCACACAGCTGTTTAAGGGGCGTCTGACCCGCTTCTTTCTGCCTTACCAGTCAGGCAGAAAGTTTATATACTAGTTTGTCCAAATGATTACTCGACCGAAATGGCGGGCCCTGAAAAAATCCAAAAAAGCCAAGAGGTAATAACTGAAGAGGATATTTTTGAACAAATTAAAAGGGAGGTAGAAAGCGTAAAGCCTGTATATAATGAGATAAAAGAAATTCTAAATCTATTAAATGATATAGATGAAAAAAGGATAAGGAATAAAAAAGTAAAAGAATTAATAGGAAAAATAAAAAGATTAGCTGAGTCTAATGAATTTAAGATTTTCTTAGATTTTCTAGAAACATTTACATGGTGCCCATATATCGAATCAGCCCTTTATGATCATTGTGAGGCCGTACGAGTAGGATATATAGGGAGCGAGGAGGATGAGGAGGAAGATGATGATTATGAGGATTATGATGAGGAGGAAGATGAATGGGAGGAAGATGATGACTATGATTATGATGATGATGAGTGATTTTTATCCAAAAATAAATACGATTTATCTCCCTAATTAAGCCCCTATATAGATTTTTTAACATCACAAATTATCGGGCTTTCGGATGCCCGCTCGCACAGCCGTTTGAGATAACTGCAGGCCCACGGCCGGAAGACGCGAACGAAAAAAGGACGTTTCGATAAGCTTAGTAGTTGACCATCGCGTGCACGTTTCTAACTACATTCTCTATCATCTGCAGGATCTGCATGAGGATCTGCTTCTTCTGCTCATCGGATAAAGACTGGTATTCCTGCACCAGCATCGTCGTGTCGTTAACCCCTAAGGCTTTCAGCAAGCTGTCGAACTCGTCGCTGTTCAGCGGTCTGTTTTCCACCGTCAGGATGTAGTAAAGTTGTGAATAGATGTTATAGAGGTACTGCGTGTCTTTTTCGTTAACGGCCGTCTTTTCATAATACGCCAAGGCGTTTTGGACTTCTTCCAGTATTCCCATACCGGTCATCTACTTTTCCCGGCTAGGTTTATAAATGAAAAATGCCCGCCTAAAGGGGTCTGCACTATGAAGACTCACTATTTAAGGCGATTTCTACATTACCTGTCAGGCAGAAAGCTTAAGTACAAGCTCAACAAATGATTACTCGACCAAAAATGGCGGGGAATCCTCCAAACATAGGCATGAATGCCGGAAGGACGACTATATGCAGAATAGATCTCGGTGGAGATTGGGAAAAGTACGTGATACAATGGAGGAAGCGAAATAACAAAGTACAACTAAAGGTAGTACATTCGGATAATTATGAGGAAATAAGGCCAGGTACTGTTCTGTCTATTGATTATGAGGAATTCGAGGAGTGCTTTAATAAGTATAAAGATTTAGGGGCAAACAAGCCCCAAGACGAAGCGGTAAGGGATTTCGTATTTTATGGTAAATGTCTTGCGAGAGAGGGAAAAAGTTACTTGTAACTCGGTGGAGATCATGGATCTGCTAGCAGTAAAGGAAGAGGCTAAGAAGATCCTACTCGGGTTTAAAGAAATCTATGTCATGTTCAGCGGTGGCAAAGACTCATTGGTAGCGTTGCACTTAACACACTCCATTTATCCTGAAAAGACAAAAGCATTATTCATCAACACGGGTATCGCAACACCAGGGTTATTGGATTACGTAGAGAAAGTAACTAAAGAGTTGGGTATCGAGCTTACCGTTATAGGGCCCAAATACAACTATTTTGAGTTGGTGAACAAGATAGGTTTCCCTACACTGACAAAGAGGTGGTGCAAACATTACTTAAAGTTACAACCATTACAGGAGTTTCTGAAAGATAAGAACAAAAACGAGATAGTCCTCGTTACGGGAGTCAGAAAAGACGAAAGCTGGATGAAGAGCAGAGCGAAGAAACTGTATTTCAATCCTAAATTCGGGGTACATACATACGCCCCGATTTATGATTTTACTGAGCAGGACGTGGAGGAGTACATAAAGGTTAACGGTCTGAAGAAGAACCCGCTTTATGATATTTACGGAAAAGCTTACGACTGCTGGTGCTCTGCTTATAAGTCACCAGCAGATTTTGCAGTGCTAGCGTTAAAGAACCCGGAGTTCTTCCAAAAGTTCGTAGAGGCTGAGGCTAAGCTGAGGAAAGGGGGGTCGGGGTTATTTTACAACCACCAAAGGATATACTTCCGAGATATTCAAAAGGATCCTAAATTGTACCTAGAAAGTTATGGGAGAACTTACAAGTGTCCATTGTGTAGAACCCTAATTTAATTTTTGTTATTCTTTCCCTTAACTCCCCAGTTAAGTCCATTAGAGTCTAAGGCAATTTCTACGTTACCTGTCAGGCAGAAAGCTTAAATACCCATTTGGCGGAAGATATCCTGCGGGGAATAAGGTATGGAAGCAATAAGATTAGGAGGGATCGACCCAAACGAGATTAAAATAGTCGTAAATAATCTGAAAAGGGATGTCGCTGTTTTCGCTCAGATATCCGAGTGGCCGGCTATATTGTATTTCGGGGATGTTCCCCAGTCGTTCATTCCTCCAATAATGCTATCCCTTTATTTATTCAAGGATGATAAAGGGAATAAATGCGTGGTGTTCTGTGGATTAGTACTTGAATATGACGGTACGAAGATACCTATAGAGCTGAAAATTCCCGCCAAATATTTGAAGTCGTTCCTAAATGATTATATAATATTCGATTTCTGTAACAAGGTCGAGAAGATAGAGGACGGGAACATAATCTGCGACAGGCGAAGGACTTTCCTGGCCCCGAACCCGCTCAGCAGAGATTATGTTCGCAGACTGATAGAGGAAATGAAGAACCCGGGAAACGAAGATGAAGCCTACAACAACTTCGAGGAGAAATATGAGTATCCTCCCTGCTTTAAAACAATACCCTGATTCCGTTTATCCCTAACAGATTTTTCGCCCCAGCTTTTTTGACGTAGCACTTTATTTGAAAGGGGTTTACCCCTTTCAAGCAAACTACTACGTCAGTTTAATTTTTCCTCTTCCCCTTGTTTCTGCCTGACCGGTAAGGCATATTTATAGGGCAGTTCACGCCAATATAATAATAGAGGTGTATGGTCAAGTTAAAGCTCGAGATCAAGCTGAGGTGGCGAATTAGGTGTCAGAAGAAGGGCGGGAAGGAGTACTGCATATACAGAATCACCGTCCGCAGTCCGTTCGGGAAATTACTGAGCAAATACGTGCCGTACTTGAACCTCAGGGAGAAGGTAATAGAGTTCAAGCCAAAACCGGGTTTCGCCAGGAAAGGTATAAGAGAGCGATTAAAATGGAGCGTCGTTACGGAGAAAAAGAACGGGAAGACCTTTACGGAGTATTATATAGCGGTCAAAAGCGATCTCGTGAAGACCCTGCAATTGACCGACCTCGACCCGTACTTAGATCCTGAGCAAATGGTAATCATATTCAGGCCGAAACAATGATGCCAACGAAGAGGAGGAAGAGGAGGAATGATTGGCAGAACCCTTTATATCGTCCGCGGGAAAGACTACGCTGACCTCTATCTCGAGGGAGAGGGAGGTAAGCATTATTTCAGGGTTCGTGACCACCCCGAGCATTCTGGTTGGTACGTCGTCGAGGAGCATCGGATAATTTATGGAAGCGACCAGGTCGTCCGTATATGCAGTGGTTTGTATTGGGAATTGGGCGTTGAGGATTTTCGAGACCTTATCAGGACATTGATAACAGAGCCACAACCTGTATTTGCAGATCTGACCGGTATTAAAACTCGTATAAGGAAGGTAAAGGAGAGGTGTGAGTAATGAGAAGAAGAATGAAGTTGCACTTGTCTAACCTTGGCCCCATAAAGTACGGTGAGATCGAGCTAGGCGACATCACTCACCTTCTTTATAAAATTTCAAACCCTAATATAGCAGGTTGTAACTATGCTAGCCGATCTTTCCCGCCTTTTGGAGGAATACTACAAGGTTCCAGTGGAAAAGATGCAGGATTATTTGGCCAACCAGTATGAGGAGAATTTGTTCGTGATAGATGAGGGTGTACTACTGTTAATCCTAAATCCTGAAGATAAAGACAAGTTAAAAATACTGTCGAAAAAAGCTGAAAAAATTATGATGAATTTTGGGATATATAACTCTATTACAATAAACGATTTACAAAAACTTATGGGCGTGTTGAAGGAAAACGAAGAGGAGTTCTACAAAGAGGTGTTAAACTCTGGCAACCCGAATTTCCTAATAACCACTTATTACTCGTTGTATTTACGCTTCGTAACAAAAGTATATTTGAAACTACGCGAGATTGGCACGGAAGCGAAAGATTCCAGGATTAAAGATATCTTCAGCATTGCCAATTTCCTGATAGGATTTTTCGGGATGCCCATACTGATATACATAAAGAAAAAAGAAGTGTTCCCTTGTATATCTGAGCTGAGCGGAATATTATTACATGCAATAGTTACAAAAATTGGGGGTTAAGGGGGCGGAAAGCCTAGCCCTTCCAGGGCGGGGATGGATAGCCTCCTTATAGAAAGTTTAAAAAATCTCTTTTTCTAAACATCTTTCAGTGACGCTAACGACGCTCCTCCCCGGCTCGACTGAGGGCTTAATGGGACTGCGGGAGGAGCAACAGTTATCTTCCTTTTCCTCCAAGGGACTAGAGCTCTGCAATGAAAGTCCCACGTTCAAATGGGAGTGGTTCTCTGAGCCACTCGACTGCCCACCAGATGAGGGATGTAGCCCCGAACCGATGGTGGGAACGATGAGCCCTCTGGAAGGGAACCCTCACCCTTCCGGGGCGGGGAGGAAGTCAGCAACTAAACCGATCTCACTTTTCGGTTCACAACTTCTCCTTCGTTATTCTCTCTATGAGCTTTATGGCATTATCATATCGTTTGTTGAACATAACCGCAATGAGTAGATATCCCAGAACTATCACTGCGATCTCCGTCGGTAACGGTAACGGAGCTACTGCGAGTGACGACACAAAGATACTGACAATTATTATGACGTATGTCGCGAAACCTGCCAGCAGTGCCACATAGATATCTAAGTGTTTTCTAAGGAGCTCTTTTATATCGTTTCTCACGAAATACATCGGTACCAGCTTGTAGACGGCTCCGTACTTATCAAAGAAAAAGAAATACGAGAGCACGACGATGACGAATAAGGACAGGAGAGAGATTGTGATTAAAATATGGACGCCTGCCGGCAAGGGGCTCAGCACCCGGCCGGACAGCAGAGCTTCTATGACTGTAGCAGATATTATGGACATCTCGGTAGATATGCCTATAGCGATTAACGGTAGGGTCGTGACTATCACTAACAAAAAGAGGCGTGTCAGGCCAATAGTCGCCGATTTCAGTAAAATTATTTCAAACCTTATTGCGTCACGGCACGTCAGTCTGTGTCCGCGTTTTTTCGCGTAAACATATGTAATACATGGGAGTGAGGCGAGTAATGTGATTGCGGTCACCAGTAGGGCCATTTGTATTTCTATCTTTGTTCCCGCGGGCAGAGCGACTCCGAGTCCTGTTGCGAATGCGAAGAGGCTCATATTCATTTAAAGGACTTTAGTCCGTTCGTATTTAAACGTGGGCCTTCACGCATCAGCTCATACAGCTGTTTAAGGGACGTCTAGCTCGCTTCTTTCTGCCTTACCGAAAAATGAGGGTTAGGGAGACGAAAAGCCGTGACCTCCAGGGCGGGAGGAAGTCAGTGTTCTCTCTATGAGCTTTAGTGCGTTATTGTACTCTCTGTTACGTATAACTTCAATGAGTAGAACCACGATATCCATGGATATAACAGCTTTAGATAAAGACGTATATGCATTTTCTAGATCTAATAAAAGAGCAATAATTGTTACGAAATACAGCAAGGAACCAATTACCAGAGTCATTTGTATATAACTATATTTTTCACTATATTTTTCCAAGAGTTGCTCAATGTCATTTCTTACTAAAGATAAGAATGGCAATTTGTATATGGCCCCATACTTTATAATTGTATAATATGACAGCATCGATATTGCATATACAAACAAGGAAGCGATTACGAATCTAAAAACAGGAGATGGGAAACCTCTGTTGAACACGTACTCCACAGATAACGCCGTTGAAACGAAAATAATAAATATTGGTAAGGAAATGTATGCAAACAATATCATATAACGTATTATCGATGTTGGATCGTTTGTGTTCGTTGCATTCATTAGAATCTTAAATATTTCCCTACGCGTTTTGTTGTACCCGGTTTTCAAAATAGTATATAAAAGAAAATCTATTGACGGAAGTAAGACCACCAAAAGATAAGCAAAAAAGTAAAATAAGGACACTTCTAGCACCAGCCCCAATGACTGCATCATGGCTGTATCTATTTCTGCGGGGTTGATTATAAATGTTTCTCTTAGGGAAAAAAGAGGAGTTAAAACATGTTTTAGGATCGTAGCAGTAACTAATGTTTTTCTGACCTCGATACTCTCTGTACTAACTCGCAGAGTATCATAGCTATTATCAATGATATCAGCGCACTGGTCGGAATCGTGTCGATAAAATAGTTAATCATGATGTTGGGATCCGTTAGCGTTATCATAAAAGAATAATTTCCTGGTTGGACAGTTACAGTGTTTGGGTAAACCCAACCATTTATACCTATATCTCCTCCTCCGAGCACGACCAGCGTCGTATTCGAAGCTGGCCAACCATAGGGGTGATAATAATAG
>Ga0208662_100075_pt1 | contig 46183 bp, 56 predicted proteins | sample OSPB_host_MetaG_FD_187136 | JGI IMG/M metagenome (GOLD analysis project Ga0208662, IMG submission 187136) | Hot spring microbial mat communities from Yellowstone National Park, Wyoming, USA - OSPB_host_MetaG (SPAdes) (version 2) | ecosystem: Environmental > Aquatic > Thermal springs > Hot... | reverse complement strand
TAACACTAATAGAATCCCCATTCCCAGGAACACAAAACTACTACGCACTAGTAATAGACTCCATAGGAATACCAGTAGGACCACAAGAACAACAAGCATTACAATTAGCACACTTCTGGTCCTCTTACCAAGGACAAGAAGTATGGACTAAGTGGAAGGCATTAACATACTATGAGAATGCCACTGATTGGTTTAATACTCCTGCTCAGTGGTATGATTATGAGCAGTTGATTAACGATTCCTCTCATCCGCAAGACTTCGTTTACCAATTATCAGATGGTGGAGTTTTCGACGACGTATTTGCCCAAATAGATTCTGGATTACTAACACTACAACAAGTAGGACCTGCAGGATTATCAGCATGGAATTCCACACTATACTCAGCGATGCATGAAGAAGAACAACAATGGCTAGAAGCTGCAAAATTAGGACTAGGATACCTAGGATTTCCAGGCCATCCATTTGCAAACTACTATCCACCATGGGTTATGAACCCATCAATGTATGGATTAAAACAAACTACTAGTAAGCAGAGTAATGTTGGAGGCAGCATTGCAATATCTATGATATTAATAATAACTGGATCGTTAATGATAGCTGATACGATAAGTAGAAGGTATTTTGAAAGAAGTATTATATTCCCATTTAAGAAATAATTTTTTAAATTTTTTATTTTCCAAATATATGGTAAATTATTTAACGTTTATTCTTTGATACTTTCCTTTTCTACACTCTATTCTTTATTCTTGTTACTAGGTATATATTTTTGTAAATAGATTTAAGAAGAAGAATGCCGTCTCAAAGAGATTTAAGCAATAAAAATTATATACGTGTAAATAGCAAATATTAGATGTTTAAGTGTAAGATGTAAAGTAAAAGCTCAAAAGAATTTGTTATTAAAGTAAGTTTATAAGTTTGATAGAGAAATAAGACTTTATGTGTTATGAGAAATATGAGAAAACTATGATACAACAGAGGAAAGCTAAGAAGCAGAAAGTATTAGAACCAATAGTAAGCAGGTAACTAAGAATTCCTCTTTTTTAACTTTAAACTTGAATATTTTTTGTAAAGTTTGTTCACTTCTCTTTGGCTTACTTTGTTTCCATGGGGTCTTAATCCACCGCTGAACTTTGATGGAATGTGAAGAACTTCATGAATAATTACTTTAATCTTTTCCTCTTCACTTAGCTTAAGAAATTTTTCCGTTATTAATTCTATGACATAGACTGGCTTTAACTCGAAGGTTTCTAATATTACTTTTGGTATTGCCCATATTCTCGCAATAGCCCTAGTATTTGCCCCATATGAGTAAACTATCCTAACCCTGCTTAAGTCTATGTAATCTAATTTTAACGTTTCCACTATATCCCTTAATGTTTTCTCCTCTTCTAAGGCTCTCTCATATTTTATCATGAGAGATTAAAGGTTAAAGTTAAGTATTAAATTTATCAACTCCTCTATTGCCATATCTAGTACTTTCCTTCCTAATTTAGTGTTAATTTGAATGGGCTTATTATCATTTATAACCCCGTAATTATTGGCTTCTTTAGTTGAATAAATTACAAATACACCGTTCTTTACATTAAAATCTTTAATCTCATTTATCTTCTCTAACTTAACTAGTTTTTCATTAATTACATAAATCTTAGAAGTTTCTATACTGCCAGCGTGTAAATCTTTAACATCAAATATTTCTCTTTCCTTCTCGTTAAATACGTTAAATATTAAAACTTTCGCATTATTATATAACATATTGAATTCTCTCTGGACTAATGGTAAAAAGTACGAATTACCGCCATGACCATTAACTATTATCATTTTATATATTCCCAAGTTGCTAACTGCGCTCTCTAATATCTCCTTTATAAGGGAAATGGCTGTTTGAAAGGAGATAGTAAGAAAGGGGAATCCTTTATGTTCTATTGAAACACCGTAATATATAGTAGGAAATAGAATTACCTTATCACTTAATTTCTCTTCTACAGATTTCGCAATATATTCAGCAATTATACTGTCAGTACCCATAGGTAAATGAGGACCGTGTTGCTCTATACTTCCAATTGGAATTAATCCTATCATATCTTCCCTTATCTCATCTCTCGTAATCTCTAATAGTTTCATACCAATGTAGTATACTCTTCCCCTTTATTAACTTAGAAGGGGCGAGGCTTGTCCTCTTTTTATCAATTTTTGTGGTTTACTTCAAATTTATCGAGTGTGGATAACAATTTTGTTAATTCAGTATAAATTATATAAAGTGTAAATTTATTTTTCAATTCACCACAAGATTTATTAGTTAATAAAATATATTATTGTAATTTTAACCTTATTCAAAATTTTTATTATAAATCAGAGAGTTTAAATGATACAACTTTAAGGAAATTTTAACCAAATTTCAAATGAACGAAATTGTTATCCACACTTAATTTATCAAGGCTTACGTTAAACTTACTTTTAATCTAACGCTTAATTTTTGAATTTAAGAAAATTCGATGAATTTAACATCTAAGAAATTAGAGAAATCTACAAGCACAATTAAGGTAATTTTTACTCTTTCATTGTTTTTGTGAGTAGTTGAATTTTCTTAATTCCTAAATTAGATGAATTGCGATAAATTCTAAACTAATGTGGATTAAAAGTTATATACGTTTTCTCAGAAAATTGAGGAATTACGCAAAGTACTCTTTCCTCCATATTTGAAGGAAACCTAAATTGATCTCGTTAATATTTGGTATTAAAAATCTCTATTAATAAAAATTTATTTGCTGAATTTATTCCTTATTCTATTTCCCTTAAATTTCCCGTTACTAGGTACTTTTAGCTTCACTCCCTCATTTATTATAAACAATAAAAATGGAAGTGTTAAAAATATTAGGCTGAAATAATATAATTCGCCCTTTAACGGGCTTAACGTATTGTACGAAATATTTGAGGTTAACTCAATGTATTCTCCATAAGGCTTAGCGTTAGTCCAGAAGTTAGAATAAGGTATGGAAACGATAAAGGGTGGTTTACCCTTAACTACTATTTCATTATCGGTAATAACATAATCCTTTACCGGGCTTCCGTTGAAATAATGTACAATCCCCGTGTAATTCTCATTATAATATAATCTTATTGGACCAAAATCTCCTAATAACTTTAACCAACTATAATTTAAATTCGTAGTAGTAACTATAAATTCCGCTGCATCGAAAGGTCCAAAGGACATGTTCGAAAGAAAACCGTTAAATCCAGGGAGAGAGCTTAGACATCTAGAATATGAATCACCGTAAGCGTAAACGTAATGTGGATTATAACGGGACAAGTAATTGTAAAGGGTATAATACCATTCAGGAACCGGTGAGGGTTTAATATTAAACAAGGAGTAAGTACTAACTCCTAATGCACCGGTACTCGGTAATAATACTATTAAAATTAAGAAAAGCAAGGGAATTATTAATTGCCTATCTTTTAAGTAAATTAAGCTTAAGTCGAGAAGACCGAAACTTAATAAGTAGACTTTGGTTTGAAAGGTAGTTATAGCAGCCAATAGCGCAGATATTACCGGTATGTAAACGTGAAAGTTCTCTATATAGGCGTAAATTAATAGGAGAAATGAAGCAGATGTAAGTAATGCTAAAGAGTACCTATTCTTGTATACAAAAACAGTAAACATAGCAAACGCTAATAAAAGCACAGAAAATATCTGAGAATACAAAAATAAGCCTAATGATGGGTTATTTGAGGGGGAAACCAAAACTTTAGGGACTATCTCTAGATAAATTAGTACTTCCTCAGATACTTCAGATAAAAATCCGATTAAATCCGCTAAAATGGGGTAAATGAAGAAGAAGTACTTTCTTTCACGAAAGGAAATTAATATTAAAGGTAATTGAAAGAAGAAGGAGAAGAGAAACATCTGAAAGAAAAATATCTGCCCTATAACCTCAGTTATACATAGGAATATAAAGTATTTAAAGTTCTGACTAGTGAACATCTTATACGTTAGATAAAAAACTATGGGTTGTAGCGAATAGATTAATAGAATTCCCTCTCCATCTCCATCCGCAAAAAAGGAAACAGCAAACGGATTTAGAGTGTAAATTAATGGAATTACTAAACGTTTAATAACACTCTTTTCACGCCTCACTATGAAATAAACCGAAATTGGACCTATTATGAAGGCTAAAAAATTTAAAAGTTTAATAGTATTAAGTTCCCCTAAAGTTAGATATAAATAGTATAAAATAGTTAACGACGGGTTTGATAATCCTGGATTGCTAAACGGAAATATCGCAGTATCTCCCATGATATAGGGGGGAGACTCCAAATAATTCCTTAAACCTATTATAAAGATTACAGTAAAAAATATTATAAAAACTATATCATTTCTTCTTTCTTTTAGTCTCACGGAAATCACCCAGATATAGGATTAATAACAACGATATGAAGTAGAAGATCGATGAGTACAAAAAGAAACGATAAGAATAAAGAGATATATTATAGATTAGATCAGCACAAACTAGTAAGAGAAAAGCTGAAATACCGATTAAAGCTTTAACCCACTTCACTTTAATTATCCTATCATCTCACGTTAAATAACTTTTTCATTATGGTTTCCAACACATAAGATAGATGATAATAAAAAACGCTAAACTATTAGATGGAAGGACAGTTAACATAAAAATAGATGGAGAGAGAATTTCATGCATAGGACAATGTGAAGGTGATGAGGAGGAAATAGATGCTGAATATAAATTAGTATTACCACCATACTTTAACATGCACTTTCACCTAGATAGTGCGTTTACTAATATTCCCAATAAGAGCGGGACTTTATGGGAGGGAATAAGAATATGGCAGGAAGTAAAAAATAGGTTGACTGAGGAGGAGGTAATTAGGAATGCTTTAACTGCTGTGAAATTAATGGTAGCTCAAGGTACTTTATGGATTAGAACTCACGTAGATGTGACTGAGAAGTCCCTAAAACTGCTTAAGGCGATAAAGAAGGTTAAAGAAATGGTAAGGGATTTAGCCGAAGTTCAAATAACTGCTTTCCCTCAAGACGGTATATTTACTGATAAGGGTAATGATGAATTATTAAGGAAAGCTATTGAAGAAGGTGCAGACAATGTTGGTTTAATCCCCCATAACGAATTGACCAGAGAGGATGGGGTTAAATCAATTAAGTTCGCTTTTGACTTAGCTAAGGAATATAATAGAGATGTAGACGGACATATAGATGAAACTGACGATCCCAATTCGCGGTTTTTAGAGATAGTAGTCAAAGAGACGTTAAATAACAATTGGCACGGTAGAGTAACAGCTGGTCATGTCACTGCAATGCATAGTTGGGATCCAGCATATAGGTATAGAATTCTACCTCAAGTCGCTAAAGCCGGCATTACTGTAATCCCAAATCCTTTAATAAATGCTGTCCTTCAAGGAAGGCTTGAGGGATATCCTAAAAGGAGAGGAAATGCACCAATAAAGGAGATGATTAAATTTAATGTTAACGTAGCCTTAGGTCATGATTGCATAATGGATCCATGGTATCCTTTAGGGTCTGGAAATATGTTACATGTGCTCTTCATGAGTATACATTTAGACCAACTCACTGGGGAAGAGGAACTAAAGTGGTCAATAAATTTAATAACGTTTAATGCAGCTAGGGCGTGGAGAACTGAATACGGAATTGAAATGGGAAAGGAGGCTAATTTGTTAGTTACTGATATGGATGATATAGTAGATCTAATACGATTTATGGAACCACCAAAATTCGTCATAAGGAAGGGTAAAGTGATAGCTAAGGATGGTAAGTACATATTATTTAATGGAAAATGGGAAAACGTAAAGAGAAAACCCTAATAATCTACAATAAGATTTAAAATTTAAATTTGCTAATTAATTAAATTATTTACATACTATTTCATATATTAACTTTAATTATTAAAAATTCATAGTTTATTTAATAGTGTAGCCATTTAGGTATAAATTTATACTTTTAACGTAAAAAGGTACCTCTTACAATTTAAATTATGCTATACTCTAGGCAGAGAATTTCCCTATTTAATAAATTTTTGTAACTTAATGACTGCACTGTCGTTTATTTTAACAATATTCTTAAGTCACTGATATTACCTATTAGTTATTTATTAAAAACTGCTTTAGTATTCTAGATTCAAGTTAATATTTATATTCTATAATTTTTCCATATGTATATATAAGAATAATTATGAATAATTATGAAGATATGAAATTATCTCTATTGTTCGCATCATCTTCCTACAAGATTCCTTTTAAAAACTTTTCATTAGACTTAAATTTATTATAGAACGTAGCTTTCCAATGTGGATGCCTAATTATATTCTTGTCTTAAATTATAATTATGGAACAAGCTTATGACTTTGAGGTAGAAGCTCCTCCAGAGGTAGTTAGAGATTACCTCATGAATCCTGAAAACTTAATGAAATATGTTCCTCATTTTAAGGATTTAAAACGAGTCGACGATGGCTGGGAATTATATGTAAGCTGGTTATTTACAATAAAATTAAAAGTTAAGAGAGTTTTTACTAATACTGATGTCATCTATTTAGTGGAAAAAAGTGAAGGTTTAATAAAGATAAAATCCAGTTTAAGATTTACAATTTTTCCCTCGAAAGGAGGAATTACTATAGTAAGGTTAGTGTTCTTTTACGAGGGGCCATTTGAAAGTATAGTCAAGGGACAAGCTGATGCGTTCTATAGAAGAGGAAAGGAGGTATTTAAAACTGAAATGGCAAAGGAAAAAAGGATAGTAATTCAAGAAAGACAGAATGGCGGAGAGGGAGAAGTACCAATTTACAAAATGAAAACAATATTTTCGGGTAAAATAAACAAGGATGAGTTAGAAAAGTATCTGGAAATAGCAATGGCTAAAAGCGTTAATTCAACAGTTGTTGTAATTTTATCTGATGAGAGAAACATTGTAGAGATAAAATTTAAGGGAGGGGATCTAGTGTCACAGAAAGGAGAAATAGAGAGTCTTTCATCTCCAATAACAATATTAATAAAGCAATAAAAGTTTTACTATTTTGGAAATTTTTCCTAAAAATTATAACTTTTCCATCTATTATAATTTAGAATTTTTAAACGATTTTATCTTAGATTCACTCCTTTATAGCTGAAGAGTATTTAATAGTTAATTATAAATATCTAGAAGAGAGAAGAAAGTTACCTATGAGGAGAATATTAGTAGGCTATGATGGTTCTTCTTATTCTCAAAAAGCTTTAGATTTTGCAATAGATTTCGCTAAAAAATATTCGGCTAAATTATATATTGTAGAGGTAATAGATCTTACAGTATTTTATAACGCTGGAATATTACCGCCCTTAGAAGCATCAAAACTTCTAGAGGAAAAGGCTAAAAAGGATATTGCGAATGCTGTAGAAAAGGCTAAGGCTCAGGGTGTGGAGGCTGAGGGATTTACCTTAGAGGGAGATCCCGCGAATATGCTATTACAATTTGCAACTGATAATCAAATTGATGTAATAGTTGTTGGAAGTAGAGGTTTATCTAAAATTCAACGGTTCTTCTTAGGGAGTGTTTCAAATAAAATTGCTCAAGAGTCTAAGATTCCCGTAATAATAGTTAAATAAATAAGGAGGTAAAAGAATACTTCTTTTTGTGTTTGGAAAACTCATTTCAGTAATTGATAAACTAAATGAGGGTAATGTAATAGAAGCGGGCAATATGCTACTTGATTTAGCGAGGGAATATAAGGATCAAGATAGAATTATAGGATTATTAGCGGAAATCGAGAAGGAAATAAAAGAGTTCAAAAATGATAAAGAATTTCTATATAATTTAGACTCTCCATTTAGTGAAATGCTTAGAAAGAGTATCGAGGAGATGAGAGTGTGCAGAGAAAATAAGCTTAAGGCTTTAATTCTTCATACTTTATATATAATAAGTGAAGGAAATGAAATATTATTAAATATGATTAAAAAGGCAAATATAGGAAAACCAAATACATTTATATGACCTTTCAATATATTATCGTATGAGTTTCGACGCTGACGTAATAGTTGTGGGAGGAGGACTAGCTGGTCTTTCAGCAGCTATAACTGCGAATAGGGAGGGACTCTCAACTATTGTTCTGGAAAGAGGAGAGTACTCGGGAGCTAAGAACGTATCTGGAGGAAGGATGTATGTTCACGCTTTATTGCAACTTTTTCCAGACGCGTTAGAAAGGGCACCTTTAGAGAGACCAGTAACTAAGGAGACTTATGAAATATATTGTAAAGATAATAAGAAGATAACTTTCTCCTTTGAACATAAGACTAAGAACAGTTACACAGTATTAAGGGCAAAGTTTGATCAATGGTTAGCTAAAGAGGCAGAAAATGAGGGAGTCTTAATCTCCTATTCGACTTTAGTAATTAATGCAAGAAGAGAGGATAATTACATTGTAGTTGAGACAAATAGAGGAGAGCTAAAGGCTCCCTTAGTAATAGATGCAGGAGGGGTTACAGCACCAGTTTCAAGATATCTTGGGATAAAGAAATTGGAGCCTAAAACTCTAATGTTAGGAGTTAAGGAGGTAATAGATAAGAAACCAGATTTACCTCAAGATGAAGGTGAGGCCAGGACAATAGTAGGATTACTAAACGGATTGAAGGGAGGAGGATTTATTTACACAAATAAGGATACACTCTCATTAGGTATTACGGTTAAGATAGAATCCCTTTACTCCTCCGACATACCTTCTCATGAGTTAGTAGAAAAGTTTAGAGAAGCAATAAACATTGAGGGAAATATTTTAGAGTATTCTGCACACTTAATACCATATTACGGGTATGATAAAATAGGCAAATTATACGATAGGAATTTAATAATAGTAGGTGACGCCGCAGGGTTCCTAATAAACGATGGCTTTAACATTAGGGGAATGGATTTGGCAATAGGCTCTGGAATTATTGCAGGAAAGGCTGCTAAGAAAATTAAAGAGCTAAATGATTATAATAGAACTGATATTTATGAGCAGATGTTAAACGAATCCTTCGTTATTAAAGACCTAAGGACTGCATTAAGGCCATTTAGGGTATTAAACGAAGAGGGAATATTCTCAGCTTATCCTAATGTAATATGTAATACGCTAAGTAGGTTATTCACAGTAACTGGAGAGGGTAAAGAAAGACCAATAAATGTTTTAATTGAGGAGAGTAGAAAAGCTAATGTGAACACAACTAATATGATTTCAGAATTAATGAGGTTATTCATATGAATCTTTTAAAAAGACTTTCTTTAAACAAATATAACGTAGATAGGAAATCACACATAGAAGTAAATACAGATATATGCCTTACATGTAAAGAAAAACCATGCACTAAGGTCTGTCCTGCTGGTACCTATGAGCCTACAGCAGACGGTAGGATAATTGCTCACTATGAAAGATGCTTAGAATGTGGTGCAGCATTGGTAGCTTGTCCTTACGGTGCCATAAAGTTCAATTTCCCAGAGGGAGGAATAAGTTATAAATACGGGTAAATTTTTTCCAATATGTGGATTTATTAATTATAAATCACAGGGATTTGAAACATCCTAAAGCAGGCGGTGCGGAGGAAGTAATTTACGAAGTTTCCAAGAGATTAGTTAAACGTGGAGTTAACGTTACTTGGTTTGCAGAACGAGTCAATGGTTTAAGAGAAGAGGACGAGATTGAAGGCATAAGAGTAATAAGAAGAGGAAATCCATTATCCATACATTTGTATTCAATTTTTGAGGCTAAAAAGCACGAAATTGTCATAGATAGTGTAGCTCATGCAATACCGTTTTACTCATACTTAGTAAATCCTAAAACTGTTGGTCTAGTTCATCACGTTCATCAAGAGGTAGTTAGATATGAGTTAAACCCGTTTTTAGCTAAGACTGTTGCTTTTTTAGAGAAAGGGTTAAAGAATTACGGAAGAATAGTAGCAGTATCTAATACAACGAGAAGGGATCTAATAGAAAAGTTAGGTGTAAATCCTAATAAAATAAAAGTAATCTATAATGGTATAGATCACGAGAAATATAAGCCTGGTAAAAAGTCAGACGAACCTACTATCTTATGGATAGGGAGGTTAAAGAATTATAAGAACCCATTAGATGCCATAGAAATAGCGAAGAAAGTTAAAGCTAAACTAGTTATGGCAGGTGGTGGAGACTTAGAGACCTTAGTCAGGAAGAAAATAGCTGAGGTTAATGGTGAATACTTAGGCAGGGTATCTGAAGAGAAAAAGGTAGAGTTATATCAATCTGCATGGATCGTGATTGTTACCTCGTTTATAGAAGGTTGGAGTATGGTTACGCTGGAAGCTAATTCCTGCGGAACCCCAGTTATAGGATATGACAAAGGATCTTTGCCAGAGATAATAAAAAACGGTATTAATGGATACGTAGTAAAATATAAAGGGATAGAAGAAATGAGCAAAATTATAAATGACTTAATTAATGACGAGAAAAGAATTAAACAACTTTGGATGAGTAGTTACGAAGAGTCCCTAAGATATAATTGGGATAAATCGGCGGATGAATATTATGAATACTTAAAACAAATGTAGCAATCCGTAATGAAAAAAGTTATAAGGCTGTTAGCAGTTAACGAATTTAATATTAAATCTAGCGAGCACATAGGTTAATTTACCAGTTAGTAGGATTTTATTACATGAGTAAATCGGTAGCTGAGTTAATTGTAGAGTCCATATCATCTCAAGTCTCTGATATATTTGGAATTCCAGGAACTCATGGTCTAAGCCTCTATGAAGAGATTAGAAAGGAAGTAGAAAAAGGAAGAGTCAGATATTATATGCCAAGATTAGAATATGGAGGAGCTATAATGGCAGATTATTACGCTAGATTAAAGGGAAACGTAGGAGTTTTCATTTCAGTAAACGGACCAGGATTTACGAATTCCCTAACTGGATTAGCTGAGGCTTACTCAGAAGGTTCACCTTTAGTGTTAATTTCCTTTAATAAGGAATTTAAACACAGATATAGAAGACAACTTCATGACATGGGGTACTATGATGCTCAGATTGAAATAGCTAGACAAATAACTAAGGGAGCGTTCAGAATATATTCTCCAGAAGACGTACCACTGATAATGGAGAGAGCTTTTAGAATAGCATTAGAGGATAGAATGGGACCAGTCTACATAGAGGTTCCTGTGGATTTATTAGATGCTAAGGGAGAAGTTGAAGTCATATTTAAGAGGGTAAATAGGACTTTAATTTATCCAACAAAGGACGATATTAAAAGTGCAGTAGATTTCCTAAGTACATGTTCTAAACCAATTGTATTATTAGGCTATGGCGCTTCTAGAACTAATATAGTAAATTATTTAGAGAAACTTGGAGTTCCAGTTTTAACTACGATAAGGGGAAAAGGCGCTATACCAGAAAATCATCCCCTATACATAGGTACAATATTTGGGATGAAAGAGATACCGGGGGATTGTCTGATAGCATTAGGAACTTCGTTTAATGATTTAGAAACTACAAGTTGGAGAGTTAAACTGCCTAAAAGGATTCTGCATGTAGATGCAGACAGTAGCATGTTTAATAATGCGTTTAGAGCTGAGGTAACTATTAGAGCTAGCGTTGAGGCGTTCTTAGAGGAAATTTCAGAGAAAGTTAAATTGCCTAAATGGACGTATTCTTCTTCACAACCTAAAAGGATAGATAGTGGAAATGGAATAACTCATGATTATCTGGCTAGCGTATTAGATTCGAGTCTAAATGAAGATAGGGTAATCATAACTGATGCAGGGACGAATCAAGTGATGGCTATGAACATAAAGGTTTATAGACCAAATTCTTACTTTAATTCACTAATATTTAACGCTATGGGCTCAGCGATTCCCGCAGCTATTGGAGCTAAAATAGCATCTCCCGAGAGGCAGATAGTGAGTATAATAGGTGACGCCGGATTTCAGGCCTGCTTTAGCGAGCTTATAACTGCAGTTGAAAACAATATAAGTTTTCTAACAGTACTAGTTGAAGATGGCGTGCAACACTTCCTTAGGATGAATCAGAAAATTAGATATGGATATACTTTTTCTACTAACGTCTTTCCAATAGATTATAGTAAGGTGGCTGAGGGTATAGGAGTTAAGGTAATTGAGGCTAAGGATAGAGAGGAGCTAAAGAAGGCTGTCGAGGAAGCAATAGATTGGTCTTACAAAAAGCCTACCCTCTTAAGGGTTCACGTAAATCCAGACAGCATCCCTTCGATATTAGTGGGAGGGGGATAGCATTAAATTAGGAACAAGCTTATTATTTTTATTTTGTAAAATTATATTGTGTTGTCTCAATATGAGTTAAAGAAGAGGATAGGGAAAGTAGTTGAGGAGTTAGGAAAGCAAAAGCTTAACTTACCCGTTAACAATTACCCTTCTGATATTAAAATTGAGGCAGAATATGACGTAGTATTATTAGATGAGAGAAATCCCATTAAAGCACCTAGTCTTACCCAAAAGTCGTGTAAAATTGTAGCCATTGACTCTTCCAGTAGGTATTTAAGAGATGCCTCTGTTAATATGGTGTTAGTAGGCGTAGCGGCTTACAGTAACAATAGGGGAACTCTCTTCGGACCTTACGATGTGGATACTCCATTTTTAGGAATAAGTACTTACACTGACATTTTAAGTAAACTGCCTAACATAGAAGGGGTGAGGGTTAAGAACTACATTAACGAGTATTTTGACGAGAAGTATAGGATAGACGATATGGCAGACGAGATAAGGATAGAGACTGAGAACATAATGCTTAAACAAGTCAAGGATGAGGATTTAGTGATAATTGACGGACCTCTATACCCTACCCCGTTAGAATTAAGTCAGATTAAACTTGAGGATGAGTCGAGAATTAAACATCAAAATGCCTATGCTGATTTAGTTAAGGATAGGATAAGACTATTAAAGGAGAATATGATAGGAATAGTGAAACGTTTAGAGAACTCTTATAAATTAGGAAAGATAGAGGCTTTAGGAAGGCTATTAAATAGGAATATAAAGGGGTTAAAGGACCCCGAGGTATTGAAATACGTTGAATATAAGCTCTGTGGGGATAAGAGGATTTGCCTAATAGGACCGATAAGGATGACTTTTTCATCTTCCTTAATTCCCAATGCCCCAGATAGGTTTGCATATTATCTTATTATAAGGAATACTCTTGGAATATCATCATTCTTCAGAATTGAGAGCATTAACCTTCAATTTCTCGATGATTCCACTCCTTATATAGTATCCAGAATATCTGAGAGATTAATCCCCACTTACATAGAAATAGTCGATAATCTCTCTAAGAAAGTTTCCGCATCTCTCTTCATTACTGCCTATCCTATTGCATCCAGATATTTAACTATAATACATGATGATAAATTAGCATATTATGATGAGATTAAGAACCTGGCAACGTCCTAATTAGAACGTCCGAGAATTTCGTAGATCTTATCACGGCAACACCTGCAGGGGCTATTTGCAGTATATCAGCGTAATCCTCAAATCCCAGCTTCTTAAGAATTGATATATCATTCCTCATTATAATCTTAGTGTTTGTTAATTGAATTATTAACTCATTTAAATCATCGGGAACGTGAGTTGCTAAAATTACACCTATATTTCTAACTCTCCCTAATCTCATTAGCCTATTTACTAATCCCTCAACTATTTCCTTTGAGGCCTCAACTTTAGCAGTTTGAGGGAAATATTCATGTGCCTCATCCATTATTAAAAGAGTTAACTCTGAAACCTTACCTTCCTTATATAATTTGTCCTTCCAATTATAGAAATCTGAAAGCAATTTATAAGCTATAGTGGCCATTGCTTGAACGGAGGCAGAATAGTCTAAGACCCACGTTAGGTCTACGATTATTTTATTATATTTGAAGAAATCCTCGCTGAAATGAAAAGTCTTGCTTACGTTAAAAATTCCGCTCTCAGCGAAAGCCTTAATAACCCTCATAATTGAATTCTTAGTCTGTGGGAATAATTTCAATTCCTCCAATGCCTTTGTGAATATTTTATTTATATATACTGTTAAGAGATTATTACTTATTTTAATTACATCAGTAGTTTTTGTCCCTTTAATTTCAAAATTATGCTCTATTTTCAATTCCTTAAAGATTAGGTTTTCAGGTTCTATGTTTTCCATTACCTTACTTATGATCTCACGCACGTCATTTACGTAATCCTTTAACTTCTCTTCTAAGGAATTTTCCAACATACTAGAAAACACTTGGGCTATTGCATCCCATTCTAAAGTTGCGGTCTCAGACATATAGGGGGCTATCTTATAAAGTGTAGGGAATACCTCTCCGAACCTTATCGAGTAAGGTATTAGATGAATAACTTTTCCCTTACATTCCATTAATATCTCGTCCTGCTTAACATCGTATTCTGTAGGAAACTCACAACCATATCTCTCCGCGAACTTTTCCCCATATTGTAATGGTAAAAACTTAGAAGGAACATCCTCAATCATTCTCTTAGTAACTGGCATTATTACTACGAATTCGTCTATTTTATTTATGGCATGCCTAACGAAGTCCCCCTGCCTATCAAATACGAAGACCTTTACGTTACTACTAGTTATCGTCTTTAATAATGTAGTCTTACCAGAACCGGTAGTACCTATTATCAAAACGTGATGCCTAAGAATTTCTTCATCGAATTTAACCTCAGTGTCCTCTAATACTTCTCCTCCCGAATAAATTCTGCCTATTGTAATTCCCTCCTTAGGGATTCCCAGTATTTCCTCTAAAACTTCAGACTTAGGTCTTATTACTGGGGATTGAGGGTCTATTGGGGAAACTGCAGGTCTAATTACACCTTTAACTAGATCCTTTTCAGCTATAGGCTCTATTTCTATGAAAGTATCCGTCATTATAGTAGCTGGATCTTTAGGATATGAAGATATTTCCCTTATCCTTAAAGTTGCAAGCATATCAGATCTTGAGATGCTTATTACTCTGCCTATAATTAAGGCTGGATGAACTATCGTCCTTATACCTAAATACTCATCCATTTTTATGTTGCTTCTCATATAATCTTCGAACCCTATATCAATACCTATATAATTCCTCTCACCTATTCTGACAGTCTCGTACCTAGTAACTCTACCTATTATTGAGTTATCTGCTGAAAGAGATCTAGCATCATTATCAGCCTCCTCAACTTTCTTTTTAAGCTCAGAAATTATTTCCTCTTCTTCCATTAAGTATAGTTTTAGATTTAGATTTATATAAAGGTTAAATGTTAAACTACATATGACAAAACTTCTACTCTTCTCCCCATCCCCTCATGAGGAGAAAAGGGTTGGTGTATATAAAGACGGTAAAATTATAGATCTAGTAAAAGCTTATGAATTAGTCTTTGACGGTAAACCCCCCAATTGGTTTTATGACATGAAGGAGTTAATTGAGAGTGGTGAGGGTGCGCTTTATTTAATAGATAGAATTTTAAGCGAAGAGGATAAAATTAAAGCAGCATCACTAAACCCAGAGGAGATAATCTATTACCCGCCGATACCTAACCCAGAGAAAATATTCCTACTCGCAGTGAATTATAGATCACATGGCCAAGAGACTAATACAAACCCACCTAAGGAACCTTATATATTTACTAAATTTTCTAACACGTTAGTTGGACATAATCAGCCGGTAATATATCCAAAGGCATCAAACAAGGTAGATTATGAGGTAGAATTAGCAGTTATAATCGGTAAGAGGGGAAAGTACATAAGGGCTGAGAAGGCAATGGATCACGTATTTGGTTACACAATATTAAATGACATAAGCTTTAGGGACAAACAATTTCCACCAGAAAATCCCTACGGTATGAGATGGGTTCACGGAAAAGGAATGGATACAGCAGCACCTATGGGACCCTGGATAGTGACAAAAGATGAGATAGAAAACCCATACAACTTAAAACTAACCCTAAAGGTAAATGGAGAAATAAGACAAGAGGGGTACACTGAGGATATGATATTCAAAATAGACAAGATAATAGAATACATATCGAATGGAATAACGCTGAAACCAGGGGATATAATATCAACTGGAACACCGCAAGGAGTGGCTTTGGCAACAGGAAAATATCTGAAACCGGGGGATATAATGGAAGCGGAGATAACGAAAATAGGAATACTAAGAAATAAGATAATAGAGGAAATATAAAAATTATATTTTTATAATTATATAATTTAAGGCTAAATAAACAATGAAGAACACAAATAGAAATATTTCGTCTAGGTTAAATAACACCTCTCCTAACCAAAGAGTACCTAGACTAAACAATAGTGCGGATAGGACGAACTTTAAGTGTGGCAATCTAACTTTTGCAACTTGTGATTTTAAAGCAGCTGTTAATACTACTACTATAAAAATAGCTGATATTGTACCCAATAATGAGGATAAGTAACTTTGGGGTATTAACGCTAAGATAACTAAGGAAGCTTCTAAACCCTCTACGGCTGAGATCGTGAATACGACAGAAAGCCCCTCCTCCTTTTCTTCTTTACCCCTCTTAATTCTCTTAAAAGATCTTCTTGCACTTTTAATTAGCCGTCGCCAACAGTTTCCGATAAGCCGTGAATTTTATGTCATTTGATATCATTTAACATTCCTAGCTCTTCTCATGAAAGTTTATAAATTTTGTAGTTACATACTATACATGTAGAAGAGAGCCCTACAGTGAACCCGAGGAGCAATGTGAGGGGGAGGATGGGCTCGATGAGGCTCCCCATGTCCTTGAAGGGAGTGGTTTTACTACCGCTCCCGTAGACGGCATGGGGAGCCGGACAAGGGGAATGAGGACTAGAGGTTGAATACAAATTCATGAAACCTCAATGAAAGTCCGACCCCTATAACCAAAATAGAAAAGTATTAGTGAGGAGGTTATTAGTACATAATTTATTGGTACTAAGTATATAAGCCTACCTACGGTAAAGGTAGGTATTAATACTATTGCTACTCCCGCTATTGCATATAAGAAAGGCAAATTATTCTTATAAATATTATGATATATAGCAGCTATCGCACCTGCTTCCGTTAATTCAAGAACTGAAATTCCTAAAGCAGCTAAGAAAACTCCTATGTCCATGCAAGTTACTTTAACCTAATTAATAAATAAGGTCAACCTACTTTCTATTAAATAGAAAGCCTTAAATATAAAAACTTTTCTTGAAAATTAAGCACACTTATATACGTAATGAAACTTATCATCCACCTATTAACATCAAAAGGCTTGTTATAATATAGAAAAATAGACTTTAATTTTATATAAGATCTTTAGGGTCAATTCTCTTGATTCCAGGGATCTTATCATAAATATGGTCAGTTGTTATGATAACTTTCTCCTTATCATAGAGTAAGCAAGTTGCAGCGTGATATGCGTCAAAGATAGATGTAATGTTATACTGACTCATTAACGCTAATGCTAAAAGATCCATATCAATAGTTGTTGGTACCCATTCAATATTTGGTATGCTCCTTAGCGCACCTATCTTATTTAATATCTCACGTATAGGAAGGTTCATGTTGCGTAAAACATAATATATCTCGTGTATTGCTTCCCTACTAACTATTACATTTAATTCGCCCTTGGCAATCTTTAAAAGCAATTTTTCTGATACTTCCTTTAGCTTATCTTCAGTTTTAAGATGGGCTATTAGAACATCACTTTCGAGTAGCATAAGAAATTACTGCCTCCTACGGTATCTTTCCAATGCATCTTTTTCAGCTTCTTTTTCCGCCAATTCCTTCAAATCTTTCGCGCTTAAATCAGTTTTTATAACGCCAGATGTTGTAGCCAAAGGATCCTTAGGGACTGGAATTCCGATGAAAAAAAGTCCCAACATCAATAATTATAACTGAACTGGCCTCAGCTAACTTCTTCGGTAACTTAATTCTACCTCTATCATCAACCTTTACTACATATCCCATACTAAATTTTTATATCCCACAAAATATAAATTTTCCCCATAAAGATCGTAAGGTGGTCATTAGATTAAAACTTTAATAATTTTTTATAGAGTCTGTGACGTTTTTACGTAACTATTCGTTATTTTTAATTACTTCTAATCCTCTTAAGGCTATTATGTAAGCTGATGCCTTGTGCCTATCAAGATTTATAAACTTCTACTCAACATTGAATCAGAGGGTGCCACTATGAAGTCTATGAGCAGTCGCGAGGTGGAGGAAGGCACCCAATGAAACTCTCCATGTCATGGCTGGGAGTCCATACTCCCTAACCTAGGAACTTGAAGGAATACATGAGTTGGAGGATGAAGGAGGCTAGGTTAGTAGTTAAGGATGGGAAGGCTTTCCTCAAAGTGGTTTTTGAAAGAGATGAAGAGAGGGTTGAACCAAAGGAAAGTATTGCTGTTGACATTAACATGAGCGAGATAGTCGTAGGGAAGGATGATAATCATTATATTAGGATTCTAACTCGTTTGCATGAGGTTCATCATTGGAAGTCATTGGCTTAGAGCCTTCAAAGGAAGTATTCAAGAAGGTGGAGGGAGAACAAGAGGATTCTACATAGGATTCGTTCTTTCCATCAAAGGGCTAGGAGGATTATGGAGGATTTTGCTAAGAAAGTGGGTTGTTGAAATTGTTGGGGATTTCGGTGCCAACGTCATTAAGCTAGAGAGTCTCAAGAATCTTGTCAAGAACGTTGATAGACTGCCAAGAGAGTTTAGGGATAAACTCTATCTGATGCAGTATCGTAGGATTCAATATTAGGTTGTGTGGCAAGCTAAAAAGCATGGAATTCTAGTTCAGTATGTTAATCCTAGTTATTCTTCTGTTTCATGTCCTAGGATAACCCAGAATTGGAAGTTCACCAACACTTGCTATCCTAACAGTCATCTTGTCTAAGTCCAAATTATAACTTGCCTTAGGAGTTAACCATACAGTGGCTTATATACACGTGGAAACCTATCCTTCTTAGGATTCTGAGGGGGCATCCCTATAACAGTCCTCTGCAACCTTTGAGGGTAGATTGTACTCCTCCCTTAACCTCGTGTACAACTCCTCGTGAATTTTCCCTAATACTCCCTTTTCATTAGGATTTGGAACGTTTTCTTTCAACCAAAAGAGGATGAAACGTATTGCCTTTACATAATTATTCACAAGGACTAGGAGGGGTTCAGAGAGGGCGATCTTCATGGAAACAGTTGCTCTGATCGCTTTATTACCCCTCCTAGCCATTGAAAGAAATTTAGAAAAAGAAGTATTTAAATATAAGGAGGCTATCCATTCCCTTGACGAGTCTTTACGCCCCCTTATTCTATAAAACAGCAGCTATTGGATTTTGCCTTGATTTTAAGGCAATACTTAACGTAAAATTCCATAACTGCTAAAGGTTTTAAAGCACTAATACTAAATTTGGGTAAAATGATTTAAAAGCTAAATTATTGCTGAACCATATGAGGCGAGTTAAGATAATTTCCTTAAGCGTTTTAACTTCTTTATTGTTAACCTATTTAAGTGGTGTAGAAATAATAGGTTATGGTTTAGTTAAGTTACCAATATCTTATGCTCAAGCTATATACATTCATGAAAGTCTTGCAATAGTTACTGGTATATTAAGTATAATATTATTAATAATTTCTATAAAACAGAACGCTATTATTAAATTCTTATCAATAATTAATTTAGCATTTATAGGCATAGCTGGACTTTCTGGATATTATTTCGTTAATGGAAAAGGATTAATATTTCTATTTTCAATGGAAACTTTCTTCATATTATCTACAATTACAACGTCACTATTATTGGGGTTAAGTGTAGTTTCATTATCTAAATCAGCTACATAATTATGCTTAAGTATAACTTCCGTTTACCGTTACCAACAGTTTCTGATAGACCGTAAAGTTTTTATCATTTGATATCATTTAATATTTCTAACACCTCGTTTTGAGTTTATAAACTTCTATGCCAATATTGCCACGTAGAAGAGAATCCTATAGCAGACTTGAGAAGCAATGTGAGGAAGAGGATTGCAAGGCCTATATCCACTGACCTCTTCCACCGTTTGCCCCTATACTTTCATTTCACTCATTTTATGATCAATCATGATCGAGTGTAGGGACTTAGCCCTCAACCACCTTTTAGGTGGGTCATGGGACTCCTTTGAGCCCAACGGCACGGGACTCACATCTCTGCAATCACTCCCACCCTTTTGGGCATAGCCCACATCGGCGTGAGAGATCATCCTTTATTAACAAAAGTTTGTTACAAACAGATATAAAAAGATTTCTATCAACGTGAAAAAGGATTCAGCCCCTAAAGGTGAGAGTTCCATTAGGGCGTATCATAGGTTCGTGGTTTGCCACCTTCATCTTCATTGCTGGTGGGAATTAGCCACCCCGCTCCATTCATTCAGCACACGGGCTGACCTCCTTATATAAAATATATTAGTCAGATCTGTATTACACAGATCTGACAAAACGAACGACAAATCTAGTCCCTTCAAGGATGCGGTAAAGGTTTTTAAATTCTGAATTTTTGAATCAAGTAGAATAAAACGTGTTCCCGTAAGGGGATGCCCCATAAGGGTCCCGCATATCCCAGAGTCTCTAGGATCTGGGAGCGGAGGGAAACTCTCGGTGAGGGGTAAGGGTAATGGGCTGAAGACCCAGCCCACAATATTGTAACAGAATTTTCTTAAAAACATTAGCATTAAAATTCTGCATTAACTTTCTTCTTTAATTCTTCGTCATTCGATACAATGTCTAATCCATTCTCTAACGCTGTTGTAACGTGAATAGAATCTTCAACGTCTATATTGTATTTTCTAACATTTTCAACAATTTTACTCCACTCTGGAAGTTCTAAATATTCTATTCCTAAAGATTCAAGGGCTATGATTACTGTTTTAACGAAATTATAGTCCTTTATTGATTTGCCGAGTATTCTACTTAATACCATTACTAATAAAAATGGAGTTACAATGGAAGTGTATCTATCATCATTTTTAATACTAAGCCACTTCTTTGCCCTTTCACCATATATCTTATCACCAGTTAGATAGTACACAAAAACATTTACATCAAAATATTTTCCCTTACTTGTCATTTAATAATACCTCAGTTAACGCTTCCTTTAGTATATTATCTATATCCACGTTCCCTAAATCTTTCCTAAATATGCCATAATATTTGTCAATATCTACTACTATAGGCTCTAATATTATTTTAGAACCTTCTACCTTTAACTTTAATTTCTTACTTTTAATTAGTTCTCTCACTTCTTTAGGTATAGTAATTCTGCCCCTATCATCAATTGTTAATATAAATTCTTTACCCATGTTTACCCATTTAATAACCCATAAATATAAAATTTTCTTTTAACATTGCCAGTATAGAGAGTGTGTAGTAAATAAGCTACAAATTCAGGGATCAACTTTCTATGAGATTAGGGAAATTGAACGCTTAATTAATTGCTACTTGATCCCTCAATTAATGTAATTACAGTATTTTTTATTCAATTTATCTTATTCATTATACTGCATAAGTATTGTGGTAAAGTTATTCACTACACTGCATAAGTTTATAAATATTAAGGGAGATTGTGCTTTGTGGATTAGTTGAATTTTCTTAGATCTTAAGCTAGGAGAAGTAAAATAAATTCTAAATCTTACGTTTAGTTAAAATTTAGCTATACGTTCCTATTTGGAAAACTGAAGAATTCCACAAAGCAATTTTCAAGAAAAAATTTTTATACGGAAGCTCCAGATGACCAATTTTATAAAAAACTACTTTTTCTTCTCTTTCCAACTATTAATTGTGAGTGGTAATAGAGTTAGATTACTTAAAAGGAGAGCACTACGCTTTTTAGATCAAGCAAAAAGAGATCTCGACGATGGGTATTATGATATAGGTGCTTTTCATGTGGAGCAAGCGTTACAATTGTATATTAAGGCTGTGATCTTTGAACTTTTCGGAAAGGAGTATGAAGGACATGGAATAAGGGAACTGATTAGCTATTTATCAAAGTTGCTTAAGGAAAATGGATATGAAGACCTAGCTAAAAAGATTAACGAACTAATTGCAGAATATAGGCAACAGTTAATAGCTATTGAAGACGCTTATATAGATTCTAGATATGAGAATATCGAGTATGAAAATGAAGATTTAAAACCTTTAATCGAGGTTGCAGAAATTATGATAAAATTCTTAGAGGAGGTCGTAAAGATTGTCAAGTTGGGTTAAGTTCAGATTTTCGCATTTGAGGAGATGGAGAGAGTATGCCGAGAAAATAGCTAAGGCTACACAAGATTTAGAGCCCAATTCTGAAGTTTACGTAATAGGTGGTGTTGCAGAAGATAGGATAACAGTACTCAGTGACATTGATATACTTATAGTAATAAAAAGGAAATTAAACGGTAAAGAGAAAAAGAAGTTAAGAGAAATGATCTTATTAAGAGCTATAGATTTATACAATTTACCTTTTGATGCTCCAGTTGAAATTCACTTAAAGGACGAAGATGGGGCAAAAAGATTTTTCGAACTGTCTAAAAAGGTAATAAAAGTATTATAATATAGGGAAATTTATCCTTAATTTAATATAAAAAATATATAAAAAGTTATTGTAAAATTCTCACTTTATGTATAAAGGAATAATAAATATAATTAATCAAATAATCAATTATCGAAGGCTATCTTCACTTCTTTTAGGTAATATTGTTATTTTCAGATCTCTTTGATACTTTTTCTAGCTATTTTATCCATAGCTTTTCTTAGAATTTGCATTATTGCGGATTTTGAAACGCCAAACTCTTTTGCTAACTCTTCTAAACCTATTCTCTTAGGAGAATTAAAATATCCCTTAATTACTGCAATTTTTAACACTTCCTGCTCCTTGGGTGTTAATTCATCTTTAACTGATAATAAAGGGTCGATGGGATCTTCAAAAACCTTAAGATCAAAAGTTAATTCCCTTATTTTTGGAATAACCTTGCTAAAACTGCTAGACTCTGCTATTATATTCCATTTCTCTATACCGCTATAGATGGTTTCATTCATACTGAAAATTTTGCAATTTTGTAATAATTTCTCTGCTATTCTACCGGGAAGTTTCTCTGTTGAAGCGTATATTGCTCTGACTCCAGATTTACTTTTATACTCATCAAGCAATTTAAAATCTATAATCATTTTATTTCTACTTATCATTTTAATAATCTGCCTATATAAACTCCTATCTTTAGCGTAAATGATACCTATTACATTCTCAGTTAATTCTTCAAGAGATGGAATCCTTCTAATAACCTTTACATACAACTCATCTTCACTAAATTTTTCTGTGTAAAGGCTCCAATCCTCATGTGCCAGCAAAATCGTGTAACTTTTTATCATTATAAAAACATTATCAGCTAAAGGTTTAAAAGATTACTAAATAACTACTATTATTTTTACATAAAATACATAAAATTTTTCTATAATATAATCTAGATAAGTAATATATAATTTTTGTATTATTGATTTTATAACTACTTTTTAGATAGTGATTTGTAATAAAAGAGTTTATATTTACTCCGGTAAAGAGATTCATAAGGTGCTTAAGGCAATAAATGTAACTAAGGAATTTCACGGTAATGTAGTAATTTCCAATGTAAATTTGGAGGTTAGAGATAACGATAAGGTTGCAATAATAGGTTTGCATAACTCTGGTAAAACTGTATTAATGGAAATACTTTCGGGAGAAATTAAGCCCACGCAAGGTAAAGTACTTTTAGACGGTAAAAAAGTTAATAACCGTAAAATAGCCTATGCTCCACAAATTCCTAAATTCATACCTACTATGAAAGTAAAGGAGGTAATGAAATATGTTACTGACAATTACGATCCTTTCTTAGACGAGTTAGGATTAGATAAAGAGAAGAGAATAAGAGACTTATCGTTAGACGAAAAAAAGAGGCTATCCATAGCGTTATCCTTACCGTTTTCACCTAAGCATTTACTTTTCGACGATTTATCCTCAATTAGTAATATTACCAAAGAGTTCATAAGGAAATTTAATGGAACAATAATCTTAGCTCATCATAACTTAAAGGAAGTATGGGATCTAATTGATAAAGTAGTCATTATTTCCAGAGGAAGGATTACGTTTAATGAGAATAAGGAAGAATTACTTTACAAAATCGTTAAGTATGTAGATGAAGAAGGTGAACACGAAATTTGGGAAAAGACTAAGGAAGATTATGCTGAAAAAATACTAAAAGAGAGAGGAGTTAAGTTTGATGTACTGGGTGTAACACCAGATGAGGTCTTTTTATATTTTTACGCTAGAGCTTAAGAGGGCACTTTTATTTTCATTTATAATACTATTAGGGATAAGCATCTCATTAATTATAACACAAATACCGATATTATCTATTAATGCAGTAGGAATTGTAGATGCTTCAGCTTACGGCATAAGAATTGCAGGATATGTATTTAATTTTTACGGAAAAGGAGTACCAGCAATAGTAGAAATAAATTACAATAATATAACTGAAAAAATAACTACAGAAAATGGTTCGTTCAATATTTTAATTCCATTTGCCTATATAGAACATTCTCCAATTAAAATATCAATAAATTCATATTTTACTAATATAGGCATAGAAATAAGAGCGAGCTCAATTTCAACGTTTTCAATTAATACCGTATCCATAGCCTCTGCATCAACTAATTACCTCTCAATGATAGTTGTAAAAGGAAGAACTATAATAGCTTTAAACCCTCAAAAAGTGAATTACATTATAGTTAATGGCAAAATTATGAAAGTGAATCGCACAATATTTACAATTAACTCGCAGAACGTTTCTCTACCTTATAGTATTCCCATTACATATTACGGGAAATCATTAATGCTTATGGGTTTAAAGTTCCATTTATTAGCAATTCTCATATTTACGTTTGCCTTGATCGATATTGCCTTCTATTTCTTATTATCCTCATTCCCTAGAGGTGAATTAAAGGAAATAATCAGGTTAGTAGGATTAGAGAGAATCTATTTTATTAAATTAGCGGCTTTAATACCTCTAGTTTTACTCCTTTCAACAGTTCCCTTCTATCTATTTCTTGTAATTGAGGGAGTTTTTAACATTACAACATTAGTTAAATACCTTATAAGTGTTATAGGCTTTGCTTTAGGGACTTTCGGGCTTTCCCCTTTTGGTTCAAAGAACATGATTTACTATTCGATTATTTTAGGAATATACATAGCGAATCTAACATTCTACAATGAATCCACTTATTCTCTTTTAACATCTTTGTTAGTAATAGCAGGCTATTTTAAGCTAAAAATGGCATGATATTAAGACTGACTCCTCCCGCCCTGGAAGGGCGATGGTTCCCCTTCCAGAGGGCTCATCATTCCCACCATCGATTTGGGTTTACATCTATCATTTGAGGGGCAGTCGGGGCAACCAGAAAGCTCCCCACATGAAAAGGGAGCTTTCATCGCCGAGCTCTAGTCCCTTAATGGGAAGAGACGTTGCTGATTGCCCCCTCCCACAGTCCCATTAAGCTTGGGAGGAGCATCATTAGCGTCACTAAAAGACGTTTTGATAAAGGAGTATTTAAATATAAGGGACTATCATCCCCGCTGGCGAGGCTTTCCGCCCCCTTAACCTATATGCGTGAATTTTGTCACAATGTTCAGTCCGACGGTAGGGGTTTGTCACACTTATATTCACACTTATTATTAACTAATAACTTTTTTAATATTAATAGACATGAAACCTATTGGTTTTATATCCAATCAAATAACTTCAGCTCTAGTAGATGGTTCATCTATAATATGGTTTCCAGTACCTAAGTTTGATTCAAGCTCTGTGTTTACTAAGTTACTTGATGAAAATGGTGGGGAGTTTTCTATTTTTCCGCAAAAGGGAAAATTATTAGGTATTAGCCAAGAATATGTATATCCTTTAGTTCTAAGAACAGTAATAGTCACGGAAAACGGTAAGATAACTATAGATGATCTAATACCCTTAGGGGAAACTGTGATAATAAGGAAAATTGAAGCTGAAGTTCCATTTAGTGTAGTCTTTAAACCTATGTTTAACTACGCTCTTTATAGGCCAGTGATAGAAGAAAATAGATTCCTAAATCCTAAGGGTAGGGATTGCATAGCATTCATTTATGACTACAATGGTTCGGTTAAAAGGGTAAATCAATATACATGGGAGTTCAGCCAGGGTCACGGATATTTAGCTTCAAATTACTCTTCAGATAAGAGGCATGGTGCGGTTAGTAAAAGGGGAAAAATTCTAGAATTAGATTATAAAAGATCTTTTGAAAATACAATAAAGTATTGGAAAAGCTTAGATATAAAGGATGTTAAAATGTTTAATGATTTGTATAGAACCTCTATATTTACGCTTTTGGGTTCTATTTATTCTCCTTCTGGAGGTGTAATAGCAGCCCCTACTACGTCACTTCCTGAAGTAGAGGGAGGTAAAAGGAATTGGGATTATAGATTCGTTTGGATTAGAGATTCCTCAATAATAGCTGAAGCTTTATTAGAAGCAGGGTATATTGTTGAGGCAAGAAGGATTATAAATTTCCTATTATCACTAATAAATTTCTCTTCAAAGCCATTTTACTATCCGCTATATACAGTTGAGGGAACTATTCCTCCACCTGAACGAGAGATAAAATGGTTATCTGGTTATAAAAATTCTAAACCAGTTAGAATAGGCAACGGAGCCTCTACGCAAATTCAATTGGATATTGAAGGATTCTTTTTATCGGCAGTTTATAAGTATATAGAAATTACAAATGATTTAGTATTTCTAAGGGATATCTTCAATAAAATAAAATATATAGCAGACTGGATATCTAAGAACTGGATATTAAAGGATTCTGGAATATGGGAAGATAGAGGAGATCCTAAGCATTATACCCATTCTAAAATGATGATGTGGATCGCATTAGATAAAGCTGGTAAATTATCAAAATTATTAGGAAATAATGACGAATGGGAAGAAAGTAGGAACAGATTAAGGGAATGGATATATGCTAACTGTATTAAAAATGGATATTTCACTAGATATGCGGGCTCAGAAGATGTAGACTCAGCACTTCTCTCAGCTCCGATTTATGGATTTATTAAAGCTGATGATGAAATATTCTTAAATACACTTAATAAAATAGAAGAGGACTTATTAACTGATGTATTCGTTAAAAGATATAGAACTGATTTTATGGGTGAGGCTAAGCATCCATTTCTGCTTACTTCTGTTTGGTTAGCTAGGGTTTATATAATGTTAGGTAAAATAGATAAGGCAGAGGAAATACTTAATAAAATTAACGAACTATCTGGTAATTTACACTTAGTTGGAGAGCATGTTGACGTAGAGAAGGGAGAATTTACAGGAAATTTCCCTCAAAATTTCGTTCACGCACAGTTAATTATGGCAATTCACGATCTTTTAAGGAAGAAGTTTAACAGTTAATGATTTTTTTATGGGAATTGCTATTTCTTAATCCGCTAATTTGAGGAATATTTAATAATTTAAGATGATAACTTATAAGCAGTGATTAAGCCAGAATTATGTATAAGATGTAGAGGAGCTAAGTATTTGTGTGGACTCTCTTATTGTCCTATCTTAGTTAAATCTAAGGTAGTTAGAGTTCACAATAAAGAAATTTATGGTTCCTCACCTCCTACGATATTCGTCGGTAGGTCAAATTACCCTAAACTCACGGTATATCCTTCAGCTCCTCCAATAGTCGGTGACACTGGTAAATTTGAGGATCCTAAATATTGGCTAATTTCAGACTTAAATGAATTCCTAACTATGAGACTTTCTTTAATAAGGGGAGGTGTTAGATATGATATAAATGCTGCTAAAAATCCTAACAAGATACTTTTAGATATCCAGATCATGAGCCTATCGGCTAGACCAGTAGATGTAGAACTTAAATTGGTAAAACCCCCCTCTGGTGGGATTTTAGATGATAATACCCCACCCTTAGGTCCTTCAGCTCCGTTAGAGAAACTAAACATTACTACCTCACCTTCACCCTTAAGAGTAACTGAAAAGGTTTACAGTGATACCGATATGAAAGCCGTAGAAGGTATATTAAGGCTATATAAAGCTGGATTAGATGTGGAAAAAATATCTAGAATACTAAGTGTTGGTGCTTTAGGTCATTTTAGAAAATTAGTACCCACTAGGTGGAGCATTACAGCTGTGGATAAGAGTATTTCAGATTTTCTAATAGAGAAAATAAAAACTTATGATACTATAGATAAGGTAGAAGTTTATTTTAGAAAATTTCAAAGAAATTTATTCGTAGCAATATTGATACCTAAGGAATGGAGTTTTGAATGGGGTGAGGCATGGTTTCCTGGAAGTACCTGGAATAAATGGGGAAATTACGTTGACGTAGAAGTCGATAATGAGGGGTATTTTGGAAGAACTGACTACCCAGAAATAGGAGGTTGTTATTATGCATCAAGACTAGGCGTAACAGAGTTCTTAGAATCCAGAAGAAAACAAGCTACAGCAATACTATGGAGGGAAATATATGAAGGATTTAATTTACCAATAGGAGTCTGGTTTGTAAGGGAGAACATTAGAGAATTATTCAAAGCAAAACCCATAATATTTGAAGATTTGAGTTCCGCATTAAATTTCGTTAAAAAATTGCTGAGAATAGACTTAAAATTATGGTTAAGAAAATCTATACTCTCTTATAATACTATTGATAAGTGGTTAAAGTGATAATAAGATATATAAAGGTTAAGAGCGCATTAAGTAAATCTAACTTAAAGGAACTAGATTATAGTTTAAATCCTTATTTAGGTTGTACGTATGCATGCACTTATTGTTATGCTCCTAATTTCACCCCCAATAAGGAGGCTTCAGAAAATTGGGGAAAGGTTGTAGTAGTTAAGGAAAACATATTGGAAATTCTAAGAAGGGAAGTTAAAGTGGTTAAGAAAGGAGTTGTAGGAGTGTCCACAATTACAGACCCCTATCAGCCTATTGAGGCAATTAAGAAAATAACTAGAGAGAGTTTAAGATTACTTCTGGAAAATAGCTTTAGGGTATCGATCCAAACAAAATCTCCCCTAATATTAAGGGATTTAGATCTACTGGAAAAGTATAAGAGTAAGGTAGATGTAGGATTTACTATCACAAGTTTAGATAATTACTCTGAGTTAGAACCCTATGCACCACCACCTAAAGCGAGAATAAAAGCTATAAGAAAAATAAGTGAGAGGGGTATTGAGAGTTGGATATTTATAGGTCCTATAATTCGAGGATATAATGACTACGAAATAGAGAAAATAATTGAGGAAATTTCAGATATAAGGGTAAGAGTAATATACGATAGTTTTCATTATTATAAGGGTCTTAAATATAAGGAAGGTACAGGTGATTGGTGGGGAAAAATTAAAGAAAGGATAACGAATTTATGTAAAAAGTATAACCTAGAATGCCATGAGGAAAGAGAAGATTGGATTTATGAGAAGAAAAAACTTTATAAAACATTTTAATGAAAAATTTTATATTAAAATGGATTAAGAGGGCTATTTATCCGTTTGCCCCTACACTTTCATTTCACTCATTTTATCTTCAATCATGATCGAGTGTAGGGACTTAGCCCTCAACCACCTACCAAACTTAACGGTAGGTGGGTCATGGGACTCCTTTGAGCCCAACGACACGGGGCTCACATCTCCAGCCCTTTTCCTCAAATTATAGAGGGCAGCTACATCCCTATGCCACAACTCTCTCCCTTTCTCACAAACACCAACCCTTGGGGCACTGCCCCCATCGGGTTGGTAAATGATCTTTGTCCCATGAACTGGGCAAACAGTAGAAGTATAAGATGGGTTAACCAAAATTACCGGAACACCAAACTCCCTAGCCTTCTCAACAATAGCATTCTTCATAGAAGAAAACGCTGAACGGTAAATCCTCAACCTAAGCTGTTTATCCTTAATACCCTGAGTGTGGACAACAATTTTATTCATTTGAAATTTGGTTAAAATTTCCTTAAAGTTGCATCATTTAAACTCTCTGATTCACAATAAAAATTTTTGGACATGGTTAAAATTACAACATTATATTTTATTAACTAATAAATTTTATGTCAAATTGAAAATAAAACTGTACTTTATATAATTTATTCTGAATTAACAAAATTGTTATCCACACTCAATTTTTAATTAGAGAATGCTACTATGAAGTCAATGAGCGATGCGAGGGGAGGAAGGCACTCGATGAAACTTCCCGTGTCCTTGAAGGGAGTTAGTCCCATAGACAGTATAGGGAGGGAAATAAGGGGTATGAGGGTGAGGGTTAATATGAAACCCTATGAAAGTCCGACCTCTTCTGAGATATCTTTAGTTATTACTCCATGAGCATAAAGTTTGTTAAATATGTGTTTACCCATGGCGTAACTCTATACCCATCAACTATTTCGTTAAAACACTTTTCTAAGGATTATTACGGAGATGTCATATATTTAGATCCGCCCTCGCTTATACAAACTTTTCTACAAAAAATCATTCTCTCGACTTTTTCTGTATTTTAATCACCTAGTTTTTTACGTGAAAAAGAGATTCCCATACTGGCGTTGAGGTATAAGCTTTATGTTAAACTTAAGGTAGGGCTTTACGGTTTAGCTGTTTCTTAAGGGATAATTACTCTTATAAGGGGGAGAGTTAATTTTTGAATAATAAATTTATTTTGAAGGAGGCTAAAGATTTATTACTTAATGCTTCATCGTATCTGAATTAACGAAATTAATAAATGATACCGAAAATGAAATATATGTGTATGGAGAAGGATCTTTATAAAGTTAATAAGGAATACGTTGAAGCTAGGGTAATTGAAAGTTTATCAGATTTACTTATTTCTCTCAATTTATGGAAGGAAGGTTATACTAGGAACTCTGCGGGTAAAGCTTTTAGCGCGGTAAAAGCGTTATTAAGTGCATTAATAGTCGCTAATCATGCCAAGTTGTTAGAAATTGTCAAAGACGTCAAAGAGAGAGAGTGGCTTAAGAAAAAAGCTCACGTTGTCCCTACTCATAGTATGTACGCTTTAGCGCAAATGCTGAAAGATATAGGAATTGATGTTACAAATCTTGTTAACTATGCCTTAGATCTTCATGACTACCAATATAATGGGTTTGAGCCAGGGTTTAGTAAATACAGTAGGAAGGAGGACGTTTTTAGAGATTTAATAACGGTAGTTAAGGAAACTAAGAGATTAATTAGCACATACTTTCCGAGTCTCGAATTGAAGGAAATATCAGAAAAAATTGATGAGATATTTAAGGAATTGATAAAATAATAGGTAGTGTAGTTACTAAGGTATAAATTTTGCTATAAATTTTATATCCAATATACTAATTATTGTACTTAGTGCCTAAAATAGAACAATGATTTTTGTAGCTTAGTACAAGCGTGATGAAAGTGTAGGCATATAGTCCTCTATTTCTTAAGAGTATAAGAATGATAACGTATTCTATCTAATGCATGCTTACTTATTTCATAATTTGGAATAACTCCATGAAATCATTGCACAATGACTTCCGCTTGAGTTCCTTAAATCTGGTAAACTATTATGTTGGTAATCTCCAAATAGATGCTAATTTCCTTACCCTCTACTTCAGACTTCCTAACGACGTTAATCTCGTTAGGCACAACATCTCTGTGAAACATAATTTTTGGGGAGAATTTAGGAAAAATTCTTTGTGAGGAAAATCCCAGGATATATGCGTAGTTATTGTGTATACTTCTTAAAAACGTTCTCGGCAACTTTAACCAACTCTTCTGGTCCTAAAACCTCGTCAGCGTTAGTAAAGTTAGGTTTCTCAGCTAAACTGATTAACCCAGCTTTAGGTATTCCAGCCATTCTAATCCTCTCTATAGAATTCTCAGCCTCATTCCGTGTAAATTCTCCTAACTTGACTTCATAACCAATAACTGGTTTATCCTTATCTAATAGCACAACGTCAATATCTTCAAAAGGTGAGTAAGCTAAAGTCAAGTTATGGCTCTCAGCCAGCAATTCACCTATAGCAAATTGCACTTCCCTACCTATGGGAAGTTCACCAACGCTTTCAGTGAAAGAGACATTATACTTAGCTTCAGCATAAAATACTAAGGAGATTATCGGTGAGGAAATTTTGTAATACCATTTTGCCTTCCTCTTCTCACCGTAAATTCGTATTTTCTCTATTAACCCCATGTTAGATAATATGTCTAAAAAACCGCTCACTGAAGATGAAGTTACGTTAAAACCCTTACTGTTTAAAGCCCCAGAAATTATTGAAGTATTCCACTCACCTTCAGCTAGGGAGAGCAAAATAGCCTCATAGAGAGTTGTTAACTGCCTTTCCTCCTCTTCAAATATTTCCCCAATTAACGCTTTTGTCACCATGTAGAGTTGGTAAGCCTTTTCCTTTAAGTCCTTTAGACTTTTAACGAAACCAATAGTCCACGGGTCTCTATATATTAAAGAAAGTAATGGGTCTTTAATTTGACTTAATACATCAGCGTAGTGTATAATGTCAAGCCTATACGGTAATACCAGGCCAAGTAATGGACTTCTCTTATCTACTAATTTCCGCATAACTCTGAAGCTTGAACCTACCAGGATAAGTTTACCGTTAGGGTGCTCAGTGCTTAACCCGTCCCAGTACTTTTCTGGTAACCTTTGGAACTCATCTATTACTACAGTCTTATCTTCCTTTAACGCCCTTATTGTTAATGAAAAAGCCTCATCAAGCTTTCGAAAGCTACCGTCTGAAGGGAAATAAGCTTGTAGATCTCTAGTTATTACGTAATACAGATCGTAGTTTATATATTTCCTCACTAGAAAAGATTTACCTACTTTCCTCCTACCGTAAATTAGTGTCCAGCCCTCAAGGTTTTTTAGGTCTTTGTATTCTCTTCGTAATATTTCCATAGTTATATTACCACCATAATATTATATCGATAATATTAAAAACTTCCCGTTAATTTGAGAGATATCATTAAAACTCTGAGTTTTAAATACTTTATCATGAAAATTTACATTTTATACAATTATTTCTGAGAAGTAAAAATTGACAAAGTTAAAGCAATAAACGCTCTCCACATTGTTGTAAATTAAATTAACACTTTTAATTCAATAGATTATTGAGGAATATCAATCATTGCTAAAAATATTGAAACCGGTATTATATTATAATCAACTTTATCCTTGCTAAGAATGTAAACCTTTTTCATTCTCCCTAAGATTTTCTTCTCAGCTTTAACATTACCGAATTTCACTTCAAAGCCTATAATCTCTTCCTTACTCTTTATTACGGCATCTATTTCTCCTTTTGCCTTGATATAAAAGGTATCATAAATTCTGGATAAATGAGAAATTACTACGCTTTCAATTAACTTAGTCTCATCTGGCAAGTTAGTTAAAGTCCAGAAAGAAAATGCCCTATATATAAACGGATCTATAAAGTAAAACTTATTTTCCTTCATAGTTAACATATTACCTTCTGGATCTATCTGCTCTAGAACCTTAAGTAAATATAGTTTCTGTAAAAGTTCTACATAACTTATCGTAGTCTTTACCGTACCCACTCCAAACGACTTAGATAAAGTATGGTAACTGAAATCATTTGCAGTCCTTTCTATTATACCTTTTATTGCGAGCTTAAAGAAAGTCTCGCTCCTCCTTAACTTATTTACATCACTAATTATACTGGAAATGAAATCACTTATTGTATTCTCACCTACTTTTCCGTATTTTACGAAGTCCCTTATTGCATTAGGAAAGTCTCCGGTAATTAAATACTTTTCAAGAAGTTCGTTAAGCTCACTCAAGAACTGAACGTTTCGCATATAGTTTGAAAGTACGAAGTCCAAATCCCCTTTTTGAATCTTAACGTTAAATAATTCCACATATTTGGAGAAAGGTAAAGGTAGCATTAGTAAATTTTTTACCTTTACCCCTTCTTCCTGGGAAAGTCTCAATTTCCCTCTTTGCAGACATCGATAATGAACCCGTAACTACCAAGACATCATTCTTAAAATCCCCTTTATCAATTCTACCCTTTAAAGCTCTATACCACTCTCTCGGATAAGTTATCTCATCAAGAAAAATAAATGATGAAGCAATATTATTGGCTTTTCTAAACTTTATATACTCTCCAAGAATTTCATCTAATTCCTTATAATCTGCCAATTTGTCACAAGAGAAATAGAAAATGGATTTAGGATTCACCCTTCTTTCGTCTAAAAGCTTCTTAATAAGGAGAATTAGCGCAGTAGATTTACCTACTTGTCTAGGGCCAAAAAGAAGTTGAGGGAATACGGAGATAAGCTTACCTTTTCAATCACGTCTGGAAACCACTTAACTTCAGACTCTTCATATTTCCTATATACTTCAAGTTCTTTTATCCTATCCTTCGAGATCCACCAAGGGTTGTATTCTTCTATCATTGTATATTCACACTCCACAGAGATTTAAAAATCCTGTTTACTCTGATTCTACAAAAACTTAAAAATAGTAGTTAATCTTCATGTTGTAAAAAACTATTAATGTCTTTGCCAACAATTTCCGATAAGCCGTGAAGTTTATAAGTTATAAATTATGATGTAGAAGAGAGCCCTACAGTGAACTCTATAAGCAATGTGAGGGGAGGATGGGTTCGATGGGACTCTATATAAGTACCCATGGCGGAATTAGAAGTAATTAAAGAAGGTAAGTTACGCCACAAGTAAACACTTGACTGCCCGTCTTAAATAAAACTTTATTCTATTATGTGGAAATCTAGGTAGTACACATGGAGAACTTAGTAAAGGTTGACGAAAAGGGTAGGTAGCCCTATCTACGAACTTAAGGTGTGCTGTTAGATGATGAACGAAAACATTCACGTCAAAAACAACTATTAACTCTGAGAGATCTGCTAATCTCTTCTCCCACCTCCTCTACCTCTTCTGGGTTTATTTTAGCCCAATACTTTGAAGTTTCCTAACAAGTATTAGCTCTATCTTATCATCCTTTACATCTTCACCACGAGACGTTAGTCAGGTTGATCAAAAGCAATTCATAAGTAATATTAATAAGAAATTGGAATGAGATAACGTGTTCTCCTCTTTAGGCGTTAATCACAAGTACGTGACTTTCGGTGAAACTTAGTTGAATAAATGTTCGGGGGTCTGAAATTAAGGTTAGGAAGTATAGATAAGTATTTCGAGTGTGGATAACAATTTTGTTAATTCGGTATAAATTATATAAAGTGTAAATTCAATTTTGATTCGTTACAAGATTAATTCGTTAATAAAGTGGATAGTAATAATTTTAATTTCCATTAAAATTTTTATTGTAAAATTAAAGTGTCCAAAAGGGAGACTTTAAAGTAATTTTGAATAAGTTTCAAATAAATGAAATTGTTGTCCACACTCGCTAATTAAGACAAAAATCTTATATTGGTATACCTATATAATATATCCTATGTCAGTAGTAATAACGATTAAGGTGGATAAGCGGATTGCGGAATTGATAGAAAAGATGATAAGTTTAGGCATTGCTAAAACTAAAAACGAGGCCGTAAACTTGCTAATAGAGTACGGTAGGAATGAGATAGAGAAGTGGATAGAAAAAGAGGAGAAAGTTGAGGAACTGGTAAATAAGTGGCTTAAGGATGGTTTCCCATATAAGGGTTTAGACACTTCAGATTTAAGGGAAGAAAGAGTATGAGCATATATGTTGATACTAACGTTATAATTTCTTTTGTGGAACAAGACGTGAACTATAACAAGGCCCTAAAAATTAGGGAAATTAACGATTTAATAACATCAGAGGTCACATTATTAGAGCTGAATTCATTTTTCTCAAGAAAGTTAAAGGACGAAATTTTGGCTGAAGCCTCAACGAGATACGCTGTTAGAGCCACTAACGTTAAGGTCGTTGAACTAGATATGAACAAGCTGTTTAGAAAGGCATTAGAACTCTCAATTAAATTGCAACTAAAGACACTAGACGTGCTTCAGATATCTTCAGCCCTATTACTTAATGCAAAATCTTTCATCACTTTCGATAAGGATATATTAAAAAAGAGAGATCTCGTAGAAAAAATTGTTAAGATATCTATTTCTGGTTTATAGTTGAAATCTTCTATAATGATACATAATTTATATCTATACTTTTAAAGAACTATATTATAGTTGTAATATCTCCTAAACCCCATAATATTAAATTATAAATTCCAGAAGATTTACTTCCTATATAAAACATATTAGTCAGATCTATATTACACACATCTGACTGGGGATGTAAGCCGTTTTGGGCTTAAAGCTCGAATAAGGGCAAATTTGGAGGCCCCAGTCGCAGGAATAAATTTATCAAAAGATAAGTTAGTAGTGTAGTGTATTTTCAAGGTAAATTTTAGAGTTACCGAATAATAGGCAAGGGTTTGAGGCGTTACCGCTATCGCCCCTAACAGAACTATGAATACAACGAGTCCAACGCACCCTTGATATCAGGCTTGTCAAACTTCACCTCTTTAGGTTCCTCAAAACTACTCTTAACCTCATAAACACAGTCCCTCAGAACGTGATAAGCTTTAGTTGTGAGCTTACCTGCCAAAGCACAAGTAGCAACAACAGTTTTCTTACCCTCTCAACAAGCCTATTGTAAAACTCCTTGAATGACCCGTAATTCTTAGCAACCCTAGCGCAAAGGAATAAAGTCCTACGTAAATACTTGTTACCCGCAATCATACCATAATGGGACTCACTTCTGTCTAGTCTTAGGTGCAAATCCAGAATAAGCAGCCTTAGAATCAGAAAACCTGGAAACATCACCAAATTCCGCATAAATTGTAGCAGCAGTAATAATACTAATACCAGGAATCTTGATTAACTCAATAGCCTCTTGAGGAACCTTGGGGATATTATAGCATTCTCAACTTATTTAATTTTCTCATCTAAGAACTTCAACAAGGCTAAAAGTTGTGATAACATTAATTGCTCTGCAGTTTTCTCCCAAGCATTGCTTCAAGTTCACTCTTATCCTCCTCACTCAACTCCTGCCCTTTGCTCAACTTCTCCATTAACTCCCTTCTTGTTCTATCTTGTATCCTGCAGTTTCTAAAATCTATCTCGTTTTTAACTTGCGTCCTCTTCTCCACTAGGTTTACCCTATACCTAGTTAACTCCCTTAACTCTAGTATATCTCCAATTGGTATGTATGATCCCTTTACGATTCCTAATGAGTACGCTATTGCCAATCTTTCAGCGTCTAGTTTGTCAGTCTTCTTCCCTAGTATTTCTCTTGATTGTATTGGGTTTATTACTGCAACCTTGTATCCTTTTCAACTAGTTTTTCGTAAAGGTAGTAGAAGTATACTCCAGTTGCTTCCATTACTCTTCAAATTCACCCAAAGTTACTCTATTCCCTCGTTGTTGTATGGGAACTCCTTTACCTCTAATACTTTCTCTCTTGTTTATAATATTCCCCTAGTAACGTTGGTTACAACCTCCAACTCAGTGTTTTACCCCACTTGTTAGGCAGTTCCCAAGGGGTTTTAGTAAGCCTCAACCATGAGTTTTTAACCCTGAAAAGTTATCGGCTTATGGATTTTTTGCCTTGTTTATTTATAAGTTTTTCTCTAGTAATACTTGGTTATTTGTTCTCTAGAAAATTCGTTGGAGGAGGGATTATACTCTTGGGTTATAAGCATGGTTTGTCTAGGATAAATATAAGTAGATATTCGATTAGCGGAATAAAAAATCAGCTTTTTAAATATTGTAAAATCAGCTATAATATATTATTTGTTGTAAGTTTTTCTAATAGGAACTTACTGAGATTCTGTTTGCATTATTAATGACAATATGCGTTAGAAGAACCGTAATTTATTTTAACTTTGGCGAGAATACATTTATGTGTCTACCGTTTATAGTATACGGATACCAAAAAAGCTAAGGGAATTAATGAATTTAGTAAATGTGGATTGGCAAAAGGAGATAAGTAAGTATATAGAAGATAGAGTAAGGAAGGAGCTAATACGAAAATATATAGAAGAGGGGAAGAATAATTTAATTGAAATGAAAAACATAAGTAATTCAGATTTAATTAGAGAGGATAGAGAAGCTTGATACTAGATTCTTCTGCAATAGCTTCATTCTTCTTTAGAGATAGTTTCACAGATAAAGTAATTAAAATAATAGAAGAGAGTAATGAAGATTTCTTAACGTTAGATTTAGCATTTGCTGAAGTTTCTAATGTTGCTTGGAAAAGGATAGTATTATTTAATGATAAGCAGAATGCTACATTAGAACAGTTAAGAAATGCTTTAGATTTTATAGAAAAATTATGCAAGATAGTTTACGTTAAGGATATTGCTATGGAAGTTATTAACTTAGCTGTGCGAGAGAAGTTATCTTTCTACGATTCCGCATTTCTTTATCTTGCTATAAAAGAAGGTACTAAGCTATTAACTACTGACCTAAAATTATTTAATAAATTAAATGATAAGTTGAAGAACTACATTATAATTCCAGAAAGTAAAAGCTAGTTTCAGGTAAGATATAATTTCACCAATATATAAAATTTTTACCTAACTTAAGAACATAAGTGATAGTGCTACCATTTGTGTATAAATCTATACTTTAACGTCAGTATGGGAATCTCGTTTATCTCAAGATAAATTAAAACTTATAATAAATTGAATTATACTTGTTTAATTCGAGTAAAATATCATATTTTTCTAACAATTGTAGTTAATAAAAAATTTTTCTTGAATATTCCTGAAATATTGAATTTATTTAACGTTAATGAAAAGAGAAGCATAATGCCAACTAGACTAAATGGAAAACACACCCCGTAGAAATCCCCTAACCTTACCCCATAGATCCCTACACAACACCTCAAGAAATTCTAAATCGAGTAGCATTTATTGGAAAATCCTTGCATTATAATATTCTTATAAAGGGCTCCATTAATATTTATATTTAATTTCATGATATATCATAAAAATCTAATATGTGTATATAATGAAACTTCAAAATTTATCTCCACATAATTTTGAAAATTATTTAACTCTAGAATTTTCCCTAAAATGCTAATTGAGAAAACTCCCATAACCTAACCCCCCTCCAAGAACAAACCAAAAACCAGATACAATATTTATTCTCTAAATAAAGACTTATCTATTAGAATAAGTTTTAAGCTTAACATTTACTGAATATCCGTTATCCAAGATAATTATAGCAGAGTTATCCTTAGAACTAACGTTAAGAAACTTAGCTTCTATAGAATTATTTCCTAAAATAATATATGATGGAAAGAAAGTTAAAGCTTGATTAACTCCGTTTAAACTTATCGACTTTATATTACCTTGTATTTGAGAATAGAATTTTATTAAAGCTTCTCCCGTATTCTGAAAGATTACACTATCTAAAATAATAATACCTATTATAGTAGCAAATATTATAATATTAATTATAGCAAATATTATACTAACTAACATGGAACTGAAATATAAATTAAGCAAATATGAGTGACTAAATTTAATACTGTGATATATTAAAAATATTATATCTCCATAAATATAAGATAGAAATGACACTACTAAAGCTAATATGCCCGCAACTAATAGATTTTTGCTTATCTTTAACATGTGTTTACCCCTTAGCGTAACTTATCCTTACTTTTAATTACTTCTAATTCCGTCAAGGGCATTCCTCCTAAAGGATCATAAACATCCACCCTTAAATCATTGTAGAAGAGAAACACTACTACCATCATTTACCTTTTACTCCTAACCTCATTAACAGAGCCCGTCATCAATTGGGAGATCATCAATAAAAAATTTTGGATAATGCTATATAAACTTAATTCACATTAACAATATTTAGAAGTGATTAAAAAGTAACTAATAATCACACAAAAGCGTCGCAATCTGTTGTTTAAGGAAGTAAGCTATCGGAAAAGTTTTTATCAACAGTTGAAGATACACATTTAACGATGATAGTTATTGAGGCCGAAAATCTAACAAAGAGGTACGGAGATATAGAAGTTCTTCATGGTTTAACATTCTCGATAGAGGATAAGTCAATTACATTAATTATGGGACCTAATGGTGCGGGGAAATCAACACTTCTCAAAATAATTTCTGGGCTTATAAATAGAACTTCAGGATATATTAACGTATTAGGTGAAGATCCATGGAATAGTAAAAACTTAGTGAGAAAGTTAGCAATAATATTAGATAAGCCGTTTCTCCCCCTTTATCTTACAGTAGGAGATATAATAAAGGAAGTAGCAGAAGAATTTAACTATCCAATTAGTGATGCTAAAAAACTTTTAGAAGAGTTTAACTTATCACACTTCATTAAAAATAAGGTTAGAGATTTATCTACTGGTACTAGACAAAAATTACAAATAGTATTCGCATTAATGAAAAACCCAGAAATAATTGTCGCAGATGAACCTACAGCAAACCTCGATATAACGTCAAGATATGAAGTTTATAACACTTTCATGACATTAAGGGAAAAGATGGGATTAACTGTATTAATATCATCTCATATTCCATCTGAGCTCCTGGCCTTCTCAACGCATGTTTTAGCAATAAATAATGGTATTCTAAAATTTTTCGGAAAAGTGAATAACTTGTTAAGGAACGATTTTCTAGAGGAGTTTTATATCACAGTTGATAATGTTAACAGAGCAATTGAAGCACTTAAACGTTTTAAGATCGAAGTTATAGGCAATCAAATAAAAGTTAGAGGAAATTTAAGCGAGATAATTAATGACTTAATAAATGTAGGGGTTAGAATATTTTACGTAAGAAACTCCATAATAGATAAAAGCATTCAAGGTGAGATAGGTTGGGAGTGATAGGCCTTTTACTTAAACATAGATATAGTGAATATGGTCTATTATCATATGTAGATTTGGAGTTCGCATTTAGTATAAGTATAGTAGCAGCCTATAATGTATTTTATCCTAAAATTAGATTGATAAATACGGATCAGCAATTTGGTATCTTTAATTTAATAATTTGGACTATTGGTATAATTTTAGCTGTAATAGTAGTTAAGAACATTAGTTTAGGAATAGGTCAAGATTTATTTGACGGTACCATAATAACCTTTATTCAAATGAGAAATAGAAGTACAATTTTCTTCATATTATATTTCGTTGATGTATTATTACTAGGTCTGACATTTATTCTAATTTCAGAACTCGTATTTTACTTAGCCTTCTTTAACCCACCGCTAATATGGATTAATAACTTCCTTTCAGAGTATTTATTCATATGTAACTTATCATATTTAATAGCTATATTAACTAAGAGACCATTTAGAAGTTTCTTTATAAGTATTGCAATAATATTATTTTTAGTTAGTTTAGAACTTATTAAGTTAATATATATATTCAATTATTTTTTACCATTAGATTTAATTTTAGTTTATTTAGCCTATAAATCATTTAAGAGTGCTTCAATATGAGACTTGGAATAATTTTCATATCAATAGGTATTTTACTAATAGCGTTAGGCGAGATCACATTCCCCTTAAGTTCAACAGTTTACACTAATAATACATTCATAACACCACCTTGGTACCAAAAGGCGAAAATAACCGTAATAACTGGCAATTTCACGTTAATTGAATATAATGGCAGTACTAAGACGCTAACAGCTGGTAATTCCACAACAGTAAGTAATTTTGTCTTAACTGGAAACGGCAATGCCAGTATTATTCTTGAAGGATATAAAATATTTTATAATGGAGAGTATAAAAAATTCGCCATAATTTTTTTAGCAATAGGTATTACTCTAGAAATAACAAGAATAATTATACGAAAAGTTAAAAGGCTCCAGTTCCCTTAGATAAACCAGTTATCCTTAAAATAAACAATTAATACTAAAAATCCACTAGTACTTATCATGAAAAAGAATCTTATTAAATATCTTTTAATTCTATTTATCATTACTTTAATAATAATTACTTTAATAACTCTTAACGTTACAGTTTTCATTCCAACAAGGAATAAGATAATAGAAAAAGTAGTTGAAGTAAATCTGTTAACCAATTCATCCGTTATCTTAACTGGAAGTCCAGAGAACCCTTATAACTCATCTAATGTTGGAAATGTAGGTTTAAATACAGACTTATGGAACCTAGCTAGTAACTCTAAAGGCTCTGTAACTATGATACTAAGAAATAGCGTTCTATATGTTAACGTTAATTTCTCATTAGCCAGATATTTGAATAGCCCTACAGTTTTAGGATATCCAGAAATACTCTATGGGGTTAACGTATGGGGAGGGGGAATACCAGCACCAAGCCCTCTATTACCTTTACCTATATCCTTATACAATATTACTAATGTGCAATTGCTGGTAAATTATTCCATAAGGGATACTAATACACCAATTGACTTCGCTTATGATATATGGATAGTTAAGAACGTTACTACTTCTGGAGCAACTCATGGAGATATTGAAATGATGATATGGCTATATCACACTAATGACATAGTCCCCGCTGGAAATTACATAACATCAATTAATTTACCTATATTTATTAACGGAAGCGAGGTTAATGCAAATTGGAATATATATGTATATAATGGAAGCGGAGATTCGTGGACGATAATCACCTTTGAGTTAAATAATCCAATAAGTGCAGGATCAGTAAGTCTTAACTTAGGTAACTTTATAACAGAATTAACTCATGTTTTATCTACCTTCCTCAATTGGAACGAAAACTATATACTAAACCTAAAGATGGAAACTATAGACTTAGGCTCAGAGTTTAGACAAAATCCATTTGGAGGTGCAATTTATAGTTATACAATATATGCGTATAAGATAGAAATTATAAATAACGTTATTGAAAACACGTCACTAAATGAGATTTTGACACAATATTTATATAATATAGTAATAATTGTAATACTATCTAAAAGCTAAAATTATATACTTTTGCACTAAATATGGTTATATACTTTTCAAAAATTATACTTATATTTCCTTCCTAATTTTTTAACAAATCATTTTTACGTCTGATAAAATCAATAATCTTTTTAGAATGTAATGACTATAATTAGAAAGTATTTATAATTATAATACCGAGTTTAAATAAAGGCTCAAACCTATAGAGATACATAGTAAAATATAAGTAAACTCTTAAATTTAACTTTTTATCTTTGTGTAAGGTAACTTGTTGATTTTCTCATTAGCTGCCATTATCTGACTCCCTTTTTAAAAATTTATTTCCTCTTAACGGAATTTTTTATTCATGAGAAAAATAGGCGTAGCAGTTGTAGGGTTAGGAGTAATAGGAAAGGTTCATGTTAAAGCCTTAAAAGAATTAGAGAAAGAGACTGAATACGTTAAACTAGTAGCAGTAGTAGATCAGATAAGCGCTTTAGCGGAAGATATAGCAAAACAGTACGGGGTTATTTCATATTCTACAATATATGACGCACTAAAGAATCCAGAAATAGACGTGATAACTATAGCCACACCGTCTTATTTACATTCTCCTCAAGCAATCCTAGCCATGGAGTATGGGAAAAACGTTATAACAGAAAAACCTATGGCAACTACTTTAGCTGGAGCTAAAGAAATGATAAAAAAAGCAGAAAAGAATGGAGTTAAATTGGGTGTCATATTCCAAGAAAGATATTCCCCCAATATTAGGAAATTAAAGTATGAAATAATGGATAAATTAGGTAAATTATATTTGTTAGAAGCCGAACTAAAATGGTATAGAGATGAAAAAGAATACTATTTGAGGGACGAGATTGCTAGAAGTTGGAGAGGTATGTGGAACACTGAAGGAGGAGGAGTTCTCACAAATCAAGGAATTCATACTATCGATTTAATATTATGGTTAGGTGGAGAAGTTGAAGAAGTTTCTGGCTTTATTGATAATTTGACACATCCCTCAATAGAAGTTGAGGATACTGCAGTAGCAATATTTAAGTTTAAAAATAGGGCCTTAGGTACTATGTCCCAAACAGTATCCATGAGACCTAGAAAGTATCAAAATAGAAAAATAAGAATTTACGGTGATAGAGGATACGCGGAAATAATAGACAGGCAGATAGCTTCAGTAAGAATTGAAGGGAACGAGGAAATGGGAAATAACGTAATAAGTAAAAGTGATACGATTTCGCAGGACACTGATTTACATAAGGAATTGTTTAAAGACTTTCTTAAGGCATTAAATGAAGAAAGAAATTTTCCAATAGACGGTAAAGAAGGCATTAAAAGTTTAGAAGTTATAAAGGCTATCTATTTATCCTCAATGAACAGACAAGTTATAAAATTACCTCTAGAAGTTAATATTGTAATATAAAAAATAATTTTTAATATTTTTATAGTTCACTAATAATTCCCCTTACGAAGTCTAAAGACCTAGTTATTCCATTTATGGGATCCTCTGGATTAGGTTCATATTCTATCATGATTGGTGTTTCATCTAGCAATTTAAGTTCCTTAAGTTTCTTTAAAAAGGATCTTATATCTAATATACCAGTTCCCACAATTACGTCATTACCTTTTGCGTCAACATCTTTCAAATGTATATCATAAACTCTTTCCCTAAGAGTTTCTATAGCCTCTATGGGATTCTCTCCATATCTAGCTAAATGAGCCAAATCTAAACACATTCCCACCCTAAAATCTAAGTTTTTAATTGCCTGATATATCTTTTTAAAAGATCCCCATCTGTGAGATGGTCCATGGTTATGAATGCCTATTTTTATATCATACTGTCTTGCGAGGTCACTTACCAATTCTAGAGAATCTTCATCTGGGTCTGCAGTAATTACTTCAATACCAGCTTTTCGCACGAAATCGAAAATTGCATTTAATTCCTTTTCATTTTTACTTAAATGATTTACTCCATGAGCTATTAACCTTAAATTATATTTTTCATGGAGAGAACGAACTTTATTAATATCCTCGTTTAGAGGTAAATGTCTAGGATAAGCCTCTACATAATTTATTCCTAATTTAGAGATCGTTTCTAACGCCTTTTCATAACCCATTTTTCTAAGGGAGTAGCTTTGTAAACCTAATTTCATTAATTTAACCTTACTATCTCAATATTAAAATTTTATTCTCGTATTTGCTTTGTGGATTAGTTGGAAATTTCTTAGATCTTAAGTTAGGAGAAGTAAAATAAATTCTAAATCTTATGTTGGGTTAAAAGCTAGCTATATGTTCCTTTTGAGAAAAACTGAAGAACTCCACAAAGTATCTTGTATTTGCCTCGCAGTTACTTCAATTTTTATCAAGGCTAGCATAAACTTAATTTTGATCTAACGCTTAATTTTGAATTTAAAAAATTGACGAGCTTAACATCTAATAACAAGAAAATTGAAGAATTATATAAGGCCTCTCATATGTGGAATTTTATTATAAATAATTAAGTTGAGGAGATTAGTGATTTATATCTATATAAACTTTATCTTGACATTTAAAGGTAAGATATATAAATAATGTCTCAACCTTAACTTTCCAACTAATTATAGTCTTTTTCATAATAGCTGCAACAGGCTTTTAACTTCCCTCAATACAAAATATAGAAAAACATTGAGAAAAGCTTGTATTATTGTGAGATAAAATTTGATAAAATTTGTTAACAGATAATAAATTAAATATGAGAAAAATTTTCCTATACTTATACCTTCCTCAAGATCCCCAAGCACATCATGAAACTTATTAATCCAATACCTAGTATAATTACCCTTAGAAACCAAATAATAGAACTCATCCTCAATTCTAGAGCATAACACGAGTAATAATAAGTATTAACCCAACGCTTCAAATCCTTTCAAACCAACTCAATTAAGGAGAATAGGGAGGCAAGAAAAACAAAGCCTAGAAGCAGTAGCGAAAACATAAGAAGACTTGTGAAACTTAGCATTATCAACACGACATTACCAGAATTCCTAACCCTAAGCAAGTAAAGAAAATAGCGAAAACCCTAGAATCAACATTGGAATAAATTAGCATAAAACAAGGCTTACCATCAAACAAGGGAATACAAGCTAGAATATTAACACTTGGATAATCAACCCTAACAACATACAAACCCTAGAGGGATCATGACTAATACCAGACTCGTCCATGAAAAACACTTTTACGCCCTTCTTAATAACGCCCTTCAACCTCTCCCTAAGTCGGCATCTATTGG
>Ga0208662_100074_pt1 | contig 46697 bp, 42 predicted proteins | sample OSPB_host_MetaG_FD_187136 | JGI IMG/M metagenome (GOLD analysis project Ga0208662, IMG submission 187136) | Hot spring microbial mat communities from Yellowstone National Park, Wyoming, USA - OSPB_host_MetaG (SPAdes) (version 2) | ecosystem: Environmental > Aquatic > Thermal springs > Hot... | reverse complement strand
GAGGGCTCCACAGGCTCTAAGTCCCCACCCCGCGGGTAGGGAAACGGATACGAGGGTGCGTGGCTGATGGAGCAGGGTGTACTTCATGGACCCTCGCCTCAACCGAGGCGCAAGGTGGCGCTCACCCCGTCCATGGGTACCGTTGTTATTACAGGGAAGTGCTATTTAAACCCTGGGGGCTATCCATCCCCGCCTCACGAGGTTTTCCGCCCCCAAACTCCTCTTTTATAAATACAAAGAAACGTAAAATTGAAACCATTAGGAATCACTCCACTTCGCTTAAAGCCAAGTTAATAGTCCGTTTTGGCCGACTCTTAACCAACGGATTCTCCAACCCATCTATTTCATATAATGATTATATTACACCACTACTCTGAAATCCTAGATAGGTCGAGCTAGAAATCCGCCCTAACTTCTCACACGGACACTTTGAGATAGTGGGACGACAAGAGACCAAGACTGTAGGTACCAATCGCGGCCAGAAGTCCCAAAGAGGCCGTCTCAATAGCTCTCCTCTTAGGGTTCACACCACTGACCGTCCCGACCAAGTAACCCGCTATACCCATTGCTATTCCCGTAAGTATGTATGAAGCTAAGAGCCCAAAAATACCACTTAAACCTAGGAAGTATGGGATAGTAGGTATAAGTGCTCCCGTAATATATGAAACCGCTGTTACCTTCGCGCTCTCCTCTTCGCTCAACATCTCTGGTTCAGTTTCCCTCTTTACGATCTCGTCTTTTACCATTCTCGACGCTAACTCTAGGGCTTTTTCTCTACCCACTCCGCCCTCTTCTAATAGCCTCCTTAACCCCTCAGTTATAGCGGGCTCGCTGAGCATTCCCTTCATTTCCCTCCTCTTACTCTCTTTAATTTCCCTCTCAGACTTAGATGATAAGTAGGACCCTAAAGTCATGGAGAGCATGCCTGAGATCCCTACAACGAAACCACTTAATCCCACAAGGAAGGAGGATCCGAGCACGCTGTTAAACCCAGACACAGCGGCCAGCACTTCCACTAGACCATCACTGACACCGTATATGGCATTACGAACCTTGGATACGGATACATCTTGATTAGCGAGGAAACCTTTGTGAACGATCTCATCCGTTATCACTTGCTTCAGCATCTCCCTCTCCTGAGGCTCGATTTCCGAAGACGAGGTCAAGACCCTGTATTTCTCCGCACTGGCCTCTTCTCTGGACTTCAGTAATTTAATGGTGGTGCCTAAGCCCACGAATCTCCGAAAGAGGACGAAGGTTTTCGCCCTGAGTCTATCGAATCTAGAAAGTCCTTTGAGTTTAACTCCCCTTCTCTCGGCCATCCTCTCAAATATAGAGGCATGAGACTCTTCCATAGCGGAGAGGAGAGCTAAGGCCCTCTTAATTCCGGCATCTCTTTCTGCGTTGGAAAGCTCTCGGTAGATCAGTGCGTTGAAGAGTTCATCCTTGAAGTTCTTAAGTATGTCCACGAAAATAGATTAGAGATACTCTTATTTAAGAGTTATTCTCTTCTAGTCGATCTCCTCTTGGATCCTGATCCTTCCCTTTAACAAGTTAGACGGGAATGGGAAAGTCCTAACCAGCTCTACGCTAATCCCGTGTCTCTTAGCTTCCTCTACTGCCCTATCTATGTCCTCCTCTAGCGTGGCGAACTTCACCTTATCCCTTAAATAAGCTAAGGTCTTATCTTCAGTTTTGAAGGATTCTGCGGGTTGCGCTGTCCACTTATTGTCCTTCCTGAAAACGAAGATCACGTCTTGAACGTAACCAGGTATCTCGTGTTCGACCCCGGCTAAGTAATATTCGCCTATCTTATACACCCTGGGCATATATGCAACTAGGGATTGCATATTATAATATTTCCCGGGTCTAGCACTTCAGCTAACAAGAACTTTGGTTAACCGAAAACTTCGGAAGCAGCGACTGGTCGAAGTTTTCACTCACGGAGGATTTCAGCTGAATACTGACTTCCTCCCTGCCCTGAAGAGTTCCCACTCAGGCAGTTCGTTGTTCTTACCATGGGTTAGGGACCACATGTCCTATGCATCGCGGTGTTTCAGGGGACCACTTTGAGTTCTCTGGCTCAGATCAGATCCAGAGACCGAAGAGATGTGTCATTTAAAGGGGGCTTTGTTTTCTCCTCCTTCAGTGCCATTGTCCCAGATCAAGTTGAGGAAGAGAATTCTTAATATCACCGAAGAGAGTATAGCGTTGAAGAGTTTGAGGAACTATCTATTCCCTTGGCGAGGCTTTTCGCCCCCTTAACCCCCATAAAGGGCTATGTACTTATCATTATATTGAGTCTAATGGAGAGGAGATCATATATCGTATATAGAGTCGTATAAGGGGGGATCAGTGAAGGTGAATTCCTGTGCAACATAAAATCGTTAAGTTGATGAGAGGCGAAAGTCTCAGCAATCTAGCTAAGGCAAACTTCCTAGCGGAGGAAGGAGAAAGAATCCAGCTCGACCCTTGGAAGTTAGAAAGGGTGATCGAGAGGGAACCTGAGATCGTAGTGGGAGAGGATCTCAGCGCCGCTGAGTATTGCGTGCTGAGCGGGCTCTTTCATGTGATCGATGGGAAGAGATCATGGGAGGACGTTTTAGAAGAGCTATGCGAAGGGCAGAAACTGGTGGGACCTCACGGAAGAACTCTACAGTTGGGAATTCCAAACTACCGCCAGTCAATTTACACTCTCTCATCAATTTTAGCGGAGGTTTGCAACGAGGAGTTGGGTTCTCCTCTGGATTTAGTGAGATCAGCCATTCCGTTACCCTTCAGGGACGATTACTTCGATACCATAATATCATTTGGGATCGCTGAGGGTTCAATAGTAAGAGAGGCCTTTAGAGTACTCAAGACCAATGGGACACTGTTCCTAGCCTACAGGGACGAATTGTTTGGCGGAATATCTGCAATGGAGTTGTTGAATATAGTCTCATCTAAATTCGAAATTCGAGGCGTTGCCTTCAGAGAAGGCTATTGGATCGCGGAAGGAGTTAAGACTAGGAAAGTCCAACGAATAAGCCCGAGATTAACGCTGTGAACTACTCCATCCTTACGGACAGGGTCTCTGTTGAGGAAGATGAAAGAGTTTCTGACGCGAACTCCTAGGAGGTTCGCCGGAGTAACATAGGTCCCACTGATAGGAATCGGAATTGAGCTGAATTTCACAGTTGGCATGCATCCTTGTTCGGTCATGCCTAGGTCAGGGAGTTCTCAGCCTATATATCTCCTACCAATGATTCCTCCCTCACATCACCCGTGAACTTTACCCCGCCCTTGCGGACTTCCCTACTCGCGATTTCCTGCTTCCTGGCCTCACCTTGCCCAAAGGGTACAAGGACTCCACAGGCCCAACCGTCCCAGCCCTGAAGATACGGACTCGATCACAGTGCGTATCCAGACCGTTGATGGGGTAGGGGCGCACCTCACGGACCATCGCTTCAACCGAGGCGTAGGGTGACGATTACCCAATCGGTGACAACGATTAATGGATTGTTTGAGAGCCTGTTAAAAACCTTGGAGGCATTCGCACCTCGCGGAGGGGGTCTTATGCCCCCAAACCCCGGGAGGATAGATTTCACCATAGACTTCTCTTCTATGAATTGAAATTAGTAATAAATTTATAAATTTACTCTTACATGTATAGAGCAAAAGACTGTAGAAGGAGAGAATGTTATTAAAGTTGAATGGAGAATTCTTCACTAACCAAACTGTTAGCTACTAAAAGTACTTGTCCTGAAAACGGAATGCTCAAATGTGAGAGACTTCCGAACGAGAATTGAGAGAACGCTAAGACTGTCGATAAGTTTTTACTGTTCCGCTTATAATTACTTTACTGTGAAGGTAGTCATAGTAGGTGGAGGAGCCGCTGGGATGAGTGCAGCCTCAAGGGTAAGGAGGCTCGATCCAAATGCACAGGTAACGGTCTTGGAGGGTACAAAGATGGTTAGTCACGCTCCGTGTGGAATTCCTTACTTTATTGAGGGATTTTTTAACGATGAGTCACTATTCATGGCTTACACTCCGCAATTCTTCTTAGAGAGTAGGAAGATAAACGTCGTTACGGAGGTCAGGGTGGACGAGATCGACACTGGCTCTAGAATGGTGGAGGGGAATGGAAAACAGGGCAGGATCAGGGAAGACTATGATTACCTAGTCTATGCAACCGGCGCTCTACCTAAGATACCCCAGGTGCCTGGGGTCGAGGGCGAAAACGTGTTCGAAATCCACCATCCAGCACATGCGAGCGAAATCAGGAAAAGACTTTGGGGCAAGAGCAGAGTGGCAGTAGTAGGTGGAGGAGTGCTGGGGTTGGAGATGGTTGAAGCACTCTCGAACGTGGGCAAGAAGGTCATAATGATCCACAGGTCCGCAAGACTGTTGAACAGGATCACGGACGAGGACGTGAGTTCCATAGTGGAGAGAGAGGTTAGGGGTAAGGGAGTCGAAGTTAGGTTAGGAGAGGAATTAGAGGAAATAAGGAACAACGGCAGACTAGTAGTGACCAGTGGAGGTAAATATGAGGTTGACGCTGTAGTAGTAGCTACGGGAGTTACACCTAACGTGAACTTAGTTAAGGAGAAACTGAGGATAGGAGAAACAGGAGCGGTATGGACAGATAGGAAAATGAAGACTAGTAATCCCTATGTCTATGCAGCGGGCGACGCGGCTGAGTCAACTAATTTGATCACAGGGAGGCCGGATTGGGAGCCTTTCGGTCCAGTGGCTAATAAGATGGGTTACGTTGCGGGCACCAACATCGCAGGTTCTTCGATGACTTTCCCAGGTGTGGCTGGAAGTGTCATAACAAAGTTCTATGACGTTTTCGTGGGCAAGACCGGGCTCACTGAAAATGAGGCTAAAAGGGCAGGACTCAATCCAGTGTCGTCCTTTATAAGGACGAGGTCAAGGGCTAGATATTACCCAGGGGGATCTGAAATCTACCTGAAACTGATCGCAGAATCTAGTACCTTAAGGTTATTGGGAGCTCAGATTGTGGGAAGAGAGGAAGTCTTGGGGAGAATTAACGTAATTGCCTCCCTCCTTCTGAAACGTGGAATCGTAGAGGATCTCTTCTTCACAGAACTGGGTTACTTACCTGCTATATCTCAGGTCTGGGATCCACTCGTTATCGCTGCGAGAAAGCTCATGAGGGGAGACTGACCTCTTCCCCGCCCTGGGGGTTTCCGTCTCGCTGACTCAGGTTTTTATCTAGCATCTGAGGGACAGTCAAGGGGATCAGAGGCCACTCCCATTCAGGTTCATAACCGCAATGACGTCGCGTTCTTTCCCACATCAACGAGAGTGACTGAGCCAATGATGAGAGAGCTCCCTCGAATGTTATGTGTTAGGATAATCTATTCCATATAGTTGAAAGGGTTTTCGTGATCTTCAAAACGCTTCTTAGTAATTCGTGCTGTATTCCCAGAAAGCCTTCAACTTGGACTTCCTCGGTTCCCCGTGTTCTAGGATGTCAGATATGGCGTCCCTTAAGACACTCTCTTCCGGGACTCCTCTGATCAGCCAGGTTTCGTTTATGAGTATTGCAGGAACACCCCTTATTCCCAAGGCTCTCGCCTCATCTTCATCTGCAACTACAGCATACTTGGCCTCTTTGGATCTCATTTCCCTCAGGAAATCCGAGGGTTCAAATCCCAACTGGGTCGCGATCCTAATTATGACGCCCTCGTCTGCCACATTCTGCCCCTCTAAGAAGAAAGCGTCCTGTAGCCTATCGAACATGGACCAATGACCTTCCTGTCCCCTCCTCTTCTCCGCTACTTTGCACGCCGTTAATGGAGGGATCGACCAAGTGAAGCCTATATTTCCCTTGGATATAACCCTCTGAGGATCGTAGTCCGGGAAGTACTTCTTGAGTATGTCGAATTCCTTTAAGAAGAACTCCCTAGCGTCCTCCTCTGTAGGAGCTACTGCCTTAAGATCCTCCAGCGAGGATATTATGGCAAAGGCCTTATGTACGACGAGCACCGAACTGTTGAACTCACTCACCACTCTCTTTAACCTCTTTGAGGTCACATAACAAAAGGGACATAGAACGTCGTGGAAGAAGGTCAATTGTACCTTTCCCATTTTCAATCTTTCCAAGCAGAGGTTCGCCCCTTCACTTTTAAGCTTAAGTTTGTAGGATTCCCGCATGAAGGTGGCCCGAGTCCTATTGGAAGGTGGGGAGATCCACACAGTAGTCCTGGAGGGACAGGAAACTTACACCCTAGGAGAAGTAAATCCGTTCGATCTCTCCTGGCCATCGGAGAGATCGACCTACAGGCGATTGGAGCGTAAGATCCTGAAGTTCGTGCCCCCAGTTCTGCCGAAGCGAGTCTTCCTCCCTGCGGTGAACTTCAGGTCCCATTCCTCTGAATCCTCGATGGAACCACCAGCAAAACCTTACTTCTTCATGAAGACAAAGGAATCGGTAATAGGCCACGAAGATAGAATTCCTATACCCAGGGGAGTCTCAAAGGTGGACTACGAGGGGGAAATAGGGGTGATCATAGGAAAGAGAGGGAAATACGTGAGGGAGTCAGAGGCGATGAACTACGTGCTGGGCTTCACGGTGTTAAATGACGTGAGCATAAGGGACTTCCAATTCCCAGAACTTCACCCTTATGGCCTCAACTGGGTCATGGGAAAGGCGTGCGATGGTTGCTTGCCCATGGGTCCATGGATCGTCACTAGAGATGAGGCAAATTTCCCCATGAGGATAACCACTAAGGTGAACGGCGAGGTAAGGCAAGAAGGTACAACAGAGGACATGATATTTGGGGTGGAGAGCATGATCTCCTACTTGAGCCAGGCCATAACCCTTGAACCGGGAGACGTAATATCCACCGGGACTCCCTCCGGGGTGGCAGCTTTCACTGGGAAAAGGTATTTAGAGGAAGGGGATATAGTGGAAGTCCAGGTCGACAAGATAGGGTCCTTGAGGAATTTCATATTCCGCGAAAAGTGAAATGCCCAGCCCTAAACAGTAGACACAAAATCACCTCCTTGGAAACATGTCAGAATTGAGGCAAAGCAATTTGGCTAATTCATCCTCCCATATACCCGGATAATCTATCATACCTTCAATGAACAGCGAGGTCAGGAGGGAGACCTTCAGGTTCCTCCTGACCCTGTGTGAGGAAGGAGTAGATCAGGACTGCAAGGACTAAGAGCGGGAACCTGAACCTACACTCGGTGGAGCTCGTCAAGGGCAGGAAGGCCTTGATCTGTGGGCTCCATGGGGTTCCTGACCTCGTCGTAAAGCTCCAGAACCTCGGGGGAGGTTTGTGACCCCGCTCACGTGGCTCTCCCTCACCCTCCCCTTCTTCTTTACGGGACCAGGAGCCTGAAGCTAACCTGCTCCTCCCTTCTCTCGCTCCTGATGCTGCCCTTCGTGCTCCCGTGGATCCCCACGTCCCACGGAGACGGCCAGGACCAATTTGAACTGGGAGAGTGAAGGACGTCCACGCTGTAGAACCCTCTAGGGCCACAGGTCTGACCTTGAACAGGGAGAGGACCTGTCATGAGGGACTCCACGACCTCCACCTCGCTCATGCCATTCACGTGCCTCACCGTAGCCAGGACCAGGGTCTTTCCCTTCACCCTAGCGGTGTGGAGTATTTCCAGGAGTGGCCGTCACTCCTGCTACAGAGGCCATCCATTCGCCCTAGAACCTCACCCCTTTCCAGGGAAACGTGGACCTCCTCCTGCAGTTCGCTCAGGGTCACCCCCACCTCCTCCAACGACTCCTCCGCCAGTTCCCCCCTCCCTATCCTCACCGTCTGGGAGGAGACTCCGTGGCCCCCGCGACCCCCTCCACCGATCCTCCCCAGAGGGAGGCTGAGAACAAGGTCTCAGACACCCCCTTCCCGCCCTTGAAGTGGGGAAATATTTCACTTCCATCGCTCCAAAGTTCCCGGCGAGGGATCAATCGCGTTATCCTCGAGATTCTGATCATGGGTAATACGATCCCTCCCTTGCCGTAAACCCTCCCGTTCTCAATACTTCGCTCAGAATTGTGAAACCCCTGTGAAATACCTTTAGAAGAGCGATTTTGGGTCTACCGTTACAGGAGGAGCTTTAGGGTTTCCAGTAGCCTTCACATTACACCTTCATCTTCCCTTCGGAGTTTTTACTTAGCCCCGATCCATACTCCCATTAAGGCACGGCTATGTTTACAGACGCGTTAAGAGTACGGTTATACGGTAGACCGTACTTAGGGTATCTGAACTCTCTACCGTCGTCCTTTCGGGCAGCGACCACAAGGAGTGATAGACGATCTTTTTCCCATTCTGCAGAGATCTAGAGAAAATTAATATGAACCGTTATGAACCTGAGAAAGGATTCAGCCCTCAACGAGTTAGGGTATTCTCGAAATCGCGATGGAAATAGTGGACTATTAAAGTACGCTTAACTTTAGGCGAGAGGAGGATCAAAACTCAACTCTCTCTATGAATAACACGAAACTCTAATTAAGCTGCCTCCTGAAAATAATCATTATGGATGAGATAGATTATATACTGAGGAACTTTAAGACTATAGCCACGGTGGGCTTCTCAAGGGATCCAAAGAAACCTTCCCATTACGTTCCTAAATTCTTATTGGAGAGAGGATATAAGGTGATCCCAGTCAACCCGACAGCCGAGGAAATATTGGGCCTGAAGTCGTATAAGTCGATCAAGGAAGTTCCCGAGAGAATAGAATTAGTGCAGATCTTCAGACCCTCTAGTGAGGTTAAGGGGATATTCGGGGAGATTAGGGAGAGGGTTAAGGAAAAGGGCGACGTAAAGGCAGTCTGGCTACAGGAGGGGATAAGAGACGATGAGGTAGCCGAGGAAGCTAGGAAGCTGGGGCTCCTCTTCGTTCAAGATAGATGCATGTATAAGGAGTACCTGAAGAGATATAGATAAGCCGCCACCAGATAGTTCCTGCCCCCTAGAAGGGATCCTCATTTGGGAGGCAGTCAGGAGTGCAGAGGCCCAACCCACCTAAACCTGGATCCCGAAGTGGGGATCCACCATGTGGAGGGAGGTGTTGGTTGCCCTTCCACAGTTCCATTTCCTCAGCCTGGCTGGGGAGGAGTGACATTAGCACCAGTAAGGAATATTCAAATGAGGAGACTGCCAGTCTTCGCTGACGGAGTTTTATGCCCCCTTAACCCCATTCTCTGTAGAAAGTCAGCCTTAAGGGCTCTTTCGGTTAAGGACTATCTGGACTAGCTCTTCCCTTGATCCTGCAGTTCTTGATCCTGGGTTCCAGTCTTCTTATCTTTCATGAAATCGAGGAGGTTACGTATTTCATCCTGGTTTAATTTCGTTAGTGCTAGACCCAGTTTCAAGTATGGCCCTAAGAATTCGTAGAGCGTTTTCGTATATTCCGTTAGCTCAGGAATTGTGAGCTCCGGAAACCCCTCTATTAAAATGAGGAAGGACCTCCCCAGTGACCCAAGGATCTCAGAGAGGGAATCGGAGAGATAGGCGAGGGACTTCTCCTGAACAGTCTGACCCTCCTCCAGCAGTTTCTTGGCTTTGTTAACTCCCTCGAACAAGAGAGCTCTCGCTAGATCTAGCTGGGATAACGCATCCCTAACTCTCTTGGAGGCTATTAGCCTAACCTCCGTTCCTTCCTTGATCACGTGAATATAGGAATCGAAGTAGAGCTGTTCTATTACCCTGTCCAAACTCTCGGTTAGTATGGGCCTTAATCTCTCTCTTAGGGAATCGTAGGTAACACCAGCTGCCCCTTCTTTGGCAATCGTTAAGAGCACGATCCTCCTCTTAGAGTCAAGGAACTCCAATCGGACTCCTCTTAGTTTTGCACCTGTAGAATATTAAGCTTCGGAGAAGATCTGTAGATTTTAGGATCTAAAGCCGTTGACCACGGCTGATCCTCTAGTTGATCCTTGACCACTCGCGAAAATTTAAATTGATGCATCCCCCTTGATCAAATCAGGTTAGTCGTGACTATTCTAAGGCTAGTTTTAGACGTCTTGAAGCCCATAAGGGGTCACACAATCATTGAAGTCGCGGAGAAGCTGTCAGAGCTTAACGGCATAGAGGGAGTCAATATATCGGTGACTGATATGGACGTCGAGACTATGGGCCTGAGTATAGTGATAGAGGGCAATTCCATAGACTTCCAGCAAGTGACCAGGATCTTAGAGGAGGAGGGGTGCGCCATACACAGCATAGATGAGGTAGTGGGCGGAAGGAAGATAGTGGAGAAGAGGGCGACCAAATGATCTGTGATTCGTGTAAGGTGAGGGAGGCCAAAGTCTACCAACCTCATAGCGGCAGGAGGCTATGCGCCGAGTGCTTCAAGCTCGACATTAAGGATAGGGTGAGGACAGAGTCAATCAGACTGGGCCTCCATAAGTCCTCTAAGATCTTGCTGGCTGTGTCAGGCGGAAAGGATAGTTTCGTCCTAGTGGACACATTATCCTCCTTTATTGAACCAAGCAGGTTAGTGGCCTTAACCGTAGTAGAGGGGATCCGGGGATATAACAGGGCGGATCAGGCACAGAAACTCTCAAATTACATGAGGGAAAGAGGGGTGGAGCTCTTGATAAACTCTTTCAAGGAGAGGACCGGCTTCAGTTTGGATGAGATGATGGGCGCTTCGAAGGCTAAGGGGCTAAACTATTCCGCATGCACTTTCTGTGGCGGGTTCAGGAGGAAACTAATAAACGAGGTAGCCAGAGAAGTTAAGGCGGAGTTAGTGGTCACGGGACATAACTTGGATGATGAAGTCCAAACCCTCATTATAAACGTCATCAGGGGAGACTTAACTAGACTGGTGAGATTGGGAGAGATACCCCTAAGGGTTTCAGACAAGTTCGTAACTAGGGTGAAGCCCCTGAGGAGGATCTACGAGTGGGAAACGACGACCTACGCTTACCTGTCTGGCTACGAGTTCCAAGAGGCGGAATGCCCATACATCTCCAACTCCCCCACTCTTCGCTCTAAGGTAAGGGAGCTTCTGTACGAGTTAGAGGATCTGAAACCGGGTTCGCTGCTTAAGATCCTGGACCATTTCGATCAGATCTCTAAGAGGATCACATTTTCCCAGTTATCCCCCGAGCTGCCCAGTTGTGCCATATGTGGAGAACCCACCAATCTGGGTAGACAGATATGTAAGAACTGCCAGATGCTCATTGAGTCAGGATTGCTGGAGGTTCCAGCTAAAAGTATTTTCTGATGTCGTAAATCCTTTCCTCCACTCCCTTCCTCTTATTGGAGGCCACTGCCATTATGAAGAGAAGAGAGGACAACCTGTTGAGGTAAACGATCACCCACCTGTTTACCTCTACTTCCTTAGACAGTGAGACTACACCCCTTTCGATCCTCCTCGCCACCGTCCTAGCTACGTGGAGTAAAGAGGCCTCCTCTGATCCACCTGGAACTACGAAGAGCCTCACAGGCCCCGTCTCCTTCCTATATGCAACTACCCTCTCCTCTAACCACTTCACTTGGGCTTCCCCTATCTTACTTTTAACACTCGAAGTCGCCACATCCTCTCCTAAGGCGAAGAGATCTAACTGAATCCTCTCCAGGTCTCTCTTCATGTCGTCCCACTGGACCTTTGAGTGAGCTAAGCCTAGGAAGGAGTTCAGCTCGTCTATATCACCCAGGGCGATAACTATTGGGCTGTCCTTTCCCACTCTACTATTGGGTAGCTTGGTGGTACCGTCATCTCCGGTTTTCGTAAACATAGAGAGTTATGAAAACATCATGACTTAAAAACGTCACTACCTAAGCATCTACTGAGATAATGACAGAAGTCGGTGAGTTCCTATTCAGCGTAGCTCAGAAGTGGCAGAAGAGGTGGCATGAGAGGCGAGTTTACGAATCGAACCCTGATGAGAGGCGCAAGTTCTACATAACCGTGGCCTTTCCCTATCCCAACAGTCCGTTCCACCTGGGACACGGCAGGACTTACGTGGTGGCTGACGTGTATGCGAGGTTCATGAGAGCTAGGGGCTTCAACGTGCTCTTCCCCATGGGTTTCCACTACACCGGAACCCCCATAATAGCTATGGCAGACGATGTGGCCAAAGGGGATAGGGAACTTCTGGACATATTCCAGAACCTATACAGGATACCTCCTGATGTAATACCGAAACTGGCGGATCCACTATACATGGCTAACTACTTCAAGGAGGACATAAAGACAGCTATGCATGAGCTGGGGTTAGCCATTGATTGGAGGAGGGAGTTCACCACCATAGACCCGGAATTCTCGTCTTTCATAGTATGGCAGTTCAAGAGGCTTCAGGAGAGGGGATACATAGTTAGGGGCACTCACCCAGTGGGCTGGTGTCCAGTTCATCATATCCCAGTGGGAATGCATGATACCAAGGGAGACGTGGAACCGGAGATAGGTGAGTTCACGCTTATATACTTCAGGAATGGAGCCTCGATCTTCCCAGCTGCCACCCTAAGGCCTGAGACCGTGTTCGGCGTAGTAGGAGTGTGGATTAACCCCAAGGAGAATTACGTAAAGGCTGAACTGGGTAAAAGCGCGTGGATCCTCTCGGAGAAAGCCTCTAGGAAACTCTCCTTCCAGCTGGACTTGAGGATAGTGGAGACCGTCAAAGGTTCCGAACTAGTGGGTCTAACCCTAGTGAACCCGGTGACCGGTGATGAAGTCAAGGTGATGCCTGGAGAATTCGTTGATCCGATGACTGGCACGGGAGTTGTCATGAGTGTTCCAGCACACGCGCCTTTCGACTACTTCTATCTCAGAAAGGTCAATGGTTCCGCTCAACCCGTGCCCGTCATAGCGGTGGAAGGCATGTCAGAGTTGCCAGCGGCTGAGGTGGTTGAGAAGAACAGACCTAAAACTGACGAGGATCTCAAGAAGTTGACCGAGGTGCTCTACAGAACCGAGTATAACAAGGGAGTCATGCGTAGGGATCTAAAGTCGGTCCCAGAGTACAGGGACCTAGTATCCAGAGTAGCTGGGAAACCAGTTCCCATCGCCAGGGATGAGGTAGTTAAGGAGATTATAGCCAAGGGAGACGGAGGTACGATCTATGAGATCATGAATAGACCTGTCTACTGCAGATGCGGAAACGAAGCCGTAGTGAAGATCCTCAAGGATCAGTGGTTTCTGGATTACGGGAACCCGTCATGGAAAGACGAGGCTAGGAGAGCCCTCTCTAAGATGAGTATAGTCCCGCAGGAGTTCAGGAAGGACTTTGAATATTCGATCGAGTGGCTCGACAAGAGAGCCTGTGCTAGGACTAGGGGGCTGGGGACCCCGCTGCCTTGGGATAAGAAGTGGATAATAGAGAGCCTGAGTGATTCCACGATCTATATGGCCTATTATACTGTAAGTCACTTGATAAGGGATTACGGAATTAAGGGGTCGCAGCTCACAGCTCAGGTTTGGGATTACGTGATCTTAGGTCTTGGCGACCCAGGAGAAGTGTCCAAGAGCAGTGGAATCCCATTGGATCTGCTTAATCTAATGAGGAAAGAATTCACCTACTGGTATCCTTTAGACTCGAGGAACAGCGGAAGGGATTTAATACCCAACCACCTGACGTTCTTCATATTTAACCACGCAGCGATCTTCAACGAGGCTCTATGGCCCAGGCAGATAATGGTCAATGGTCTACTCAACTATGAGGGGAAGAAGATGAGTAAGTCGTTGAGGAACATAGTGCCTCTGAGATCGGCTTTAAGGAATTACGGGACGGACACCGTGAGAGTTGCATTAGTAATAGGCGCGGATCTGGGCAGCGACGTGAACTTCACTGACGCCATGGCCAAGGGAATAGCAGAGAAGTTGAAGCGTATCCACGATCAGGCCAAATCCATTTCCAGTTTAGATGCGGAGGACTCCAGGGAGGATTTACTCCCAGATAAGTGGATCAGGTCCAAGAGGAACTCTTTGATATTAAAGGTTACGAAGCTCATGGAGGAATTCGATTATAGGGGAGCGGTCACCGTTATTCTCTACGAAATGGATGATCACCTAAAGCAGTATTTGGATTGGATCTCGTCCATGGGGGCTAAGCCTAAACGAGCCCTATTGCTGGATTACTTCAGGGATTGGGTTAAGATGCTCTCCCTATTCGCTCCACACCTAGCCGAAGAGATTTGGAGTGAAGTGGGTACAGGGGGCTTAGTAGTGGATCAGGGGTGGTCCTCTTACGAGGTGCAAGCTATAGATCAAGTCCTGGAGTTCCAAGAGGCCTACTACAGAGCTGTCGTTGAGGACGTGAACTCCATACTCAAAGTAGCTAAAGGTCAATTCAATAAACTGAAACTGTATGTGGCAGGGAAGGAGGAGTATGGGAAACTGAGGGAGGCCATAGAGGTGCTCTCCGCTGGGGGCAATTTAAGGAACTTAATGGAGCGCTTTAAGCCCAAGGACAGGGTCGAGGCCAGATCCCTTCAGGAAATATACGAGTATGCTCAGTCCTTGAGCCCTGAGATAAGGAGATTCATACTCTCCAGAGAATTCGATGAGTTGAATGCCTTAATGCAAGGAGCGTCACTGATCTCGTTAAGAGTTGGAATAAAGGAGGTAGAGGTGAGACCCTATGCTGATCTCGATAGGTCAAAGTACAAAGATAAGAAAGCTAAACCCCTGAAGCCAGCTATAATAGTGGAGTGAGGGAGTTCTCCTGTAGTTCGTGAATCTCCTCACTCAGTTACATCATAAATGCCAAGTCAGATAGTCTCTATTATGAAGTTCAATATCTCCTCGCTCTTCTTCCTATACTCTCCCCTCCCGGTCCTATTCCAGTCCAATATTAGGTCCCTGAGCTGATCGAGTATACCCCTTAGGTTCCCTGGAACTGAATTCAAAACTCTCTCCGGGATCTCCTCGAACCTTATGTGCTTAGGTTTAGCGGAGAAGAAGGGCAGATATTCGTCTTGAGTCACCGAAACCATGATCGCTCCCTTGCTGTCGATCATGTAACTATACCCCCCTACACTTCCCACAGTTATGGCGTAATCCTCCCCTGAAGGCATAACAGTGGAAAGAGACCTTAGGAAGCGTATCACGTTCTCCTTGGTGGGTTTCCTCTTAACGAGGATGACGCTTGATTTGAATTCTTCCAAGCTCATATGAAAGCACTGAGCGCTGAAGTAATAACCTTACTGCTTTGACGGGTCTGGAAAGCTTAACTCGATCTGGAAAGAAGATCTAGTTTTCAGACCGAGTTTCTCTGGAGAGCGACTTTGAAGAAGCACGTCCTGTTCCCCGTGTGGCACGCTGGCCCCATTGGCTTAACTTTGACCAGGATTGCATCCCCATCGCAGTCGACCACAACCTCCTTAACCAACTGATAGTTTCCGCTGGTCTCACCTTTCTTCCAAAGGGTTTTCCTGCTCAGGGACCAGAGGTGTGTGTACCCCGTTTCTAGGGTCTTTCTAACGGCCTCCTCGTTCATGTTCCCCACCATTAACACCTCGCCCGTCTCTGCGTCTTGAATCACGGCGATCACAGTCCCCTCTTCATGTCTAAAGTTCAACGTGGTGATCACCCTGTTCACCTCCTCCCTTGAAACCCTCACCTCTTCATCCACCTCCTGAGGTTATGGAAGAAGATCCTACCGCTTTGACTGCTCTTCTCAGGATGGAACTGGGTTCCAACCAAGTTACCCTCACACACTAGGGCCGGGAAATCTTCCCCGTAAAAGCTGGACAATTTTACCACCCTCCCTTCGACTCCTTTGGCTATATAACTGTGCACGAAGTAGAAGTATTTGCCATCCAGTCCCTCCGTCAATTCGCACTGGTTAACCGACCTCACTCTATCCCATCCTATGTGGGGGAGCTTGACATCGCCTCTTATTCTCTCCACTCTTCCCTTAAGCCAGCCCAAACCCTTTGATCTCCCTCCCTCAGTTCCCTCCTGGAACATGACCTGCATCCCCAAGCATACGCCGAGGAAGTAGATCCCTCTTTCCCTCATTTCGTTCAATTTCGAGTTGAGCCTCTCTAAGCTGGCTGAAACCGCTGAAAAAGCGCCTACCCCTGGCATCGCTACTAAGTCCACATCGTTGACCAAGTCCTCGTTCACTGTGACCTGGAAGCCTGCTCTGGTGAGAGCTGAGGCTAGGCTGAATATGTTCCCCACACCATAGTTCAGGATCTGCGCTTTCACTTCATCCTCCTCTTCAACTCTGAGTAGACGTCGGATGGTTTTATGTCTTCCACGGCCATTAACACTAGTATGTGGTAAAGTAGATCCGCTATCTCGCTTATAGTCCTCTCCTTGCTCTCAGACAAAGAGGCTACCACTACCTCCGTGGCTTCTTCTCCCACCTTCCTGGCGATGTAAGGCTTGCCCCTCTTCACGATGCTCGCAGTGTAGCTCCCCTCTGGCATACGAATGATCCTGTCCAAGATCACGTTGTAGAGTTCCTCAAGAGTCTCCTCCATATCTCGCACCTATGCTGGAAGCATGAATTCTGAAACCCTCGTATCGAGCCAAGATCTCCGCTGCCCTCACTAGCTCCCTTCGAATTGAGTTATCCTTGATCGCCGGGAGGGCCTTCAGGAAGTCGAACACGGAGAGGCCACTCCTGAACCTCGACCAACCATTAGTGGGTAGAACGTGGCTCACCCCAGCGCAGTAGTCCACCAAAGCGGGTGCAGTATCACCTAAGGTCACAACACCTGCGTTTACCACCTCGTTAACGTATTTCTCCGCGTCCTTGACGTGAAGGGAAAGATGTTCTGGAGCGATCTGATTAGCGATCTCTATGGCCTCAGCGATCGAGCCGACTTTAACTAGGCTGTAGACATTACTGTCGCTCCCCAGTATTGAGGCCACATCCTCCAACAGCTGCGGAGAAGTGCTTATGAGGGCCAAAGTGGTCATGGGACCGTGTTCGGCCTGGGCCTGGAGATCTAGGGCCACTCTTCTAGGTGAGGCGCTCTCGTCCGCTATTACCACTAATTCTGTAGGCCCCTCCACACCGTCTATACCCACGTCCAGACTCACCAAGTACTTGGCTGCTTGCACGTAAACATTCCCAGGTCCCACGATTTTATCGACTCTCTTTACGGTCTCCGTACCGTAAGCCAGCGCTGCTATTGCCTGAGCTCCGCCCACCTTATACACCTCTTCCACTCCCTCAGAGATCACTATGTAAGCTATGGCTGGATCTATTCTCCCTTCCTTAGAGGGTGTGGAAACATAAATCTCCTTTACGCCGGCAACCCTAGCGGGTATAGACGCCATGAGGAGAGTAGAGGGGTAACTCGCCTTTCCTCCAGGAACGTATATACCCACACTCTTAAGCGGAACCCATCTGAGGTCTATCCTGACTCCGTCTATTCCTTCCCCCATCACTGCTGGTTTGATCATTTGGTGATAAGATTCCAAATGTGAGGAGATCCTAGAAATACTCTCTTTAACCTCTGAAGGGAGTTTGGCCGACTGCTCCTCAAGTTCCCTCCTGCTCGCGTTTACCGAGTCCAGTTTAACTCCATCAAACCTCTGGGTGAGATCCAGTAAGGCCCTATCCCCCTTACTTCTCACCTCCTCCACGATCTCTGAGACGGTTTTCACATAGGCCGAAATGGAGAACTTCCTCTCCCTAGGCAACGCCCACGAGATCATGTCCTCACCTCAATCCCTTTCTCAGCTAGGAAAGACTTCAACTCCTTTATGCTAATCACTCTATCGTGAAAGACTCCTGCTGCCAAAGCAGCGTCAACGCCAGTTTGGGAGAAGACGTCGTAGAAGTGCTCCTTTCTTCCTGCCCCACCGCTGGCTATGACAGGGATCTTAACTGACCCAGTGACTTCTCTGATGAGCTGGATATCGTAACCCTCTCTCGTTCCATCCATGTCTATACTAGTGAGCAGTATTTCCCCTGCGCCTAACGTCTCCACTTCCCTCGCCCACCCCACAGCTTCTAACTCAGTCCTCGCTCTCCCTGCGTGAGTGTATACAACAAACCGATCTCCTTCCCTCTTAACGTCTATTGCGACGACTATTGCCTGGGCTCCAAACTCCCTGGATGCATGGGTCACTAGCTGCTTGTTGAGGACCGCTGACGTATTAATGCTGACTTTGTCAGCTCCATACTTTAACATCTTTGACACGTCCTCCACCGTCCTGATCCCTCCCCCTACAGTCAGCGGGATTGAGATCGCATATGCGGTGTTCTTGACTACCTCATACACAGTCTCCCTACCCTCCACCGTGGCAGTGATATCAAGGAAAGTGATCTCGTCTGCTCCCTCCTCTTCGTATAGGGATGACAGCTCGACCGGATCTCCCTTGTCCTTAAGGCCTTCGAATTTCACCCCTTTCACTACCCTACCCTTATCGACGTCCAAACATGCTATTATGCGTTTGGTCAAAGAGATCACCTAAAGGCTCCCCTTAGTGCTAGGGACTTCACTCGATACCACTCTGAATGCCTCTCCCATGGCCATACCAACTCCCTTAAAACTAGCCTCAATTATGTGGTGTGAATTACTGCCTGCTATCTGCCTGACGTGCAGGGTGAAAGCGCCGTTCGTTGCAAGGGACCAGAAAAAGTGAGGAACGTTTTCTACTGAAAGGCCTCCCACTGTTTGTCTGGGAACTCTAAGTCTAACCTCGGCCATTCCCCTACCTGAGACGTCTAAAGCTACCATCACTAGGGCCTCATCCATAGGCATTATGACACTGGAGAACCTCCTTATTCCCCTCCTCTCACCTAGAGCCTCCTTCAACGCTTGACCCAGAACTATGGCGACGTCCTCCACTACGTGGTGATCGTCGTACTGTTGCTTGTCCTCCGCTTTAACGTCGGCCCTGAAGTTTGCATAGAAGAGCATGGTGTGTAGCATGTGGTTAAGGAAAGGTACTGGAGTCTCCACTCGAACTTCGCCGCTCTCATCTAAGTCCAACTCCACCCTAACCTTCGTCTCCTTGGTCTCCCTGATCTTGACGGAAGTCCTAGACCTCCCTGACACCCCTTACCGCCCCGGTGTAGTAAGCCATGCCAATTATGGCATAATCGAAGCCCGCCCTCTTAAGTTTCATTAGGTCATCCATTGAGGCTATGCCCCCTGCGTACTCCTTGACCCCCTTGAACCCCTTAACGTAGTCCCCAGCCTTCTCGTCCACACCATTCCCAGTTCCTTCGCTCCTAACATAGGTTAATATTATGCCGGAGGGCGAAAGGTCACCGATCGCTTTAACAGCCTCATTCACTCGCATAGCCTTCTGCTTCCACCCCCTGATTAGCACGTTCTCCCCATCGTAATCTAGGGACACTAGGACTTTGTCCTTCCCTAACTCCTTCAAGATCTCAGAGAATGAAGAAGGATCGGTGAGAGGCAAGGTCGAGGTGACAACCGCGCTGTAACCGTAACCCAGGAGCTTTAAAGCCCTGCCTTTCTCCCTTACTCCACCTCCCACCTGAGCCCACTTGAATCCTAGCTTTGGTATCTGAGAGACAAGCCCATCATTATTTCCCACCCCTTCAGCCGCGTCTAGGTCCACCACGTGGATACTCTCATAGCCATCAGCTAATATACCGCGAGCCACTTCCAGTGGATTGCCGAGCCTCAATCCTGTGCCTGGGACTCCCCTGATCCTCTTCACGGCTATTCCTCTGGTAATATCAACACTAGGTAATACCTTCACCTTATCACCTTCTCTATGTCGATCACCACTATATCCTTAGCCCCTCCACTCTTGGCCTTAGCTATGGTCTCAGCCAGGTCGTCTTCATCAGCTACAGTTATGACCTCCCACATGTCCCCGGAGCTGAGCTTGGTGACGGCTGGTGCTACCATGGCAGGAAGGGACGAGATAACCCTGTTTAGGTTATCATGGGATACGTTCATGAAGATCATCTTCTTACCCTTAGCTTCAGTAGCACCCTTTATCATGGTGAGGACCATGTTTATCCTCTCTGCCTCTTCGCACCTAAGCCAATCCTTGTTCCCTATGATTAACGCGTAACTCTCCATTATGACGTCCACTGGCTTAAGTCCGTGTAACCTGAGGGTAGTACCTGTGCTCATTACGTCTATTATGGCGTCAGCTGCCCCCAAGGAGGGCATTACCTCAGCCGCCCCGCTTATCTTCACTAGTTTAGCCTTAAGGCCCTTAGACTTCACGTAATCGGTGGCTATATTATAATACTTAGTGGCTATCCTAAGCTCCCTGCTCCCGTTTAGGATCGCTTCCTCCCTCCAGCCCACAGGAATGGCTAGGACTATCTGTGAAACGCCGAAGTTCAATTTCACCAAGTGCTCTACTTCCGCTTCGCTCTCCCTTACGTAGTCCAAACCAGTGACCCCTATGTGCGCTGCCCCAGCTTCCACTATACTCGGTATGTCCTCGGTGCGCAACATGACTAGTTGTACGTCCTTCCAAGAGGTGGGCACTATTAGGGCCCTTTCATCTGAAGCTAGAGGCTTTATTCCAGCTGACTGAAGCAAGGCTAAGGTGGGTTCCCTAAGTCGACCCTTATTGGGGATGGCGATCTTCAATACTCTCACCCAGAACTCTAATCACCGTATCGCACTGTTCCTTTGTACCTACGGAGATCCTGTAAAAACCCTTCATAGGGTTCCTAATCGCAACTCCCGCTGACAGTAGGGGAGAAATTATGTCCCTTTGAGTCTTCACTAAGACGAAATTAGTCAGGGAATTGTAGACCTTAAGGCCCAAACTCCTAAGGGAGGAGATGAGGTATTCCCTGTTCTTCCGTATCTCGCTCACATTCCTAAAAGCATAGTCTGGTCTGTTCAAGGCCTCTATCCCAGCGACAAGCCCTGGAAGGGCTATATCGAAAGGAGTGGAGGCCTTCATTAAAGCATCAACTACCTCTTCATTGGCTATGAGATAACCCACCCTTAGACCAGCGAGAGAGAAGGCCTTGCTCATCGTCCTAAGCACTATGAGGTTGGGAAATTCCCTTATCATCTTGGAGACGGTGTAGGCAGAGAATTCGTAGTATGCCTCATCTACCATGACGAAGCCCTTAGTGGTAGAGGCCAGCTGCGAGATCGTGTCCTCCTTACCCCCCAGCATCGGGGAACCCGTTGGGTTATTGGGATCGTCTAAGAGGACCATGTCAGCTCTCTTTGAGAGCTCGAGGAACTCCCTGAAGTTCTCATGCCACCACTCCTGACCCTCAATGAGGTTCACCTGCAGCATATTGAGGCCGTGGGTAGAGCAGTAAACCCTATACATGCTATAGGAGGGATTGTTAATTAGGACGGAGTCGCCTGGATCAGTGAGATTGTAAATTACCTGCCTTAGGGCGCCGTCCCCTCCTGGAGCTGGGTAAATGTTGGCAGGATCAACCCCGTTATACCTAGCGGCCGCTGCCCTAAAGCTCTCCACGAGGTCAGGGTGAGGATACCTGTTAGCCTCCTTCAACGACTCAACTATACGATCCGCTATGAAGCCCGGCAAAGGAAAAGGGGACTCGTTGAGGTGTAACCTTATCACCCCCCTATAGTCCTTGAAATCGTAGGGACTAGCCCTAAGGAGCCATGGTTTTATCCTATCCCTTATCTCGGTTGGTGCAATAGTTGACCCTCGCTGACTTCATCCTCAAAGTCTCCTTAAAAAATATTTCCGAAGTCTCGTCGGAAGTCTGTCCTTCATTTTCAGGCTACCGGCGTCGCTGCTTTTCTTAGGTTATACTACTTCCAGCGATCAAGAGATTTGTATTTACGTAATGTAGTTATATAGCGTTAAATCAGCCGTGGGGGACACGATGTCAGAGTTCATCAATGAAATTCTAGGGAAAAAAGTGTGCATACTCTCCTACTACTACATACCTAAGCTCTGGATCGTCATGGAAGTGGCCTCTAGAGTCTCGAAGAGGAGGAAAGTGTGCATACAGGGACTGGATAGGGTGAAATGGGAGCTCTATCCATACTCGACTGATTTCAACTTAAGTTGCGACCAAGGGTCTTACCTGATACAGTTCGAAGCCGAGGAGTTCAACGAAAAGGCCGATCTGATCACGTCCACAAAGAGAGCTCGCGATAATAGGGTCAATTACAGGGTGGATAAGGCATTCAACAACGTGTATAAGGCTGTAAATGACGAGGGTCGACTCCACATATTCAAGCTGAGAGAGGGTCACGTAGAGGACGTGAGTCTGGGGAAAGAGGAGACTTACTTGATCTCCGTGCTGTCTGAACTGGGTGGTGAGGCCGAGTTGAGAGACCTAGTCAACATATGCTCACGTAAAATGCAGACAGACAGGGATCACGTGAGGCGATTGGTGTATTACCTAAGGGAGGTGGGATACTTGGACTTAACCAAGGGCAGAGTTAGTCTCAAAGCTGAAAGGAATATTGAGGGCTCAAGACGGCTTCAGGGCGAATGATGAAACAGTGTGTAGATATGGGACTCCTATCTAGACCTCGATAGATCGTAGTGGCCTACTGGAGGAGGTAACGGGACCCTAATCTTCACATAACCCTCTCTGAACCATGGAGACATAACGTAGCAGACCCCATTCCTCTCCCACGCCAATTCCCTGGATTCCCCCTTAGGAAGACCCATTTTCTCTGCGACCTCGCTCCTCATCCTAAAGAGCACCCTGGTATTGGCTAGCTGCTGCACTATTTCACTCAGGTCACTGAGATCATGGGTGACGAAAAGGAAACCCATCTTCCTCCTCCTTCCCAGTCTCATCATAGTGGCTATTTTACCTGAGACTTTCCTTACGTAAACCTCGTCCTCTCCATTGATCCTTGAAGGGAAGAACCTATGAGCCTCATCGATCACTACGAGGTATCTCGACTTCAGAGAACCTGTTTTCATCTCCGCCTCCCTGGCTGAGAACAGTCTCTCTAAAACATAGTAAGTGAATATCTTCTGTGAGAAGTCCTCCAGCTCACTGTTGTAAAGGTCCAATACTGCTATCCTACCCTTCGATTTCAAGGTCTCTCCAAGATCTTCCCTGGGAGCTGACACGTCGAAGAGTCCGGTCTCCATTAGTAGGTTCAGGCCCCTCACTACGTTCTCCCACGTGCTTTTGTGAATGCTATACCTGTTGTAGATCTCCTGTTGCCTGTTTAGGAGCTCCTTGTAGAAGGACGAAAGAGTGGGAGAAGCGGAGAGTTCCCTATCCCTGAGGAAGACCCTCAAGAAGTGGGACGCCTGTTCAGTGAAGTAAGGATTGAGTCTGGGTAAGATCCTCTTACTCTCCCTGAAGCTGAACCAGAAGGGACGAAAAGTCATAACCGAGGTCCACTTCTCTGAGCCGAATGCTATTTTGTTCCCCGAGAGGGCCACGTTGATCTTCTTCCCCTTCTCGCTGAGCCACTCCACTATGGGCCTGAGGTAAAGTTCGTAGTATTTCCTAGTGATCTCCTCGACGTCCATGGACTCCTTTCCTTCCATATACTTCTTTATCCACCTCCTAGACAAGGGGTAGATCAGGTCCAGGTTCAGGCCTGAGACGCTGATACCAAGTCTCTCGAAGTCCTCCTGGCGAATGAGGGGAGGGAGGATCACATGGTAGTAATCCCCAGTAGCGTCTATCACGAAAGTCTTAGACTCCTGGTCCCTGGAGAACTGGGAGAGCATGTTCTTGACTAGGGACGTTTTGCCAGCGCCAGTTGTGCCGACTATGAGGCAATGGTAGTTCAGGTCATCTGGACTTATTGAGACTTTAACTTCAGTGGCGCTATTCTCTAGGAATCCTAACCTGATCTCTCCCCTACTCAGCGAGAGGGATCTTTCCACTACCTCAGGGTTAGGAATTATAACAGGTGACTGGGGTTCCAATGTTACATTGGCTGCCTCCGGTTCCCTCGAATCTAAAACGTCCAATTGGGTCAAAGGCTCGCACCTAACCACTACGTTGGTTAGCAATCCTCCAGGCTCATCCTCCTCAGACTCCACTAAGTGGGACATCTCCTTATTAGAGTACAAAAGCGATACCGCGTCACGCCTCAAGTAACCCTTGGCCCTCAACAGGACCAGGAGGAGGCTCTTTATGTCCACCGCTGCGAGTATGAGACCTCTCTTGCCCATGAATGGATACTTGTAATAGACATCGGGACTCACAACCACAGCTACCTCGTTCCTATCTTCATCCGCCTCCCCTGGCACATTCCTTGACACCCTCCCCACTAGCTCCCCGAGAGTGACTGCTAGGGCTCTGGCCTTGTGGAACCTCTCCTTTACACTATCATACAGGTCTGAATCCATCTAAACCACTTCTATCCTGCTCTCGAAACTCACACCGAGTCCCAGCCTCTGCACTTTATATACCAAAAGCTTGTAAATGCCGGCTGTTATCTCCTTAGCGATCCTATCAGCGAGGGCTATGGGTTGGGGGATCCCATCATTACTCATTGGGATCGCGGTTAAAGTCCTCAGTAAGTCCTCAGATTCCCTTAGCATTTCGACTCTAAGCAGGGAGAACTTCTGTAGATACCTATGGAGAGGAACCATGAGGTAATAAGCGTAGAAAGAGTAGTTACCAGTTCTCACTTTAATTGGTCCAAAGGCATAGGGCTTGTAAGGCGGTGAGAGATGGAACCTAACTAAGTTCTGTAAGATCACCTCATCAGAGATTGCCCTTGAGGGATCTATTTTGAACATGCTCATGAAAGACGTTCTGTCATCTCCTGAAAGGGATTCCTTGAGGAGTGAGGAGTTTGAGATCCTCTTCACCACTCCCACAGTATCCTTGGATACCGCTTCAGCCCTCAAGCTCATTATCCTCTCCACAGAGGAGGACCTCAAGGACTTGAGGTGAGGGAAGAGGGGGCCATCCACTATGACCAGTGGATTATTCCTCAAGGTCGATATGGCCTCGGTCTCCAAGATAGTCCTCAGTTCGCATTCGATCTGTTCAGGTCCCTGAATTGCAGTTAGAGGTTCTCCAGAAAGGGAGAAAGTCATCACATGATCTGCGGAATACAGGTATGGATCTAGGACATTCCTCTTCTCGTTGAGAGCAGGTGCTACGGCCAAGAAGGGTTTCCTCAGGGGCAGCTTCAACGAACCAAAAGAGGGGAAGACCCCTATCACAGGTTTCGTCTTTGAGGAAGCTGCTACACTGGCGATAGAGATTATGCCGCTACTGGAAATCACGCTCCTACTGCTTCCATCCACCGCCACATAGCTAAGGTCTGAGTGGAGGGGGTCCACCTCAAAAAGCGAATCCCTTAAATCCCTGCTTAAGGACGGGCTGTCGATGCGAATGGAATCGAATCCTTGATCGTCCAGCGAATAGTTCGTAAAGTAGCCCACCACGTATTTATCGATGATATTAGTCAGCAGACTCAGATACCCCTCTTCATTCATAGGTTCCAATCAATTCTATTGAAGCGTAATATTTAAATATTGGTATTACGATTATTACACTATCAGAATTAGATAACTTATTTATATAGGAATTTGAATATAAGTCCTTTTACTAGTTGGACAAAAGATTACGGTACTCAAGAGTTCACCAAAACTACTGACATACGCAACAATACTAAGCGATCTGATATGGTGAGAACCCTTTCCTTACTTACTAAGATCCTTAAGGATTTACCATGGATCCTACAGTAAAAAATAAGATTGAGTCATATGTCTCACTATAACCTGTGTCTGTGGATCCGAAGTCGCTTGAAATAGCGAAAAGGTATTTCACGTCAAATATCTCCGTGGGGGAGATAATAGCTATGATCGATTTAAGGGCACTGGGAGTGAAGAACCCAGAGCAGGTGATAATGGTCCTCATGAAGGAGGGAATAATAGAGAGAGGCGAGGGCTGCTTTAACTTAGTGAGGAAGAATAAATTTAAGAAGAATTGAATGGAAGTCGAACTCCCTTTGAACGTGAATGGTCCTGTCTCTGAAAAGTTTGGCACCCTTCAAGGCTAGGGACCAAGATAGCTCAAGGGATCTAGTTAAGATGTATTGCCTCCTTACCTCAGCTCTCAACTTCCTCAATGTTTCATTATAGAGCTTGGGTCCCTCACCGTTCAGGTAACTGACCAAAGGATTTAAGATCTCCGAGATGCTGAATATACCTCCCCCAGTGAAGGTCTTAACTAGCCCCGTGGAATCTCCGATCCTCAGGTCGCTGAAAGGCTTAGGATTAACTCTAGGTATGGCGCCACCGTGCCTCTCTATAACTCTTTTATTCAATTTAGGCAGGAAGAGTTCAGGGTCGCCATAAGATACAGCCCCCACTAAGGCTCTATCAGCGAGCGGGACGATCCAAGAAAAGCCGCCCACATTCCTCGAGTCTAAGAAGACCTTCACGTTCTCCTCGCTCAACGGCTCGGTCGAGATCTCCACTGCTTTTAACCACCTACATCCCTTACCCTGCCATCCGGTGGCCCTAACCCCCACAGTGCGTAGGAGTTGGTTACCGACCTTCACCCGATCTCCCATGATCTCCCCATTAACTGGTCTCACCACCTTTAGGGAGTCTGACAAGTCTTTCTCCAATTTGAACCTATTCAATCTGACCACTTCGACTCTGAAGTAGACCTCGCTTCTATCTGTCTGTACCTCGATCTCTCTAAATCGAGAATCCACGTAGTCCCGGCTTACACCTAACTTCCTGAAAGTCTCTTCACTCACAATCCCTGTGCACTTCTTACCTGGCCATCTCCTCCTATCGACTAGGAGGACTTTGCGATCCCCGAGCCTGTTAGCAAGCAGCAAGCCGCCTAGCCCTGCGCCTAACACTACTACGTCCCACATCAGAAATCAGAGGACCTGTCCACTTCATTCAGGGTGTGTCTCTTGGCCTTAAGGGCGTGGGCGATGTGAGTGAAAGCTGCCTTGGGGTTTGTGTGGGGACCACATGAGTATACATCCACAGTGGCAAAGCCATACTCTGGCCAAGTGTGAACTGCTATATGACTTTCTAGGATTATGGCTACCACGCTCACTCCCTCTCCTATCTTCCATTTCTTAACGTCGAGGACCTTCATATTACCTACGTTCGCTGCCTCCCTCACTACTTCCTCTAACGCCTCGGGGGAACTCAGCATGAAGGGATCGCACTCGTATAGACTACCATATACTTGTTTGCCCACCACCTTAGGTTCGCCGAAGACATTAACCCCCATTACACCCCCGTACTTCATCCCGATCAGAGTTAAAAACCCCCATCAGCATATATAAATTTAATTCCCTTATGGAATGAAAGGATATTTGGGGATAGGTTTCACGAAAGCGCCCCATTTTATAAACCGGCTCTGAATGATCAGGTCGTGTCCATAATAACAGCTTACATCAGGCTGGTCAGGCTACACAACGTCGTGGGAGCTACCCTGGGAGACGTAATGGGCTACTTGGTTTCCTCCAAGTGGGCTCACGTTTCCCTAGTAACACTGACCATTTCGGCGCTTGTGGTAGGCCTTGTGGCAGCGGGGGGTTACGTAATAAATGATGTATTCGACGTCGAAATAGACAGGATAAATAAACCTGACAGACCCATCCCCGCAGGCAAGGTTAGCTTGAGGAGTGCCAAAATCCTGTCCGCATGCCTTTTCGCGCTTGGGATACTCCTTTCGATTTGGATAAACCTCTACGCGTTAGTGGTCTCCTTCCTCACGGCACTCATGCTTTACGCTTATGCCAGCCACCTTAAGAAGACCGGAGTTTGGGGTAACTTTGTGGTATCGCTGACAACCTCGCTCTCCATATTTTTTGGCGCGATAGCAGCGGAAAGAGGCTATGAGTTGGTTGCCATACCCACGCTATACTCCTTCACGTTGACCATGTGTAGGGAGATAGTGAAAGGAGTGGAGGACTATGAGGGTGACAGTTTGAATAACGTCAAGACATTAGCGGTTTCCATTGGGGTAGAAAGGGCATGGGGAGTGATCAGGAAACTGCTGATAGTCTTAATGATACTCGCACCTCTACCCATAGCCTTAGGATATAACATCTCATACGTGACCCTGATCGCCATATTTTACGTTTATGTGATCAGGACTTATTTAACTGAAAGTTCAATAAGGGGAGGTGCTAAGGGGAGGGAATATCTCAAGGTAGCTGCGGTGGTAGCTATACTGGCATTCCTCTTTGGCAGTTACCCTGGCTTGTCTCTTCAGCATGTGATAAACGAGTTTCCCTGACTTCCTCCCTGCCCTGGAGGGGCAAAGGTTTCCTCAATGCATTTGAATCCCACAAACTTATGAGTCAGGTCAACTTCAACTGCGTCAGTAGTCCTTTAAGGATCTACTTCCGTGGTTGCGGAGGGCGAGTTAGTCACACTCTAATGTTTAACGACTGCCAACTTTTTAGCTTTTTCAAATTGATCTTCAATTCTCTTAATTACTGGAATTCGGAACTGTCCTCTCGCATTCACCCGACTCTCTTTGACCTGATCCACAATGCAAAGGAGTATTGGGACAATCAGTATGGAACGAACTCAACGGTATCCCATTAATCTTTCCCTAGAGTTTCACTTCCTTCACAACTTGATACGATCCCTTGACTCCTATGACCCTTAGCACAGCCTCACCCCTGTTCCTGGAGTCCAGCCTAGCTGGTACTTCCACGTATTCCTTGTTTCCTCGAGGTAAAGCGTTGATTTTCTTAAAGAAGACTGGCACTCCGCCGACTAGAAGTGTCACTATCACGTTGTCCAGACCTAACTCACTTGAGTTCTGAAGAGTTATGTCATACCCGTTCTCAGTCCTCTTCGAGTTAACCACTAGGTCGATTTTGGGAGCCCTCATATTCTCCAGGTAAACTAGAGATATCATGATCGGTTTTGCCTTTCCCTGGGAGTCCTGAAGATGTCTCACCGAGAACCTAGAACAGTCAGAAAGTTCAATCTCTTCCCCTTCCTCTCCTCCAGTGGACTCCCATATTTTCGAGTTGTTTGAAACTAGGACGACCTTAGTGTTTTTATTGAAGTTCCTGATAACTGCGTAGAACTTCTTGGCTCCCTCGAGTTCAACTTCTTCTCCCGGTTCTAGCAGTAACTCCCCTCCCATGAGAATATACTCCGTCTCGAAACCTTCTACTCGGTAGACGTTAACGAAACCCACTTGATCTATGGTTATATTGTCACTTCCTGCATAGGATATCACTATATTGTTTTTGCCCCTCTTCACTATGGGGGTTATATCGTATATTAGGGACGAGTAGAGACAGCCCCTATACTCCAGCTCGGAACTAGGTTTAAATTCTCTAGTGAGGGAGAAATCATTGATCCATAACCTCCACCTAGGAATAGCGGGCTTCTCCCTGATAGTCTTTATTACCATTAAGGACCTGTGGACTCCCTCGTCCACTGTCATGGAGTAAGTAGCGGAGTTGTTGCCATTACCACCGATCTTCACTGGTTTGGTGTAGGTCAAGTGGCTTAGAGTGCCATTGATCTTCCCGCGATCAAAGGCATAGATGCGACCAATTGGCATTGCCCACGTCTTAGTTTATAAGGAAAAATAGTTATTCTCCTCTATAGCACATGTCCTTCAGCGACGTTATATCGAGGATCTCAGAAGTGGATCTGGTAATTGAGGTCACTGATGCTAGGGAACCACTCTTAACCAGGTCTAGGATCATAGAGAGGGAGACCCGTAGGAGGGAGAGAAACCTAATAATAGCGATTAATAAGGCTGATCTGGTCCCAAAGGCAGTCTCTCAGTCTTGGAAGAGCTACTTCCAAGAGGAGGGGATAGAGGCGGTTTTCCTAGCTGCTAAACTCCACATGGGCACTGGACTACTAAGGAGAGCCATAAGTCGCCAGCTGCGCGGATCCAGAGGAATAATAATGCCAGTGGGATACCCTAAAACAGGTAAGTCCACAGTCCTGAACGCCCTAAAAGGGAGGAGATCAGCTTCCGTTTCCTCCGTCCCGAAGTCATGGGGCTACACGAAGGGATTTCAACTCATCAGGGTAGGGAAGGAATTAATGGCTGTGGACTCCCCCGGCGTGATCCCTCCTGATGGAGACGATTTTCAGAGAGCGTTGAGGGGCACTCCTCCAGAGAAACTGAAGGACCCAGTGAGAGTAGCCTCACTAATACTCGAAAGAGTTGCGAGCGCAGGGCTTAAGAACAGGATAGAGACCGTTTATGGGATTGACCTCTCTTCTCCTCTAGAGTTCCTAGAGGAATTAGCGCGAAAAAGAGGGTGGTTCTATAGGCTCGATAAGGAGCCTAACGTTGATGAAGCAGCTAGGGTGATCATTAGGGACTACCACGAGGGGAAGATAACTTATTACTCTTTCCCCCCTAAGGGCTGAGGAGATGATAAGGGCCGTAGTCTACGACGCGGACAAGACGCTGTGGGACCATCACAATGTATCTGAATTCGTTGAACCCATTAAGATAGAATCCCAAGACACGGTGGTGGACAGCGAAGGGAGGAAGCTTGTCCTATTCCCAGAAGTGAAAGAGACTTTAGGCTACATTAAGTCCAAGGGACTTCTGCTGGGGATGGCCACGTGGAATTTTGAAGATAAGGTGATGCGGATTCTCTCTCTACTGGGAATAGATCAGTACTTCGACGTTGTGGTAGCCAGATCTTACCCTTATAAATTCATAATGCTCGCCCACTTCATTAACTCGCTTAGAAGGAAGGGAATTCGAATAAGGCCTTCTGAAATACTCTTCGTGGACGATAGGAGGTTACACTTCGGTAACATATGGTATTACATAGGTGACATAAAGTGCCTCGAGATGTGGAAAGACCTTAAGTCGCATAAGGAATTGATAGGAGTCATAGAGTCCATAATGAAGGGGAGAAATGCTTAAAAATTGACCCTAGATGTAACTGGTGGAGTGAAAAAAGTGAAGGGTGGCCATACCCTCCAAGTGTAACTTCTCCCTTTCAACTAAGTTACGTGTTTTCAGAAGCCGTCTCATTATATTGGAGAGGGGGTGGTTGAAGTGATGTCAGGGGCGAGACTACTGATCGATTCACTAAAACGAGAAGGAGCGAAAGTGATATTTGGAATACCTGGGCTGACTAACATGCCACTTTACGATGCTTTCTACGAGGACTTAGAGAGAGAAGAGTTGAGGCATGTGCTTATGAGGCATGAACAAGCAGCAGCGCACGCAGCTGATGGTTATGCTAGAGCTTCCGGATTCCCTGGCGTATGCACCGCGACCTCAGGTCCAGGAGCCACCAACCTAGTCACTGGACTGATAACGGCCTACCAAGACAGTTCCCCAGTAGTTGCCATAACAGGACAAGTGGTTAGAGCAGCTATAGGCAAAATGGCCTTCCAGGAGGCTGATACACCGGGTATAATGTTCCCAATAACTAAGTATACCATCCAAATAAGGAGCGTCAAGGAAATTCCAATATGGATAAAGAACGCCTTCTATTTAGCTTCCACTGGGAGACCAGGACCCGTGGTAGTGGATATACCCCGTGATGTCCAGCTGGAGAAGGTAGAGAAGGTGGAGTGGCCGGAAAGACCATACGTTCCGGGTTACAGGGAGTTCAGGACGAACTTAGACAGGGAGAAGTTGAGGAGAGCTGCCGAAATCATGGCCGAAGCTGAGAGACCCGTAATACTGGCAGGAACTGGGGTGGTCTGGTCAAATGCCACGGAAGAAGTGCTCAGGCTAGCAGAAATGCTAATAGCGCCCATAGTTTCCACATTGCCTGGCAAATCCGCTATACCACACGATCATCCACTTTACATAGGCCCCATGGGGTACTACGGCAGAGCTGAGGCCAGTATGGCGGCCTTAGAGTCTGATTTGCTAATAGTCATAGGGGCTAGACTGAGTGACAGGACTTTCACCTCTTACGATGAGATGAGGGAGACAAGGAAGAGGTTCATAGAGATCAACATAGACCCCGTGGATCTGGAGAGGGCCATAAAACCCGACGTGGGACTCGTAGGGGATGCCAAGGTTGCAACAAGAGCTCTCATAGAAACCCTAGAGTATATTGGGGCTAAGAGAGATAGGTCAGCGTGGATCAAGAGAGTGAAAGAGTTGAGGGACTACTATTCTCAATTCTACTATGTAGAGGAGGAGGGCAAACTGAAACCTTGGAAAGTATTGAAGACCATTAGGAACTCCATACCCAGGAACTCCATAGTGACCACGGGAGTAGGGCAGCACCAGATGTGGGCCGAAGTCTTCTGGGATGTATTGGAGCCGAGGACCTTCCTCTCCTCAACTGGAATGGGCACTATGGGATTTGGACTCCCAGCTGCAATGGGGGCCAAAATGGCTAAACCTGATAGAGTGGTTGTGGACATAGATGGAGACGGTTCCTTCCTCATGACGGCTACGAACCTGGCTACTGCAGTTGACGAGCATATACCAATAATCGCCTTCATAATGGATAACAGAACACTGGGACTAGTGAGGCAAGTCCAAGACCTCTTCCAAAACAAGAGGATCGTGGGAGTGGATTACGGACCTTCACCCGACTTCGCTAAACTGGCGCATGCTTTCGGAGCACTGGGATTCGACGTTCACGATTACAGGGACATAGAGGAATACACCAAGAAGTCCGTAAAGGAGGATTTACCCGCGGTAATAAGGATCCCCATAGATAAGGAGGAGTTAGCCTTACCCACCCTCCCTCCAGGGGGGAAGTTAAGGCAGGTGATCGTGAGTGACCCCAGGAAGAGTCATTAGAGTTAGAGCCCACTACAGAGACCCAGGGATCGTGGAGAGGATAGCAGCCAACTTCCGTAGACTTTGGGTTGACGTCGAGTGGATACAAGGTAGTAGAGTAGACCAGGAATGGTACGAGGTATACCTAGGCCTTGGTGACTCAAAGAACTTAGACCTAGCCATACTGAACTTGAGCAAGACCGTGGGAGTCGAGAGCGTCGAAGTGCTTGAGGACGCTAGGGTAGATAGACGTGTCATCCCCATTAATGGAAATAAGGGCATCACAGTTTATGTACCAGTGTATAGTAAGGTCACCCGCTACTCTTGGGGTGAAGTAAGTGGCTAAGATATACACGGAAAGGGAGAGCAGTCTCGATTCAATAAGGGACAAGGTAATAGCTGTATTGGGATACGGAAGCCAGGGAAGAGCCTGGACCCTTAACTTAAGGGACAGCGGCCTTAAAGTTAGATTGGGCCTAGAGAGGGAAGGAAAGTCCTGGGAACAGGCGAAGAGGGACGGAGTGGAGCCCTTACGCACTGAAGACGCAGTGAAAGAGGCTGACATAGTGGTTTTCCTTTTGCCAGACATGATTCAACGCTACGTCTACAGGGAAAGGGTGGAACCCCACCTTAGGGAGGGAATGGATTTGGTCTTCGCTCACGGTTTCAACATTCACTACAGGCTGATAGAGCCACCAAAGTTCGTCGACGTCTACATGGTGGCCCCGAAGGGACCTGGTCCAGCGGTTAGGGAGTTCTTCATTAGAGGGGGAGGAGTTCCAGCGCTCGTGGCCATACATCAGGACAAAAGCGGACAGGCCCTAAAGAAGGCCTTGGCAGTGGCTAAGGGGATAGGGGCAACAAGGGCTGGCGTGATAGAGACTACGTTTAAAGAGGAAACGGAAACCGACCTAATAGGGGAACAGCTGGACTTAGTGGGTGGAATAACGGAGCTCTTGAGGTCGACCTTCCAACTACTAGTGGATATGGGGTATCAGCCTGAGGTGGCTTACTTCGAATCTATAAATGAGATGAAGCTCATAGTAGACCTAATATACGAGAAGGGGATCGGGGGGATGATGAGAGCCGTATCGGACACAGCTAAGTACGGTGGTATGACCGTGGGCAAGAGGATAATAGACCAAGAGGTCAAGCGCAAGATGAGGGAAGCAGCGGAAAGGGTTAGAAGTGGGAAATTCGCTGAAGAGTGGATAGAGGAGTACAACAGAGGTTCCCCGAAGTTAAAGGAGCTTATGCAGGAGTTAGACAATAGTCTAGAGGAAAAGGTAGGAAACCAGTTGAGGGACATCATATTAAGGGGGAAACCTAAGACCTGAAGCTAGAGGATTTTCGGTCAACAGGATCTAAGTGTCGAATTCATATGCCGCGACTTCCTCCCTGCCCTGAAGGAAGACACCGCGGATCATCCACTGTGAGGATTTAAGTGAACTTATCCCGCCCTTGCAGACGGGGCTTCCCTTCCACTATTTTGTGCCTCCTGGCCCCACCTTGCCCCCTTGGCTAGGGGTAGGGGGCGGAGCTCCATAGGCACTGCGGACCATTCCATCCTGATCTCCTCAGGATGTTCATGGAAGCGTGTGGTCTCGATCTATTACCCAACCGCAGGGACAGGAGAATATACGACCTGAGAGGGATAGTCGTATTTCATGCTACCACACTTGGCGCATGCCCTTTACTCCCTAGTTGTAGGATTACGGGCAGCTTGTCCGTTTGTCCCTACACTCTCATTCCAGTTGTATCCAATCGCGATCAAGTGTAGGATTTAAGCCATAGGTCACATACCCACTTTACGGCAGGTAGGTCATGGGACTCCTTAGAGCGGGGCTCACATCCCCTCCTTCCCCAGCCGCTTAGCCATAGATCGAGTCGGGTTCGGGGAGGGAAGCCCATTAACAGTGATTGGGGATTCCGTATTTAAAACGAGATCCTCATTCCCACCAAGGGACTTCCTCAACTACATTCTCTGACTTCCTCCCCGCCCTAAACGGTAGACCCAAAATCACCTCCTTGAAAATAAATCTATATTATTAATAAGCGGTTCTATTGATTTAAATAGAAAATCTTTTAGATAGAATAAATCATCAGAAAACAAGAGTATTAGGAGTAACCTGAACTGCTCCCTCCTCACCTCCCCCTTGAACACGGTGTACAGGGAGTAGAAGGCCACGGCCAGCACGAAGACCAACGTGCGGAAGACGAACTTGGTGGAACTGGTGAATGGGGGAAAAGCCTTGATGTTCCGGTAAGAGGTCTCTATGGGACCCCTCACCTTGTTGTACAACCTCAATACTTCCCCCTTCGGTAGGTCGAGGTTCGTAGCCCTAGCGAAGTAAACGAGGCTCCTCCTCTTTCTCTTAGCCTTCTCCTTGCTGTACACGAGGAGCCTGAACTCGACCTGCTCGTCCCTCCTGTGCCTCTTGCTGTTCGTCTCATACTCACCGTCGAACTCCTGGTAGACCTTAACATCCCCAGCTGGGACAGCAATTGTATACTTAAACTGTGAAATGAAGTTGAGCACGTAAATGGTGTAGAAACCAGCGTCAAGAGTTATTAACCTTATCTTGAATCCCATTGCAACAACTTGCTCGACAAGAGCCTTCACTATCTCGTCCTTAGTCATACCGTTAACTTGTTGAATAAATGCAAGTAAAAGTACTTTCCCGTTATACTTTGTTGTTGCAGTTGCGTAGTTCCAAGAGCTTCCCTTCTCTGAACTTCCGAGTCCTTTCACTGGTCTTCCGTACCACGTCTTTGTTGTCCAGTCTATTGAGAGGTCTACCTCCTTCACACCCTTCAGTACTTCTAAGGATATTTTTCTCACCCTTTCCAATAGCTTTTCAATCACTTCCATCCCTTGCTTCTCTACGTAATTCCTCACGGTCTGTGGGGATACGTCATACGCTCTTGACTTGTTCTCTACTGAATCGTTCCACAAACACGCTGAGATGAGAGTTTTTGCTACCTCTTCTCCTTTCTTTCCCTTGAAGTTTAGCATGGAAAGTAATTTATATCGTATTTGTTGAATGTTGTTTTGGTGAGGGAGAATCGGTGTTACCATCTTGGTCTCCTACACGGTAATACATTATCTCCCTCACCTTAAACCTTTCTCCAATTGAATTCTTAATACTCTTAAAAATTTCTTCATCTCTTATGAATTCAATATATTATCTTGTCAGAATTATTTTTCATGATATGATTTTGGGTCTACCGTAAAGGGCGAGGTTTGCCGTTCTTCAATATTATCACTTCTAATGGTCACGGGCACCCCTCTTGAGGGTTCATACAGGGTCACCCTCAACTCCTTGGGGCTAGTTGAGGGGAACGCGCTACCCTCCCATCCGCTTTATCACTGTGGGCAGGGCCCGTCATCAGTTGGAGATCGCCAAAAAAGTGAAAAGAAAATTGAAGTGATACCATGTAAACATAGGAGATATTCAGAAGTAATCGACAGCATTTGAAAGTTACGTAGAAGCGTTAACAGTCTTTTCCCCTAAGTCGAGTGCCTTACTACCTGCTCCTCCTTGGGCAGCCCGACTTTGTAGCTGAAGACATTCCTCACCAACCCACCCCTCAGCCCCTCCATTATTTGCTTCAGATCCTGCTTGTCCCAGACGTAATATAGGCTCAGTTTCTCCTTCTCCCCAAGGAATTCCCACACCAAGTTCTTGGGAGCGACTTCAGTCTGCCTCTCAAGGAAGGCTGCGATCATGGAAGACCCAGTCCGCGGGAGATCCAGTATGGGCAGTACTTTTATAAGATCCATGTTGACTAAGAACCGGACATGCCTGCTCGCAGTCCTAACGGTCAGGTTGAGGGTTTCAGCTATGGTCTTGGCCATTATCCTAGGCCTCTCCACGATCTGCTCCACTAACACTCTGTCCCTTGGGGTCAGGCTCACCATTCCCCTGGGTAACTCCAGGACTAACGAGGGTTTCCCGTGGGCCTTAGTCAAATCCTCAAGTCTTCGCCTGAGGGTTTCCCTATCCCTGGCGTAAACTTCCAGGATCGTGTCCCCTTCAACTGTCCAGATCTGCAGGGAGCTCAACTCATACTCCACTTTCCCTGGTAACATTACGATGGCCCTCCTGAGGCCGAAAACGGTGGGGCTAACGTAAGTCATGAACCCCTGCAGTATCCCCCTCTTAGCCATCTGGGAGATCTTATATGAGACTAAGGAGTGGGAAACTCCAGTTAGAGTGGCGATCCTCCTCTTCGAGATCCTCCCGTTTTTCAGTAACTCGACCAACACCCTATTGGAAACTTCATCCACCGTCTCACCCTTTTAAGGTTTCACTTCTCCTGATTGGTAATAAATTTTGTCCAAGATCTGGGGATTCCTTATCTAAGAGATAGAGCTTTATTCCTCCCCCCCTTCCGATCCCTATGCAGGGCGACAGGGAGAAGTCGATCTTCCTCCTGGGACTCTCCCCGCTCCTGCTCTTAGTTGCAGAGGTCGTTTGGTACATAGGCTCCTACTTGAGGCCTGCAATAAGTGTCGGTCTCACGTTCCCGATAATGCTTGCTTCGGCTATCTCACTCTGTTGCGCTTCTCTGCCCAGCGTGTGGAAATGGGTTAAGGTAGACACTCGGAACACTGAAGTCAAGGTCTTGGCCTTGATGGTCTCCTCAGCTGTAATACCCATGCTATTCTACAGGGACCAGTGGGTCATAGTAGCTAGCCTTTGCTCCATTTCCCTCTCCTTCATGGGTTATAGATCTAACAGGAACCTGCCTTACCTAATGGCCGGGGAGTTAGTGCTCCTGGAGAACGTGTTAGCTAACTGGCCCTGGAAAGGGAGGTGGTCCGATGAGTTTGCGATCCTATATGTCGCTGCTGAGAGGTTACTTAAGGGCATAGATCCCTACATCCCTGGAGCCACATCGACGGCTATAGTCATGGTCCCGCAGCAGTATCTGACTCCTTTAACCACCGGGGGATTCGTGGATCAGCCCAACTACCCTCCCCTCTCCTTCCTGGTGCTTGTCCCTGCAATTTTGCTGAAGCAGACCTTTCTTCCCGTGATCGTGTCCACCCTCTCGATCTTACCCATGGTGTTCAATAGGTGGGGCAGGGAGGCCGGAGCTGTAGCTGGAATCCTCTGCCTTTCCGCGGACTGGGTTTACTTGGGCTCCCCACCTCCTCTGGACTTCTTATGGAGCACCTCACTCTCCTTCTCCTATTACCTATTCCTCATGGGGAGAGAGAGGAGTGCTGGGATCCTCTACGGAGTAGCACTCTCGCTGAAACAGCTCCCACTTTTCGTCCTCTTCCCTTACCTCTACTCGGCTTACAGGGAGTACGGTAGGAGAGGTCTCATCAGGTTCTCCTTGGGAGTGTTGACTAGCCTCGCCGTGTTCAACCTACCCTTCTTAATCCTCTCACCATGGAATTACGTTAATGGCGTCCTAACCCCAATGTCCTCCCACCTCCTTGGCATAGGAATGGGGATATCTCAGCTCTCCTTCACCGATCTGTATTATCTCCCTCCACAGTTCTTTACGTCCATGGAACTCCTCTACCTCGCTGCGGTTTGGTGGATGTACGCTAAGTTCTACGATAGGCTGAAGTATGCGATCTTCGCCCTACCCACTATCCCCCTTTTGTTGGGCTACAGAGTCCTCCTCTCTTACCTCTTCTACTGGGTGATCCCTTCGTCCATCGCAGCGTCCCAGGCCTCCAGGATGGAGACCTCAAAGACCCTGAAGATCTCCGGGAGAACAGCCATAGCCCTAGCACTTATATCCCTCATACTGGTCCCGACTTTCGCTGGGTTGACCTTACATCAACAGGGGAATGAAGAAGGCTCGCTTCAGATTACTCCCCTGTTCGTTGAGATAGAGGGAGGACAAGTCAAGGAGATCGAGGTCAACGTAACCTATATCTCTAAGGTCTATAACTCCACGCCCATTTACTTCAGGGCTTTTTCCCATAACCAAATAGGATCAGGTTATGATGCCAATGGTATTCTCCTCTCCTTCCAAGGGGTAGACAGCTTCCCCCCCAACTTCACGATCACTGTAATCTTGTCTCCCACCTTGAACCTAACATGGAGTCCTCCCATAGAGATAGTGGGCTACTACGCTGAAGTCCAGGGTCACACCGTGCTCAATTACACTGACGTCACAGTGATCAACCTGGGCCACTAAAGTCCTCGAGATGGCTCAAAATCACTTTTGCTTATGCTATCTACGCTAAAGACTCTTCATGACCTCAGAGAGGTGTGATGCATACTCTGCAGTCCCCAGGGGTTCGACGCCGAAGTACCTGGCTAAGTCCGAGGTAACCTTTTTGTTCCTCACCGCTTCCTTTATTGCCTTGTCTATATATTCGGCAGCTTCATTCCAACCCATAAAGCGAAGCATGAGTTCCCCTCCCCTAATTATCCCTGTGGGGTTAGCCACATTCTTCCCTGCATACTTGGGAGCAGTGCCGTGAATTGCTTCGAACATCCCACCTGAGTCACCCACATTGGCGCCGCCTAGCATACCTATATTACCTATTAGTGCTCCGGCAGCGTCCGATATTAGGTCCCCATTAACGTTGGGGGCTAATATGATGTCGTATTCTTCTGGCCTGGTTATTATTTGCTGGAACATATTGTCTGCTATCCTATCGTTGACCAGGATCTTCCCCTCTGGGACTTTACCTCCATGCCTCTCACTGATCTCTTGCTCCGTCACGATCCAGTCCCTGAACTCGGTCTTAGCTACTTCATATGCCCACTCCATGAAAGCGCCCTCAGTGTATTTCATCACGTTCCCCTTGTGCATAATGGTGACTCTCCTCCTCTTGTTGACGATCGCGTACCTTAGGGCCATTCTGGCTATCCTGGCTGTTTTGAACTTACTTATGGGCTTCAGTCCTATTCCCGTATCCTCCTCCAGTTTGACCCCTAACTCCTTAGCCAGGAACTCCCTTACCTTCCTAGCCTCAGGACTGTCATAGGGCCACTCTATCCCCCTGTATAGGTCGTCCGTGTTCTCCCTGAAGATCACTATGTCCACTCTCTCAGGAGACTTTATGGGACTTTCCAGTCCCTCCATATACTTCACTGGTCTTATGTTAGCGTAGAGGTCCAGCATCATTCTTATGCTCACGTTTATGGACTTCCAACCCTTACCTATTGGAGTGGAAAGTGGACCCTTGAGAAGGACCCTGTATTTTAAGATCTCCTCCTGGGTACTTTGGGGGAACCTGTCCCCTACCTTGGCCTCTGCCTTGTCCCCTGCGAGGACTTCCCTCCAGACTATTCTCCTGTCCGAACCGTAAGCTCTCTCCACGGCTGCGTCCACTACTTTCATAGCCGCCCTAGTTATCTCAGGGCCTATTCCATCCCCTTCCACGTATAGAATTATGGGATCCTTGGGTACTATCCATTTACCCTTGTCGAATGTAATGGGGTTGCCTTCCATGCGGATCACTGAACTGGCTCAGTTAAAATGTTTCCCTCGTGGCAAAACATGATTGCTTCTACGGAAAAGCCTCCACCCTTTTTGCTTATCTCCACCCCTCCACGTCCCATTACCCTGGATCGAGCCGGGAAGGAGCAGCGTTAGTACCACTGGGGAAAGTTTGAAAGTATTTAAATGAGGAGGGCTATCCTTCCAGCCCTGAAGGGCGAGGCTCTACGCCCCTTAACCCTCCTTCTTTGTATCGAATTAAAGATTTAACTAAGGAGAAATAATGGAGGTAAATCCCGAAGTGCGGAATTGCTTAAAGAGGTTTCATCAGAACATTACATCGAGTTCAAAGTATGAATAATTGGATCAAAGTTTAAACTACAATACAAGGATATCTAATGCAATATAGTTTTTATACTATTGTCAACACCTCTGAAATGTGGAACCCTTTCTCTTCACGTGTAACGGTAGCGTAGTGGGCAAGGCGGGAAGCGTTGAAGAGTTAGCTGAGGAAATGAGTAGACTCTCCTCCAGCTATGGGGAGTGCATACAGGAACAATTGAGCCGTGGTAATATATCCAAGTGGCTTAAGTATATGGGGGACGATTCACTGGCGAGTCTACTGGGGAATGAGAGAGATATATATCATGCCGTAGAAGTCATAAGGGAATTCAGAGGCGCGCGGTTCCTCAAAGTACTACCTCCCTATGTAGTAACCGTTTCCCCCTCACCTAGGGGTGAGCAATACCCTATTTAACCCATAGTTAGGGTCAGTCTCACTTGAGAGACGAACTAGGTTACTTTGATCCCCCACCCTAAAAGGAGAGGCTTTCCACCTCCTTAAACCTCCCTCTTTGCAAATAATTATTTGACTCTAACTTTACTAAGCCCAGTTTTAAAAGTGAGTTTATTAACTCTGATGACGATAAAGGGGTAATGTGCTGGGACGTAGAGCGAGTGTATGAAGAGGAGAGACAGAGCAAGAAGCAGAGGGCTATGAAAAGGGAGAATAAGGTCAAGGAGAGGCCCTTAGCAGCGGTGTAAGAACTGCGGTGTAAGAACTAAGGAGGATCGGACGATGAATAGTAAAGTTAGTTTTCTTTTTCTTTCATTTAATTCATGAGTTTTTGTGATATAGCCAAGTGCATCCCACGCAGCACGAGTTAAAGCTTTGAACTCTTAGGCGATCGTCTCTTAGATGAATAGACTTGTAATAACTGGAAGGCCCGGAGTGGGTAAGACCACCGTGTTCCTCAAGGTGCTTAACTCCCTCAAGGGCTTCAAAGTTTACGGCTTCTACTGTCCTGAGGTGAGAGTTAGTGGTAAGAGGGTAGGCTTCGACTTAGTCTACTTGGACGGAGGAGAGGAGTGGATGGCGAGGGTCGATTGCGAAGGAGTGAAAGTAGGGAAGTACTGTTTGAACCTAGGGGCAGGAGAGAGACTGAGCCTTAAGGAGGCTATTTCCTCAGACCTCATAGCGGTGGATGAGGTGGGGCCCATGGAGATGCGTATACCCAAGGTGGCCGAATTCATTAGCCGGATCTTGAGCCTTGATAGACCTTGCCTCCTAGTGGCCCACAGGAGCATGATGATCCGTGGGGAAATTTTCACGGTCACCGAGGACAATAGGGATCACGTGTCCTCACTGATCTCCTCAAAGCTCACTGAGTTACTGAGGAAGGATCGCCCTTAGACCAATTCCTCCAATCACCGAACTTCCTATCGTATTCTGGGCAGCCGCGCCTGTAATTTACAGGTCCTATCCACTCAACGTTGACTAACTTATCAAAGAATAGTCTTTCCCTCGCTCCTGGTGGAGCTAGGAACTGGGAGAACTCCTTGGTGACCCTGAGCATGTCCTCGAGGCTCTCGAAGTACAATATGACGACTCCCTTAGAGGCTATATTTAATGGGAAAGAGAACACCGAGTATTTGGCAGGAACCTTCAGTTCCCTGATCAACACTATGAGGTCTTCAAGGGGTATCTTAAGGGAAGAAAGGAGAATACCCAGTTTGTAGCAGTTTAGCGAGTTGGGGTGCTGTCTCCCAGCTCTGTAGGCTGCTATACACGCTTCACATTTACCCCAAGAGCCTATCCCAGTCCACTTCACGTTTGTTTTAAACGTTATCTCAGTTAAATCGAATCATGAAAGGCCCCGTTTCATTTCGAGAATGGGGAGCGAATTCTAACTAAGAGTGTTGTCTCCAGCTACCTTTACAAAGGGGGTTAACGGGCGTAAAGCTCCGCGGGCGGAGAAGGGCAGCTTCCTAGTTTAACTACCACACCCTATTTCCCCAGTTATGCTAGCTATGTTCTCCCCGGCCAGATCCGGGGCGATGGGACTTAGGAGGAGCAACAGGCATCCATCCCTTGCTAAACGACGGATTCCTTTCCCTCCCGGATCGGAGTCAGGTGGATGTGACCCTGCGGATGTAGCCCTCTGCCATACTCTCCACTAGGTGAGGGACTTGAAATCGGACCTACGGTGGGAACGGTGAACCCCTGAGAGGAACCCTTCAGGGCGGGGAAGGAGGTCAGCGAGAGTTCAGCTTTCATCGTAACTGACAGTCATTTTTAACTGTTGATCGCTCAGCCCCACGACCCCTCCTCGCTCCTCACGCCTGGGTTGGGGGCAGACCCTAAGCCACGACGTGGGAGTTCCGCGCCTTCCTCCACTCCGCGACCGCTCTAGGCTCCACAGGGTTCCCTCCGATCTAGTTGAGGGAAAATTTCACAAGTTCCTCCGCTAATAATATGTGGTTCAAGTCAAATTTCACTGGAAGATCTGGTCCGTGGGCACGACCAACGGACATAGGGGATTACATGGAGAGTTGACTGGACGGACATTCTGCAACAGTTCACTCAATTATTGATTAGAAGTGATCGAGCAAGCGAGAGTGACGCAGAAATGTTACAGACCTTCATATCTCCTCACAAAGGCTTAGCAGAGGCCCTAAAGAGCCAGTATATGCTCTGTAAAACTCCCACCGTAGTGTTAAGGTTAAGATCCCTATATCTAAGGGACGACATCCCCTTGGTCTCCTTCAACTCCTTGAAGATCCACTCTATGTTACTGAATACCTTGTCTATAGTGCTCTGAACCATCCTCCTAATTAACTTGCTCTTTATTCCACCTGTCAGGGTAGGCATTACCTTCCTCGTGACTTTCAGGTCATACTTCCAGCTCAGGTAGAGCAAGTCCCAATACCTAGAGGGGAGTTTCTCCATGACTGGAAGAGGATTTTCCCTTATCCTACTGGTCCCCATGGGGATCACTGGCAAGGGGAAGATCCAGGCGGTGAAGTCGTGATCGGTTATCTTCTCCACGAGCTTTATGGACTGCTCCACGTCCTCATCTGTCTCATCCACGTAGCCTATCGTCATGGTGTAGCAAGGATAGATGAAGTTATCGTTCATTATGGCTGTGGCATCGATGACTACGTCCCCCCACTCTGACGGACGATAGGGGAAGGACTTGGCATTCATATACTTCACGAATATCCTCTCGCTCCCGGTCTCAAGTCCAACCACAGGTGCATTCCCTCGATCCTTTTCGTATCTGGCGATCTCAGCTAACGCTCTCACCGTCCTAGGGCTTTCCTTGACTGGAGGAGCGGAGATGTGGGCGAAACTCATGGAGTCCACCCCTGACTCCATTACCTTAGAGAATAGGGAGACTATGGCGTCGTGGTTGACCCTTAGCTTCTGTGAGCCATAGAGCATTATGTCATCGGTTATTAGGTCTACCCTCTTTGCCCCTGCCTTCACGTTCACTTGGACTTCCTTTATAATAGTCTCTAAGGGGATGGACATGAAGGTATCAGGCGTTATGGAGCAGAAATGACATCCCCTGGGACATCCACGTGTGACCTGAACCTCTCCCAATCTGGCGGGGTTAACTATGGGAGGTATCTCCTCTGGTCTCCTAGGCCTCCTTCCGTAAACCACCTTGGGGACTTCCTCACCTCTCTCTATCTTACGCACCAGAGGAGGTAGGTCTAGTTCGGCGTGGCCCACGAAAACCACATCCACCCACGGAGGCCTATTCTTCTCCAACTGCCAAGACCCTGGACCCCCTACGATTACCTTGAAGCCGTATTTAGCCTTCAGTCTCTCCAGTTTCTCTCCCAGTTCTTCAAAGAACTTGGCTGTCCAGCTCATGCCTCCTCCGAAGAGCATGGTGAGCTTGAAGGTCACAGGCTCTATGCCCAGAGGATCGTGAGTAGTAACTCCCACTACCTTAGTATCGCTGTGCACTACCTTGTCCACCTTCTCGGGAGTCGTTACAGTTACGTCTATCCCTGCGTTAAGTAGGGTCGCCTCCACTTTCCTGACAGGGTAAGGGGCCAATAAGGCCCTTCCATTTTTGTCCGTCCTCATGGGTGGAGCGAAGAATTTATCTATGAATAACCTTGGGACTAACCTGTAAGGCATGCATGCCACATAGCCTAAGACTCCGGTTCCTCCATAGTCCGTGAAAGTCCCCCTGTCAGCTGTGAGTATAACCTTTGACAAGAGGGGTCAAACAGTATGGAAGGCCCTTACGTTTTTAGACTTTTCTTTTAATAGGCAATGAGGGATTTCACAATAAAATAGGGAATTAGCTTTTGGATAATAAAGTCGTGTTTAACGCAGGTCACAGTATACGATGTTTCAGAGTTCTAGCGTTAGGGAAATCCTCACCTTAATAATGGAAACAAGAATTAGTATGGGATCTCCCCTAGGTCTTCGACCAAATCTAAGAGATACTTTCAGGTCCTTCGCACTGACTTCCTCCCCGCCCTGAAGGGTTCTAGGGTGGTTCATGGTTCCCACCGTGAGGGGTTACATCACTCATCTGGGGGGCGGTAGCCTAGAGGGCCACCACCACCTCTTAGGGTCAGAAAGAGGGGGTGGGGTTCCTTCGTGTGAAAGGGGGAGGAATGCTGTTGCCTAATACCCCTCTCCCCAGTCCCCTCGCTCTGGATCAAGTTATGGAGTAGCGTCGTTAACGCAACGAAAATGAATTTAGAGAGTGTTTGAATCAGGGGTTATCCATCCCCTTGGCGAGGCTCTACGCCCTGCTCCCTTCTCTTAAAGGTCTATGTGTTCTTGAGAGAATCGCCAGTGGATGACTAAAGAAGTCGTGGGGAGGGAAGTCCACGCATCCTCACAGGATCTCGCTTAACTTCCTGTTCTTAGTGTTTGGCCCCAAAGCTAGGGCCGCTCCACCCAGCGCCGAGATCGTACCCATGACGCCAAAGGATAGGAACGGCGAGAGGTTGTAAAGCCAATTTATGGCTAGCGGACCCACAGCTCCTCCCAGGTGTCCCAGACCATCTGCTATTCCAGATCCCACAGCCCTCATATCATCGCTCAAGGTCTCCGCTGTATAGGTATACATGGGTGGGAACTTCATCCCCTGCGTGAGCATGGCAGCGAAACCCACGAGTAACGTCCAAGTTCCTCGAGTCAGGGGCATGGAGATCATCAGGATTCCAGAGATCACGTTCACAAGTGAAGAGGAGATCCTTCTCTCTAGTTTGTCGTTGATCAAAGTGGCAATGAGTACGCCAAGAGGATCACCATACAGTATGTACGTATAGGCCAACTGTACATTCTGAAACCCCTTATCTCCCAGCAGCAGGAAAAGAGGGTTGGAGAAGAAAGAATAGCCCGCAGCATAGCTCAGGCTCCATGCTAAAAGCAAGAGTAGGAGCCTCTTCGTCTTCCTCCACTGAATTTGGATCCTCATGGGCCTCCACAGCCTGGACTCAGGGAGCTTGAGTCTAGTCAACACTGCCACAGCGGAGAGGAGCAAACTGGCCAGGTAAAGTAACCTCCAGTTTCCTTGTCCCAAGAGTACAGCGAACGGGCCCACTGTCATACTAACGGCGAAACCTCCCACTGTCACTATACCCACAGCCTTGCCCCTGTTTTCAGGGGTTGTCGTCTCAGAGATGTAGGTGGGGACTAGGGCGATCTCCCCCTCTATCCCGAGGCCTATGACGAACTCCGCTAGAGTCAATTGAAGAAAGGAGCCTGATGAGAAAGCTAATGCCGAACCCACCGTGACTAAAATCATTGAGGACAGGAGACCCGTTTTCCTTCCCATCCTAGTCCCTATGAAGCCATTGATCGCTCCCCCTACGAAATAACCCATCATCTCTGCGGTCAGGGGCAAGTTCACCTCCGGTGAGCTTTGGGGTAAATCGAAGGATTTGCCCGCGTAGGATATAACGTAGGGAACGTTGAATATATCCCAAAAAGATAGGGTAAAGCCTAAACAGAGAATCAGTAGGTGAAGGGGCCTTATGCCTTCGACCATGGGGGAGGAGTTAGGAGTGGAATAAAAAACTATAGTTGTAGACAGATCGACGATTCAGCCTGATCTAGAGGAGTTAATCGCCTTTATCAGTATAAAAATTTTTATTTTTAAGTTTATTAATGAATGCATCTGGAATTACCCACTCGATAGTCACACTGCCCAAAAGAACGGGAATCGGGACGTGAGCCCCGCGCCCTTGGGCCTCGGAATTAAACTGATCACTGTGAGTAGGTAGCCATGGTCAATTTCCCATGTTTAATCGTGAAGGCCAATAAAATGAAATTATTGTGTTGGAAAGAAATGTTATAGAGATGGGGGCTAAGGGGAAGCTCCGCCAAGGAGACGGATTACCCCTCTCAAATACTCCCTTTTCGAGCGCGTTCCCAGTGGAGTCAAAGGCGCTCCTCCCCAGCCCAATCCGGACAGTGAGGATGAGGAAGGGG
>Ga0208662_100069_pt1 | contig 46796 bp, 46 predicted proteins | sample OSPB_host_MetaG_FD_187136 | JGI IMG/M metagenome (GOLD analysis project Ga0208662, IMG submission 187136) | Hot spring microbial mat communities from Yellowstone National Park, Wyoming, USA - OSPB_host_MetaG (SPAdes) (version 2) | ecosystem: Environmental > Aquatic > Thermal springs > Hot... | reverse complement strand
GTTTATAGTTTTTGTTTATAAACTTTATTTTGTGTATCAAGTATATTAATCATCTATCAGATTATAAATGAGAGAGATAAAGATTTTAAATCGTAGAATTAGCTTTAAATGAAACTAAACATACTTATTTCCATTCGTAATACTCTCCCTAAAATACTTAACAAGTTAAGATTAACTATTAATTTAAAGAGTTTCTACCTTATCTTTTGAAAGGAAAATTAATGTATGCTTATAGCGATTAAGGATTTTTTATGATACAATTAAATTTTTAAATTTTATATTATTTTCAATTATTATATCTATTAAAGGGTAGGGCCAGAGCTACCCCTTAATCTCCCCAAATTCCCCTAATTTAAAATCCCCACTGCTCTGGCCCTCTACCCATGCGTAAATATTGGGAAAAATACTTTAAATATTTTACTTTCATCATACTAAGTAAAAAACCCATATTCTATAATTATAGTATATAATTTGAGTTCCATTCACCTTTAGCTACCTTTGGTACGAAATCTTCAACTTGGTCTGGATTAAATTTAATTTTCTTTCCCATCTCAGCTGATAAATACGCATGCATCATTAATTGAACTATTAACAGACCATCATACCAATTTTCATAGGGCACTTTATGACTGAGAAAAGATTCAACCATATGCCTATCTTCTCCTTGATATCCATAAGTTACAGATTCATCTGGGATTACGGGCATTAATCCTTGATCTGCATTTTGCTTCTCTACGAAAGCCTCAGTTGGTGGCAATTTAATATTTCTGCTAAAGAATGTAAACAATTCTGGTTGTAACGTATTTATATTAAGACTATATTCCGGTCCCAGAACCTCAACTGATAATCTTAGACCAGCTCCTACAAAATTCCAAGATGTCCTAGTTTCCGCCATTACCACATTTCCTAAATCGTCCTCATATGTAATAACTGTTAGCGCATAGTCCTCAGCTTGTTCCTTTAAGAAGTCTACATTATATCTTTCTTTTAAATGCTTAGCGTATTCTATCTTATTCCACTTAAGTGTGGCTATCTCACCGTAGACGAATTTAGGTTTTAATGAGGATTTATCCTTTGATGGGTCTGTTAAAAGGAATCTAGTTGTCTCCAAACTATGACAAGTCATATCTAATAATGCACCTCCACCAGATATTGTGGGTCTCCAAAACCAACTGTTATGTGGGCCAGAGTGTTCCTCAGCAGCTCTAGCCAGATAAGGTCTGCCGGAATTTTTAGCACCCATCTGCCAAATTACCTCTCTCCCCCTTACAACTGACGGCATGAATATTTGATTTTCCAAATATCCGTGCAATAAACCTGCTTTCTCTACGAGCCTTATCATCTCCTTAGCCTCTTTAACGTTTCTTGCTAGAGGTTTTTCCACTGCAATTCCAATTAAGTTGCTTTTGCCTTGATTAACCTCCTCAACTATTAGTCTAGTGTATTCTAGATGAACGTTATTAGGAACGGTAAGCCATATTGCGTTAACTTCCTTATCACCGACTAATTTGCTTAAGTCATCATAAACCTTAGGCCTGCCTAAGCCCAGTTGATCAGATAATGCAGCAAACTCCTTTGCTGACTCAAGATTTCTAGAATATACAGCCTTAACTTCTACATTTCTTACTCCTACAAGACCCCTTAAGTGGAAACGTGCTGAAAAGCCACTACCTATGAATGCAATACCTAGACTCATAAATAATTCTTCTACTAAATCATTAATAAAGTTTAGAGATAAAGGAAAAATTACTTCTTTACATACATTAAGCAAGCCGATTTAGCTTTAACTATTATCTCGTCATCTTTTATACACTGATCAATTTCTTCTTTTATCATAATGTCTTTAATCTTCATGGTAACGTCTTCCCAGCTGTGATTGATCACTCCCAGTAAATAATCATCTTCTCCTTCTAAGTATTGTATTTCAACTCCTAGTTTTTCAGATGGATATCTTTGTTTAGTATTTGAAATTTTAGATAAATAGTTATAGAATTTAATCCAAGATTCATTGATATTTTCATTATTAGTTAACGTAAACTCTATCGGGATTGTAGATAGCACTGAATATCCTTTCCCTCTATTAGATATGAAAACAAAGCCCTTACCTAAGGAGTCTTCACCTATTACTTTTGCGTCTTTCTCTACAAAGGAATATGTATACAAATCCATCTTACCTATTTCTACTTCTTCCCCTAATAACCTTATTTTTTCTGGGATCCTAACCCCTTTACTTCCAGCAGGACTATTAGGTATTACACCAAATACCTCCTCCCATAAATGTGTTGCCGATAAGTGGGTTAAGGAGTATGTGGAAAAGTATAAAACGGAACCATTTTCAACAGCCCTTAATAACTTTCTCCAAGTAGTAGTAAGTAGCCTAGTCGTTGAAGGAATTATTATCAGTTTATAATCCTCTATATTGCTATCTTCCTCTCTTACAAAAGTTATCTGAATGTTTGATAATCTAGCTAACGTAAATGATTGACTTAAGACCTTTGCGAAATCCAACCTCTTACTTTGTTCATTTACGAACTGAAAATTTTTATAAAACCATGCGGGAATTATTATAGCAGCTTCTCTTTTAGCTACTTTGTATTTTGAAATATCTATTTCTTTAACCTTATTGCTGAAATCTTTAACAACTTCTGCAGCGGGCTTTATAGTGCCGTCCTTTCTCACTATTCCGAAGGTTAATTCGTGAGGTTCCCACATATAGGGCTCATCATCCTCTCTAGGGAAATCTGAGAAACACCAAATTAAGGCTCCCTCAGCACCATATAATAAGGCTCCCCTTAATATTAATCCTATAAATCTTGCATGAGATTCTTCAGAGTAAACTGCGGTGGGAAATCCAAACTCCTCCAAAATCACGGGTAATCCAGAACTTCTATTGTATTCCAATATCATGAAGTATTGCATTGAATGTCGAATAGGGTTCTGGTCATATAGGTATATATGAGGAGAAGCGTAATCAACTATCCCTCTAACGTTTTCTGGCTTTAGAAATGTATGAGAAAAAGGGGAGACGTTATCTCCTACTGAAACCACGTGAGTGTTATCTATTTCCTTTACGGTTTTATATAATTCCTTTAACCATCTTAAGAAGATCTCTTCATTTTGAGGCAATCTAACTAACGAAATTTCATTTGTAAGTATCCATCCTAATATTGATCCATGATCTTTAAACTCTTTAATTATGGCAGTTATAAATTTTCTTGTAGGTTCAATTTTATCATATATTGAACTATCTTTGTCCCATGGAATTTTCCAATTCTTCCCGCTCATATGTCCTACAATAAATGTTAACAATACTTTTACAGAATATTTTTCTGTTATGTTAAGAAATTTATAGAGTTTTTGTTTACATTCTTCTGTGAAATTTCCTTTTTCATCTGAACAATCCTCATCTAGTATAAATGCCCTTATTGCATTTATCCCTAAATCCCTCATCAATTTAAGGTCGTTCTCAATCTCATTTAGGTTAAATTTACTCCACATTTTAATGTTAGATATTCTTGGCCAATAATTAACTCCTATTAAAAACCTCTTCACGCTAATTTAATTATATTATAAGTTTATAACCTTACATTAGATTTTTTAATTGCTATGAGGTCACTTAGTGAACTTGAGGCTAGGATTTCTTTGATTTTTGCTAACTCTTTCAGAAATTTAAGGCAATTAAAATGGAATTGGGATAATTATGGTAGGGCATTTTTAGACGTAGAGGGTAAAGGTAACTCATATCTAGTAATAATAGACCATAAAGGTAGTGGGTTAATTAAACTTGACGAAAAACCTTATTTTGAATTGGATAGGTACCATGTAATTATACCAGTACCGATAGGTTTCCATAGGGTGTCAGTGGAGTTATCAAACTATATGGACTTTGGCGAGAAAATTGACCCAACTCCTGGCATACCATTTTATACAGATTTAGATTTTAACGCATATAAACTTTATATTTATGGATCTTCAATTATAGATTTAATAAGGGATAATAAGGTAGATGATGAAGTAAAAGAAGATCTAATTAACGCGTTAACAAAAGCATTAAAGGAAGCTTATTTTGAATCTGTTTCAAGAGAACAACTTCTTATTGCATCTAAATTATTAAGAGTAAGCTTAGATCTAAATAGAATGTATCAATCTATAGATGATTCATTATTTGGTATTTATGTTGAAGATGAAAATAGGAGCAAATATGAGAAGGCGTTAAATATATTAAAAGAGGAATTATCAAAACTTATATCGAAATACGGTAAAAGAGGAGAACTTATAGGTGTAGGTCATGCACATATAGACACAGCCTGGCTTTGGCCTTTCGATGAGACTAGAAGAAAAGTATTAAGAACTTTCGCTACGATTTTAACTCTCTTAGATAAGTATAACTTCCACTTTATCCAGAGTGCCTCTATATATTACGAATGGGTAAAAAGCGATTCTCCAGAATTATTTGAGAAGATAAAGGAAAAAGTTAAAGAAGGTAAATGGGAGTTAGGTGCACTTTATGTGGAATGTGATACTAATATGGTTTCTGGAGAGTCTCTAGCTAGACAATTGCTTTATTCTCAGAGATTTTATTTAGAGAATTTTGGTAAATTAGCTGAAATTCTATGGTTACCAGATACTTTCGGCTTTACTGCTTCATTACCGCAGATCGCTAAACTAGGTGGAGTAAGAGCTTTCGCTACGCATAAGGTTTTCTGGAATGATACTAATAGATTCCCTTATAATATATTTAAATGGATTGCTCCTAACGGAGATTATCTGGCATCAATAGCATTTGGTAATGGTAAAGGTGGATATAACTCAGATTTTACGGCATTAAGTGTATTAGAGCAGTGGAGAAATTGGACTCAAAAGGATCAACCTATGCTATACTCTTATGGTTATGGTGATGGTGGAGGAGGTCCAAATGAAGAGATGATACTTAGAGCTGAGGCAATAAATAACCTTCCGATATTGCCTAAAGTTAGTTTGGGAGGTACTTCTGAAATGTTAGATAAAATTACTCCAGTAGAGGAGTGGAGGGGTGAATTATATTTAGAGACTCATAGAGGCGTATTAACTTCTCACTCTAAAATGAAATTACTTAATAGGAGGGCTGAGTTATCCTTAAGAGAAGCCGAATTATGGTCTGCTTTAGCCGGTACCTATAATCGTGATTTATTTAGAAATTTATGGAAAATAGTTTTAAAAAATCAGTTTCACGATGTACTGCCAGGTTCGGCTATAAGGGAAGTTTACAGTGTAGCTTATCAAGAACTAGAAGATGTCATAAGACAAGCTAATGATATAGCTTACACAGCGATGCAGAAGCTTATAGGCAATGAAGGTGATAATTTATACATATTTAATTCTTTGCCTTGGGAAAGAGAAGGTTATATTTTCGTAGATAGGGAGATAGGGGGTCAAAAAACTGTTAACGGTTATGTAGTTAAAGTAAAAGTTCCCTCAATAGGATATGCTAAATTAGAGCCAATAGAAGTTAAGGATAAGGTTAGTATAAAGGAAATTGAAAATGAATATATAATTGAAAATAAGTATTTTGTAATTAAGGTAGGTAAGGATGGTAGGCTTATTTCAATATTTGATAAAGAGGCTAATAGGGAAGTATTAAAGAGACCCAGTAATGAAATAATAGCCTATGAGAATATTCCTGGCTGGGCTGATGCATGGGATATAGAAAAAGGCTACCTTGAGACTAACTTTACGATAAGTTCTGTTGCTTCTGAGGTCGTAGATAATGGTCCAATAATGGTATCTCTTAAATTCATTTATAGATTTAGGAAATCTGAAATTATACAGTTCTTAAGAGTATTTGCGGATTCTAGACGTATAGATTTCATTACAACCATAAGGATGAAAGATAGGGAGTTATTATTAAAATCGTGGTTCCATTTAGATTTAAACTCAGAGAAAGCAATTTCCGATATACCTTTCGGTGTAGTTGAAAGATTCACCTGGAATAATACGAGTTGGGAGAAGGCTAAATTCGAAGTTCCAATCCAAAAGTTTATAAATATATCAGAAGAGGATTACGGTGTAGCTTTACTTAATGATGGGAAATATGGAGTATCAATTAATGGGACTTCAGTAGGTTTATCACTCACTAAAACCCCAATATTCCCAGACCCTTCAACAGATTTAGAAGAGGTTACCTTTACGTATTCACTTTATCCTCATTTAGGAGGTTTGAGAGAGGTAATAAAGGAAGCATACGAACTTAATGTACCCTTAAGAATAGTTAAGGGCAATAGTAATGAGGATAAGAAGAGCTTTATTAAAGTTGATAAGTTAATGCTAGAATCAGTAAAGATAAGTGAAGACGACGATAGTATAATATTAAGATTATATGAGTATAATAATTCAAGAGGTGAGGCAGTAATAGAGTTACCATTTAATATAGAGAAGGCATTAAGCTTAGATCTTTTAGAATTAAATAATGTTCCTAGAGAGATAGTCGTTGAAGGAAATAGGGTTAAGGTAAAATATAAGAATAGAGATATACTAACCTTAAAGCTGAGGGTAAACCGTTGAATAAGGTTAGCATAATAACCGGTGGGGCTAGGGGAATAGGCGCAGCTATAGCATATAAGTTAGGGACTAAAGGATATTCCATAGTAATAGCAGATATAGACGAAAATGCTGGTCAATACAGATTAAATCACCTTAAAAATTCGGGTATAGATGCGATTTTTATTAAAACTGATGTATCCTCAGAGCACGATGTTTCCAATTTAATGGATAAGGTATATGAGAAATATGGTAGAATTGACGTTTTAGTAAATAATGCGGGTATTGGATTTAGTGGAAGGAGCATTGAGGAGCAAACCTTAGAGGAGTGGAGGAGGATAATTGACACTAATTTAACTGGAACTTGGCTCTGTTCTAAGTATGCGGTAAAGTACATGAAAAATACTGGAGGAGTGATAATAAATATAGCATCGACTAGGGCTTTTCAATCTGAGCCTAATACAGAGCCGTATTCTGCTTCTAAGGGTGGAATAATAGCACTTACACATGCCCTTGCTGTAAGTTTGAGCAAATATAATATTAGGGTGATCTCTATAAGTCCTGGTTGGATAGATACTAGTAAATGGCAAGTCCCACCAAGAACATCTAATTTATCTAATTTAGACCATAAACAGCACTTAACTAAAAGGGTTGGACTACCAGAAGATATAGCTTCTTTAGTTTCGTTTTTAGTATCAGATGAAGCTTCGTGGATAAGTGGTGTAAATTTCACAATAGACGGCGGTATGACAATTAAAATGATATATATTGATGAGAATGTAATCCAGAACTCATTAGCCTTGCTATTTGATGATTACGAATTGTCAGCGTTAATAAGAAGGTTAATCGATAAGGCTAAAAATAATAAAGAGGAGATTAAAAAACTATTAAAGGAGATTGTAGGATGATAATTTCAGTAGATGGTGGAGCAACTAAAACAATTGCAGTATTGGTTCATGGGAATGAGCTAAAAGGTTTAGGAATTTCTGGGCCTTCAAATTTTAATGCAGTAGGCAAAGATGTGGCAATAGAAAATATTTTAGAAGCTGTGAAGATGGCTAAAGGAGAGAATAAGAAGATAAAGGAAGGTATTTTTAGTTTAGCTGGCGTTGGTGACTCTGAGGAATCTGATAGAATTGCAAATGAAATATGTAATATAGTTTCAAACAAGATGGAAATAGAAAGTTATAGAATTTATAATGATGGTGTATCTGCATATAGAATGGCAAACCTTTTTGAAGACGGCATAGTAGTGGCTTCTGGGACTGGTAATGTGAATTATTTCCAGAAGGGTAACACGTTAAGAAGACTAGGTGGATGGGGATGGTTCGCTGGCGATGAAGGCTCTGCATCGTGGATAGGAAGGAGGGCTTTAACATACGCCATTAGACAATATGATGGAATATTCGAGGGAGATGAATTAATTAATGCTGCTGAAGAGTACTTCGGAAAGCCCTTTAAAGAACTTATTTGGTCCTTAGAAATTAAGCCTAATAAGCCTTTAGTTGCAGGTTTTGCTACTAAGGTTGTAGAATTAGCAAATAAAGGTTCTAAGTATGCTGATTTAATTTTAACTGAAGCATCTGAGTATATAGTAAGTGTAATTAAAAGATTATTAAAGGAATTTGATGTAATCCCTAGAGTTTCCTTAGTAGGAGGTTTAATGATGGCAGGCGATATTCTAGTTAATAAGATTAGAAACCAATTTCCTTTTAATGTGCACGTATTCTACGGTTATCAAGTTGCTATGGGAGGTGTTGCAATTTTAGAGAATATGAAGTCTTTTGACGATATGAACAGTTTATTACAGCAATTAGACTTATTAATAAAGAGGAATTTCTCACCAGACTTTTTACAGAAAATGCTTTTCTTTAGAGAACCGCCCGGAAAATGGGGATAATTTTCAATAGAATACTTTTTTTATTTATAAAAAATACGTCGAAACTTAAATTTTTTAAATTCGATGAGGCATAAGGTTTATATTCTGGTTATATTAACATACCCCTTAATGAAAGCTATAATAGTGAAACCGCCAAATCCTGGTGTCGAAATTACCGAAATAAATGAGAATGAGGCAAATAATTATGGAAAAGTTAAAATAAGGACATTATATAATGGAATCTGTGGGACCGATAGGGAGATAGTTAACGGTAAGCTTACGTTATCGAACCTGCCTAAAGGGAAGAACTTCCTTATATTAGGTCATGAGGCTATAGGTGTTGTAGAAGAGCCCTGTTGCGGTTTTAGTCAAGGTGATTTAGTAATGCCAGTAAATAGAAGAGGATGCGGAGTTTGTAGAAATTGTTTAATAGGTAGACCAGATTTCTGTGAAACTGGACAATTCGTAGAGGCTGGAATACACGGCATAGATGGATTTATGAGGGAGGAGTGGTATGACGATCCTAGATATTTAGTAAGGATTCCTAAAACGTTAGAAGATATTGGCATTCTAGCCCAGCCTTTAGCTGATATAGAAAAGTCTATAGAGGAGATACTAAACATTCAGAAAAGAGTTCCAGTTTGGAGTTGCGATGATGGCACTTTAAACTGTAGAAAGGTGTTAATTATAGGTACTGGACCTATAGGTATATTATTTACATTAGTTCTTAGAACTATGGGACTTGAGGTTTGGATGGCAAATAGAAGAGAGCCTACTGAAATAGAACAGACATTTATAGAGGAAACTAGTACTAATTATTTTAATTCATTAAACGGATACGACAAATTAAAGGAATCTATAGGGAAATTTGACTTAATAATAGATGCTACAGGTGCAGATGCTGGAATAATAAAACAAGTTATTCCGCTTTTAGGTAGGAACGGAGTCTTAGGCTTATTTGGCTTTCCTATTTCAGGATCATTTTCAATGGACTTTAATGCAATTCAAGATGCAATTCACGCAAATAAGGTAATAGTAGGATTAGTAAATGGTCAAAAGCCTCATTTTCAGCAAGCTTTAGTACATTTGGCGTCATGGAAAACTTTATATCCAAAATCTTCTAGACTTCTAATTACTAGAACAGTTAGTATAAACGATGAGAAAGAAGTTCTCAAAGTACTTAAAGAAAAAGAACACGGCGAGATTAAGATAAAAATAGTTTGGGAATAGGAACAGATTAAATTTCAAATTTTTTATAATAGGAATTTAGTAAGAATAAAAGTATTATCTGCTCTAAATAAATGTTTTAACTTACGTGTAATACTTAGCGAATGTTCTTAAATATTAGTTCGAATTTAATCCTATATTTATATTCAGTATTTAGTAAAATGTAACAATTAATAATAGATATAATAGAGAATAATAAAAAGTCTTTTATATAACTAAGGGGATACTAACTTTTGAAGAGAAGATCTGTATGCGTGTTGACATAGAATCTTATCTTTTAATTTCCACAATAATTTCCGTTGCTACTATTTTGTATATTATGTTTACACTTCCTTTAGCCTTTACATATAAACAGAGAAGTTATAACATTAGTAGTATAAGTAAAAACGATATAACTGTATTAATCCCAGTCTATAATGAGGATATAAATATATTTAAAAATGTAATAGATTCCGTGAAAAAAGAGAAATTAAAATTTATAGTAGTAGGAGATGGGTGTGAGGATCCCTATAGGAAAATTGTGGAAGAGGCTGGAGGATTATTTATTAAATTACCTAAAAATGGAGGCAAGAGAAAAGCGATAAAGGAGGGATTTAAATATGTTAAAACACCTTATGTATTACTTTTAGATAGTGATACAATACTCCCAGAAAATAGCGTTGAGGTTTTAGCTTCTAAGTTAAGTGATGATGTAGTAGCCGTAAGTCCAGAAATTAGCGTTACAGCTGGTAAAAATAGAACAGCCTATCACGTAGCAGAAATGATGCAAAGATTAAGGGAGATAAGTTATAGAGCGTTAGCGAGATTTGGAAGTGTTGTATCCTTGAATGGCCAATGTATATTAGCTAAGACAGAGGTTATAAGACCACTGATAGAGTCTAAAGAATTTGAAAGCGTAAGATTATGGAAGTTTACAACAATTTTAGGAGATGATAGACAAATAACAAATTATATATATTCAAAGGGCTTTAAGGCAATAGTTACAAAAGATGTTGTGGTTAAAACTAAGGCTCCAGATAGTATTAAAAATTTATTAAGGCAGATGATAAGATGGTACAGATCAAATAATTTCTTCTTAATTAAAGAAATTATTGACGGTACTTTATTTAAAAAAGGCTTTTTCTACATGTTTACTGTATTATATTGGTATACATTACCATTATTAACTTTGGCAAATTATATATTATATACAGAAATTATTTTAAAACATGTTTTTGAACATTGGAATATTTTAATTGAAATTATCACAAAAGATCCAATAAGATTTATAGAATATGTAATAGTGAAGAGAATTTCCAATTTATTTGATTTAGATCCTTCACCGGTAATGTATAAGTTTAGTAATTATTTTGCTCATATGCACCCTTATATATACCCACATAATTTCTATTTCATTTACCATAGACAGATAGATGTTAAAATGATACTATTTTATTACTTTTACATATTTCATACGTTAGCAGGGGAAGTTTCTACTATTGCAAGCCTCATAATGATTTTCTCAATTTTGCTTTATACTAGGAAGAACCTACAAGGATTTGTCCTAGGGCTATTAGCATTTCCATTAATGTTTATAGCAGACATATTCGCATTATTTACCCTGTGGAAACAAAAGAAATGGCTTGGTCGTAATTAATTTAGTTTATTTTTGATACTAATTTCTATTTTCAATATCTCTCTCCTAATCTATGAACTATAAAACATAAACTTTTTACTGTTCTAAACATAGTAAAGGCGAGTGAAAAGAAAATATGACTTATTTATTAAGAGAAGGAACACAAAGATCTACTGGAAATGACGTAATATTAAACAACATAACAGTTGCTAAAATTTTGTCTGAAATGTTAAGGTCTAGCCTAGGACCTAAAGGTTTAGATAAGATGTTAGTAGAAGGTCAAGATATAACGATAACTAATGACGGTGCAACAATAGTTAAAAACATGGAAGTTCAGCATCCAACTGCGAAAATAATCATTGAAACCGCAAAAACTGTTGACAGTGAAGTAGGAGATGGTACTACATCAGTTGTAGTCCTAGCCGGGTTATTATTAGAGAAGGCAGAAGATTTACTTAACCAGAAAATTCACCCATCAGTTATAATAGAGGGTTACAGACTAGCTCTCAATAAATCCTTAGAAATATTAAAGGAGATTTCAGATAAAATAAGCCCTGAGGATAAAAAGGTAATACACGACCTTGTTTACACTACATTATCAAGTAAATTCTTCGCTACAGAAAATACATTAGAGAAGATAATTTCACTGGTAATAGATGCATCACTTTCAGTTTTGGATAAGAGAGATGGCTCTTATGATCTAGACACTAAAAACATTAAAATTGTTAAGGTTAATGGAGGCGAATTTGACGACAGCGAGTTATTTAATGGGATAGTATTAGACAAGGAACCAACAAACGATAACATGCCGAAAAGGTTAGAGAACGTTAAGGTAATGTTAGCAGATTTTCCATTAAAATTAGAGAAGACCGAGATAAGCATGAAATTGGGGATAACTGATCCAAGGCAAATGAAAAGTTACATTGATGAACAGACTGCTTACATAAAGCAAATGGTCGATAAGATAAGGAATTTAGGTGTGAAACTATTTATAAGTCAAAAGGATATTGATGAAATAGCGTCTTATCTTATGGCTAAAAATGGGATAATCGCAGTGAAGAACGTTAAAAGAGGTGACGTAGAGTTACTAAGCAGAGCGACTGGAGCTAAAATCATTAGTAGTATAAAAGACGTTAATGAAAACGATTTAGGTGAGGCAAAATTAGTGGAAGTGAGAAACTTAGGCAAGAATAAATATTTGTTCATTCAGTCAGACAAGGCAAAAGCGGTTACCGTGATTATTAAAGGCTCTAATAGCATGATAACTGATGAAGCGGAAAGAAGTCTAAATGATGCTTTTAATTCAGTTAGAAATCTATTATTAGAACCTTACATAGTAGCTGGAGGAGGTGCAGCTGAAGAGGAATTAGCTAAAAAACTAAGAGAGTATTCAAGTAAAATTGGAGGAAAGGAGCAGTTAGCGTTTAACGCATTTGCTGATGCATTAGAGGAATATGTTTCAATATTAGCTAGTACTGCAGGCATGGATCCAATAAACGCTTTAACTGAGATTAAGTATAAACACGCTAAAGGTTTAAAGAACGCAGGTATAGATATTATAGGAGCCAGAGTATATGATAACATGTTAGACCTTAAGGTAATTGATTCAGTTAAAGTTAAAGAGCAGGTTATAAAAAGTGCTACTGAAGCCGCAACTGCAATATTAAAAATTGACGACATGATAGCTGCAGCTCCTGCAAAACAGCAAACTCAACAGCAACAACCCAATCCTTACTTGGGTTAAAATGTTAAGATATAAATATTTTATTTTATTTTACGCATTGTTCATATGGAGTTAAGGATTACTGATTTTAGAGTCTATTCTGTTCAAGCTAATTTTGAGTGGACTTTTGTTAGGGTTTACTCCGGTGAATATTATGGTACTGGTGAAGCTGGCCCTGCACCGGGTTTAAGAGGTATAGGAGATTCCTTTAAGCGTTTGCTTTTAGGTGAGGACGCTTTCAAGATGAATAGGATTGAGCAGAAGCTTAGGTATGCAACACTATACTCTGGGACTACAACATACCACATAATTTCAGCGATAAACATAGCATTATACGACTTGCTGGGAAAGTACCTAAACCTACCAATATACAAACTATTAGGAGGAGATAGACAAGAAATACCAGTATACGTAGATGCGCATGGAGGAAAAGGATTAGAAGCAATGAACGCATTGCACTTACCAGTAAACCTACCTTGGGTGGAAAAAGCAGAAGTAGAAAAGAATAGACTGGTTACTACGAATAACCGTTTGCCCCTACACTTTCATTTCACTCATTTTATGATCAATCATGATCGAGTGTAGGGACTTAGCCCTCAACCACCTACCAAACTTAACGGTAGATGGGTCATGGGACTCCTTTGAGCCCAACGGCACGGGGCTCACATCTCTGTAATCACTCCCACCCTTTTGGGCATAGCCCACATCGGCGTGAGAGATCATCCTTTATTAACAAAAGTTTGTTACAAACAAATATAAAAAGATTTCTATTAACGTGAAAAAGGATTCAGCCCATTCATGGGAGATTATCTATGGAGAAGTGGAATGAGGATTATTCGCCAGAATCTTATGCCAAGAGAGCATTAAGGATGAAGAGTGAAGGGTATAGAGCAATTAAGTTTGATTTGGATGTTCCTACTCCTTATATTGACTTGAGGAGGGTTAGGTCTGGGGATTTGTCGTTAAAGGATGTTAATTATATGGCTGAGATCGTCAAGAGCGTGAGAGAGGCTGTTGGTGATGATGTTGATATTATGGTTGATTTGCATTGGAGGTATAATTTGAATACTGCGATTAGAATATGTAAGGCGTTGGAGCAATATAGGTTAAGGTGGATAGAGGACCCCACACCTGCAGTAATGTCAGTTAGTAATTACGATGAATTAAGAATTTTAACTTCTCAGTGTTCAACACCCATAGAAACTGGAGAAAATCTTTATACTGTATATCAGTTTAAGGATCTTTTAGATACGGGAATTAGGGTATGGGCTCCCGATATCGTTAAATCCGGAGGAATATCTGAGGGAAGGAGGATAGCTGAACTAGCCTCGATTTATGATATAGAATATTCTCCGCACAATATAGCGTCCCCTATAGGCACTTTAGCCCATGTGCATGTTGCGTCAATAGCTAACACATTAGGGTTTGTAGAGTTTCACGGACATGATTTACCTTTCTGGAATGAAATAATTAAACCTAAGAGAAAAATAATTGAAGATGGGGTAATAAAACTTACTGAAGACCCCGGATTAGGAGTAGAATTAGACGAGGAGGTTATGAGAAAATATTGGCCCGATTATGATTTGTAATCATAAAATCCTTTTCCACATTTTTTGCCTATCTTTCCTTCCTTTATCATTTCTTCTAGTAAATCATTTGGTCTATACGCCTTATATCCTTTAGAGTAAATATCCTTTAGATGGTTGTAAATTATATCTAAACCTAACTCGTCAGCCATTTCTAGTAATCCCTTTGGGAAATTAAATCCATATATCATTACAGTATCTATTTCTTTAGCATTTACTATCTTATTTTGTATTAGCCATGCACTTTCATTTACGGCTAATGAAATTAGCCTCGCTGGATCTACTTTACTACTTGCCTGTAATTCCACTTTCTTATATTTACCCGCAGCAGGATATATATAAAATCCCTTACCACTCTTTACTCCAAGTTCTTTTGCATCTACCTTTTTTTGAAATAGACTACATTTAACGTCCTCAGCAGTACCGCTGCTAACTATGACCTTCCATAAATCTACAGCTACATCTAAACCTACGTAATCAGATAATTCAAAAATTCCCATAGGTAACTTTAATTTATTTCTAGCCGTGCTATCCACTTCCTCTATGGTAGCTTCTCCGTCCTCAACTTCTCTGCAGGCTTCTTGCATGAGTCTTAAAAATATCCTATTGCTAACAAATCCTGGGACTTCTACTTTTAACCTAACTGGGACCTTACCCATTTTCTTTGCTAGGTCTATAGTTATATTCACAACTTCTTCTGAGGTATACTTACTGGGTATTATCTCAACTAGCTTCATTATCGGTGGAGGGTTAAAGAAGTGCATACCAATTACCTTCTCTGGTCTCTTAGTGGATTCGGCGATTACGGAAATGGGAATTGAGGAAGTATTTGAAGCTAAAATCGCATACCTAGGCGTTATTTCGTCTAGCGTTTTAAATACATTTTTCTTTAATTCTATAAGTTCTGGTACAGCTTCAATTACGAAATCAGCATCTCTCATAATATCGTATGAGGTAGAGAATTCTATTCTGCTTAAAACAGTTTCTGGTTTTTCTGATAGCGAACCTTTTTCATAAAATTTCTTTAATGAATCAGTAATTCTTTCCTTAGCTCTATTTAAAAAATCCCATGAGATGTCTACTATACTTACCTTAAATCCAGCTATCGCCGCAACTTCAGCTATACCATGACCCATCGTTCCCGCTCCTACTACACCTATCTTTTTGATCATAAATTACTCTATCAAAGATAACTTATAAATACATTCAATGATCTATTATAGTTTAGTTTATAATAATTTTAAAGTTTATATTTATTTTATTTATATTTTGTAAATTAAGAAATAAGCATGATTATACATTTACGCCCCATCGTAAAAATTCTTATACATTTACGATTAGGCGTAAATTATTTATATTCAATATTATATTACCTAATCTATGAGTATAAAGGATATAGCCAGATTATTCGGTCCGGCATGGATTGTAATGATGGCTGACGTCGATGCTGCAAGTGTTATAACAGCTGTTGCAAATGGGGAAGAATACGGGTATAGACTAATATGGTTATTATTAATTTTAGCGATACCGTTATTTATTATTCAAGATGCTGCAGGAAGATTAGGTGCGGTTAATAATGGAAAGGGGTTCGGTGAGTTGATTAGAGAGAAATTCTCCCAAAAGTCCGCGCTCTTAACCGCTTTGCCTATGTTTTTTGTAGACTTATTCACTTATATTGTAGAATATACTGGTATAGCAGTAGGAGGACTTATTTTAGGAATACCTCCCTATTACAGTTTACCAATATTTTTTATTTTTCACATAACTGTAGTTTCCACTAAAAAATATGACAAAATTGAAAAATTTTTAATACCTATATCCTTAATAATGTTATTTGCATTTATTATTCAAGCTTCCCTTAGAGGTATAGTACCTAACCAGCAAGTTTTCTATATCTCTAATACTCATTCCTTTATATTTTTCATTGCAGCGAATATAGGGGCTGTTGTAATGCCATTTATGATTTTTTATCAAGTTTCAGCGACAGCATATAAATACGTTAATTCAGACTCTCCAATAAATATAAAGGTTAAATGGTCCTCATATGAGACTTTAATTGGTGCCTTAGTATCAGAATTATTAATGGTAGCTATAGAGATGGCCACTACTGGTATTTCTTCATCTATAGGCCCATTAAATTATAGGCAAATATCTAATGCTCTTTCTGCGATTTCTGGTGAATATTCCCCGTATATATTTGGTATAGGACTAATAAGTGCGGCGTTTTTAGCCTTAATAGTAGAGTCGTTAGGCAGTGCCTGGGGAACATTAGAGGCTTTGGGTAAATACGATTTTAGAAGTTTCCTAGTTTTATATTTCTCGGAATCTATTCCAGCCTTATTAGTCGTACTTTTGTTCACAAATAATTACGATATGATAGTTAATTTCGCGCTATTTCTTATGTCACTCTCTCCTATAATACTTGTAATTCCAGCATTCTTTGTTGGAATATTGGTTAGGGATAAAAAATTAATGGGGAATTATGCATATGACAAAATTAGGATTATAATTTATTGGATAACAGTTATATTATTGGCAATGAGTGGAATTATTAGCTTAATTTAATATTCCCCTAGTGTACCTTTTACTCTGGCTACTTTAAACGCGTATTTAAATGCAAATACGCCTAACGGTAATAGTATTACGTCAAAAATTAGAAGTATTAATATCGGAAAATACACTTGATATATTGAAACTCCCTCTAACATAGTTTCCCTTAAGGTCTCTAGAGCCCAGGTTAATGGTAAGGCATAGCTTATATCCCTTAACGGCAATGGCATAACGTTAACTGGAAAAACAACACCAGTCATTAAAGTAGTAAAGGTCGAAAAGAAGAACGATATTGGATTCCCTTGTTTAATTACCATAGTAAAGGCCCCCGAGAGAAATGCTAAACCTAAAGTCGAAATAATTAGTAGTATTATTACTAAAAGCGATGCTAGAAGATCTATATGATATTTCACTCCTAAGCCAAATCCTATACCTAAAATAACTAAAGCGTTTATCGTATTAATTGTAAAACCCCACAATGCAGAATAGAATAAAAACGATGTTACGCCAGATCTTGACAGTACATAATACTCTATCGTACCATACAATTGTTCGTTTCTAATTCTTTGACTAACAGTTGTTATTACAGATGACACATATCCCTGAAAGGCTAAGCCTATAACGAAAAAACTGGTATAGTTAGTAAAAGGATTCAGCTCTATTCTTTCAACTAAATTATTACCTAAGGAAGTTCCCACAAAGTAATAAGTGAAAACTGGTAAGGTCCATGACAATACAGTTAGTATAACCTGAGTCTTATATGATATCCATACTTTAAATCCCCTTATGTATAAAAATGCGTATAGTTTAGCATATATATTTGTTAATCCCTTACTCTCCACGGTCTTTTCACCCTTTCTATTCTCACAGGATCCTCTTCCTCTCCTATTAAATATGCGTAAATATCATCTAATGTAGGTTCTACTTCTTTAATATTATCGTAATACTTTAACTTCTCCGCTTCAGACTTCGGTAGTCTAAGTATAGATTCCCCACTTACGTTAACCGCATATCTCTCTAGCCCCTTAGGTATTTGCCTAACTTTAACTTCTACAATTTTACCTAATTTAGTTTTTAAATCTTCAATATTACCTTCAGCAATAATTTTTCCTCTCTTTATTAATATGATCTTGTCAGCTAACTCTTCTACTTCTTTTAGATAGTGTGAAGAAAATAATATAGTCTTTCCCTTAAGATTCTTTATTACATTTCTAAATTCCCTAGCAGATATAGAGTCTAAGCCTAAAGTTGGTTCATCTAATAAAAGCACTGGTGGGTCAGTAATTAAAGCCCTAGCTAAAGCCAATTTTCTCTGCATCCCGGTACTGAATTTCATATATTGCACGTTTGCCCACTCCTCAAGGTTTAACATTTCTAAAACTTCCTTAGCTCTTTTTCTAGCTTCACTTACCGATAACCCTTGCAATGATGAGAAGAATATTAAGTTATCCATAGCTGTTAGCCTATAATAAAACTGCCTTTCGCTTATAGTTACTAACCCTATTAATTCCCTTACTTTCTTTTCTTCTCTAGTGACACTATATCCCTCAATAAACGCATCTCCAGAAGTGGGTATTACTAATGTTGCCAGTATTTTTATTAAAGTAGTTTTCCCAGCTCCATTATGACCAACAAGAGCTCCTATCCCACCTCTTAACGTGAATGAGACATCTGTTAAAGCTCTAATTTCCTTATTCTTTAATTTATAAATTTTCGTTAGGTTTATTACATCTATCAAGGAGAAACACCAAACAATACTTATAATTAACATCCATTGATTAGCATTTATACTTTTTGCAAATTAAACTTTTAGAACTTTACCTTTTTGATAGAATTATTACTTTCTACTTAAATAAAAATCTCATGAATTTTTCCACATTTTTAATGAAGATATAAAATCGCTTATCGCATATCTACTTTTCCAACTTAACGGGTACGTGAATTTTATATAATGTGAGGAAGTGTAATCTACGCTAAAGATTTCGTCATTATTTATCAATATGCGTATTTTTCTACTATCAGCTTCTATTTCAAGTTTTCCTGCCTCCTCATTACTATCAAGTACCTCAAAGCCTTTATCGTATCGCAGCATTATAAATTTCTCTAAGTTTTGCACACTATTATTGACTACAACATTTCCTGAACCAAATATTATATAAAATAACCATAGTTTTATAACGTTAAGATCCTGGTCTATTGTCTTTATACTATAAGCCTCATCGCCAAATGATGTACATCCCCTTAAGGCTATACACATTTGTTGTCCGTAGAAGTAGGCTGTATCGTTAGCCCATTCAGAATATTTTTCTGTAACTTTATGTAAAGGCTCGATATGCACATAATATTGTGGGTCTATTTCTATTATCCTTGAAGGGGGTAAGTATTTTATTGTATCTGGTGGTAAGTTTAAGAAAGTTATAAAACTGGGATAGGGTCCATTCCATATAGAATAAGTTCTTTCTGATACCTTCCTTATTTCCTTGAATGTTTGTGTCTTATAAACTAATTTATATAAGTTTTCAGCCATATTTACGTCTAACTTACTTAACACTATTGCTCTAAACGCAGGAGAAATTGCGTTTATATAGGGTAATATGTCATTTTCGCTCTTCACTCTTTTCACTATTCCGTTTTTTATAACGTAAACTTCGTTATCATCACTAACTTGAACCTCAATTTCACATTGAGTGTTCACTAGACCTTTCTTCCATCTAATGCACTGTCTATATACCACATCTTAAATATAGATCTCTAATATTAAAATATTATACGATTTCCTCCCTATGAATATCTCTATTTACATAGGTGTAGATTAACGTATTTAGCTCATTAATGTACTTTAAACTGGTTAAAGAAGTTAATATTGACATAAGGGATATCCCTAATGCTAAACCAGATAATAAGAAAGATATCCTAATTAGATTAAAGAATAAAAGCAGAGATGAAAAAGCGAGAAGAACTAAAGCCACTTTATTTTCTATATTTATACGTTTAAAAGAGATTTTTATTTCTTCATTTAAAAACGTTATCCTATCAACTTTTCTTATTTTATCGTCTAACAATTTAATAAGATCCTTAAGATTATTCCAGTTATCTGAAATGTATTTTATAATATCGTCAATAGGTCTATTAAGGGGAATCGCTAATATTGAACCACTAATCATGTCAGAAATTCTGTCATCTGACAATATTTGAATAAGAGACATTAAAGCTTCAAGCTTAGCTATAGTTAACGTTTTATCTATATTCTTCCAAATTTTTGGTGTCATTGACTGTAAAAATAACTGTAGAACGGTAGATAATATGAAGAGAAAAGATGAAATTATATTAAATATTATAAATGATATCTCAAAAATTTTCTCACTCCTCCATAATATTGCATAAAGTTATTATAATATAGTACATTACCAGCTTTTAATACATTCATTGTATCTATTTTATGCTAGAATAATGGTAAATAAATTTTTATTCTATAATCGTAATCACGTATTTCCATTCAAGATAGGGTTATATAAACAATTAATTAATTATTTATATATTTGATTTGCTTTTTTAAAAACTATGAAAAAGAGAAAAGAAATACTTGATAGATACGTTATAACTACTGACTGTGAAGATTTAAAAGAACTTGAAAAACTTATTGAGCTATTAAAAAAGTATAACGTAATTGCATATAATTATAAAGTAGAGTATTTAAACGGGAAGATAAGTATTAGAGTAGTTAAAGGTAACATCATACTAAATCTATCCAATTTAAGTTTAAGCGAATTGGAGGAATTCCTTAAGGATAAAGAAGAATTTTATATACCTAAATTTAGAGTTGAATTCCATAACGTAAAACCTACTAGAGATATTATAGATAAGCTAGAGAAACTTAATTTGCCCTATTCAGAAGTTCATATATTTAAAGATTATGTAAAAATTAAAACTATAAGTGGGCTCTCCTTTATAGATAACAAGGATTTAGAAGCTACATATGATCTAGGCCAAGTAATGTATAAAATAAGCTTAAAGCCCTTAAATTTAGGTAGGATAAAAAAGGTTAAAGATATGTATGCTTTGGTGCTTTTAAAACTTTACGGAATAAGAGATCTAAATCTCATAGACAAAATACTGAATTTAAATTATAATATCATTAATAATAGCAAAATAGTAATAAAAGATATGGATCTAGAAATTAACGAAGAAGGCATATTTATTAAAGGTAAGAAAATATCTAAAAAAGATCTCTATAAAATATTAGAGGAAAGATTAATAAGGCAATAAAAAGCTTAAACCATAAATGTTAAAACGAGTCACAGTTATAGCACCTTCAAACATTGCAATAATTAAATACTGGGGTAAAAGAGGAGACGAAAAATTAAATTTACCCCTTAATAGTTCTCTATCAATCACTCTAGATGAACAATTATCAGTAATAACAAGAATAAGTTTACACGATAAGGATGAGATAATAATAAATAATAGAGTCTTATCAGCGAATGAGATGAGAGAATACGCTGGGAGAGTAATTCAGAAATTTAGATCAATTGTAAGTAAGGACTTTCACGTTAAGGTAGAATCTAATGCTAAATTCCCCATTAATGCAGGGTTAGCCTCTTCTGCAGCGGGAATTGCAGCGCTAACTTTTGGGCTTAACGAGTTATTAGAGTTAAATCTTCCGTTAAAAGAACTTTCTAAAATAGCAAGATTGGGTTCCGGTAGTGCGTGTAGAAGCATGTTTGGTGGTTTTGTGATTTGGGAGAGGGGAATTAGAGATGACGGGGAAGACTCTTATTGTTACCAATTGTTCCCCAAAGATTACTGGAAGGAGTTAGTTGATATTATAGTAATTGTAAGTGAAGAAGAAAAAAAAGTTTCATCAAGGAGGGGCATGATGCGATCAGCAGAAACTTCTGAACTTATGGAATGTAGACTTAAATTTATAGAAAAAACTTTCAATGAAGTCATAGACGCAATACGAAATAAAGATGAGAAAAAATTCTATTATTATACTATGAGACATAGTAATAGCATGCATGCAGTTATATTAGATAGTTGGCCCTCCTTCTTTTACCTTAATGATATATCACTAAAAATAATGGAATGGATTCAAGATTTCGGAAAAGCTGCATATACGTTTGATGCTGGTCCAAATCCTCATATTTTTACCACTGAAAAAAATGTTAAGGAAGTAATGGAGTTCCTATCCACATTAAATGTGAAAAAGATAATAATCTCTAGAGTGGGAGAAGGACCTAAATTGCTAGAGTGGGAGTAAAATTACGTATCTATCCTTAATCCGTCATCCTCTTTTACATTGATTACCTTAATTCCCATTTTACTCCATACATCCCTTACCTTGTCTAGATTTTCCCCTAAGGCGAATATTGAATCTCCACCACCAGCTCCAGGGGAAAGTGCTATTAAAGCTCCTTCTTCTTCTGCAATTCTTATCATTTCCTCTTCTTCTCTGCTTACAAGGTCCACTCCTACTATACGTTCAGCTAAATAATTTAGGTAAATTCTCCCTAGTTTAATATGTTCAACAGCCTCGTCATACTTATTCATTTTTATAAGTTCTATGGCAATATTATTCTCTTCATCTATTAATTTTAGTAACTCCTTAAAGTCCTCAGAATTGCTTCTCTCTACGAACTTCTTCACTAAACTGACAGTTTCAGAACTCCTTCCAGTAAATCCTAAAATCATTTCATACTTTTTATCAATTTTCAAGATTTCATATTTGAAGTCCATTCTCTCTAAATCTGTAAACCTCCTATAAATAATACTCCCGAAAACTGCTGCTGCTATATCAAAGCCGCTTCCTATACTTCTTTGCCTCTTATAATTCGCAATTTGTGCCAACTTATGAATTTCCATTAAGTCTAATCTCCCTTTAAGAATATAATATAAACATGCAGTTAACGCCACTGTAGCAGCTGACGAACTTCCTAATCCCGTTTTCTTACCGTCTAACATGAACTCTTTATCGTTATGGAGTTCTATCTCATAGCCTAGTGGCACCTCTAATCTCTCCTTAAAGGTATCTAAAACAGAATTAATTAGCTCATTTCCATTATTTATGTAATTACCATAGGGAGTATGGAAAATTACACTTTTCTCATTTATTTCTTTCGCATTACATCTCACTCTTTTATTAACTGCTATAACGTGGGAAATTCCCCCGAATACTACACTGTAGCTTCCTATCCATAATATTTTTCCTGGTGCACTTAGTTTAATCACAGTGCGATATTTCTTGTTAGCTTTTTAATCTTTAACTGCAAATTTTGTCTATGAATTTCCTTAGCAAGAAAGAGAGGATAGTATTACTAGCGATAGCGCAGGCTGGTCCTAGCGGTTTGACTTTTTCCCAATTATCTGCATTAAGTTACATTTTAACCAAAGACACGATACAAAAAATTATTGAAGACTTGTATTTTAACGGGTACATTAATGTCTTAAGGGATGGTGATGAGGTAAGATATATCGCATCAAAGGATGTTAGAAATGCTATTATAAATTTAGAATTTCATAAGTTTAAATTAATTAGAAATTTAGATGAATTAAAGAAAAAATCGGAGGAAATAAGTAAAATGGATAAACAACAGCAAATAACTGCGTTTAAAAACACTATAAAGGATATACTTTCTATAATATCAATCTCAATATTGTCTTTGTTAAACGAGAGTCCAGCTCTGACATTACCAGAGTATTTAGAAATTCTAGATAATTTAAATAAAGAGTTCTTTTCTAAATTACTCCCATTAATTCAAGAGAGTATTACTGAAGACGAAATTAATACCTTTATAGCCTTAGTCTCAAAATACAGAGGAGAAAAGGATGCAGAAGAATTAAAGGCTACTTTACAAAAGATTATCATGAAAAGAAATATAAACTCATAAATAGAGTTAAAAGTGGAGATTAAAAATGAGAAGAAATAAAGAAGAAATAATTGCTGACATATTGGAGGCAATAGATAATAAGATTAATAGAATATCAAGTATAATGAAGAATGTTAATCTAAGTGCTTCTTTAGCAAAAAAATATTTAAAGATATTAATGGAAAACGGGTTAATTGAAGAAAAAAATGGGGAATATATACTTACAGAAAGTGGAAGAAAAGTTCTAGAACAAATAAGAGATTTAAGGAAGTTAGAAGTAGAATTAGCATTAATATTAAATGATTTAAGAAAAGAAATTAAAATAGATCAAAGTGAATAGCATATAGAAATAAGTTAAATTTATACTTCTCTCTAATCTAAAGATAAATTGATAATGACCAAGTTCATCATAGAGCATTTAGACGTTATAGGCAAGTGGATATTAATTGAGTATAAACATAGTTATGAGATAGCTAAGAGAGAGGGAGTAGATTTATTAATATGTGGACTAAAGCTTGAGGGAATACCATCAACTGAAAAAAGATTTTATGAGATATTTGATCCTAAAAATGTTATAATTTTGGATCCTCAAGCAAATGAATCCTTAAAAACAGAAGACTTTAATGGAATTGACGCAGTAATTATAGGGGGAATATTAGGGGATTATCCTCCTAAGGGAAGAACTAAGACCTTTCTTTCTGATAGATTCCCTCAATCTAAAAAGAGAAACATAGGGAAGTTACAATTCGCAATAGATGGTGCATTATACGTTGCTATACAAGTGATGAAAGGCAAAAAACTTGAGGAAATACCCACTATAAACGGTTTAAAAATAATATCAGAATTTAAGGGTGCGGAGGAAGAGATTTTTTTGCCTTTCGGATATCCGTTAGTTAACGGGAAGCCCTTAATTTCGGAAGAGCTTATTAGATACTTAGTAAGTAACAGACCATATAGAATTCAATGGGGAGAAGATGAATATATTAGCTATTGGCAACGTGTTTAACCCCTCTGGGGTATCAGTACATATTATTAACGTTTTAAAAGAGTTAGCCAAAATGGGCAATGAGGTCACACTCTACGTTCCCTCTTTTTTAGTTAAAGAAGATTATAACGCATTAAGGGATTTAGAGAAAAACGGAGTTAACGTTTACCATTCGGTTTATGAGATAATTGAGAAGAGATTAAATACGACAGTTAATAGATATTTGTATTTTATCGATTCACATACAGTTTATCTAAGGTGGAATAATATAGGATTAGATAAAATATATGTAGATAATTTGAGTAAAGAGACTAAAGCTGATGTAATTTATGATATGCATGAGGATAGCATAACGCTTAGATTAGCATATCACATCTCCAAAAAGATGTGTAAACCAGTAGTTAAACTCTTACATGATGAACCATTTAGAAATTCTTTCGGAAGGGGATACAGGAAATTTATGGGGTTCTCAGGCTTAATTTACGATACTCTAATGTGGTCTTTCTATAAATTAGATAAAAGGGCATTTGTTCGCTCTATGCAAGACGGAATTTTAAGGGGTATAGCTGCAGTTTCCAAAGCTCCAGTTTATTTATCAAATATAGATAAAATTACTAATAAATATAATGTTAAACTAAGAGTATTTAAAGTGGGTAACGCATTTAATAAGGACCTCATATATAAGTATAGAAAAGTAAAAAATAAGGAAAATTACGCGGTATTTTTTGCGAGATTAGTTCCACAAAAGGGAATAAGAGAACTACCTAAAATAGCCGAGTTAATAGATAGTAAGATAATAGTATTCGGAAAGTTCTTTAACGAAAGAGATAAGAGACTGTTAATAGGTAATCCTAAGATAGAATATAGAGGATATAGACCAATAGAAGAAGTATATGACACCGTTTCTAGGGCTAAGGTATTAGTATACCCATCCCATCAAGACGGGTTTTCCTTAGTAGTCTTAGATACTTTAGCTTTAGGTACGTCAATTATAGCTTATGATATCCCTGCAATAAGATTAGTTTATTCTGGGCTAAAACCAGTTAGAATCGTAAAGGAATATGACATTAAAGGTATGGCTAGGGCTGTTAATGATGTCCTTAAAATGGATGATGAGGAGTATGAAATGGAGCATAACGATGATGCTGTAAGGAAATTCTTAGATGATCACTCTTCATGGGAGAAAGTAGCTAAGGAAACTTATGATTTCCTCTCCGAGTTCATCTGAGCTTTTATGAACCTCACCGACAATCCTAATTTTATTGATTTTATATAGAAATTATCTTTAATTAGATAAATAAAATATATTAAGGATATAATCCAAGGTAACCCAGAAATTGGGAAATAAATATATCTTAATATGTACGCTAGAGGAGATAAAATGGATAATGTTACAACTTTATCATAATTATATCTACTAGTAGAATATGTAATGCAAGAAAAGAATAACGGAGACATGACACCTAAAGTAAACGCATGCATGTAATCTCCTAAATAAAGGGAAAGTAATGGGATTATGATAATGGATAAAAGTGTTGTAAAAGCACTAATATTTCTAATATCAACGGTTTTTCTAAATATTAGTAAGAAGTAAACTATTCCTATGAAGGAAAATATAAACGGAAAGAAATATGACAGTAATATTACGATAAATAATGGAATTTGATAAACTCCGAAAACTGGCTTAGTTCTAAGAGTAGCGGAGAACACTCCTATGTTAACTCCCGTTATATAAAGGAGTAAGGGAATTACCAAAATCCAATAATTAGAATAGAATACCCATGCAACCAATGAGGCAAAGGGTGATGAGAGAACTAACGCATTAATTGGAAATCTACTACCGTATTTTCTCATATCTCTTAGAGCCCAAATTTCCACAGAAATAAGCGTTATTGAGGCTAGTATTTGTGAGTAATATATGGGAATTGCTAATAAAATTAGAGAAATTATATGTAAGGATATGTATTTTTTAGCTGGGAAGAAGAGCCTTTGTATCATTCCAAAATATAGGGAATAAGCACCTATCATCATGAAATAAGGATGATAAGGTAAGTCTAAGATAATAGAAGCGGATCCTATAGCCCAATAAATTAAGGCTAAAATTATATAAGGTATATTAACTCCCCAGGGCTCTATTTCCACTATTATTTCTTTCTTCATAAAAGTCTAAATTATTTCTAGTAATAAAAAGTTTGAAGCTAATGTTTTAGGTGATAGGTGGCAATTCTTAAAAGTGTATTTAAACGAAATATGATTATTATGAAATACGCTAACTTCTGGAAGAAATTTAGGGATTGGGCATTAACTGTTAATCATGATGAAATCCCTTATAAACTGAGAGGTGTAGTTAAAATAATAAGGGAAAATCCCAATATAAGCCTTGTAGGTTTAGCGGGATACTTAGATACCGATGCAGTATATTTAGCAAAATTTCTATACAACAGCTTTAGGGAAATCACTGACTCCTCCACGCCCTAAAGGTGAGAGTTCCCACAAGGCGCATCATGGGGTTGTGGTTTACCACCTTCATTTTCATCACCTCATAGCTAGTGGGAATTACCCACCCCGCTCCGTTCGTCCAGCGGTAGACCACGAGCTGGCCTTCAGCTCATTACCCCTATCCCTCACTGAGAGTTACCCTCCACTCCCAGATCCTAGAGACTCAGCGATATGTAGAGCCCTTATCGGGCATCCCCTTACGGGGACACGTTTTATTACACTTTAAAACGTTTTAGAATTTAAATTTTTTACCCAGCCCTTGGAAGGGCGAAGCTTATCGTTCATTTTGTCAAGAAGAATGATTCGATTACAATCCGTAAAACTAGAATAGTAAAAATTTAATTTTAAATGTTAAATAGCAAACATGAACCTAGAAATAATTGAATTTGAGAGCGAAATCCTTAAGGATAATCCCTTAAAAGATCCCAGTAAAAGGAAGGTTGCACTTATATACCCAGATAAACCAGAAGAGAGACCAATAATATTATACTTAAGTGGATTTCTATCATCGTCTTTAGCCCAGTTGAACTATCAACCTTTAGGAGAAGACATGAAAACTAAAGTTGAGAGACTGACAAGTGAGGGTAAGCTTAACGGTCCGATTGTAGTTCTCCCAGACATGTTTACTAAGGTTGGAGGAAATCAGTATATAAATTCCTCAGCAGTAGGAATGTATGAGGATTTTTTAGTTAAAGAATTAATACCATATTTGAAAGATAAATTCAAAAGTGAAATGATAGGTGTGATTGGTCATTCATCTGGGGGATACGGTGCCTTATATTTAGGAATGAAATATCCTAATTTAGTTAAATCAATTGCGAGTCATTCGGGTGACGCTTATTTTGAATACGTTTATCTGCCAACATTTCCGAAAGCCATAGAACAGTTGAGGAAATTTAAGAGTCCTAAAGAATGGTTAAATAATTATTGGAGAAAGGAGAACAAGCATCATAAAGAGGATTTAATAACACTTAACGTTATAGGAATGTCAGCATTCTATTCGCCTAAAGGAGAGGATTTCGAATTACCCTTTGACTTAGAAACAGGTGAAATATTAGAGGACATTTGGAGAAAATGGTTGGAAAAAGATCCGGTCAGAATGATAGATAAGTACCATGATAATTTAAAGAAATTAAAACTAATTTTCGTCGATGTTGGAAGAAAGGACGAATTTAACATACAATATGGTACTAGAATATTACATAAGAAAATGGAAAAATACGGTATTGCTCATTACTATGAGGAATTCAATGATGGCCACACTGGAATCTCTTATAGATATGATATTTCTCTGAGTTTAATTGAAAAGAGTTTATCATACGGATAGTTATTCTTTTATTATCCCGTAATAGTTAGCCATTTCTCTAAAAGTTTCAATCCTAACGTCTTCTGGAATATATCCTAATTCTCTTTTAGCCTTATTAAAAGAGTATACTAATTGTCTTGATAGCACATCATAAGCCATGGTTAGGATTTCGTGTGCAGACTTGAATGGTTCCAGTAATTTTAAATTTAATGGAAACCACGCTTTAATTTCCCTATTTATAGCCTTAGATGCATCGTTAAATAAACCAGTTAAACTTGCTGGCTCTTTATCGGTTACATAAAAGTAATCGTTCTTTTTATAACCGCAAGCTAATTCAATAGCTTTAGAAGCGTTTAAAGTCGAAATCACGCTGAACATATTATCATTCTTTAAACCTATTCCATGCGATACAAGCCACATGAAAATTCTCCACATTAATATCCTACTATAAGGTCCGTAAATTATTGGGAATCTTAAGATAACGTAATTTGGAAAGGTGGAGATTAGCTTCTCTCCTTCACATTTAGTTTTCCCATGTAAGGTATTAGGGTTTAATCCATTACAATGAGGGTATTCTTCAATAATAGGTCTCTCTTTACTTTCAATATTTTCAGAAACTCCTATACTACTTATATAGATGAATTTCCCAGAATTTACTGAAAAGAATTTCCTACCTATTTCGTAGGGGAATTTAACTTGTAAGTATTCAAACTCTTTCGGATCCCTTGTCCACATAGCTCCAATGAAGTAAACTAAACAATCTACGCCTTTAAGATACTCGTCGTAAGAGAATATTATATTAGCTCCAATATCCTTTAATTTCTTAGCGTATTCGTTCATAGATCTTGCATATACAAATACCTCATGCCCCTTATTTATGGCATATCTTACGAAATTACTTCCAACAAATCCAGTACCGCCAAAAGTGAGAATCCTCACATATTTATATTAAAAGAAGTTTATTAAAAAGAATGATTAAAGAGTTTCTTAATCAATGATATGCATTACGTTTAGTTTTTTATATTAATACTCTATTATATCTTATGAAATTCTCGTTAAAGGAGATAAAGGAGTTATATAAGCCCAAATTAGTTCCCATAATTTGGAGAGATGACAGTAATACTCTATCCATATTAGACCAGTCGTTATTACCCTTTCAGAAAGTTTTTATAGATTTGAAAGATACGGAAAGCACAGCGTTGGCTATTAAAAATATGCAAGTCAGAGGGGCACCAGCCATTGGAATAACGGCAGCCTACGGTATGGTATTAAGTTTAACTAGTAAGAGACCTAGCACGATACAAGATGCAATAAAGGAGTTAAGTAGGGCTAAGCAAATATTGGATTCTGCGAGACCTACCGCAGTTAACTTAATTTGGGCGACTTCGAGAATGTTAAAATTAGCTGAAACTTACGTTGAAAATGGGAACGCTAAGAATGTAAATGAGTTAATCCAATTACTAAAAAGTGAGGCTAAAAAGATATTTGATGAGGAATATGAAGCGGAGTTGCAAATGGGATTATATGGCTTAGAGAAGATTAACGATAACGATACTATTTTAACACAGTGTAATGCTGGTGGTTTAGCTACTGGAACTGGTTTAGGAACAGCGTTAGCGCCGGTGAAGTTAGCTCATGCACTAGGTATAAACGTTTCAGTTATAGCGCCAGAAACTAGACCTTGGTTACAAGGAAGTAGGTTAACGGTTTACGAGCTTCTGGAAGAAGGTATAAAGGTCACCTTAATCACAGATACTGCAGTAGGACTGGTGATGTATAAAGGAATGGTAAACAGTGTAATGGTAGGTGCGGATAGAATATTAAGTGATGGACATGTATTTAATAAGATCGGTACTTTTAAAGAGGCCGTTATAGCTCACGAATTAGGAATCCCGTTTTACGTGCTTGCCCCAACTTCAAGCTTTGATTTAAAGAGTAATGTTAATGATGTTAAGATTGAGGAAAGAGATCCAAATGAGGTAAGAACTATTAGAGGAATACCAATCACCTTAGAAAACGTCAATGTATATAACCCAGTATTTGACGTAACCCCACCAAAATATATTACGGCGATAATTACGGAGAAGGGGATAATTTATCCACCGTTTTCTGAAAACGTGAAGAAGATAGTTAACAAATAATATTACATTTCCTATTCTTAACTTATCAGTTGAATTGTAAAATTTTTTGTTAATACTTATCGCAGATAAGAGTATGATGAAAAGGAATTTATATAATAGTGTAGAGTTTCTTCTTATGAGGGAAATTACTAAGCTCATACTAATTATCTTCGTCTTCGAGGTACTCTTATTTCTAGTAGCCTCTGCAATTCCTCAGAACAATCCGACTCTTGTTTCACAATTCAATAGTACTGAAAAACAAATTTTAAATGTATCATATTTTGGAAAAGTTATCCATATATATACTCATAATTTGATGGTGGCGATTTTAGACTTCATTCCAGCGATAGGTTTAGTAGTATTAGCAATAAGCATATATTCAACGGGCATGGTACTAAGTGCCTTCTCAAGCACTTTAAATGTATCTGGACTTTTAGCTGCAATAGGATTAATGACCCTACCTCATTCCTGGCTTGAACTCCCTTCATATGCAATAGCCTCAGGTAGCGGGCTTTACATTATAATTAGGCCTAAAGAATGGATAAGGGGATTACTAACTTTAATAATAGTTCCCATAGAGTTATTTTTGGCAGCTTTAGTAGAATCTGGAGAATTTTATGTTAGTAACCCGTACATGTTATGGCTATATGCAATTCCTGCCTTTGTCTTCTTGTATTTCTTCTACGAATTTTTACAGAAGACTGCAGATAAGTATATAGTCAGTAAGGTTAAAGTAACTCAACAACCAGTTTCTAACTATTTCCCTCAAACTCAGACCAATTTGGTTCAAAACCCATATGCGGACTATATTACTAAATACAATCAAAACTGGAATTTAGCCAGTTACTATGAAACGCAAGGCAATATAATGGAAGCTATGAGATACTATTGGGAAGCGTTATATTATTTAATAACAGCTGTTGGCTTAAAGTTAGGAATGCCTACATATTCTAAAGAAGACTACGACAATATTATAAGATCAGTAGGGTATAAGATAGGAAATCCTCAGCTATATGATATATATAATGAAGCCTTTAAGATTAGGGTAGAGAATAGAATTAATGATTTCTCACTCTTTAAGACATATATATCTGAATTAGCCAAATACCTTCACATGATATGAAGTTCTAATTTATGTATTATATAGTTTGATTTTAAAATGGCTCTTATTCAATAATATTTTCACTTATTACTTCTATACCCATTTTAGTTGCTAATTCGTAATATTTCTTCGGAATTGCAAAAGCTACCAAAAACGCTCTTACTTCCTTCTTAAATTTCTCTTCCAATAGTTTCCTTCTAATTAACACTTGTTCAATTCCAGAATAATCTGAGTAATTTTTAGCTAAAAATAAAAATATTTTTCCATTATCCTCGTAGTATATAACTGGTAAAATATAACCTATTGCAAGAACTCCTATATCATCAACTATATACTCCCTTTTTATCTTCCCCAGTTTTACTCCCTTTTCTTCTAATTTCGTTTTCAACATGTTTATTACTAAGTAATCTAACTCCTCCTCCTTCTTAGCCATGTCTTTAAGAAACTTTAAAACTTGATCCTCAAGGCTCATAATATATAGTACTCTTTATCTTTTATTTAAATATAATTTCATAAAATACGTTTGCATACACTTGCACACAAATGAATAAAAGAATACATATCATCTTTTTAAGTAAAAATTAAAATATTATCTTATGAAAACCCTTTTAGTTCCATTAACAACTTTTATGTTTCTTGATGTTATTACTACAGCAATAGGCTTGTCTAAGGGCTTAATTGAGTCTAATCCAGTAATAAACGCCCTTTACATCTCTTTGCCCTTTCCTCTATTTGTATTAGCATTTTTGCTAATTAAAATAGGAGCTTTAGGTATTGTTTATTTCTTATATAAATATACTAAATTAGATTTAATTTTAATTCTAGGGATAGGCCTTTCTTTGGTAGTCTTCATTAATAATATCCTTCTCCTCGCTTAACATTTTATTTACGTAACTTAGTAGTATATATACTGCTATTAAATTCATCATTAAGAACATAATAATTCCCAGATATTTTAGTTCTTGCTGGCTATATATTGTAGTATAAAAAGCTGGATTAATCATTAATATAGATGATAGTAATGTATCTCCTATCATCCATAACGCTAAAAGTAATACTTTAATGTTTCTACTTATTTCCCTTAAAGATAAACCTACCATAAAACCTCCAAAAAGAAGACTTATTTCTTCAATTGCTCTTATCCATAAAATTTTCACACCTAAATTAAAGAAATATGGATAATGCCAGATGAAAGCTATTATTATACCTATAACAAGAGATAGCGAAGTATTAATTTGCTTACTTTTATATAAATAATATGAAAATATTATGCCCGCAGAAAAAAGGGAGTAATGAGCTAACATATAAGGTATTGGATTAACGGACATATACTCCTCAGTAAATGGATTAATAGTAGCTATAATAAGAAAAATAAATAAAATCATTATAAAAAAAGAACTGTTCACTTTTTCACCTTATACGAATAAATGCAGATAGAATGTACTGAATACAACAACCCATATTGCATCTACAAAGTGCCAATAATATGTTGCAGCAACAGATCCACCGTAGGGAGTTACACCCTTAAATGCCCTTAATAATACAAAAGCCCAAACTACTAATCCCATGATTACGTGGAATCCGTGCAAACTTACCGTTGCGAAGAAGAACGCAGTAAAGGCTGATTGTTGTGGTGTAAAGTGTATAACGTGGGTAAACTCATAAACCTGACCCATCAAGAAAGTGAATCCCATAGCAGCCGTAAGTATACCTAAAGTCTTGAACATTTTCATGTTACCCTTCTTAAACTCCTCATAAGCTAAATGAGCTGGTATCGAACTTGATAACAGTATTGCAGTCATAATGGTAGGTAATGGGAAATACTCTACTCTAAGTGGAGGAACATTAGCATATGCTATTGGATTAGTAATTGGACTAGCTACAAACATATAACCTCCTATAAAGGATCCAAATAGACAGATCTCAGCAAGGATAAACCATAACACAGCAGTTCTTGCATCTCTCATTATTATTCTTCCTAGGGCGGGAGTTGTAACCATACCATTGTTCATAGACACGCTTGGAGAACCTCCGTCTAGATACATAGGTGGGGGTATTGATTTAAACCATTGATCGTAAGCCCAGTATATCCCAGTAGCCATAAATGCCGCAATTAAAACTAACCCTATAGGTATTAAGTTTATAAACATGAATGTAAAACCGATGGGAATAAATGATAACATTATTCCTAGTATACTATAATATGGGAATTTAACTCCATGAGGCTCTTCCTCTGAGGCTCCGTCGAGAGTTTTACCGAAACTTAAAGGTAATTTAACTGGTTTAATGTAAAAGTCTGCTAATCCTATTGCCATTGCGTTCCAAGGATCTATAGTATTTACTTCCTTCCCCCTTATCCAAGAATATAACAAATCTACGAAAGTCATAACTACACCTATCCCCATTAATATTGCTCCTACATCAATCATTTGCTGGAATGGTATATAGATTGGGGAAGGAACTGCGGCATATCTCCTCGGCATTCCTAAAACACCGTCAATAGTCATCCCTGTCGCTATTAAGAACGCTCCGGCTACTATTAAAATAGCTCCACTTTTCATTATATCTTCATGATACCATTTCCCACTAAAATATGGGAAGTAATATATTAATCCTGCTAATAGGGCTACTAATATTGCAAACACCATATAATGGAAGTGTCCTACTACTAGATAAGTTCCGTTAAATGCGTAATCTAATGGGACTAATGGGAAGAATACTCCGGTTATACCTCCTACTAAGAATAAAGCAATGAATGATATAACTAGTATTGCAGGTGCCCTATACCTTATCTCACCCCCATAGAGAGTAGCAGTCCAGTTAAACACCTTAACTCCTGAGGGGACTGCAATTGCCATTGTTGTAGCTGAAGCTACCATTTGGGCTATTGTATTATCTACTGCAGTAAACATATGGTGCATCCAAACCCCTAAGACGCTAAGGAAAGCTATTGCCATTGAAGATAAGGCTAGTGCCTTATATCCGTAAATTGGCCTCCCTACCATTCTAGGTAATATCTCTCCTACTAAGCCCATTGCGGGCAGCATTAATATATAAACTTCCGGATGTCCAAAGAACCAGAATAAATTTTGCCATAGTACTGGACTACCTCCTAATGAAGGATCAAAGAATGGTGTGTTCCATAATCTTTCTAGAAACGCGAAAACTAAACCCGCAGTTAAGGGAGGCATTGCTACTACTAGTAGTATTGCGGTTGCAAAAAATGACCATGTAAATAGTGACATCTTAAAATAAGGTACCTTCTTTAACTTAATTATAGTCATTAAGAAATTTATTCCAGTTAATGTCGATGAAATTCCGGAGAGCATTAATGCAATTTCTACCAAATTTACTCCTAAACCATAATTAACTGAGGTCTCAACAGAAAGTGGAGCATACATATACCAACCAGTATTTATTGGCCCGAACCAAGGAGCAATTAAAGTTAAGAATACTGCAGGCACTAAAATCCAGAATGATAAGGCGTTAATTCTGGGCCAATATAAATCGTGAGCACCTATCATCCTAGGGATTAAGTAATTTGCAAAACCCACAGATATGGGCATTACCATAAAGAAAATCATGAAAATTCCATGTAAAGTTACTGCGTTATAGTAATCTACAGCACTTAAACTTTGATAAGTTAATTGATATCTTATTAAAGCAGCGTTTATCGATCCTGCTATTAGTGAAATTATGCCCAATGTTATATACATCTGTCCAATATCGCTTGCATTAGTAGTGTATAATGCTACTTTTAAAACTCTTTTTATGTTCATCTCATAATAGTGTTAAAAATTTATATTTTTAAATCTTTCTATTAAAAGGCAATAAAGCTAAATAAATTAGAGATATTTAGCTTATTAAATAAAAAAAGGTATATTTCTTATCTACTTAATCTACATGATTGCATATGGAGTTGTAACATTTGAGGAAACAACTACAACTGCCCACATTCCACTTTCAGCATGCCCAAGAATTCCGCATACTAGCATGTAAACCCCTGGATTTAGAGGCCCCCATAATCCAGTAGCTACTTGCCCACTTGATATACCGATAGTTTCATAGTTGCTTGTAGTAGCACCTATAACATACAATATTTTCCCAAATTGAGCTACATCTGCATTATTTGGAGTTGCAGTACTGTTCTTAAGGAGAATTAAATTATGAGGAAGGGATTGTTCATTTGTGAATGTTACATACACACTCCATCCTGCTGGAATGTAAATTATTAATTGACCATTACTTGTTCCATTGAAGTTAAATGTAGGCCCTGAGGTTAATACGGCTATAGTCAAGAATACGGTCTTATTTGAAGAATCGTACTTTAAAGGTATTTGACTCGAAGTTGATGTTACAGATGTTGATGTTACAGATGAAGGAGCTGAAAGTATTTGATATTCATAATATGCGTACACTGAAACACCAACTGCTATTATTGCAACCAGTATACCTACTATTACGGGCAAAAATGAAGATTGAGCTTTCATAAGATTAGTTAGTGTATTTATGTTTATAAATTTATTACTGCATATAGGTTATGATTTCCATCATTTCATATTAACCAATATAAAACTAATTAATTAAGATAGGTATCAATTTAAAATCTTTTATTATGTAGTCAAAAATTAATCTATTAACTAATAACTAAAATTTCTATATTAGTTAAAATGGTTTTTATTATCGCGATAAATTTTCATTTTATTATATTTATATTAACCCCTCCCAAATCTTTAATTTCCTGAAAATCATTATCTAGTGTAACCAATAATTCATTATTGGCCTTAACTATTGCAGCTATTAAAATATCAGTATCACTTTTAATCTTACCATTACTCTTTAATCTTCTATAAATTTCTGAAGCTATTTCTACTGCTTCTATTGTCAAGGGATAAATTATAAATTCTTCAAATAACTCTTTCAACTTCTTATTTCTTCCTCTCATTATTTCATAAACATTAATAACTGTAGTAGAGATGCGATCATCATAGTTTTGCTCGATAAAGTTAAGTAGTTCCTTATTTCCTCTCATTATTTTAATGATAACGTTAGTATCAAGAACTACCAATGTCCAAATCCCTCATCTTAAAATTCTTCCTAAATTCCTCTACTTCCTTCTCAAGTTCTCGTGCTTCTTCCTCAGAGAGTATTCCAAAAATAGAGCGCAAAATTTCCTTTCTACCTTTTTTGTTCTCATAATAAAATTCTATTAAATCATTTATAACTTCACTAAAAGATTTATTGCCCTTCAGCTTAGATAGTTTCTCATATACTTCGTCAGAAATTGTTATTACCTTTGGCATATATGCATATATGCATGCATGCATTAAAACTTATCTATAAATACTCTCGATATATTATAGAAATTTTAAGATTAATATTTACCAGAGAATTTATACTAAAATTAATCATTTATATAAAACTGAAATTTTGCGGGAAAAATCAATAATTTTTATTGTAATTTTCCATAAAAATCTATCTATATTCTTCCTACTTCACAATAATAGGTCAAAATTTTTGATAAATATTATATTCTTTCTTAAAATTAAATATTATAAATTTAAAATACTTAATTATAAACATTTAAAAGATAAATTATCTATAACTCTTTGTTAATTAAAATAGTTATGAATTTACATTATTATAATTTACAAATAATATGGTTAATTTTTAATTATTATGTTTTTCTCCATAAAAAAACGAAATAGTTAATGTTGCTGTTAATACTCATTATCAAAATAAGTTATCATATCTATAATTCCTATAAATTAATTTAAATGTAAATTAGTTATGTTCATGTTAAAACTTAAATATCTCGTAAAGTTATATTAAATTGATGAACAGAAGGACATTCTTGAGACTATATTTAGTTGTAAGTGCTGCAATAGCAATAGCACCTTTAGTAAAGCCACTAGCTGATTATGTAGGTTATTTCTATAATGAATTAGGCACCATATCAAAGAAATATCTGGTAGTAAATAACAACGATGGCCTAGCTGGATTCCCAAAATATAAAATAGTAAATATTAAAGATTTTCAGCAACAAGTACAAAGTACTGGATGTCCAGTTTACTTCTTTGCATATCCCCTTACTAATGAACCGTGCTTTTTAGTAGATTTAGAAGCCTTATTAGGTAAACCTGTACCGCAAATAGAAAATCCATATTACGGTCAATTTGCAGGTCCCTTAGGTTCAATAAAGGTTATAAAGGGCGTAGGACCAAATAACTCAATTTACGGTTTCTCTGACGTATGTGTACACTTAGGTTGTCAATTACCAGCTCAAGTATTAGTAACTTCTCCTAACGACCCTGGACTAGATATCGAGGATTCCATTCTTCACTGTCCTTGTCACGGTTCTATGTATCTACTAGAAAAAGGTGGAATAGTAGTAGGTGGTCCAGCTCCGAGACCTTTACCTATGGTGATATTGGAATATGATGAGAGCACTGGAGATATATACGCTGTAGGTACTAACGCGCCATATTTCAGTGCTTCTATTCCCAGAACAACTCCAACAGACAATCTTCTTTATGATCCAAGATATGATTATAGTACTCCATCTAATCCCTCATGTAGTAAGGGTGGTTAGACATGACCAATGAGAAACAACAAGGCTTATTTGATAGATTCATGAGATGGTTAGACGAAAGGTTAGGAATTTATGGGCACACTTTAAGACCAGCACCTAGATATGCTTATTCTATAGATTATTGGCTGGGAGGACTAGTATTATCTGCATTTATTTTTGAGGTTATTACTGGGGCCCTAATAGCATTATATTATACTCCTAGCGATCCATATACTTCTACAACCTACTTAATAAGTAAGGTACCTTATGGAGCTTTACTTTTCAGTCTCCATAGCTGGGGAGCTTACGTCATGGTATTTCTATTGCTTGTGCATATGACAAGGAACTTTGTAGTAGGTGCTTATAGGCCTCCTAGGGAATTGATGTGGATAGTTGGGACAATTTTAGCTGGACTGACTTTAACAGAAGCTTATTTAGGTTATTCATTGCCTTATAATCTCATATCATGGGTGGCTACTACTACCGGACTAAATTTGTTCTCCTATATGCCGTTCCATCTGGGTTATTTAATTTCCCTAATGACTGTGGTAAATCCTAATCAACCTGGGATAATGTCTGGAGTGGATCCATTGGTTCAAAGGTTTTTCGTATTTCACTGGATAGTAGGAGGTTTAATATTATTGTTCATTGGTTTACATTTATATATATTTGAAAAACATGGCATTACCCCACCTGTTTCTCAAGTTAAGCCAGGTTATCCAGAGTTAATAGATGAATATCAGGATAAGATAAGATCTGATCCAAAGTGGGAAATTCAACCGCTAATGAGATCTATAGGTATGGTTGTAATGATAATGCTACTAACCTTCGGATTAATATTTTTTATAGCATCTGTAATTCCTTTCGATATTACAGTTAACGGAGGTATTCCTAAGTACATAATGCCTGCCTTTAACCCAGTTGAGGCAGCCCAAACTCCACCAGTTCCAGATTGGTATTTCTTATTCATATACTTCTTCTATAAATCAGTGAGCCCGTATAATGCATCCCTTATATTCTTAGGATGGATAAGTATAACAATCCTATTTCCGTTTATAGAGGAATACGTATTTAGGCATAAAGCACCTCACCCAGCCTTAAGACCAGCTTCTATTGCCTTAGGAACCGGATTTATAGTGAGCTTTATAGTAAATAGTGTTTGGGCTGGACTAACTCCAGGTAGAGATATAGGTCCTATAGGTGTTGAAGTCGATGGGATAATATTCGTATTATGCTTTACTATAATATGGCCTTTACTCAGATTTGTAGCACAACCAAGAGTTCTAGCTAAGATGGAGAGTTTTCCATTAACGGATGGCGGAGTAGTAATTGAGTATAAGAATAGAAGATTATTAAGTGGATTTATAGTATTAATACTTAATATTTTGATATTAACTGGATTAATATATTCATTATATAAAGTATACATATTGTCAATAAATCCAATTATTAACCAATTTATAATTGGTCAATTTTTAGGTTTTTCCATGATTTTATTCTCCATTTCAATTTTTATAAATATGGTGATAGAAAATGGAAAAAGCTAGAATATTTGAATTATCAACTATAATATTTGCAATAGTCATTTTGACAGTATTAGGAGTTTTTTCCGATATATATTTGAACTCAATCAATTCTGGAGCATATCTCACTGCTCACGCTAAACAAGACGCTATTCCTATTAAGGTTATAGCAATGCAGTATGCATGGGAATTCATATATCCTAACGGCACAGTCTCAATAGATAAATTAGTTTTAAAGGCAAATCAGACATATCTTCTTGAAATAACATCTAAGGACGTTATACATGCTTTTTACATACCACAACTTGGATTTAAATTTGAGGCAATACCAGGTTACGTATACGATTTTTACATAGTAATCAATAAGCCTGGAGTTTACGATATATGGTGTGCTGAATTTTGCGGTCCTGGTCACTACTTAATGAAAGGTACTTTAATAGTGGTGAGTTAGGATGAGCAATACCAAGAAGCTTACAGGGAAGGATTACGCGTGGTGGACTATAAGTGTATTAGCGCTCTTCGTACTTTTCCTATGGGTAGGCAATTTCGGCAATTTAGCCTATCTTACGCAAAGTCCTATTACAAATTATGTTGAAACATTATGGCATGTAACGTATATAGCTGCTGGTGGAGTTTTCGCTATATTTATGGGTAGTATAATATTCTTATCAGTTAGATTTAGGGCAGTAGAGGTAACTGAAGCTAAGCCTAAGAATGTGATTAACTATTATTATGCGGCATTGTTTATAGATCTCCTCGCGGTAATAGGTATAACTTACGAAATATTTACAATAGCCATATCGCAGTTCATTTTAGGCTTACTAGCTGCAGCAGATCTATTGCTTTTTGCATCTATTATTTACCTTGTTTATAAAATGTACTATCAAGAATAAACTAAAGTTAATATCTTTTTTCTTTTTACTTAACATAATTATTTTATTTAAATAAGAGTTATCAAGTGTAATCCACTCCACTTTTCGACAATCAAAGTTTTTAAACATTATAAAATTATGAAGTTATACTAATTTTAACGATTAAAGAGAAAAGCTTATTAAACAATTTTATCATATTATATTATTGAGTGAAAGGTGTGAGAGAAGGGAAAATTTTGGTTCCAATATTCGTAATAACGGTAGTCATATTATTAATTTTCACATCGGGAGTGCTAACAACTCAAAGCCCTTTTATCCCTACTACGTCAGTTAGTAATGTAATAGGAGGAAAATGGACTATTCAAAACTATTATACTGGAAATAGTACGTTAACTGAAATATTAACTAATACTAAAGGTGACGTATTGATAATAACTAAATACTCATTTAACTCTCCATTAGAAGCAAAGAACTTCTTCTACTCTAATGAATTAGGGACTTCACAAAGTTATGGAGGTTATCTAATCTCATATTACGTTCACGGTCTATCAGAATCAATATACGTCCTAAATGGTAATAATGTATTTTACATAAGTTATATTGCCACTGGTTCTACTACATTACCATCAATAGGTCAGCTAATAAACCTAATTAAGTAAAATAAAAATTTTAAATAGCTTTTGCCTATATCTTTATTTATGAAGTTATATTTTCTTTCCATAATCCCCATATCCATGGGCCTATTATTAGCTTATTTATTCCCCTATAATCAACTACTTCCCATAACTATATTTTGGATATTCTTGATCTATCTACTTTTTAGAACTATATTTAGAGGAGAGCTAAGCGCGATTAAAGAATTTAGAAGTAATGTAAAGTGGGGAATATTTTCCTCTTATATTGTTGTACATTACCTTTTATATAGTATAGCTATAGAGGCGTTATTAAGTTATCTCTATAAACCTTTAGTTTACCCCCAACCTTTTTCAATATCTGTTTTTACAACACCTTTCATAAATTCAAATTTAGTTAATTTGGGTTTGTCCTTACTATTTAACCCTACTATAACAGTATTTATTCCACCTAATCTGATTGTAGATTTATCGCTATATAGTATTTCCTTAGGACTATTAATTTCCATACTTGTTACTTCGAGTTTAGCTATAATTCTTTCCTTAAATAGGAAATTAAAATATATTACTTTAGTACCTTTAATAGGTTTAATTACGGGTGCAGGTTGCTGTATATCAATACCAGTTCTATTGGCTAACGCACTAGAATTAAGTAATTTAATATTCTTAACTACGCCAGCGTGGCAGATAATATTTATAGCCTATGTTTCCTTACCAATTTTAACCGTAATCTTCCTTAAACATTTATCCAATTCATTAATTAAGTTAAAAAACAAAATTAATTAAAAAATTAAGTTGGACACTCAGCAGCTAATGGACCAGCAGCTTCCAATATCGTGTTTTGAATCATCCTGGCAGCTTGTATTATTTGAGGGAACTGGTCTAAATGTAATAGAACATATTGCGGAGAGTAACCCTCAAGAATTGTGGGATTAACTATCGGCGTAGTAACTATGTAAGTGCCGTTAGGACCAGAAATTAATATTGCGAAGTTTAAATGAGGTGGTTTTACATATAGTGCTGAAGGTTTACCGTAGTTAATTACGGGGATTTGAGTTTCATATTGAATAATTAATTGAGCTACTTGAGGAGGTAATCCCATTTGTGCGTATTCCTCTTTAAGTATTTGCTCACCTACTGGAATTAACTGATTTTGCGGAATAGGAGTTCCATTATATGACGCGTTTAAATATTCATTATATACATACGCTACATAAAACTCCACTACTGAAGTGGATTTAAAGCCAGTAAATATCAGTCCAGGTATGTTAGCTGGGCTGTGATCTGGATCTGAATAATGTAATTCATAACTTAAATTACCGTAATTTTTAAGTACATCGTAAATAGCCCATGAAGCTGCTGCACCTACTGGACATCCGTACCATGATTGTACAACTACTATAATTTTCCCAGAAGGAGCTAGGTCTTCGTTACTTATTTTAATAAATCTTCCTGCTGGAATACCTTGAGCCATTGCTATTTTACTGAAGAATACCTCGTATGCGGCAATTCCAGCGATAATCACTATTACTGCTACTATAATGCCCAAGATTTTTTTATTCATTATAATAAGTTGATTATTGTTTAATATTAAATTTTTCCCCATATCTATGATTATGGAATCTTCCGTACCTTAAAATTAAGGTAAAGCCCTATAACTGCTAATCCATAAACGCTATGTGTTAGGTCAAGCTTTTTCATAGAAAGAAAGAAGAGTTATTTATTCCTTAGTATATTATTTTTTATATGATGTAATAGTGCGGGGGTGCCCGAGCTAGGTCAAAGGGGGCAGGCTCAGGCCCTGCTGGCGAAGGCCTGCACGGGTTCAAATCCCGTCCCCCGCATTTAAGAATTAGGCTGTCATTAATGGTTACATACCTCTATTATTTGAAGAATAAAAGGAAGTTCCTTCCTTTAATTTCCTTAAAAATACTTCAGTATTCATAAATACCGCATCAACTTCTCCTGGAAACATCTTTGTTATATCCATATATAATTGATTTGATACCTTTCTTGGATCTTTTGGTATTTCATCTCCAACCACTAATACATCATAGTCGCTATTCTCGGTAAAATCTCCCCTGGTCCTTGAGCCAAATAACATTATTAATTTCATTTTATTTCTCCCTTTACCCAATTAAGTATCTTTAAAGTGCAATTTATGCATTCCTCTGCATCTTTTTCAGTATAATATTCGTATTTAGCTAGAATGTATTAATGAACTAATGAAATCCTAATTTATTAGGGTAATATATTTTAATATTTAAAAGTAGATTCATAAATATATGGCCTTTACTTATGATAATCATCCAGAATTAGCTAGGTTAGGTATATTTATACAAAATATTGATGCTAGGTATAAACCATTAATGAGAATGGGAATTTCTATTGATGAAATGATATATATAGCTAGAAGACTTTATCCAATTCTAAAAGATAGTAAAAGAATTTTAGATTTAGCTTGTGGAAATTGCTTAATTACTCTTATTCTTTCTAAATTGATAAAGGGAGAATTTCATGCCATTGATGATTGGGCTATTATTCAAAAGAGTGATGTATTAGCTAACCTTCAACAAGATAAGGCAAATATTATTATAAATGACTTTAAGGATTTTACAATCCCTTATAACGATTCCTTTTTTGATTCTATTTATACTGTTATGTATTTATCAAACATAGGAAAAGAAAAAAGAATCATTTTAGCTAAAGAAATTAAAAGGGTTTTGGATAATAATGGTAGATTTGTTGTTGTGGATACTTTAGTTTTTAGGGGTAAAATAAAAAAGGCATTTGAGCAATTCTTCAGGCTGAGCTGGTATGGTGAAGAGAATGGATTTTCCTTTTTTGTTTGGACTAAATAAATCACTTAGGCAATTGTTTACGTAATAATAATATACCATCTAAGATACTTTTTATCTCCTCCCTTTCTCTTTCATTCGAAATTGTAATTTTACTTATAAGATTTGTTAAATTTTCTAATAATTCTTCCACTTTATCACATGATTCACAATCTATACATTTTTTACATTCTTGTGTGAGATTTACAGCTGTAGAGTAGATCTTTTTTATCTCAACTACACTCATCAAATATATAATATTGTAGTTGTAGTAATTAAACTTTTAATTTACAATCAAAAAAGACTTGTTGATGGATTATGCAATACTTAGCGTAATATTACTATTTACGTTATTGTTAGCTTATTTACTAGCCAGACTTAAAATTTCTCCAGTAATAGCATATCTTTTAGGTGGTTTGTTTGCATCCACATACCTAAATTTCGACTTTAATTCCTCTTACTTTAGTATTCTAAATTTCTTAGCATTAAACTTATTAGCCTTTGAAATAGGTACTTCATTTGATATTTCTAGAGCTAGAGAACTATTTAGAAGGGCGATTGGAATAGCCTTAGTTGAATTAGTATTAATATTATTATTATCCTATTATGCAGGACTATATTTATTACATTTAGATCCTTTTATATCTTTATTTTTAGTAATGGCTTCTATAGATACTAGTACTTCAATATTATATAAAATATTAGGACGAAAGACTAATAAGGAAGATAAGAATCTACTAATAGCTGTAGCATCAATAGAAGACATAGAAGTGTTCTTCCTATATTCCATTGTCGTAGCCTTAAACGGTTCCATAAATTTTGTGAGAATATTGTCTGTAATAGTTGAGGTAATATTAGCTGGGCTAATCGTCTATATTTTCGCTAAATATTTTATAACAGGATTATCAATCTTTACGCCTTTAAGTATAGAAGATGAAAGCATACTTATCTTGTTACCAATCGCATTAGTATTTATCTTTGAGTATATCTCACAAATAACTGAAATACCCACAACTTTAACAATGATATTAGCGGGCTTAGCTTTTTCCTCAATTAGCGGAAGTGAAAGAGTAATTAAGCTAACTGCACCAATTAGAGAGTTTGCTTTAATCTTCTTCTTCTTATCCGTAGGCAGTTATCTAAAAGTTACGGCTTCAATATTTACATTTATCTTAATTTCTCTTCTAGTATTAATTATAAAATACTTCTCATTTAGTATAGCTTCATGGCTAACTGGAACGACGTTTGTAAAGTCTTTTACTAATGGCTTTTATATGTTGCCGATAAGTGAATTCGGAATCATAGTTTCCTTAGAGGCTTTACAACAAGGAATTAACGTATCTGTAGTATATTACGTCTCAGTTGTAGTAGTTTTAATATCATCTATAATAGCTTCGATTATAGCTACTAGAGTATCAATATTTCAAAGGATTATAGGATTCGTATATTCTAATTCTTACTTTTTAAGGCAATTGGATTCTGCAATAGTTTGGCTAAATAGAAACATATCTAAAGATCTCTCCCCTCTATCAAAATCCCTAATTTTTAGGGGTTTTATCAAATTATTCCTATACTTACTATTACCTTATATTTTATTCCCTATTATTAACGACTTCGTAAAAGCCTTAGTTGATCCAATAGGCAATATCTTATTGGAATATAGTATATATGCTGGAGAAATAATAATAGCAATGTTTTTATTGATGATATTCCTATCTGAAGGAGCTAAACTTTATTTTACAATAAATAATGAAATTCTAATGAGGATAATAAAAATGAAAAGCAGATTATTCAAACAATTTTGGCTAGAGCTCATGGCTATCTCATCAACATTTTATATATTATCTATTTCATTAATATATATTATATTTGAAATTGTACCATTATTATATAATTTTCCGAGTAATATTTCATTAATACCAATTATATTAGGACTTTATTTAGCTTATAGAAGAAGAAACATAAAAGTTAATACAATTGCATTCAGTAGGTTAAATAGAAATGGAATTACTAATAAAAACATAGTTAAATCAAGTCTTAAAAGTATAAGAAAATTAAGGAAAAATAATTTTAGATATAGAATAGTAAAAATTCTTCTAGGAAAATAGTCTTAGAAATAAAATAAATATATTAAAATTAATATTATAATATAAAATATGTTACAAATTAAATTCTCTACAAAAAGTTTAAAGATTGTGTATAGTTTGTGCTTTTAAATGTATAATATCTTATAGATAAAAACACTTAATAAAATTTTAATTTATGACTAGTGTTTTTATACTTTCTAACCTAGCACAAGGAGAAATTAGAAGTTCATGAAACTCTATATATCTCCCTTTAAATCTATTAATTAGTATGCAATACACAATTCACGCAAAAACGCATAA
>Ga0208662_100066_pt1 | contig 47852 bp, 39 predicted proteins | sample OSPB_host_MetaG_FD_187136 | JGI IMG/M metagenome (GOLD analysis project Ga0208662, IMG submission 187136) | Hot spring microbial mat communities from Yellowstone National Park, Wyoming, USA - OSPB_host_MetaG (SPAdes) (version 2) | ecosystem: Environmental > Aquatic > Thermal springs > Hot... | reverse complement strand
TCTTCAATGCTTTGCCAAATCTTCTTGTTCTCCTCCCTGAGCTCCCTTATTGCGTTGGTGTTCTCCTCTATCCTCTTGGAGTGATCTTCAATGCTTTGCCAAATCTTCTTGTTCTCCTCCCTGAGCTCCCTTATTGCGTTGGTGTTCTCCTCTATCCTCTTGGAGTGATCTTCAATGCTTTGCCAAATCTTCTTGTTCTCCTCCCTGAGCTCCCTTATTGCGTTGGTGTTCTCCTCTATCCTCTTGGAGTGATCTTCAATGCTTTGCCAAATCTTCTTGTTCTCCTCCCTGAGCTCCCTTATTGCGTTGGTGTTCTCTTCAATGCTTTGCCAAATCTTCTTTATTTCTTCCTGTTGCATCTCTATTCTTTTATTTGTGTTCTTTGTCTCCTCAACCAAAACTCTTAAAGTTTCTTCCATCATTTCTAATCTTTTAATTATTACCTCATTCTTTATTCTATCATAGACCTTTTCAGCAATCCTTTCAAGAACATTTGGATCACTCAAGATTCTGCTCGCAATATCTTCCATATTTCTTTTACTCGTTCACGAGATTAAAAACTCTATAAAACCTTTATGACTTCATTAACTTTAAAGACTTAACCCTTTTAATTATCATGAAACACTTTCATAACACTTTGCCTTTTCATTTAATGAAAAGTGACTTTTCGTTTGTTTTGAGTACTAAAAAGGATAATGCTGAAATGTGAACTTAATAGCTCTTAAAGGAATCTCGCAATTTCCATGCAACAAGTAAGTTATTGAAGATTAGTTCCTACAATCTCTCATGAATTACAATAAATTTAGAATAAGAGCATGGACTTAATCCTTTTCACTGGAAAGGCTTTCACTTTCCCTTTTCCAACTTCCACTGTAGATGATTTCCAATGCGAGTAATTCTAAGATTATAGAATGGTTATTTTGAGAATAAACGATCTCTATACTAATCTATGATACGTCCCATTAATAGCTTAGTAGTTTACAGAGCTTGAAAGAATATTCATAAAAATTGTCTCGCTGCTACTATTACTGGATCCCATACCGTAGTTACTGCAGGTAAATACGCTAAATCAGAGTAGAAGAGTTCTTCCACGCTCATTCTCTTATGTAAAGCTACAGCAATTAAATCTACCCTTCCCAAAACCTCTTCATATCCTAGAACTTGAGCACCCAAGATTCTCTTTGATCCGCTTTCTACTATTAACTTCACCCATATGTTCTTACCTCCCGGATAATATCTTGCCCTTGTCTTTGCTTTAATTAAAGCACTTTCATACTTAATATTATGAGCTTTGGCCTCGTCCTCAGTTAAACCAGTTTTTCCAATTTGTAGCTCTCCATATTTAGTGAAAGCTGTTCCAACTACTCCTGGAAACTTTGCGTCAACCCCCGCTATATTTGCGCCTGCTACGTAACCCATTTTATTAGCTACTGGACCAAATGGAGAATACGTCCTTTTTCCAAGTACTATGTGATTGGTTTCCACGTTATCCCCAGCCGCGTATACATTCTCAACAGACGTCCTCATCCTTTCATCGGTGTAAATAGCGCCAGTCTCACCTATCCTAATTCCAAGTCTCCTCGCAATCCAAGTATTGGGCTCAACTCCAGCTGCTATGACAACGGCATCTCCTCTATACTTATTTCCCTCAGTTAAAACCACCTTTTTACCGCTCTCCTCTTTAATTTCAACCACCTTTTCGTTAAGGACTAATTCAACTCCGCTTCTCCTCATTTCGTTTTCAACTAAACTAGAAGTGTCCTGATCAAGCATTCTCCTTAAGACACCACCAAGGAACTCTAAAACGATGACTCTCTTTCCCTGAGCTCTCATTGCCTCTGCAACTTCAACTCCTACTAAGCCAGCTCCTACAATTATGACTTCCCTTTTATTAGATAGGTAATTCTTGACTTCTTCAGCGTGAGCTGGATGGTGGACTAACAAGTAGTCAGTGGATATATTCATTCTGGGAACTTTTGGCTTAGCCCCTGTTGCTATTACTAGGTAATCATAATCCAAGGAGTACTTGGAGTCTCTTGCCTCAACGAAAACTCTTCCATGCTCTACATCTACAACTTTATGGTTTATCCTAACTTCAATACCCCTTTCACTTTTCACCTCTTCAGCAGTGAACATAGACAGCATTTTTGAGTTTTCAACTAACCCTTCTAAATAATAAGGCACTCCGCAAGGTGCATGGCTTATGAAATCCGTTTCCTCAAGGACAATGACTTCAGTTTCTGGCTTAAGTCTTTTAATCCTTGAAGCGCTACTCATCCCTGCAGCTCCTGCCCCTATTATGACCACTCTCATTGTTCTCGAAGAAAAGCTCTTTCTGGAAATCTATAAGTTTTTTGCGTAACTATATCACGTGAAACTGGGAATTTTACTAGCTGACTCCTCAATAGAATTAGTGCCGAGAGAATTACAAAGTCACCCTGCAATAATAAGCGACAGTAAGAGGAAGAGGAGAGAGCCTAGGGATATTATATTGGATATTACATATCATTACAGTGCCATGAAAGGTTTAAAGGAGAGGTGGAAAAGGGGAAGGCCTGATATATTGCACCAGTCGCTTCTCTTACTTTTAAACAACCCTTTCCTCGGAAAGCACGAATTGAGGATCTTCTTTCACACCATAAACGGTTACGTGTTCGAAGTTAGCAGGGATGTGAGGATTCCAAAGCATTACGACAGGTTTTTAGGATTGATGACAAAGTTATTAACCAGAGGAGAAGACATTACTCACAAAGGAAAAAAATTGATCTCTAGGACTACCATTCAAGAGGTAATATCTTCCTATAAGCAGGTGAAAATATTAGATGAAAAGGGGAAAAGGGCTGAGGTAAAGGATATTGTACAAAATGATAGCCTCCTAATAATTGGTGCCTTTCCAAAAGGTGATTTTAGTGAGGAGATATCATCTCTAGGTGAAAGGTTTTCCTTAGGAGAAAAACCTCTCGAAACCCAACACGTCATAAATTTAATAATTTGCAGATTAATAAATAATAATTTTTAATTTTTAAACAAAATAGATAATTAGGTATATTTTCCCCTTACAAATGAATGTAGCTGATGATAAAAATTTTTTGATAATAATTTAAAAACTAAGATTATGGATTATCTATATGATCACAGTCATCTTACCAACTTATAACGAGGCTGAGAACATTAAGGATTTAATAGAGGCAATAGAAATGGAACTAAAAGATATAGAGCATGAAATCGTTGTAGTTGACGATGATAGCTCTGACGGTACCATTGAAGTGGTGAGGGAATTGTCGAATAAGTATCCAATAAAACTAATATCTAGAAAAGCAGAAAGAGGGCTAGGAAGTGCTATTATAACAGGCTTGAAAATCGCCCTAAGTAATGAAAAGGTTATTAAGATAGTCACAATGGATGCTGATCTAAGTCACGATCCAAGGTATTTGAAGGAGATGCTTAGGAAATCCGAGGGCTTAGATATATTAATAGGATCTAGGTATGTAAAACACGGCAGGACAGAAAATTGGTCTCTCATAAGAAGACTAATAAGTTACTTTGCCAACCAAATCGTCAAGCTGTTGTTCGATACTAAAATAGGGGACCACACGAGCAACTATAGGGTGTATTCTAGGAGGGCAGCTGAGATTATATCGAAGAACATAAATACTAAGCACTATGAATACCAAATAGGCTCTCTGCTTATTGCTTTGGATAATAACCTTAAGATAGGGGAATTTCCGATAGTCTTCAAGGAAAGGGGGTCGGGAAAAAGCAAGTTAACGTTTGGAGTGATATTAAGCTGGGCGAGGTTCATCGTAAATTCCTTCATCCTGAGAACGAGGATATGGAAGTATTTAATCGTAGGGGGGATAGGGACTGCTGTGAATGAGGGGGTACTATATCTACTCATTAGGCAACTTGGGTTAGAATTCGCTTCTGCAACTGCAATAGAGGTCTCAATAGTTTCCAACTTTATGTTAAACGATATATGGACTTTTTCAGAGAATAAGAAAAACAGGTTTATCTATAGGTTCCTTACATTTCACCTTTCAATGTTATTGGGAGCTCTGGCAAACTTCTTGATATTGGAGTTCTCAGTTAAGATACTTAAACTAGACCCCCTTTCTGGTAACTTATTTGGAATATTCGTTGGTTTTTTGCTGAGGTATTACACTAGCTATAGATATGTATGGAGAGTGAGGAAATGAACGCCAAGTTAAAGGGCTTTTCGTTGGTATGTAAAGTGGAAAACCCTATCCTATTGAAACCATAGCGTTTCTAGGTTCAAGGACTCCGTTCATTGATGAGAATATATAAAGCCTAAAGTATTGCCTTCGCCTTTCAAATCCAGCCTACAAAACCCATATCTTACAAACTGTATTATATCCCCTTCCTTTAATTCCGTTACTGCTTTCTCCGCAAACCCCTTTTCTACTTTCAATTCCTCAATCCCATAAGCTCTTATAACATTTATACCAACGCTCTCAGACGCTTTTACCCATTGTATGATTTTAAGCTTCATTTTCCTAGCCTCTTCAATCCCCTTACTTATAAATATCAAATTACCGTTACTCACTTCAAAATTAGCCAACTCCATCAATCTAACCTTTTCTCCATCTTTAACGTCCTCGCTATTCAAATATATTTCATCTCCTTCCTTTACAATTATTTCCCTTTGCCCCATAGATAGATTTGAGGGATTATAAGGTATTTTAGCTACAATATCTCTCTCTATTCCCTTTACCTTCAACTTAACTATTTTACCTTTTTCATCGTTAACAATAACTCCCATTAACCTCTTTGCAGTCTTGTCCAATTTCTTCCTATTGATAGATGCTATGTTATCAAAGCTTATCTTCGCGTCCACACCCTTAACTCCCACATCCAAAATAACTTCTTTTACGGTATCAGGTAGTATACCCCTCCTCCTTAACGCGGCTAGTGTCGCCAGCCTAGGATCGTCTATCTCAAACCCCTTTTCAATTTTCGCCCTGATCTTAGACTTACTCATCATGAATCCCTCTAGCGAAAGCCTCCCGAAATGTATGACCTCGGGAAACTCCCAACCCATCTTTTCGTAAATGAACTTCTGCTTTAACGTATTAACCATGTGTTCCTTCGCTCTAAAGACGTGCGTAACCCCCATCAAGTGGTCGTCTATTGCAGAGGCAAAATTATATGTTGGCCAGAGGAAATACTTGTCCCCAGTAATTGGGTGCCTTTTACTATCATCACGTGTGTTTATTATTCTCATTGCGACCCAATCGATTTGGGAGGGGTCTTCTAGATCTAGAGGGGTCTTCATCCTTATTACTGCTTTGCCCTCCTCTATTTCCCCTTCCACCATCTTCTTAAATATCCTCAAGTTATCCTCCACTCCCCTATTCCTGTGAACGCAGGCTCTAGCCTTCCCCTTCTCCTTGAACTCTTTTTGGGAGCACTCATCCACGTAAAGCAAACCCCTATTGATCATCTCCTCCGCCACTTTGTAATAAATTTCCATTCTCCCAGAAGCATAATGTTCTTCATCCCATGTTATCCCTAGCCATTTAAGGTCTCTTTTTATCCATTCATATGCTTCCCTTATAGGCTTTTTCAGCTTTGGGTCAGTGTCATCAAACCTTAATATAAATTTACCAGAATACATTTTAGCGTATTCAAAGCTTATGATGGCTGCCCTCGCGTTACCCAAATGAAGGGGGCCATCTGGGTTAGGAGCAAATCTCGTTACTACTCCTTCTCTTACCTTAATTTCTGGTAACTTCTTTTCCCTCTCTTCTCTCCCCTTATTAATTACATCTTTTAACCCTTCGAGCTGCTCTAACGCTTTCTTTTGCGATTCCACACTCATTGAATTTACTTCACTAATGACGCTATCAATTACTTCTAAGACCTCCTTTAGCCTCGATCTCAGGTTACTGTTTTCAGCTAGAACCCTATTAATAACAGCCTTTTTATCCGCTTTTCCGTTATGCTGGATAGCATTTATTAAAGCGGACTTGAATATCGCTTTCCTTATATCTTCAGCCACCGTCAATTCAACTCATATTAATAAATTCAGGGGTTTTTAAGTTAAATACTTAAAGTGCAAAATTACTCAGCCCTGAATTCTTGACTCCTAGCCCTAAACAGTAATTCCAAAACTGCTTTAATTAAATGAAAACTGGAGGATTAGCTAATTGAGTTTCTGAGTCTAACGTAAAGACTGTAACGCTTCTACGTAACTACTAGTTATTTTTAATTACTTCTAAATATCGTTTTGATGTGGGTTACGTTTATATAGTATTGCCGAAATAGTTTTTATTGATGATCTCCCTAACTGATGACGGGCACTGCTCACGAGGGTGGGAGTGATAAAAGTGGATGGGAGGGTAGTGGTGTTTCCCTCGACTAGCCCCAAGGACTTAAGGGTGACGGTGTATGACCCCTTAAGAGGGGTGCCCGTGGTGGAATTAGAAGTAAATAAAAGTAAGGAAAAGTTACGCCACGGGTAAACACTTTCCCCTACAGGGCTCATTTTTTCCCTCATAGATTTTGGTTTACATCTCTTTGTAGGAGTTAGAGGACTAAAACCTATTATATTTTAAGTGTGGAGCATAAGGGGTTAGTGAAGCTTACCACTTGACTGTAATTTAATGTGTTCTGCAGAACAACATTTAAATCTCCATATGGGTAAGCTATTCATCCCAAGTGCAAGGGTTTATTTGTAAACCCAAAATTCACGTTAAGTGAAAACTATTGAAGTGCTTTGGAAATTTTGGGTCTATTTTGAAGGGTTAGTCTTCCGTTACTTGAACCTTATCTTTATAACTCTCTCTAAAACTTCAATCTGACTCTCATCCCTTATAACTTCTAGAAGTCGTAATTCCGTGATCTAGAGTTTACCTTTAATATTATTCTCTTTAATAGTGAATAGGGTTAATTAAGTGGGAGAGGTCATTAACGAGACATTTGAAATGCTTTATTAACTTCAGTTCAAATTAAAACCATGAACTGCGGAGTCGCAGTTTTCTCGGACTATGACGGTACTCTTGCGGATAAGAAGGACGAGTTCAGGATAAGGAGGGAAGTAGAGGAGGCTATAATGGAGTTCAGGAGGAAGGGGAATATATTCGCTTTAATAAGTGGTAGGGAAGTGGAGAAATTAATAACTCTCTTCCCCAGAGCTGATGAAGTCTGCGACTTCCTCATATTAGAGGAAGGGGCTCTCATTATAGATAAAGAGAGAACGATTATAAATGCTGAGGTAAATTGGTTTAAGAGGAGGATTGAGCTGGCGGAGAGATTAAAGGCTAAGTTCAGGATAAACCTTGGAAGGGCGATAATTTACGTAGACAGGGCTGCGCCTTATGTTAACGAGGTTATAGAAATTGTAGGGGATGCTGGATATGTCCACGTGAACAGGGACGACGTAATGATAGTACCTAAAGGAATAAACAAGGGGAGTTCTGCAAAGATGTTAATACAGGAAAAGGGGATTGAGTGCCCAATAGTAGCTATAGGAGACGCCCTCAACGATATAGAACTGTTTAATGTAGCTGACTATAGAGTTGCAGTAGGAAATGCCTTACCGAAGTTAAAGGAAATGGCTGATGTAGTATTGGAAAGGGAGGACGGAGAAGGGGTCATAGATTTCCTATCCTCTTTTTAACCCTAAGGGATAAGGTATAATTATGATCGAGAAGATAGTGACGACTGACCCCACATCAACTGAAATAGTTTATTACTTAGACGGCCTTAAGAGGTTGAAGGGGGTGAGCGATAAATGCACTTACCCGCCTGAAGTTATTAGTTTACCGAAGGTCGTTAAGACCGTTTTACCAATAACTGATTCCCTTTCCTCTAGGGAAATAGATGAAGTGGTGAGGGAATTCATAAGCAAGAGAAAAGTTACCTATGAGTTAGATCAAGAAGTTTTAGAGGAGATAAGCCCAGATTTAATAGTTGGACAAGCCCTCTGTAGTGTATGTGCCTACGCTATGCAAACCCCCATTATATGGAAAAAGGTAAAATCGCCTAAGAAAATTAAAGTCCCAACTGTTTACCAACACAACCCTTTAAGTTTTATTAATATAGCCGAGAGCATTTATAAGTTATCTAAAGTAATTAGCAGGCAAGAGAAAGGGGAAAGGACATTAATGGAATTCAGGGAACTAGAGAGAAAGATAATGGGAAAGGGGAGAAGTAGAAAAATCGCCTTCATAGAGTGGCTAGACCCAATACATTACGGTGGTCTATGGGTTTCCGATTTAATAAAGCTCTCCGGCTCAGTCCCAATAAACGAGGGTTTTGGGAGGAGGGGGGATTTCGTGGAATTAAAGGAGTTCAACCCAGACATAATAATAATATCCCCATGCGGTTTTTCAATAAATAGAACTATGAGGGAGTTAAATGCTTTAACTTGGAGAAGTGGCTGGAAGGAATTGAAGGCTGTGAAGAGAGGAGAAGTTTACGTTGTGGACTCAAGGTTTACCGCTAGTCCCAGTTATAACGTCTCTAAGTTCGCCGAATTCTTAATTGACGTATTAGACGGAGTTGAAGTTAAAGGGGATGTAGGAATTAAAGTCACTTGATATCCCTACGGGCAAATCAATAATTTGATAGAGTGAACAACAATTATATGGAATTAAACCCCTTTTTAATTTATGGAATTAGCTTCCCACATGATGGAAGGTTATAGCTTAACTTAAATGCCTTTGTAAGCTCAATTATGGATTCCACCTGTTACCTTCATGAGGAGTTCATACTACTTTGCTTTATCCTACTAGCAGCTTAAAGGAGCTCCAAAGGCTAAGGGCAACTACGAGTTCTCTTTAAAATGTCAAGAATGTCGTTGTAGTATATATTAGCAACCCAACAATTTTAGGGAGAGTGAGGCTCCTTAGAATGCAAAGTTAAATCCTTCATCTGACCTCCTCTTCTCCCTGGAAGGGTTGCTTTCCTAGGGGTTCATCCTTTCCTCTGGATTAGGGATTCACTAGTTAGCAGTAGAAAAGGGAACACATGAAGACAATCATTGCCAAGCTCAAGTCCCTGCTGGGGGTTGCTCCTTCCTTGGCATTAAGCAGTAGAGCTTGGGGAAAGGCTTAGTTAGGGTTGCTAATATTATAAAAACTTTTAAATGAAGGAAAAATCCAGTTAAGAGGAGCTTCCTTAACTCCGTTTTTGTGAACTCAAGGCTTTTTAAATGCTTATTAACCTGAACTCTATTAAGAGGTAAGGACATGAGGAGGGAGATAAAGGTCTTAAGTTGGGCTCTGAACAACTTCCTTCTTGGCAGAGACTTCCTTCCGGTTTACGTGACCTTAAAGGTAACATCAAGGTGTAACCTAAGTTGTACCTTTTGTTCCCCAGAATACTACGAGGGGAGGATACCAGAGCTCTCCACGGAGAAGATGAAGAAGGTAATAGATAACATATCTAAGTCAAGCGTGATAGTTGTGAGCTTTGAGGGAGGAGAACCTACACTTAGGAAGGACATCGACGAGCTCTTAAGGCATGCTCATAACGGTAGTTTATATACATTCATGACTACTAATGGGACTCTGTTAAACGAGGAAATAATAAGTAAGGTGAGCGATTACCTAGATTTCCTACATGTGTCAATTGATGAATACCACTGGAACACTCACTTGTTTGAGAGGCTTTCATGGCTCAAGGAAATGGGGCTAAAGGTAACAGTCCAAACAGTAGTTACTAGGTACAACATGAAGAAATTAGGGGAAAAGGTAAGGAAGGTGAATGAAGTGGGGTACAGGATATTAGTATTACCAGCAGTAGATTACCCAAACTCCAAGGTAAAGCTCTCCCCTAACCCCTTTGAGCTATCAAAAGTGTTAGAGGACATAAAGAGGGAATACAGTTTCACATTGGTGAACTCCTGGGGTTTCATAAAGGCATTGAGAGGGGAAATAAAGCCAAAGATTAGGCCTTATTCTCACGCTTTAACTGTTTTACCTAACGGAACTTTAATTTACCCTAACGATATAGTGGGAGAACCTATAGGCAATTTAGTTGAGGAGGACTTAATGGAGTTGGTATCCTCGGAAAAAGCAAAGAAGATGAGGGAGATAGCGATAAAGAGGATGCATGACTACGAGTACTTGCACTTGCAAACTGCTTCCTTCAACAGCTTCCTCGATTCCCTTTCATATGCAAAGGAGATGTTCAAGTGGAAATACTTAGCTAACGGGAAAAAAACTAAATAGCTTATCTTCAAACTCAACTTTAGACTTAAAAATTTCAAGGCTTCCATGCTTTTCCACCAGACTTTCTGTCACATCATATAAAACATATTGTCCAGACCTGTACTGTATATAATTTATAATTTAAATTTTGTTTAACTATATGTTTTAATATTTAAAATATTCACATTCAGCTATTTCATGAAGGGGAATTTATTGAATATATGCCTTTATAAACCCACTATTTTTTTATGTAGTTTAATATTAACACTTTCAAACACAGGTGAACTAATAACTTCTAATTTAAACTTTATAAACTTATCTGCACGCAAGGTATCGGATCTTCATTGAGGTTTCATTAGTTGTGTTTAAACCTCTAGCCCTTTTCCTCTTATCAATATAAGGGTAATCTAATTAACTTACCAGGAGTATGATAGAGTATCCCTTATAAAGCCCTATACATAATAACACATGTTGGTTAACGAGAATTGAAGCACTATGTAATAACGCTTAAAAAATCACGATATAATATTCTAAACATGGAGGAACTAATTAAGAAGGCTGAAGAGTACGACATTGGCATTAACGAATTAATAATTCATGCTATTTCAAGGAAGGATCCTAAGGAGGCAATTAGCTTAAGAATAGGATTGGCGAAGAAGTACATCACGGAAGCTGAGGACTATTTAAAGAAAGGTCACGCTGTGCAAGCTTCAGAGAAAGCTTATAAAACTGCTGAAGAGGTAGTTAAGGCTCTAGCAGAGGAGTTCAATATTCCAGAATATCAGCAAGCATTGAAAGAAGGGAGAGGTGGTATACTTATTGGTTAGCTTCCGCTGTTAATAGGTTAGCTAAGGATTTAGGGGATTGAGTTTTAAATGGTTGGAATTCTGCTTATACTCTTCACCTATGGAGTTTTCATGAGGTAAAGCTTTCAACTTCAGATATTACTGAGTACCTAAGAAAAGTTAAGGAAATGCTGGATAATGTAATTAAGGTAATAGGGAAATAGTATTTCACTAAAAGTTTTTGTATAGCTTATTTGGATAGTTCAAAGTGTTAACAGCTATCATATTAGCAACTTACAATCTTAACGTCATAAGAAAATTTAACTATCCCACAAAAAAGTCGTTGTTAACAGTTTCCGATAAACCGTAAGTTTATATACTTTGTATGGAAAATATAAATCATTCACACCAGATGGGTGGATATATCACGACTATTAGTGAAGGTGAACCGAAGATGTGCGGGTTTACCAAATAGTCCGTTGGGTTGGGGTTTATCCAGCTAAAGGGGAGGAGAGTGTGAAAGGGTTTTCCCCTGGTGAAGCCCAAGGGCTGAGGATTGGATATAAATTAATGAAAACTCAATGAAGCACAAACCCCTAAACCCCAGTCACTCCAACTCAGATAATGCTTTGACTGCCTCGTAAATTAGAGCGTCTTCCTCCGGTGTTCCCTTTATAGGTAACCTGGAGTTCCCCGCATTAAAACCAAGGTAATTCAAAGCTTTCTTCAGTGTCTCAGGGTAGGACTCAGTATAAAACACGTCTAGGTACTCGTTAGCCTTTTTCTGGACTTCCATTGCCTCAAAGAGTTTGCCTTCCCTTATTAATTTATAAACCTTTAAGTAGAGCTTAGGAAAGACGTTCGCTATCCCAGATATAACGCCATCTGCCCCGTAAATTAAGGCGTCCGCAGCTAACCTGTCCTCTCCTATAAATACCTCGAAGTCCCTCCTAATAGCCTTAAGGGATCTCATATACGTAAGGAAGGAGACTAAGTCAGAGGTAGTATATTTCATTCCCCTTAATATCCCCTCAGAAGCTAGCCTCTCGATAGTCTTCAACTGCATGTTGTAACCAACAGCCTGAGGGAAGTTATATAAGTATAGGTTTTCAGAGTACTTAGATAGGGACTCAAAGAACTTAACTATGTTTTCCTCTCTGTACTTATGGTAAATAGGGGGGATGGAGAAGACGTTCTTCACCCCCATGTCCTGTATTTTCTTAGCAAACATGGAGGACTCATATATAGAGGGGAAGTTAACGCCTACCATCATTTTTTGGATGTGATCGAGGAGGGCCTCTACTACTTTGAGCCTCTCCTCAAAGGACATCATTATGAACTCTCCAGTTGAACCCAAGACGAAGAGCGAGTTCACTCCTGAGGAGACCACGTTATTTGTTACCTCCTTTAGAGAATCGAGATCTAGATGGTCTCCCTTAAAAGGGGTTATAAGTGCAACTATTATACCTTCCATAATGGGATAAGTATGAATGAATTAAAAAAATTATGCCTTTAATTATTACCCTAGCTTATTTACCCCCTTCTCCTAGCTAGTAAGATTATTAATAGTATTATAGCTATTATCCCCAAGACCATTGCTATTAATGAGTAAGTTCCTGCACTAGCTGCTTGAGCTGCTATGCTGTTAATGCTACTGCTTAACCCGTTTACTGAGGAGCCTACTACGCCAATTGAAGACGCTAAGTTGGAAGAGGCAGTGTTGAGTGAGGACTGTAGGGTTTGTATTAGTGAAACGGCGTTATTAACTGAGCTCTGCAGGGAGCCCAACTTGCTGTTTATACTAGTTATAGAGGAGTTTATGGAACTTATTTGACTGCTTATAGACCCTATTGAACTGCTCAGGCTTGATATCTGAGTTGATAGTGAGGTTATTTGAGAGGAAAGTGAAGACAGTTGAGTGTTAAGTGAAGATATCTGGCTGGATAGCGTAGCGAGCCCTGATAATTGCGACTCAACGACCGAGAAGTTGCCTGCCATATTTATTGATAGCTGACTTATAGCACTCAAAACAGCGTTAATCTTCGCTGTTAATAATGAAGCAAGGGAGGAAGTTATAGTGGCATTCAATATCTGCAAGTTCTCTGGGATTATTATCGAGGCTGTTTGTAACGGTGGCAAAACTACTACGTAGTTATCGAAAGGCGGATAGTTGTTATTGACTGCCATGAAGCCGTCGACACCTCCAACTAAGTTCTCTGCTGAGACCAAATTGAAGTTAGGTAAGTAATAACTTATTGTGTAAGTTGATGGGAAGGCGTTAGTGTTTATAGTTAAGCCTGAAATCGAGAACGAACCTGTTAAGTCGGTTACAGCACTTAGTAACTGCGAAGTCCCAAGCAAGTTCGTAGCGGAGCCCTGTAAAACTACTGAGGAGTTCACGGGGAATCCATAGCCTACAACAGAGAAGCCACTACCTGATTGAGCTGTTAGTGCACTATACAAGTTCCCTCCAGACTGTACAGCTATTACTGGTGTTATGTAGAGGGGTTCAATATCCGTAGCTGTTGCAGAAACTACATTAGATATGTTACCTGTTGCAATTAAGGTGTATCCGAAAGTCGTAAATGGAGCTTGGGATGGCGTAGAAAGTGTTTTGTCGAGGAAGCCATTAGTTAGAGTCCCTGAACCAATTGGATAAAGTGTTCCGTAGTTGTTGTTCTGCAATAATATGCTCACATTGCCCATACCATTGTTAACGTTTAGCCCTATTACTTGCACTCTTAACTGGTTGAACGGGTAAGCGAATTTAGCTGCGCTTGGAACTAATAGAGTCCACTGGTCTACTTCTGAGCCTGAATTATTTATTACTGCGCTCACGTAAGCAGAGATCCCTCCGAAGAGCAATTGATATAGAGATCCTATTGGCGTCACAAAAGGCCTAAAGTCTTGGGCTATTGCATTTGCCTGCGGAGATAAAGAGAGCACTATTGCATTTGATGCAGATGGAGCTAATCCTAATTTGTAGTTACCACTAATAGTAGTTGTACTTCCCTGAGTTACAGTTACGTTGAACATTGAAGGTAAGGTACCAGTATAAGGTAATTGCGCTATTATTACTACTATTCCAAATTGACTTACTGTTAGGGTTGCTATTACCTTAACATTTAATCCTGAAACTGTTACCGTGTATGGCTGGCTTGGATCAATACCTTGAACTGTTATAGCTATGTAATCACCAGGATATACTAAATTACCTGGAACCAATGGAGCTATCTCATATATTGGAATAGATTCATCCAGATTATATTCACCAGTTATACTGTTAAACGCAGGCTGTCCTTTGCCTCCTCCAACTAATGGTAATGCCACTACCTTATTAGCAGGTTGTAATACCCCTATATAACCTAGTTGAAATAAATTGTTCCCAGGTAATATAGCCGGTAATATTGGCAAGTACACTGGATTGAAACATGAAGTCCCGTAAATACTAACTATACTTAATATCGTTGGGGTCCCTAAAACGTTGTTATGGTTAGCTCCAGACACTTGAGCGTTATTTATAATCGCCGTATTGTTTATAAACACCAGCATTGGAATAGTTGTGCCGTTGTAATTGTTTATTACGGTAACATAAACGCTCCCAACTGTTGTTAATATTTCATAGTAGAGGCTTCCGTTAACTATTGTGCTTACATATAGCGCACCTCCATGGCTATCATATGGCGCAACTGGTACAACAAATGTAGCATTACCCGTAGACCCAACGCTTAAACTGAAAACAGAACTTCCTGCAAAATTATAGGGGGTTCTTAACGTGTTAGTTGTCCCATTAGTGAAGTATATTGAGTTGTTCAATGGAGTTGGTATAAACCCGCTAGGCCATGACCATTCTGATACCTGTGGGTTTCTATAGACATTAGGAGGCGTAGTGAAGACGTTATCAACTATTGGTTTCTGCCCTAAGAAAACTGGTGGTCTTTGAGTTACAACACCTGGAACATACACATTTAACAATACACTAGTGAAGTTCTTGAAGTCCACTAATCTCCCTATTGTTGACATGCTACTCATATTATAGAAATATGTGCTATTCAAGTATTCAGAGTTACTATAAAATAGACTATTAGTGAACTGAGGAGTTACTGGAACTTTATTCATTAACGGACTTTGGGTAAACATTGCTGTTGTTGAATTATAAGGAGATCTAACGAAGTTAATTAGCTGAACTCTTGGAGCAGGTGTGTTAAATAGAACCATTGGGAGAATATAGCCTACTTGGATTGGATAATTTTTGACAACTGTAGTAGAGTTTATTAAAGTCTTCTTACTGAAGTGCCCTCCACTCCATGTTAAGTTATAGTTATTAATTGTTGTTGTGTTTTGAGTTACAACCATTTCCGAGGAGAACAAGGTGTTAGTAGGTAAAGTAGTTGCAGGCGTTCCAGTAGATGTTGCAGTTGAGAACACGAAAACGTAGTTAGTAGACATGTTAAATCCATTATTGCCAGGCGCGTTTTGACCTAAGGCCACTACAGGAGAATTCTGGAGGTATACGTAAATGGATAAGCCCACTTGGCTCCACATTCCGTAGAGGTTATTTATATTAACTTCAGGTATTGGTATTTGTCCATTCAAGGGTATTGTAACGTTTATTACAAAACCACTATTTGACACCTTTATTCCATTGCCGTTATATAAGTTAACGTAACTCCACACATTTGAGAATGAAACCCTACCAGTACTAGTAAAGTTAGTGAAGTTAACATATAATGTAAACGGAATGAAGGGCTTTGGTAAACCTGGAGTGTAAAATATTGGAGTTATATTAAATCCTGCCCTAGATATATTACTTGAAAGAGAAGGGAATGTATTATATATAGAAGATGCAATACTTGTTAAGTTGATTGTTAAGGTTGCATTGTGACCGTAATAAATGCATGGAGTTATATTATATACTTGTGTTGGGGCTACAACCATGAAAGGAGTACCAGACACTTGGACTGCAGATGAACCAAAAGCGTTCACACCATAAACATTAGCAACCTTTACCCAATAAGTCCCAGGTTTGATGTTAGAAGGCAAGTTAAAGGATATTACAATGAAGTGAAGTTGCCAAACGCTAGGAGGCAAACCCCCATTGTTAGCTGTAGGTGCAGGAGTGAAAGTTATACTTATTGGCGGTGCATAATAAGTAGCTCCGTTTGCCCCAGTAACTAGAACTCCGTTAGCGGTTGTATAAGTGGCGTACGAATATGAACTGTTAATTGGTATATCCCTTCCTACTTGAATGTCATTGCTGGGTGTAGGACTTATATAAAACCATATATAAGTGCTCCCTGAGAAGCCTGATAATTGCCCTAAGTAATATCCATCAAGAATTGCAACTACTTGCCCTCCTGGAACAGCAAACAATGTTGCAACTCCTAAAGTATTTCCTTGGAAGAAAAATGGACCTTGAGCTGCAAATAAAGGAAATGCGCCTACTAATCCACCTACTATTGATAATAACGTTGCTACTAATATTGCCTTTGAAGATATTTTCCTCATATCCATAGCTTTCACTTCACCTTTACAACTAGAGTATTATAGAGTATATAAGTTCTCTGGCTTTTACCCGCTCTCACTATTTCAGGAAAGCTTCATTATAAATCCACATAATTCTATAAATTAAAACAAGGGTAAACTCTCTTTTACTACTTGAAGAAAGTAATACAAGTAGAAACCTGTTGATCATTGAGTATGGAGAATGATATCCTTCATGGAGATGTGTTTTCGGTACTTCCTTATGAAAGGGTTATGGCCTAGGGTGGTTCTATAGAAGTGCCATTTACCCCCTAGGAGTAAAGCCCTGTTAAAGGCCTTCTTCAATTGAAGAAGTTCAAAGGTAAATGCAATCCTCTTCCTTTCTCTCTGTCACTTCATTTCAATAACTTTGCTTTGCACCGAGTTTGGACTGAAAAAGCCTTCTCAAAAACTTTACTCAACTTTTATCCTGTAACCTAGCTTCCCTATCTCCTCCAGAAAAGAAGAGAGGTCCCTTTTCTTTAAGAGGGGCTTAACTATTGGGGAGGTGAACCTGTAAGCGCCGAAGTCGAGCTTCAAGTTGAGTTTAACGGACTCGAGGAAAGGGGAAAACCCCTTTGGGATAACAATAGAGTAATTTCCCTCCAAAACCTTCACTTCATTAAATACTTTATGCCAAAGGTCGAGGAAAGTGAAGTAGTTAAGCTTCTCTAGTGTAAAACCTACCTGTCTCCTACTTATTAGTACTGTGTTACCTGCAATAACTCCTCTCCCACTTTCTCTATATTGAGAAATTGCCCTCTCAACGTTCTCGTCTGGGTTAATTACAAGCAAAGCCCCCGAGCTCTTGGAGATCCCATATTCTAAAGCCTCTGCCTTGCTAACTTTCCTCTTATACAATTTAACCCATTCAGGTAAACTGAAGTTCTCTGACCCCGTGTAAACAGCTATTGCTTCCCCCCTGAACCTCTCGATCTTAGAGAGGCTTTCCTCTATTTGCTTTTTACCACCTACGAGAATGAATGAGTACTTGGGTAGTCCAATTTCATATATTTCAATGGCCTCCCTGATCTTCTCTAGTTCTCCTTCAACTATAATTTTCAACTTCTCCTCTCCCAAGTATTTCCTCAACTCCTCGAACTTGTTTATTACGTCCACTGCCTCCCTCTCCTTTCCCTTTAGGGACTCCACTTTCTTCTTTAGCTCCTCGTAAGAGGAGTGGGCTAACACTATTGCCTTTATATCGTCAATAGAATAACCTAGGGAAATCAAAGACTTCAAAGGTTCAATCGCTTTTGTCAAGTCCTCTCCAAGTATTTCCTTTATTTCCCTCACTATTTCGAGTTCAGGTTGAACGTCCCTGACATATTTCCTCACTGTGGCTTCGCTCCACCTACCATTACATATCTCAGCTATTTCCTTATAAGACATGCCTGAGTCCCTCAAGCTCTTCATTATCCTCTTGACTTCCTCTAGCTCTGCCTTCTCTATTTCCTCCTTTTTTGATAATTCTCTGAGCCTAGAGATGAGAGCGTCATCCAAAATTATCCATTATATATATTATTAAGGTTTATTTATAAGGGGAAACTCACATCAGTAGGGTTTGGGCTTCATTGAATTTTCATGAATTTGTATCCAATCCTCAGCCCTTGGGCTTCAACAGAGTCCCTGGAAAACCCGTTCACATCCTCAACTATAAACTCCACTCAGACCTCGATGGAGCACTCAATATCCTCAAGAATACTTCCAATGTCCTCATTTAGCTAATAAAAAACCCATCTTTATTGTAGAACCTAAAGAACTCTAGCCCTTCAGGAGGTGAGGAGGTAAGAATAAAGGATATTGAGAACTAAATTTATTCTCCTTAGGGGTGAATTCTTTTTCATGTTAATAGAAATGTCTTTATATTCATTTATTATCAAACAATTTTGTGGAGAAATTACTGATACTCAAGGAGGCTTGCCAAATACTAGGAATTTCATACTCAACACTCCTACGATGGATTCGGGAAGATAAAGGTAGTAACAACTGAGGGTGGGAAGTATAGGATACCTTAATAGTGAGGTTAAGAAGTACCTGGAGAGGAGTTCTTTTCAACTATGAGAGTTAGGATTGAGGTGGTTTTGGAGAAGAACCTAAGGAAACTACACGAGAACTTGTGGAAGACTTAATCTCCATAATAACCTCATTCCCTGGGGAAATTTACGATATGAGGATCCATAAGAAGACGGTCCTAGTTCAAGGTGTAAAAAAGCTGATAGATGAGTTGAGTGGAGAGGGTGGTGAAGTTAAGGGTTAAGGTTGATTATAAAACTTACTCAGCAGGGAAGTTGAGGAGGAGTACAGAGAGGTTCTAGAGGACGCAGTAAACTACGGGCTTAAGAACAAGACTACTTCCTTCACAAGGATGCTGGAGTGTTAAAGCTGAAAGGAAGAAGCACAAGGACTTACCCTCACACTACATTTACACTGCTTGTGAGGACGCAAGCGAGAGGTTGGACAGTTTTAATAAGTTGAAGAGGAGAGGTAGGGCTTATACTGGCAGACCAACGGTGAGGAAGGTTACTGTTCACCTCGACGATCACTTATGTAAGTTCAGCCTTGATAGGATTTCAATTTCCACTAAGAAGGGTAAAGTTTTCATTTCCCCAATCTTCCCTAAGATCTTCTGGGGGTATTATAACAAGGTTTGGAAAATTGCAAGTGAGGATAAGTTTAAATCATTAAAAGGTAATGATGTAGAGTTCTTCATAGTTTTTAAGAAGGGTGAATCTAAACCTTACGAGCCTAAGAGTTTCATTCCCATAGATCTCAACGAGAATTCGGTCTCAGTTTTACTTGACAATACACCAATCCTTTTGGAGACTAATACTAAGAAAATAACCTTAGGCTATGAGTACAGGAGGAAGAGGATCGAGGAGGGTAAATCAACTAAGGATAGGGATGTTAGGAGGAAGTTGAGGAGACTAAAGGAGAAAAACAAGAAGATTGATGTTAGGAGGAAGTTGGCTAAGCTAATAGTTTTGGAGGCTTTTGAAAGCAAGAGCGCTATAATTTTAGAGGACTTGCGAGAACTCCAGAGCACATGGTAAAGGATATAAAGGATAAACAATTGAGGTTGAGGATTTATCGTTCAGCCTTTGCCTCAATAAAGAACGCTATCGTGGAGAAGGCTAAGGAATATGGCGTTCCAGTAATTTTGGTTAATCCCTCTTATACATCTACTATCTGTCCGGTTCATGGGGCAAAGATTGTTTACCAACCAGATGGGGGCTATGCCCCAAGGGTTGTGTTTGTGAGAAGGGTGGAGAAAAATGGCATAGGGATGTTGTAGCATTGTACAACTTAAGGAGGAAAGCTGGGGATGTGAGCCAAATGCCGTTGGGCTCGAGTCCCATGACCCACCTAAAAGGTGGTTGAGGGCTAAGTCCCTGCTTGATCATGATGAGAAAGAAATGAGTGAAATGGAAGTGTAGGGACAAACGGTTTATCTTCTATTGGTATTAGATTGAGAGGCTGGCATTGGGTAATCTTGTTCCTGAGCTCAGTAATAGTCGAGATCAAGTCAATCTTTCGATTCACTTTTAAGGCTGGGAGTTCAAGGAACTCAAAGTCCTCATCCATGTAAAATTACTTAGTATTACATGTGTGCTTTTTATATGTGTATTAAGAAGGTCAGTCTAACTAAAATTTGGTTCCTTTACTTGAAATCTTTTTACCCTTTGATTCTCACTTATTTATGGAAAGATCTATTAGTGAGCTACTGGTCGATTCAATTTCCAATCAGGTGGACACCGTTTTCGGGATTCCAGGAACCCACACCATTTATCTCTATAATGAGATTAGGAAGGCTTCTCAGGAGAAAAGGATAAGGCACGTAATGCCAAGGCTTGAATATGGAGGGTCAATAATGGCTGATTACTATGCGAGGTTAAAGGAAAATGTAGGAGTGTTCATTTCTGTTCCTGGCCCAGGTTTCACTAATGCCCTGACTGGATTGGCACAAGCTTTTACTGAATCCTCTCCTCTCGTCTTAATCTCGGCAAACAAGGAAATAAGATACAAAGAGAGGAGGCAATTACATGATATGTATTACTTTGATGCGCAGTTAAATATAGCGAGGGAAATAACTAAAGCCACCTTCAGGATAACCTCTCCAGAAATGGTAGGTAAAGTAATGGAAAAAGCCTTCAGGCTCTCCCTATCTGATAGGCAAGGACCTGTATATATAGAAGTTCCGTCTGATCTGTTACAACTGAAAGGGGAAGGAGAGCCATTGAGAGCCTCGGTTTCAGGCGAAATGGTTTACCCAAAGGAAGGGGAAGTTAAGGCTGCCTCTGAATTCATAAAGAGTTGTTCCAAGCCCTTAATCCTGGCTGGTTACGGGTCTCAAAAGGCAGGTAGAGAGCTTTTGTCCTTCGCGGAAGAGCTAATGATTCCAGTTGTAACTACTATAAGGGGTAAAGGTAGTTTACCTGAAAAACACCCACTTAATTTAGGTATTCTATGGGATAACATAAACTTATGGGAGTTCGATTGCCTAATTGCACTTGGTACTTCCTTTAATGACATAGAGACATTTTCTTGGAAGATAAACTTCCCTAAGAGGATATTACATGTAGACGTTGATGAGAACGTTTTCAATAAATCTGTTATTGCAGAGGTAACTGTAAAGGGCAACTTGAAGGTTACATTACCTAGAATTGCTGAATCTGTTGGAAAGAAATTTGCGTTTTCAGCCTTAAAGAAGGGAAAAGGAGAGGATTTAAGCGGAAGGGGGAAAATAACACATGATCTTCTCTCGAGGGTATTGGATTCAAACTTGGGGGAGGATAGAATAATAATAGCAGATGCTGGGACTAACCAAGTAATGGCCTTTGATATAAGCGTTCAGAGGCCTAATTCCTACTTCAATCCCTTAGTATTTAACGCTATGTCCTCTTCGATTCCCGCTGCTATAGGCGCTAAAATAGCTTTCCCTGAGAGGGAGGTAGTAGCGATAATAGGTGACATGGGTTTTCAGGGATGCATGGCTGAGCTAATAACCGCTAAGGAGAACAATTTAAATATATTAGTTGTCCTTCTGGAGGATGGAGTTCAGCATATTTTGAGGTTATTTCAAATGACGTATCATAAGAGCGATTTCTCCACAAACGTCTACCCTATTGATTATTCGGCGCTCGTAACTTCCCTAGGGATAAAAGTGATTTCAGTGGAAAGAGCAGAGGAAATGGATTACAAAGTTAACACTGCATTAGACGAATTAAAGAGGGGGCCTGTAGTCCTAAGGGTTAAAATAGATCCTAATAGCGTGCCTAAGAGGATTATAATGCAGATGAAGTTTAAGTAATTTCCCTTAGTTTAGGTATTGTAAAGTCATACTTGTGCCTAGTAGTCTTAGGGGGGAACAATTCCCCTTTAATTGCCTGCCCTACTACGTCCTCCTTGGTTAACTTAGGGGGTATTATGTAAATTTCCTCGTCGAAGTTGAACTGATCCTCTGGGACTTTCTCGACTTTTCCTCCTAACTCAGAAATCCTGTATTCCAAAAGCGAAATTTCCTTAAGTGAATCAATCCCCTCTCCAAAGTAATGGATTTCGCCATTAATTACGATACATGAGGACTTTCCTTTCCCCAGTGACCTTAGAATTTTCTCAGTTTCGCTTCCATTAAGTCCCTTTATAACCCTTATCCACCTTAACAGCTTGATTTTCTCGGAGAAATAGTTAACAATCAATGAGGGGACTTTCAAGTTAAGCCTTAAACTAGCCTCCCTTCTATGGTGACCGTCTATAACCAGTCCTGTCCTTCCATCAACTACGATAGGGAAAGTGAACCCTTTTTCCCTGATCTCCTCCTCCACTTGCCTTACTCTCTCCTCAATAATCATCTCGTGTGGTTTTAAGTGAAGTGGGTTTAAATAAGCCAAATACATTGGCTCATCTTTACACCTACTTCCTTTCTATCTCAAGTCTTTAAAGGTTAATGCTAGTACAGGGCTCAGGGATTAATATAGGGACTTCGCTCCTCACAATTAAAGGTAAAGAGTAGAAGTGGACAACTGCTACCCTTTTTACCTTACTCTTAATTGCTATATCTACCACGTCCCTTATTGTACTGTGACCATATTTATGCGCTTCCTCTTCCTCCCCTTCGTTCCTGCTTGCCTCATGGATCAGGAGGTCAACGCCCTTTGAGAAATCAACTAGCCTTTCGTTTGGGGAGGTATCGCCACTATAAACTATTGTTTTGCCCTCCTTTTTCTCCCTTATCTTAAAGCTCAAAGCATCAATTGTATGGCGTGCATTTAGGGAACTTATTAAGAACTCTTCGGTCTCGAAGTTTTCCCCTTCTCTCGCCTGAATGAAGTTCACCCTATTCCATAAGTTTAGTCTAAGGGCTTCCAGTAACTTCCTGAGATCTCCCATTGTGGAATCAGAAGAGATAATGTTAACCCTGTTCATGTTAAGTATGAAAGTTGGTAAGCCCCCCATGTGATCTCCATGGGAATGGGAAATAATGAAGTACGTAATCTCCTCAAGGCGTCTGTTACACTTCATGAAGGATTTAAATGCTCCCTCACCAGCCTCAATTAGTAATCCCTCTTCTTTCCCCTTAATAAGTATTGATAGAGGTTCCATAGTGTATGGGGAAATCCATCCTCCAGTCCCTATAAAGATTACCTGCATTTGTGCCCCGCCTTATACATTTTCTTACGCATTGAAAAAGCAATTGTATAAACCCTTTAAGACGTAAAATTACGTTAAACTGTGGAAGTGGTTTACAGGGCAAAGAAGTTCGAGATAATAAAGGAAATAATAGAGTTGCCAAATAAAAGGAGGCATGAAATAGAGTATTTAAACCACAGGGGGTCATCAGTAATTCTGCCTGTAGAAGGGGAGAGCGTTTACTTAATAAGGCAGTATAGACCAATAATAAGGAAAGAGATTTACGAGTTACCTGCAGGGACTATAGAGGAAGGGGAAACACCCTTAGAGACTGCTATAAGGGAACTAGAAGAAGAGGTGGGGTTAAAAGCAGAGGAGCTCACTGAGTTAGCTAGATTTTTTCCCTCCCCAGGTATATCAAATGAAACCATGTACCTCTTCCTGGCAAGGAAGCTAAGGAAAGTCGAGAGGAGACCTGAGCCCTATGAGGTTATTGAAGTAGAGAAATTTAAAGTAAATTATGTAAGGCAACTAATAAATAGAGGTGAAATAGAGGATGGAAAAACGCTAATAGGTTTATTCTTTCTATTATATAAGACCTTGCTTTGAAAACCCTAGGCCGCAAATATTCCCTCCTCCATGGTATATCTCTTCCTAGCTAAATCCATTCCTCTCTTAGTTGCTAATATAGCGTAAACCGCGATGAATATACTTAATACAAATGAAATCCATGACACCTCTACTATTGAGCCTGCATTAACTGCCAGATCTAAATACTTCATTATTCCGTGTGTTACCTGCAATGTTTGACTATCATAAATGTTTTGCCAGTATTCTCCCAATATTAAACCCCCCCAAGCACCGTTAACGGTGCTTATTATCCCAGTTATTAAGTATGGCATTGTTGAGGGAATAACTACTAACCTTAGCCTCTTAATTAAAGACATAGAGAAGTTATCCATAATCTCCCAGTATTCATATGGAATTGATTTTACTGCTATATAATAGTTATAAAGCACATACCAAGCTGTGCTCAGGAAGGCTAACATCAAGACGAAGAACTCTGGCGTTAATGAACCTAGGAAGGAGAGGTGATGAATGAGGATTCCATATAATATTGGAAAGTAAACTGGTGCTGGCAGGGAAGCCAAAACCTGAATGATGAAGACGAAAGGCCTCTCGAACTTCTTGAGCTTAGTAGCGAAGAGATAACCCAAGAATATTGAAATCGAAGTGGAGAAAAGCATAACCACGCCTATTCTTACTAAATCATATCCTAAGCCTATTATGTAAAAAGGGGTTTGCAAGACATATGGAATCAAATCTTTGAAACTTATAGATATCAATGTGAAGTAAACTATTAGGAACAAGATTAATACAAGGGAGACCCTGCCTACAATGGAGATCTTCCTTCCCTCCCCCCTCTCCCTTTCATATATTATTGGTGCTCTCCTAGCCCTATATTTAACTATCCTCTGTATTGGATTCACCTTGTTTACAATAGCATTGAATATTACAGTATATCTAAATCTCGGTTTACCCCTCCTGGCTATTATATATTCAGTGTCAACTGTGTACTTGCTAAGTGCCCAATCCTCCATTCTCTTTATTCCATAAGTTATGAGTATTATGAAGATGGTTAAAGTTATGAGAGAGTAAGTTAGTCCCTCTATATCGTTGTTAACTGAGAAGTAATATATCTCAGAGCCAATCCCGAACAAGGAGAAGCTGGTGTTTCCAATGGAGAACACTTCGCTTACGGTTATGTAGAAGAGGGCGCTCGCGAAGCTAGGATAAACATTAGCTACTATCCTTGGTATGGAAAATGGAATGTAAAGCTTCAACATTTTATTCAGAAAAGTGAACCTGTAATTCTCTATTACTTCCTGCATTTCTTTAGGTATAGTCTTGAATGCCTGGTAAATTCCCATCCATATGTTCCAAACCACAGCTGTGAAGACTAGGAAATCTGCAGCTAACTCGACGCCTAGATATCCTCCTATCCCATTAACGAAGAAAATTAGGGCAACTGGGAAAAAAGTGAAAACAGGAACTGACTCGAAAATCTCAGTCAAAGTAATGTAGATGCTCTCGAACAGTTTAGACTTTACTGCAACATAACCTAATAGCCATCCAGAGATTATTGACAAAAGGATTAAAGCAAAAACCCTTATCATGGTAACAATTGTTGAAGCTATAATGCTTTCAAATAATTGGAGCACTCTCCCCTCCCCTTATAGGAGTCAACATCTCATATATCTTATCTAATATCTTATTGAATTCCTCTGATCTAGGGTTCCTAGGCCTCTCTATTAATATATTCACCTCCCCTACAACTTTTGCAGGTACTCCATTGAGGACTATAACCTTATCCGAGAGCTTAACCACTTCAGTCAAGTTATGCGATACTAAAACAACACACTTGAGGGTAGTAACATTGCTGAAGAGTATTGAATATATCTCATTTCTTAAGCCCTCCGCTGTCAATTCATCTAAATGCGAAAAGGGCTCATCCATTAGGAGAACTAGAGGTTCTGCCGCCAAAGCCCTAGCTATGGCTATCCTCTGCCTCATCCCTCCACTCATCTCCTTAGGATAAGCATCTGCTAAATCCTGAAGACCTACTATATCTAAATACTTCCTAGCGACCTTTATTTCCTCGTCCTCAGGTAAGTTCTTCCACTTCACTCCTAACCTAACGTTGTCAAGGGCTGTCATCCATGGAAAAGTGACTATTGATTGGTGGATTAATGCTATTAATGGGGTTGGGGATTTTACTTCCCTCCCTAAAAGGGTTACTTTCCCCTTTGTAGGTTTTATGAAACCTCCTAATATTCTTAACAGCGTGGATTTACCTACTCCTGATGGTCCAACAATACTCATGAACTCCCTCTCGTAAACCTTGAAACTAATGTCCTGTAACACAGTCTTGCCGTTGGGATAAGTATATGTTACATCCAAAGCCTCTAATATTGCTGTTGTTCCAACTCATCCACTTTTAACGACTTTGGCTTGCTCTTAAAAAAGTTACGCATTTATGCAATTAAACCTCTTCCCTTGATTTGGCTAAACCTTAATACTGTAATAAAGCGTGACCTTTCCCCTTACTTCTTTGCCTATCAAGCCATAAAGAGACGCTAAATCAAGTATTGCCTTTACTTCTTTAAGCATAGTACATGATGGTTTAAAACCTAAGTCTATTGATTTCTTGTATATTTCCAGTAAAGTAGAAGGTTTCTTTAGGTCATTTACAGCCCTGATTATTATAATAGCCCTAGGTCCATATTTAAGTAATTCCTTCATTGTGATAAAGAGTGCTTTTAAAAATTTAAATTTTTTAACGTGAAAGGTAATACTAATAATATAAAAGCGCATTGCAAAGATTACTATACTTCAGCCCTTATAGAGCTCATTTCCTCCCTTATTATTGAAAGAGCTTCGCTTAACTTGATCTTGCCCTCCTGTATTAAATCCATCATTTCAAGTAAACTCCTTGTCTTCTCCTCGCTCACTAAATCAGGGAAATTATTAGCTAAGTAATCATATGCCTTAATCCCTTTTCCAGTTGCCACTAGGAAGTTGAGCTTGTTAGTTATAACTAAATAACCGTGCTTCCTAAGGACTTCAATCGTTCTCGCATAAGTGCTAGGCCTCCCTATTCCCGTCTCCTTCATCCTCCTTAAGACATCGTTAATACTGAAGAGGGGGACAGAGGAGCTCTTCCTCACTCCAATTACCTTGGCCTCAGTAATCCCCTCCTCAATCTCGTGAATTTGCATTGGGTAGAACCTTGTAAATCCGTCTTCTATAATTGAAGATATGACGATTAATTCCCTTTCCCTCCCCTTGTATTTAAGTAAGATCCTCCTCTTTTCAACAGTCGCTGGTTTGCTTTGGCTAGCGAGAAACCTGTTGAATATTAAATCATATATTGAGAAGTGGTACCACTTTAATTCCTGGAACTTCCCGTCCCTCCTAGTTATCTCCTTAATTTCTTCTGTGTCCAAGGGTTGGGTAGGCCTTATAGCCTCGTGAGCTCCTTCTTCTCCCCATTTTGATGGGGAAAAGTACTTGCTTAATCCTTTTCTATTCATGTAGTCCCTTGCAATACTCACTCCAAAGCTTGATACGTGAGTACTATCCGTCCTATGGTAAGTTATCAAGCCATTTTCAAATAAGTCTTGTAAAATCCTCATAGCGAAGGTAGGTTGTAGTCTGAACCTCCTATTTATTTCCTCTAAAGCACTGGAAGTAGTGAATGGAGGAAAGGGAGGAATTATTTCCCTTTCAGCTTCCCCCTTAACTACTTCAACCTCCAAGTCTTTAGAGAACTCAATTGCCTCCTCCTTTTCATTGAAGAACTCTACAAGAGGTATTGAAAAGACCTTGAAGTAAACGGCCCATCTCCTGTTCGAGTTGTATTCTTTAGTCCTCTTAACTACCCAACCTAAAACAGGCGTTTGAACTCTTCCAGCACCTACGTTACTTTCTGATAAGTACTCATTTAGCTTCCTAGATAGCTCAAATCCTATCCACCTGTCCTCTATTCTCCTGACTACTTGAGCGTGAACCTTGTTAATATCAACCCTTTCCTTATTCAATATAGCCTCTATTATTGCTCTCTTAGTGACTTCGTGATACTTTATCCTAGAAATGTTATCGTTAAATGGCTTAAGCTGTAGGTAAACATCATAGGCTATCTTCTCCCCTTCAGTGTCTGGATCCGTTGCTATCATAACCTCGTTTACTTGGCTTGCAATCCCCCTTAATACGCTCACTAAATTGAAGGAACTCCTCATTTTACCTCCACAATAAGGGCATAAATCACTTGATGTTGGAATAGCTCTGCCGCATTTATAACACCTAGAAATGAACTTGTAAATTGGCTTTATCTCTTCCTCGTTAATTACAACGCCATAATGGGTGTTGATGAGATCCTTTTCATCTACGCTCAAGTCACATAAGTGACCCATTGTAGCTATAATGTTTACATAATATATTTCCTTCCTATCAGGTAAAGCGAACACAGATTCATACACTATGCTATCCCCCAATTTCCTTATTGACGGTTTTGAAAACAAGTTGGCTATTGTCTTTGCCTTAGTCGGGGATTCGACTATTAAAAGGCAAGAGTTTAACTTATATCTTTCCCCCTCAACCTTTCTAGAGTCCTCTATCCTCTTCTTTATCTCATCGTAGTTTATTTCCTCCTTATTGAACTGGAAACCGTATGAGAATTTCTTAATCTTCTTTTCAAGCATATTTATTAGGTTTTCGTCTTCATACATAACTAAAGACAGTCCGAACGTGACTCCGTTAGTCGTTAATCTACTCACCCTACCACTTCCCTGAATGTAAGTGAATACATCTGGAATTAGGACAAAGCATTCCCTTTCACACTTCACCTCGAAGTCGCTTCCCCTTACTTCCTTCATTTTCTTAACGTAATTAATTATGACTCCAGCGTTCTCCTCCATTTCACTTTGGATTTCCCATAGCTTCCCCTCGAGCTTTTCCCCCTTTCTGTTCGCAATTGTAATTGCGTTGATCTCAGAGTAGTTTACCTTTGATAAAATGGACTTCACCTTCCTAAATCTCTCCTGATCAACAAACTCCATTATCTTTAATATCCATATTGGGTTATTCAATGCTTGGTTCAAGGCTATTTTAGTCTTAGGTACACCGTAAAACACCACGTATTTAGCCCTCATAGGTTCATCTAATCCCCTTACTATTACTCCATAATAGTTGGAGACGCCAACTAAAACGTCCGTTTCTCCGTTTGAGAACTTAGAGAAAAAACTCCTCCCTGACTTAGCTATTTCAGCGCTTATTCCATGAGATAAAAGGGAGTTTCTGATCTCCTCTGCCTTCTTCATTCCCATGTCTTTGCTAACTAGAACTATTCCTCCATCTCCCATTCTCTTTATTATATTTAATAGTTGTTCCTCATCGTTTAAAGGAATAGCGTGATCAACTATGTTTCTATTATATATACTAATGTCACTTGAGGAGAAACCGAATATTTCCCTTAGTATTCTCTGCTTTTCCCCTTTTTGCCTTCCAGTGGCGCTAGCAACAACTATTTGCCCTAACTTAGAGCTCATCATTTCCTTCGAGAGCTCTCCTTCCACTTCGAGTATTCTTGCCTTTAAATTAGAATCGTCCTTTCCTAGGATTTTATATAACGCTATTTCCCTCTTCAGCTTAACCAATTCCTTTGCCCTTAAGTAAAGGCTTTCAGATACGCCCAAACCCTTCATGACTGTGAAAGTTATTTTACCGCTCCTCATGATTGAATCTGCGTCATCCGCAACTATTATGTCAAAAGGATTATTAAATAGCTGGAGGTTCCTTGAGATGAACTGAGGGGTTACAAGTGTTATAGAGCTCTTTCCAGGTCTCTCCTTAGGGTTTGCTTTAATTTCAATTTTTTCGTCTGAATACTTAACAAGCTTGTCCTCAATTTGCTCCATTAGGGATCTAGTAGGGACTATATAAAGTACTTCGTTTCCCCTCTTGGCTGAATATATGGAGTAAAAAATAAGCAAAGTCGTTTTACCTATTCCAGTTGGAGCAACAATACTGAAGTTCTCACCTGATAGAAGTCTCTTAGCCCAATACTTTTGGAGTTGGTTTGGTTCAAAACCTCTACTATTCATTAATGCCTTGAACTCCTGGTAAGTCCTAAGGTTATCATAGATATACCAATATGCTCCAAGTTTTCCCCTATCAACCAATTGCTTATTTACCCATTGAATCCTGTCCTCAAGTTTTAAATCGTTCAAATGGGAGAACTCCCCCTCTAGGCATTTCTCACATGGCAATGAGAGTTCCAACCTCTGAGAGTCTATATATCCATTGCAGTTTGGACAGCCATTACCATATATTAACTTCATCTGCATTTACTTATCAATAAAACCTTTCTATAGCTCAGCTTTTCTTAAAAGGTGCAAGGCATATAGAAAACGAGATTAGGGTATTTAATTTATTTAACATGTTGGTGCTTTTGAATGCTTACTTGAATCTTCAAAAGCTAATTCGTAAAATTGAGTTCAAGCTAAGTTAGACGTTTAGCTAAACTAGGTGGGACTGTAAGTTCGCTAAGGGTTTAGCCATTAATTTGGAGGGGTTTGTACTTCATTGAGTTTTCATGAATTTATATCCAATCCTCAGCCCTTGGGCTTCACCAGGGGAAAACCCTTTCACACCCTCCTCCCCTTTAGCGGGATAACCACAACCCACACCCTTGGAATTTCACGGAAGTGGGTAAACCCGCACATTTTAAGATAGATATTCAATGATGCATTCAATTGCTTATTTATGGTGAACCCACACATCCCACACCTGAAAGTCCTGCCGACCTTTCGGGAAACCCATCCACATCTGGAGCAGGACTTAGAAGTGAGGTGTGGGTTTACCTCCTTCACGAGGGAACCGTAAAGAGGAGCCTTATACTTCAAAACGCGATGAATGCTCCTCTAAACAGTTTTTGAAATCTTCTTAGACAATGCGTCATTTGCACCTTCAAACATTGATTGCTTATTCAATTTCTCTACAGCAAACGTAGTCATGGGATACATCTCCAGCAACTTATTAACAAACTTGTGAACGTAATCCCTAACGCGGTTCCTCTCACTGTGAGAGTACTTCTCCATCAGTACTTTCCCCTTCCTACAGTGCTTTGAAGCGAATGATTGTATTTTACTCCTCTTCAACTCCATACAGTACTTCAAACTGTACAGCTCTTTAAGTGAGATGGTAACGAACTTCTCGCCATCATAAGCATCTAGAGTGTAAAGGTTACTATCAATTGACAGGAACTTTACTGGAGTACTCCACGGTAATCTGTATCTAAATGGTAAATACACTTTATCCCCTTTATCACGGGCTCACCGAGTTCAAGCCCTTTAACCTTCCGTGAAAACCGAGTGTGAGACCATGAAAACGTGAGGTATTGATAAGGTTTTACGGTAATCCTCACGCTCTCGCCCTCAACATTCCTCAACGTTGATTTTATCCTAACGTAAACCTTTTTAAGTGTTGGTTTCTTTAGCGAAGCTCTTCTCTTCCAGCTCTCCAATATTGAATAAGCGTCGTTTATCACTTTATCAACATAATGTGAAGCTAAGACGTTAATCCTCTCTAACTCATTTCTTAACTTCTTATACACTCCCTTCTTTTTAGGGAGGGTTATTTTGACCTTCGTGAAAGTTTTCTTACCCTTTTTAACCTCCTTCCTCTCGATTTTAATTCCGTTCCATAACCAGTCTAAAGCTTTCTGCAAAAGGACTCTGTAGTTCTCTAGTAATATCTTGCTCTCCTCCTTCTTATCATTCTTTATGGAGTATGTTAGGTAAACGTATTCCTCCTCTGGTTGAAATGATTTAAGCCTTAAGTTCTTCAACACATTTCTCCACCTTCTCTTGACCCCTCATTCCGTACAGTTTCCCACTGAGCGAAGCTAGGATTGAGACTAGGTCCTCTATTAACTCTTGTTTTGGTGTTTTGTCCTCCTTGTTTAACACCACGAGCTCGCAGTTGTGTGCTTTGCAAACCTCCTCAAGGATTTCGAAACCAAACCTCACCAACCTATCTGGATAAGCTATGACCACCTTAGAAACCTCGTTGTTTAATATTATCCTCAGTAGCTTTAGGAATCCCTTCCTCCTCATGTTTAACCCTGATCCAACGTCTGTTATTACTTGGTCGTAATCCTTAACGTTCTCCTTAAGATACTTAACTTGGTTTGCCAAGTCGTCTTTTTGTGTACTTGATGATACCCTAGAGTATAATATAATCTTCCTCTTCCTTACTATTCCCATTAACTTTTCTACGTCCTCTTCTTTGAACCTCCATTTCCCACTCTGAAGAATGAGGGTTTGATAAAAACCCTTCTTTACGTAGCTCTATAGTGTACGGTATGATATTCCTAGTTTTTGGCACACCTCCTTAGGCCTTAGCATTATAATTAAATTTACATATAAAGTATATAAACTTCATGATCTATCTGAAAATGTTAACAACGACTTCCTCCTTTTATCCCTACTCCTTCACTTCGTTCACGATAAGGCATGGATTAGCATAAACCAAAGGCTTTGCTCCTTAATGGCACTGACCTTCTTCACTTTAAAGGTAACTTCTCCTTTTCATCCCTTTTTTGAGCTTTGCTTGCATTGGAACTTCATTCAATAAATGAGGATCAAAAGAACATGAATGCATTTCAAGTGAAAGGGGATTCAGCAAATTAAGCCTTCACCTCCTTTTACTTTCAATTTACCATAAAGGATTATGTTCATTAACGTTTTGTCAGAGGGCTCCTTGTCTTCATCGTTCAGAGTCCGCCACACTCTCCACTCACTAAGTTCCTTTCCTTCCCTATTAATAAGTTTAGGAATAATGGTATAGTGTAACACAACCCTTGTTTTTTCTGAATTTATTTAGTCAGGGTAAAAACAATCATGTGGAAGTAGAAATCTATGTTTGCACTAACAGGGGAAATGGAGATGCTAAGTTCTGCGGAAATAAGGGTAGTATTAGGCTACTCAACGCTTTCAAGCAGGTTAGTAAGACTTTGGGAATAAAAGCAATAGTTCAGCCCTGCAATTGCTTAGGGATGTGCGGTAGGGGACCTAATGCCCTAATTAAGCCATTGGGGTATGTTTCTGGAATAAAAGAAGATCAAGTGAAATTAATATTATTGAAAGCTGTGGAGAGGAAGACTATAACACTTTCACGTAACTACTAGTTAGTTATTTTCAATCACTTCTAAATATCCTTGATTAAGTTACGTTTACATAGTATTGCCCAAAATTTTTTATTAATTACCCCCAACTTATGAAGGGCTCACGAGGAAGTAATAAAAAAGCGTGGAGGGTAAAGCTTCCCTCGACCAACTCAATGACTTAAGGGTAAATGTGTATGATCCCTTAAGATGATGCCGTGGCGGAATTAGAAGGGATTAAAAGTAAAGAGAAGTTACGCCACGGGTAAACACGTCTAATTCTTACTAGCTCTAAAGCTCTCCTCTAGCTTCCTTAGCCTTTCCTTCCCCTTGTTCAGAACTTCGTTTGCTATTTCACACATTAATTCTACATTTATACCTCTATAAAGTAATTGCGTTACTTTAACCCCTGTCCTCAATTCCTCTAGATATCCTATTTCATTTCTAACTAGAACACCACTATGCTTAAACCCCGCGTTCCTAGCTATTTCCAATACTTTAAATGCCTCCTCTAAGTCTTTAGAGTAAACATGTAAAATTGGCCCTTGCACTACTAGCCAGAGTCTGCCTTGATCGCTAATTGCCTTCTCGATGTCCTCCCTTTCTATTTTGAAGTGGTTCTTAAAGATTATTCTAGCCCCTTTCTTTTTCCAGGGGTAATCCGCCTCCATTATTACTATCCTACCAGAGCAACTGCTCTTGGGGAAACTCCTCTCCCTCTTAAATACTTCCAATAACAGTGAGTAAATGTCTCTATCTAGGTAACCTACCTCTAAGTCCTCCTGCATCCTCTTATAAGCTAGTTCCTTTTGCTTATCAAACATTACCTTTAATTGAAGACTTAACTTTAATTAGTTAAGGAAAACCTTAACCTAGGAAAAATGCTGTGGGTAACGGAGATCTTTAAATCCATCCAAGGAGAAGGGTTATATGTAGGAACTCCTTCGAATTTCGTGAGGCTAGCAGGATGCCATCTAAGGTGCTCGTTTTGCGACACTAAATATTCACTAACAAGAGAAGCAGGAAAGGCAATGAAAGAGGAGAAAATAATTAAGTTGCTTGACGAATCAATAAAGTTAGTAACTATAACTGGAGGAGAGCCCCTACTTCAAGATATAAGACCTCTATGTAAGAGAATTAAGGAAAGGGGGCAAAGGATAATAGTCGAGACTTCTGGCACAATAAGGCCTAACAGGGATCTAAGGGAACTAATTGACGTGTTTTCCGTTTCCCCAAAACTAAGTAATAGCGGGCAAAAGCTCAAATATGATTTTTCAGATGATTGGGGAACTTACTATAAGTTCGTTATATTAAATCCTGAAAGAGATTTAAAGGAAGTTGAGGAATTCGTAAAAAAACATGGAATCAAGGAGGAGAAAGTAATAGTTCAACCAGATGGAAATAGGATAGACTATGCAAATGCTATAAGGGAACTAGAGGAGGCTTTGATTTCATTTAGACTCAACTATAAACTTATACCTCAGCTACATAGAATTATAAATGTAAGGTGAAATGCCCTACTTAAGGAATAGGGTGAAGCCGGAAATAGAGATAATATGGAAAAACGTGGACTCTATTTACATAGACGACGCGTTTTTAATAAATGAGATTAGCTTCAATTCATACATTATTAATTCCGGAAGCAGTAGGTTACTTGTTCTAAACGGATCATATAACGATGGAAGGGAATTAATTAAATTAATTAGGGGAAATTATAAATATGTATTAATTGGAGGGCAGAGTCCTTATTCATGGGGCGCACTTAAGTTTTTAGAAGGGCAAGATGTCCAAGTTATAGCATCTAGGAGGAAAATTAAGGAGATGATCTCTTTTACAAAAGCGGAGAGAATTGATTGGATAGACGTTAACGATGAAGAGGAAATCAATTTGGGAGGGGATAAAATCACAATTAAGGTCTCTGGGGAAATAATATGTAGTATATTTAAATCCTATATATTCTCCCCTTATATAGGATCTACAATAATGCCCTTATCATTAAGTATATATGATCAGCAATATAGCGTTAACGAGATAGAAAAAGGGCTAAGGAAGTTCTTCTCCATAAACTTAAACAACAAGAGATTTGATTTATTTAACTTGCTCAGGAGAATTGAGTTTAATAACGTAATAGCTATTTTTCCATTTCATGGTCCAATAATTACCTCAGTTAAGAGCTTTTTAAAGTTATTAACGGACTTGGTTAAAGTAAAGGAAAAAGTTGTGGTGACATATCCACCATTTTATGATGTATCAAATATAATAGTAGGGGAGCTCTTAAAGGTAATAAGTGGTTCAGGGTTAAAGGTATCTCAAATAAGCTCCCTCAATGTAGTTGACTTCTTAGCTGAAGCAGTTGACTCATCTGGGATAATTTACATCATTTCTTATATCCCTTACCTATCATCAATTTCAAATACTCTTATTACTGCCTCGAAAAGGTATAGTATAGATGAAAATAAAGTAATAGCTAAGATCCACTTGATAGTTGATAGTTATAAGGTAGAAGATGAAGGCGTTAAAATATATGGAATTCCCAATCAAAGGGATCTAGAGGCAATTAAGGATCTAGGGAGGAACCTAGTAAGGGCCTTAAGCTCCTCCTAGATGAGTAACCTACCTTAAACAATAGAGTAAAAGTAGCTGGGAGTATTACTACTTAACTTAGATTTGAAGGTGAATCCCTTTTCAAGGAAAGGCTTTTGTTCACTCAATTTGCATTTCATTAAGAATATGGCTCCTCATCCAATGTAATTTCTGCTCGAAGGGGTGAATGAAAGGATAAGATCTAGCCGTTTGTCCTTGCACCTTCATTTCACTCGTTTTATTCTCATGATTAAGTATAACTTACCCCTCAACTATTTAATCACCCTTGCTTGATCACGAATGAAAGTGAAATTATTTAAGTGAAAGCGCAAGGACAAAAGGGAATGATGGAAAGCCCTTAAAGTGAACCCTGCCCTTTACTGTAAACAAAATGCAAATAAGCTAAGTCCTTTAAAGCACTTCTAAGGAAATTTTCGAGTATATATTTTAACTTGAAAGACAGAAAAAAGGATAAACAGAAAATATTTCTAAAATTAAGCATTCACGAAAACGAAATAGTAGTTACACTCTAACGTTTTTCCTTCCCATTCTATAATCAAATATCAACTTCTCAAGCTTATCTAAATCTATTTTCCTCATTTCTGAAATCAGCTTCTCATTGATTAACACCTCCAAGTCATTCCTTATATCATCTTTGATGACGCAATAACTATGAGTTAGAAAGTCGCAATATTCATTAGCGGGTAGAACTAACACGCCTTCCCTTATGACGTTTTTATAATTTAATACTAAATAAACAGTTCCGTTTTCAACCCTATCTGGTAACTCTAAAAAGTAAGAGATCTTTCCGCTAAGATTAGCCTTGAGAACAGAACACTCGCCCTCAACTAAACAATCTATGACATTAACTAACTTTTCCTCGTATTCCTTCCTCTTATCTATCTCAGTTCTTAGATCATTTAAAACCCTCTCCATAGCTTTCATTGAGTTCCTTAACATGTATATTTCCCTGTCCTTAGCCACCTCTGCCTTGAAATCGATCTTCAACTCCTCTATTCTTCTCTCAATCATCTCCTTCTCTTTAGATAGGCTGTAAACTAGCTTCCTTAGCCTCTCCAATTCTTTTTTAGCAGTGATTAACTCCTCCTTCATACTTGTTATTTCCTCACTCTGCCTTAACTGTTCAGCCCTTTCTTCTCTACTTACCTTAACTTCCATTTGCTTATCGTAGTTGCTCAAGCTCTCCCTTATCTTTTCTTCTATAACTTGAAAAATCGGTTTTCCTTCAATAACGCTCTCGAATATCTCCTCGACATCAAATTCCACTCCTATTCTCCTTAAATAACCCTCTATTTTCCTGTATTTCGATTGGACTGAATTGTAAGCTTTGAGAGCTGCGGCCAGTGAATCCCTTATATGAGGGTCCTCTATTTTCACATTAAACTTCGAGGAAAACTCACTTACTAGTTTCTCCTTCTCATCTATTGATAGAGGTTCTTCTGGAACATAAAGCTTACATCCAAAGCTAGAGGACAACTTTCTCACGAATTCTGGAGGGGGGTTAACGTCTGTTGCGATTATTAACGGTTTTCCCAATTCCACAATCTTAGATATAACTGTCTCCCTATCCATAGACTTCCTGCTTAACAATAAGATTGGCTTCCCATTAGAGTCTATTACAGACACTCCAACGTTTATCCCAGGATCTACTCCAATTATCAACCCCTTGCTTTTAGTTAGCTTCTCATCTTGAAATAGTATCTTTTCCCCGTAGACGGGTTTTATTTCCACGATTACGTCGTAGCCCTTCATTTTCTTCACTACGCCAAACAGTTTCTCTCTAGTAGTGTAAACGATAAACGTTGCCCTCTCTAAACCAAACTTACTCTTCTTAGTAATTAAGTCGTAATCAAATCCATGAGAATCCAATTGCTCCTTTAAATATTTAGCTACCCTATAAACCGCACCCCTTAGCAATCTCTTGTATCTGTTTTGACTCATGCCTCCAGGGCCTAAACCTCTTCCCCTTCTCACTATTATCTTTACCTTTGTCTCCTTCCTAGTTACTTTAGTCCCTATCCCCTTTGAGGATAAGAGGGCTAGGAAATAGGAAGTCGCTTCTGGATCTAACTTGCCCTGAACCTCTATACCGTTTCTCCTTATTAATTCTCTTAGATCTACGAACTCGCCATTAACCCTAGTTACTTGGACTAATTCAGTTTCCTGTGGTAACATGGAAATGATCTTGGCTAACCTGAATTCATTAGGGGCTAATTCATATATGTTATCAGACGCAAGAATTGAGGGCCTGGTTTCCCAGCAGATCCTCAATATTCTGCTCAATGGGATTTCAATTCCCCTATCAATTACCCTTCCATCCTCTTGGATTATTGAGTAGGCAAACTTAGGCTCTTCGGCTCTGGGATTTGAACCAGGTACTATATCTATTCCCATGTAGAGCTTCACTTCAATCTCCCTTTATGTACTCTATCACCTCTTCCTCTTCAATTGCCAGTTTGTAGTTCTTGTTAAAAAAATTAACAAGCTTTTTAATATCCTTAGATAAGTAAACGTCGTAATCTCTCTCTTTAACGCTTTTCGCCTGTGGCCAATCTATAACGTAAGCTTTTCCCTCTTCCATAGAATACATTACATTGTATTCACTTAAATCTCCGTGAATCAGCCCTACTTCCTTAAATGCTATTCTCAATGTCCCAGCTATTTGCCAGAAAACCTCTTCAGGGTCTTGAATTTTGTCCTTGACTTTGTATAGCTCTCTACCGTCTATGAACTGCATGACTATGCTATTCCTTGAACCTCCATAGAATTTGGGGACATGACCTCCTGCTAAGCCGACCATTTCAAGCGCTTTCGCTTCTATACTAGCTCCCATAATTGAGGCAGAGATCATATCACGACCAATAGCATAGCTTCTATACTTCCTTGAATTCCTAAAGCTACTCTTTCTTAGAACGTGGGACTTAATTACTACCTTCTCTCCGCTCTTTGTTTCTCCATGCATTACTATGCTTTCCTTTCCAGTACCTATTACACTTCCAGCCCTTTCTATTATTCCCCTTGCGTAAAGTTCCTTTAATGATACGACAATTAATCCAGAGAAGTTTAACCTGAATGAATCCTTTCCTAGTATTTCTTCTTTGTCTATTAACCTTAAATCATATAATAGATTTATTATTTCACTGCATTTAATGCAATTGTTTTCCCTAGATATCTCCTCATATGTAAACCACTCCCTCCTCTTTACATTGTCAGCTAAGTACCTTAAGATTTTATAACCTAATGGAGTTATTAGCGAAGTCTTTTCAGGTAATGTTAGACCCCTGAAAGAGGGCACCTGTTAATCTTTGTTTTTTGAAGTATTAAAGGCTTTTATTTACAAAGTGGGGGGTTAAAAAGCTTCACCTTTACTTAGACTCAAAAACCCTTGGGTTTAGGAGGAATTAGCTTAAAGTGAGTTCTGCTTTAACAGAATGATAATAATTAATAAATTAATATTTATATTTATTCTATTATAGCTTTTTCTAATCTTAAAAGTAGTTTAACGTTGCTTATAATTCTGAATCAATTTACGTTAATGAGAACAAGTAACTCATTGCAGGCCTTTTAGATATTAATAAAGGCATTGATCTACTCACCTTTGGGTATCCTTTCATTCTCTCCTCTAGCATATTGATGAAATCTGACAACTTCATTGACCTTTGCTCTCCCCTCTCCCTATCCCTAATGTTAATGCTCCCCTCTTTTTCCTCTTTCTCACCTACTACAACAATATAAGGTACCCATTCAAGCCCCGCTTCCCTCATCCTCTTAGCTAAGCTCTCTTCCCTATCATCCACATCTACTCTAAACCCCCTTTCCTCTAGTTCCTTAGATATCCTGAGAGCGTATTCGGTGTTTGACTTACTCACAGGGATTATCCTGACCTGAATTGGAGCAAGCCATAAAGGAATCAATGGAGTTTTTCCTTCCTTTTCCATTTTCGCTGCCCTGTCCATGACTGCATAAACATATCTCTCAATTGAACCAATGATTGCAGTATGTATTATCATTGGAAACTTAATTTCGTTGTTCTCATCTACGTACTTTATATTAAACCTCCTGGCGTTCCCTATGTCTATTTGGAATGTAGCTATTTCTCTTGGATGCCCTACAATATCTATTATATTATATTCAACATTAATTACCCAATAATATATCCCTGAAGGATAAACAACAAGCAAGGCATTTTTATCTATTCTCTTAAGCATATCCACTATAAACTCTTTATTGGTATCCAAGAAGTCCTTGGTTACATTAATTATTAATTCGTAGTCCTGTCCTATCTTCTTGACTTCCTCGAATATCTTATCCTGTATCTTGAGGGAGAGCTCCATTGCTTGCTTCAAATCCCTAGTTAGGATGTGCAAATCAGGCATATGAAACTTCCTTAACCTAAAGCATAGAAGTAATTCTCCCTTCTGTTCATATCTATAACTGTCAGCAATTTCCAGCATTCCTAGAGGTAAGTATTTATGCCCTATATTCCAGTCCCTAAGCATTGCAAACTGTTGATGACAAGCCGCATATCTTAAGACTAGCCTCTCATTGTCCAAATCGAGTTCATATAATCTATCCCCAAATAATTCTGCATGCTCTTTAACTGCAGGAACTTCCAAATTGAATGTATTTGTTCCCTTTATCTTAAAAACTGAAATGCCTAGTTCTTGAACTACTTTCCACGAATATTCGCTTATTGCATCGAAAATGGTCATAGCATGAGGTTCATATCTCATGTGTCCGTTATCTGAGAAAGGCTCCCATTCAAAACCGAACTTCTTGCAGAACTCTTGAGTTCTATTATGAGAAGTTTCCATTGTCTTGTTAAAAACTTCCTTCTCTATAAGAGCTTTGAAGTTGTTTTCACCTTCTTTGAATTTGTAGTCTTCAGGTTTATATATATCCCCCTCCTTTGTTATTATATAATACTCCTTGTTTATCTGCCTCCTCTTTGTAATTGTGGGAGTTATTTGTCTGGATAACTCGCTTAGTGGATGACCGTAACATGTTAAGGAAAACCTTTTATACCATCCGAATGGAGCCCTTACTACTTCTATTCCATTCTTTAACTGATCCTCTAGCATCTTCAATACTTTCATCGCGATATTTGGAGAAGCGAGGTTACTCGAAAGATGGGCATAAGGATATATAATTATTTTTGAGGCATTGATTTTGTTCAATACCCCAATTATCTCATCCCTTGCTTTGCCCACTACCTCTTCAGGATTTTTTTCATCTTCCCTTTCAACAGTTGTAAATACTACTAATGCATTACTAACGTGATATTTCATATTAGAGTTCTCTTCTTCATAGTATTCTATTGCCTTTTCCTTTGCCTCGTATTCAAAGTTCTCTGCGTGAATTAATAATAACCTCACTTTTTATCCTGTAATAATAAGGCTCGAGTAAAAGAAATTTTCAAAAGAAACAACCATTAAAGACGCTTTTAAGTTTTATAAGGGAATTAATGATGCTCTAAGAAAGATGGAAAGCTTATGCAATACTTTTAGAGAATTCTTAAAAGGAGTAATTGGTTAACTGAGTTAATAAAATATTCATAAATGACCTTAATTGTGACCTTTTTATCTAGGTTGACCTTTTTATGATGTCAATTTTAAATTTTCAACTACGTTATCGCTAATTGATTGTTTTGAGGGAAGAACTATTAAATAAGTTAAGGATGGGGAAGCACTTGCAAGTAGCTTTAGATTTAATTGATTTATCTGAAGCTATGGAAATTGGACTGAAGGCGTGTAGAGGAGGAGCAGACATAATAGAGGCGGGAACTCCGTTAGTTAAAGCCGAAGGGTTAAAGGGTGTTAGGGAGCTAAAAAAATCAATTGGAAATAAACCCCTGCTGGTCGATATGAAAACTGCTGATGTAGGTGATCTAGAAGTATTCATTGCTTCTAAAGCAGGGGGCAACATAACTACTGTTCTAGGTATAATGAATGACAGCACAATTAGCTCAGCTTATTCTGAAGCTATAAGGAGGGATATTTTACTTGAGGCAGATCTAATAGGGTCTAAAGATCCAGTGAAAAGGGCTAAGGAACTTGATGGTAAAGTAGATATAATTGGTTTTCATATAGGAATAGACATGCAAAGAACGCTTAATATGAGTGCTTCCGATTTAGTTGAGTTAGCCAATGAAATAGCTGAAGTGTTTTCTGGGCCAGTATCTATTGCAGGTGGGATAAGGGCTGAGAACATAAACTCTTTGAGGAATTGCAAAGCTTCAATAATTGTAGTTGGGTCAGGGATTACTTCTTCAAAGGATCCAGAAGGGGAAACTAGGAAAATAAAGGAATATCTAACTAAGATTTAAATCACAAAAACTGAAAGTCTGGTCTTTTACAATAAGACAAAAAGAAGTTAACGCCATGAGTAAACACTGTAATAGGAAAAGTGAAAGAATAAATGGAAAGTCTTTGATTTGCTGTTTTTAAGTCTAGACCCTAATGCCATTAATAATTTTTATTATATTAAAATAAATCGAGAATAATTAATTTAATATAACTGAACATTTTAAAACCTGAATGGTAAAACATACAGGATAGGGTTGTCGCAGTCAGGAACTGGGAAAAGCAAGGAACTTAAGATCACAACCAAACAAGTAATTTCTCCCACAATAATAAAGGAAGATGAAAGGAAAGCTAAACTGATGCATGTGATAAAAACTTATGGGGAAATATCTGAAAAGGGGTTAAACATGTTAGTTAAGGAATTGAAAGACAAGGGCTTTGACCTTGGATACCAATTTATTGTTATAGGAGATAAAGTTAATAGTCAACAACTGAGAGACGATGTTATGAGCCTAACATATTTAGGTTACTTAGAGGTAGACCCTAAATCCAAGAAAATAAAGATATCGAGCCAAGGTGAGGAAGCCCTTTCGACTCTTAACTTAAATCAGGACATGTTAAATAAGATGAAGGAACTTGTAAATGGCATAAAATCTAATATATCACTTAAAGAATCTGAGGACGATCTAAGGGGAAAAATAATGAAAAGGCGTTAAAATATTTTTACCTTTTTCACATGGTTGTAAAAGTTCCTCCTCTTCTCTGTTGTTCTTCTGGTTGCTGTATATTCCTCATCCATATAAGGGGATCTAGTTTGCCCTCCTTATTGAGCTTTTCAATTAACTGCTTGAACTCGCTTGTATGATGAACATCCAAATCAAGTAATTGCCTCAAGAGTTGCCAACTCGTCCTCCTAACTTCCTCTAGCATTTCCTTAGGCATATGCCTTATGATCATTGGATCTTGAAGCCATTGATCGAACGCCTTTAAAGTCCTTATCATTTGCTGGAATGCAAACCTCGCAGCTAATATTAGTTCTAACCTATCAGCATTACTAAATTCCCCGTTTTGTTCCATATTCTCCAACGTCTTCCTAAGCTGTTTTTGGAGTTTTACCCATTCATCCAAGTTTGCTAAGAATCCAGTTGCCTCCACTTTAGCCCACATATTAATATTCCAACTCAAATTAATAAGCTGAACTTTCCTATATTAGAATAGATAAGGATAACACTTGCTCATCAATAACTATTCAATTGTTGGAATAATGATTCATAGGCAAAACTTGTGATAAAATACAGGTTATATGAGGAGTTCAACTATAGTAAAACTTCTTAATTCTCTCCCACATATTCTCTATGCTTTCTTCAAGTTTTTTCATTTGTTCCTCGCTCATCCTCTTAAACCTACCTTGTATTGAAGTGAAGTCACTTAAAGGCCTTCTAGTCTTCCTGTCCAGGCAATGAAGTGATTCATTATTAACAATGAGCCTGCCGTCCTCGTATTCAAATAAGGGCCAGTAGCATGTTTGAACTGCGAGTTTAGCTACTTCAGCTGTCCTAGAAGGATCAAAAAGCCAGCCAAATGGATCTGGTGCTAGTAAATGTATATATTTAAATCCCTCAATCTTAGAGGCTTTCCTTAATTTATCCATATAATCCATGGGGTAGCCAATGGAGGCAGTTGCTAAATATTTTACTCTGTGCTCAATCATAATGAATGGCAAATTCTTCTTGTTCTCCTTCTTTCCCTCAGGAGTAGTAGGTGTTTGGGCTCCAAGAGGAGTTGAACCGCTCCTTTGCCCCCCAGAATTCATGTAAGCTTCATTGTCGACACATATATAAATGATGTCCTCGTTCCTTTCCGCTGCTCCGCTTAAAGAAGCAAAACCTATATCCGCTGTGCCTCCATCCCCTGCCCAAACAACTACGTTTACCTTCTTGTTCCTAATCTTAAACGCTCTTGCCATTCCAGAAGCTGCTGAGGGACCTGCTGCAAATGCTATGTTTAAAACAGGATAATTGTAGGAGTTTTTAGGAGCCATTCCCTGAATTACTGAAGAGCATCCTGCAACTACTATTATAACTACATTATCTCCTAAAGCCATTCCAAGTTGCCTCATTCCTATGTTTTCTGGACAACCTGGACATGCTGAAGTCCCTGAGTAAAGTGAATTCCTATTCAATACTCCTCGGAATCCTAGGCTCAATTGGCTTCACCTTCTCAGGATAATACCAATAATTTTCTACTTCCTTCCCTGTTTCCACATCGTAAATGAATTTCTCTAATATCAATTCTATATCCCTTTTACTCACTGAAACTCCTCCTAATCCAGCAATAACACTACTAACACTTCCAGTTTTATTTAAATCTAAGGAGCTCTTCACTTCTAAATATAAAGGCCCTGACTTCCTCCCAAAGGAAGTCGCCCTCTCCAAAACGAGGACTCCCTTCCTTCCTCTTAAAGCTTCATTAATTTCCCTTTCACTCCAAGGCCTTAAATACCTTATCCTAAGCATTCCCACTCTCTTTCCCCTTGCTCTAAGACTATCAATAGCCTCCATGGCATCTCCGCTCCATGCCCCCATTAAGACTATAACGTATTCTGAATCCTCGACTTTGTAAGTGGGGTTTAATATTGAGTAATCCCCCTCAAGGTTTACATTTTCGTATTCCCTCCCTATTTCCTTTATTACCTGCTCTGAGTTTATTATTGCACTGTTTATTGATTCCCTAAGCTTCATATATTCAATTGGTTGAAACATATTTCCCATCCCTATTGGGTTTTCTGGGTCTATAATGTAAGGCTGGTTCCTCGGAGGTAAAAAAGCGTCCACATTATCTTGGCTTGGAACTTTAACAGGGGTCTTAGTATGAGATAAAATGAATCCGTCCATTCCCACCATTACTGGCAAGAAAACTCTTTCGTCCTCGCTTATCCTAAAAGCCTGTAAAGTCATATCCAAGGCTTCCTGTGGGTTCATAGCGAAGCCCATAATCCAGCCGCTCTCCCTTTCACTAATGAAATCTGTATGCTCGTTCCATATGTTCCAAGGGGCTCCTACTGCTCTGGTAGCTACTACCATAACTAAAGGCACCCTGCTACCACTCACCCACCAAACCATCTCATGCATGTATAGCAAACCTTGACTTGCAGTAGCGGTAAAAGCTCTTACCCCTGATATTGCAGCTCCATAAGCTGCTGCCATTGCTGAGTGCTCACTTTCAACCCTAACTATCTCAGCATCTATCTCCCCCCTTGCCCTCATTTCAGATAATTTCTCAATTATCGTAGTTTGAGGAGTTATTGGGTAAAGAGAAATGACTCCCACTCTAGCTAACTTCACAGCAGTTGCAACCGCTTCGTTACCAGACACTACTTTCATTTGCATTCAATTCACCTCTTGAACCATGTTTATAGCTTTTACCGGGCATTGATTAGCACATATTCCGCATCCCTTGCAATATTCGTAATCTACATCTACTTTCCCGTCTTGCCTTATTATTATTGTTGACTCTGGACAGAACAGGAAACAGGCTTTACAACCTATACACCTGCTTAAATCCACCACTGGCTTCACTAACCTCCAGTTTCCAGTCTTACCCCCAGCGCCTTTATCTGGATGAGTAATTGGATAATATTGATAATTAAGCAATTACCCTACTCACCTCTTTCACTGAGTTATAGGCTAACTCAATTGCCTTCACGTTTTGCTCTGCTATTTTATCATCAAATTCTTCCCTAACTGCCCTAGATAGAGATTTAATTGATATAACCCCTATAACCCTTGCAAGAGCACCTAACATAACTATGTTAACTAAAGGCCATCCTGACTTCACTAACTTTAAATTAATAGCAATCTTAGTGGCGTCAACGTAGTAACTTCTGTTATTTAAATCAAGGGGGCTATTTGAGTTTATTAAAACTGAACCGTTTCTTTTCAACCCCCTTAGAGGATTACTCAACTTCAATAAAGATTTATCTAAAATCACTATGATATCTGGTTCCTCTATTGGACTAGTTAACCTTATTTCCTTTTCTGATATCCTACAATAAGCTTCTATTTCTGCACCTCTCCTCTCTGCACCGTAAACTGGAAAGGAGGAGGCCCACAGCCCATCATAACCGGCTGCGGTTGCAAGCAAATTAGAAGCTGTAACAACCCCTTGACCACCCCTTCCGTGAAATCTTATTTCGAGCAATACAAGACCACTTCAATTATTATTTGTTCCTCTTAACCTAAAAAAGATGTGGAAAAGAATGTTTAAACAAACCACAAAAGTTTTCAGTTTTAGGTTTGGCTAAATTAAAATCTTTCAAGAGGGGATTCCATAGTAAATAACTTCCCTATAAAACTTAATTCTATATAATATCTCAGAGAAAAGAGAGGTAATTGAAGATACAATTAATAGATAAGGAACTAGCAAAGATAACGAAATCAAGGCTATCGATATTAAATTGAGGACTACTCTGTTCCTTATTGAAATTTTAATTCCCTTAATCCTCTCAAGCTTTCTCCATCTTAGTATTGAAGAAGCAACCTCCAGTATTAAAGTAATTATCGGAATTAGCAGGATTAGATAGTAGCTCAAGATAAGGGAAATTATTGGGATAGTAATTGTCATGGAAGATCCCAAGAAAGAGACAAAAGTGTCAGCATCATACCAAGAGGGTCTAGCCTTTAAAATGTAGATCATTATGCTTGAAATTACAGAGATAAATGCAAATAAAAAGCCTAAGAGGAGAAATTGGGGAACTATTATGGAGGAGAGAGAGAAAAGTAACGCTAAGGAAGCGGATGTAACCTCCCTGCTCAGCCACGAAGTCTTCAGGTTAAAAATTACCCTATATGCCCTCTCCATTCTCTCAATATGAAATATTGAAGGAATAAGCGAGGCTAGGAGGAAGGCTGACAAAATTATAGAGGGATTTGGAAGTTTGAATAGGAGGGAGAAAAAAGAGTAACCTAATGCTATTTCACTGAATATTGTGAATAGCAATAAAGACAAATACTTTCTCTCCTTCCCTACCTTTAATGGAGAAGCATTTAATGTAATTTCCTTAGGTGGTATAATAACTAATCTAGGCTTTGTTATCTCCTCATTTGCTAAGTAGTTCGCGTCTGCCTTACCTTTTTCCACCCATCCAAAAGATAAAGCTCCAGTTGGACATGCTTCTACACAATATGGTATCCCTTTCCCTTGGTCAATTCTAGGTTTACAAAAGTGACACTTAGTCATTACGCCTTCTGGGCTCATTTGAGGAGACTCATAAGGGCAAGCCCACGCACAATACCCACAACCAATACATTTCTTCTCATCAATCCACACAATACCTGTATCTTCATCTTTTGAATATGCTAATGCTGGGCAAGCCTTCATGCAAGTAGGGTTATCGCAGTGGTTGCAGGATATCGAGAGTGCCGTCTTCGATTCATTAACTTGAAAAGTTGGCAGTTTCCTCCAATTAACGTTTTCTGGTAATGAATATGCCTTATTACAAGCCTCTACACATGCGTTACATATAATGCACTTATTATGATCAAAGATAAACGCTAGCTTCCTCTCCATACCAATATTAGTGGTTAAAAGTTATAATATTGAAGCTGGATGCGTTATAGCTTTCTTATGGATAAGATTACGGCCTACTTTAAGTTATTTAGATCTGTACATAAAGTCATTACTCAACTTCTTTATTTTGCTATATTGGTTATCTTATGTTTACCAAAGTGCAGCCTGTTTCATTAGTAGAGTAGTTAACTAAAGGAAAAAGACCTTGCATTAGCATGCTTATACTTCTACATAAAGTAATTTACTTTTAGGGTTCTGAGCTATGTAGTCTTTGATAGACTAACATAGCTCTTGGGATTCACCAGCCTAGGACTCCTCAAGAGTTCATTGGAGCCCTCATCGGCCTCGTTCCCTGTCAGGATGAACCCACTCCATCCTCTCATAAGCTCATTAAAGAGCTTTAAGGATGGAGCTCCTCCATCTGAAGGTATAGGTTTATGGCAGCGTTGAGCTGTCTATTTATTCTTAAACCGCATTTGCATTCATATATTGCTCCTTTCGGGGCATTAATCATCCCACATCTGGAGCATCTCTTGCTAGT